>Ga0182024_10009712_pt1 | contig 19810 bp, 10 predicted proteins | sample P32metaG_FD_120480 | JGI IMG/M metagenome (GOLD analysis project Ga0182024, IMG submission 120480) | Permafrost microbial communities from Stordalen Mire, Sweden - P3-2 metaG (Illumina Assembly) | ecosystem: Environmental > Terrestrial > Soil > Wetlands > Permafrost | place: Sweden: Stordalen... | reverse complement strand
TATAACCCGATCCGGAGACATTCAACGCTCGGGTACTTGACACCCGAAGAATACGAACTAGGATATAGGCAACTCAGTCAATTGGCAGCCTAATTCGGTGTCCATAAAAGCGGGAACACTCCACCGCAGGCGTCGTGGCGCCCCCAGGTGCCGTGCGAGTGATATGCCGTCCGCATGCCGTGCCAGGGCAGCCCGTGCACGTCGGTGGCCAAGATGGTCCAGCCTGGCCGGGCGCGTCGACGCAATTCCTGGGCGAGCGCCAGGTACGAGCTGGCTTCCGTGGCGCCGCGCAGCGGTATAGCCGCGCTAAACGCGAGCCCGAGAAACTTCCGGGCCTGCCTGGCCAAACCCGAGTTATCTTCAAGCCGAGCCATGAACGCCTGCGCGGTTGCGGTCACGAAGCGACCATTACTGCGTTCGTCCAGGCAGATGTGGCAGCGCGTGGTCCAGCGAGCCCGGCAGGCCCGAGTGGCTCCGCAGCGTCGGCACTGGTAGATCTGAATGGGAGCCTCATTGGGCAGGTCTTCAACTAGCTCAAGCTGGTCAGCCACCAGTGCGTGACACGCCAGGCACTGCGTGTGCCACGCGGTATCAGGGCCACGGGTCGCGGCGCCGAGGCCGTCCAATGGCGTGCCGCAGTTCACGCATTCAAGACCTACGGTTGTTTTATTTACTTGCCGTTGCGCCATGCCGATTGGACGCTGAAGGGAGACCCGCGGAGTACGCCGACAACGCCATCGGTTCGATGCCGGTAGTGGCGACAATGTCGGCCAGGTCGTGTATCTGGCCGAGCAATTCTTCCGGGTCCTGGCTAAGGTCGATGGCGTGGCAGAGGATCTCGATGCCGGAGCGACGGACTATATGGCGGGCGGGGTACTCGTTGCCCTTGGCGTAGACGAGGTGGCCACGGTCCAGGCCGAGGACAGTGCAGTAGGCGAGGAGCTGGTACAGGTCGGCGTTCGGATAGCCGGCTGGCTTCTCGGCCTTGTACTTGGCGTCGATGACTGCGACGGCTGAGCCGCGGATCTTCCAGACGATGTCGGGCTTCAGCATCACTTGCTCGGCCTGGTCGAAATGGCTGCGGTCCTGGCTGTCCAGGCGACCGCCGTACATCGGCACGATCGCTTCGCGCAGCGCCATGGTGACGAAGCCCTCGAACAGCCTGGGCATGTCGAGCAGGAAGCCGTTCACGGCGACTCCGCCACGTTGATGCTCAATGGACGTCGCCCGCAGGACTAGCTCGGCCAGGCGCAACGCGGTGTGGTAGCGGACGTTGAGCCGGGTTGCCTGCCAGTCTGGGATCGGATCGATGCGGGATAGCGGCGTGACGTCGGCGAAGTCGCGGAGCATCCGCCGCAGCATGCGTTGGGACTCGGCATCAACGCGCGGCACAGCGAGCATGCGCTCGCAGGCGGTCCGCAGGATCCGGTTCTCCGGGATGTCGACGGTGAACTCGTCGTGCCGGATCTCCAGCGGGAGCGGCAGGCCATGGTGGCGGTGCAGTTGCTCGCTCTCGCGCAGCCTGCCGCGCAGCACCAGGGAACTCTCGTCGATGACGATGTAGCCGGGGAGCAGGCCCTGATGGATCGCACGTTCGGTCTGCCGCCACAGCGCCTGGGCAACGACGGCGACGAGGTCGGCTGCCTCGGCCACCGGCACCGCCTCGGGTCGCCACGCGGCGCCGTGCTGAGAGTACCCGACGAGGAACATCAGCCGGGCAATGGCGACCTTCGGCTCGATGTGGACCTCAAGGTCAACGATCCTGGCCGCGCCGACCTTCCCGGCTGGCCCAACCTGCCAGAGACCCGGACTGTAGGGCGATGGTGCCGCGGTAACGACGCCGGAGCTGGCCAGCGATCGGCCCTGCTCCGGCGTGAGCGGCAGCTCGATGGGCGGACCCAGCTCGCTGAGCTCTATTGGATTCACGGCTCGGCGGGCGCTGCCGCGATGGCCGTGCGAAGGCTCGCCAGGCCGTAGTGCTCCTCAAGATCACGCTCGCCGTAGAAGAGGTCTTCGAGCAGCGGCATGATCGAGTACTGCCAGACCCGGTCGAGCCCGTCGTAGCGCTGGTAGATCCGTTCGTCCATCAGGTACGACGGCCCGATCGATGCGTCTGGGTCGGCGTCATCGATTCGGCTGTTCAGGGCGTCGAGGAGCAGGGCCGCGTCAGGCGGCAGGTGATACTTGTCGAGCCAACGGCGAAGCAGACCCAGCACCGGCGGAATACGTGGATCCAGTTCGACGAACGCAAACCTGCGGCGCATGGCCGTGTCGATCCGCGCGATCGACCGGTCGGCCGTATTCATCGTCCCGATGAGGAACAGGTTCTGCGGGAGCGTGAACTCCTTGTCCGGCGAGTACTGCAGGCTGATGGACTCGTCGCGATACTCCAAGAGGAAGTACAGCTCGCCGAAGACCTTGGCCAGGTTCGCACGGTTGATTTCATCGATGATCAAGATGTAGGCGGTGCTGGGGTTGTCCGCTGCCACCTCGGCGAAGTCGCGGAACGGCCCGGCCCGCAGCGTGAAGGTCAGGGTTCCGCTGCCGCCCGGTTCTGGCCGGAAGCCCTCGAAGAAGTCCTCGTACGTGTAGGAGGGGTGGAACTGGACGAGCTTGACCGCGCCGTCGTCGGTCAAGTGGCGGGCAAGCTTGCTGGCGAGATAGGTCTTGCCCGTACCCGGGGGCCCGTACAGGATGATCTGCTTACGCTCCCAGAGCAGATCGCGAATCTTGGCCAGTTCCGCGTCGTCCAGCAGCAAGCTCTCGGCGAAGTCCGGCGTGATTGGGTTGAAGGCGAGCTCGCGTCTGGCCGGTTCGGGAGCCAGCGCAGGCGGCTCGGGTGCCATGTCGCGCGGGATGAGCGCGGCCAGCTGCTCGTACGCTTCGGTGAGGTCGACGATGTACGCCTGGCTTTGCAACAGGGCCGGCACCGGGGCACGCAGCTGGCTTCCGTCGAGGGGCTCTGCGTTATTGAACCACCGGACGTCGCGGCGGAGGTTGGAGTGGGATGCCACTGATTCTGCAAAATATGCAGGTCCAGTCACCTCGCCGATGTGCACTTTGCCGCTCATGGGCGTCAGTACCAAGTCGCCTATGCGCATCCGACGCAGGAACCTGTCGAACTCCTCCAGCCGCTGCCCTCGGTAAGCGTACGACTTGTGCTGATACGCGCTCTCGATAGCCTGGCGTAGCTCCTCGTAGCTGGGGTCAGGATCGAGATGCGCGAGCTGGGAAGCGCTCAGCGAGACGAATCCTTCACCGAGCCAGTCAGGAACCAGGTTGAACCCATCGACGCTGGACCCGCGGACCATCCATGCCCTTTTCGCGGGAAGAGGAGTCTCCTCATCGGTTTCCTGGGCACGGGCAGTCAGCAGCTCCTTCAGCGAGCGGCCAGTCAACCGCTGACCTTGGTGGGCCCGCCCGTCGGCGGCAAACTCGACTCCCTCGTCGGTCAGCCGGCGGCGAAGATCCACGCCGCGGTACGCGGAGTTCAGCATCCCTTCGGCCGGGATGCTGCCGTCGGCATTGAGCGCTCGGTACGCGTTGGCCAGCTTGATACTGCCGCTGGCGAGGAAGTCCGCGACTTCGGTTGAGGTCGTGCCTGCTAGCTCAGCAAGATCATCGTGAGCGGTCCACGAACCGGGCTCCACCATCCGCAGTGTGGTGGCGATGAACTGCTGAACATCGCTCAGGTTCTGCTGAGCCTGCTTACGCCGCTGATCGATCTCGCGGTACCGGTGCATCAGTTCGGCAAACAGCTCATCAGCCGTCGGGTATGTCTCAAGGGCCTCGACGCCAGCCTCCGTGATCGACCAGCCGCCGATCTTGGACATCCAGCCAACCGTGGCGGCGTCACCGGTATGGAACCCGACCGCGCGGGCGTAACGCGGCAGGCCACTGTTGTCGACGCTCAGTTCCTGGGGAGTCAGCTGGACCCTGCGGCGGAGCTCTTCGTCCACCTGCCCCTGAGGTATCTTCGTCCCGGCGTCACGCAAGATCCCCATGGCCGCCTGGACCAGCATCGCCCGCCTGACTCGCTCCTCAGACACAACGGTCTCCTCTCACCTCAGCGTGCCGGATGGCGGGGTCCGTGACCCGGCGGCGGGTCGAGGATCGTCCGGTACGGCTCGCCGGTCCGCGCGGCCTCGGACATCGCGTCGTAGCGCTCCAGGATCAGGCGCTTGGTGCGGAACTCACCGAAGCTCTGCGGCTTCTCCTCGCGGCGTCGGAGCGTATCGAAGGAGTCCATGACGTGCTCCGCCTCATGACGGTCCAGACCGTAGAGGTGGAAGTACGCGGCATCCAGCTCGGCGCGGATGAGAGTCCGGCGCTCCTCATCCCACCGGAATGGCGGTCCACTGTCCCCGAGATCTCGCGCCAGCACCTCCATGTCCCACGCGGTGAACGATAGTTCCAGGACCCGTTGCCGGATCCAGTCCGCGGCTGGAGTATGGCCGAGCCACGGCACTGGTCTCTGGTACGACTCAGGGGCTAGCACAGGGAGCTGTTTAACGAGGTAATACTTTAGAGACGTTCCCGAAATCTTCTGCCTAGCTGCGTAGTCGAGGACGAAACTTGACAAGTTTGCCTGCAAGAGATGGCAGCCGTGTTCGGTGAAGGCAAGGAGATACTTGTCACTCACCGCAGCCCTTGGAATTGCCGTCGATATGACAGTTCGCTCGTTGGTTACGTTGGTAATGTCACGCCAGCCGACGAGCCATTCATGATACCAGCGTTTAGATTCTAGCCGAGACGTGACGCCGAGGTCGTAGACCGGCTTGTCAGGCTTCGGCTTCTGCTCGTTGAGAGAGTCGAACTCCTGCACCCAGTAGCGAGGCATTACCACGAAATCTGGATCGCACTTGGCTGAGAAATCTGTGCGCGGAAGCACGCTGTCTACGCTGCCTTCAGGTCTGTTGCGGTAGTCGCCGTATCGATGATCAAAGTTGTAGATCATCTTCGCTTCGTAAAGTGGCAACATACGCTTTCCGCTGCGTTCGAGCACGTTGCCGACTAAGGTCCAGCCTTCTCGCTCCAGCTGATCACGTCCCCGGAACAGACCTGAATCACTCGCCATGTTGAAGAGGCCTTGCCTAAATGACAAATCCCAAGAGTTATCCTCGGGATCGTCCCGCCAGAGAGCCGGGACTCGCTTGTAGATGTCGATGACTATCTTCGCATCCTCTGGGCGTCTGAAGGTCGGGCACGTCCTGGTGTTGGGGTTTACCAACGCAATTTCGTTGCTGGAGAGCTGATATGTGCGGCCGTGTGTAGCAAGCTCACTTGGCAGGCCCAGCTCGAACGCAAACGACGATCTAAGCATTTCAATACCGCGTCCACTGAAGGCAAGCAAGCAGAAGCGCACGTCACCGTGGCCGACGCCTTTGAATAGGCCACGGTTGTTGCGGAAGCCGTAAACGTGTATAACGCGGTTGGTGCGCACAAGATCGCTGAAGAACGGGGCAGTCGTTGCGTCGGTGGCGATGCCCGTAGGTAGGACGAGGCCGGCGCGGCCATTGGCTGCGATGACATTGCTTGCCGTCTCCGCGAAGACCGCATGTGTGTTGATCCGTCCAGAGCCTGTGTTTGGGAACCGGCCCGATGAGCTGAGCAAATGCCTCCAGCCTGCAGCCTTACGCAGCTCAGCGTTGAAGTCCTCATACAGTGTCTGGTCGGCGGGCTCAGGGCTGGCGGCGAGCGCTGCGATCATCTTCTTTCGGGCAGCGGCGTTGCGAGCGTGTGCGATCTCGGGTCGAACAGCGGCGAAGAATTCTTCCTCCTTGAGTTCGATCGTTTCCCAAGGCGGGTTGCCGATGACGCAGGAGAAACCGCCTGCCCAGCCCGTGACGGAGTCGACATCCCTGGCGCCATTGCCGACCCGGAATACGTGGGGGAACTCGACGTGCCAGTGGAAGAAGCGGTATTGGCGGGCGAGATCTGCGACCAGGGCTTCGGCGGCTGCTGACTCCAAGGTTCCGGAAGCGTCCGCGAAGCGCTCCAAGACAGCATGAGTGATCGCGGTAGAGCGGGTCGTGGCGTTCTTTGGCTGCACGAACGAGGCGCACCAGGCGTCGGCGAGCAGTTTCTGCATGCGGCGTTCGGCTGATGCGCCGAGTTCCTGGGCCTGGCGTTGCTGGTGGATGTGCAGGTCTTCCAGGCTGTCGGGGAGTGCCTGGGCTATCTCGTCGGCTCGCTTGGCCAGGACGGCGTTCGTGACCGGGATGCCAGCCTGGCTGAATAGGTCGTGCTGGCCCTGGCGTTCGCCGGCGTTCTGCTTCTTGAGGGCTGAGGCAACCTTGCGGTCGTCGCCCTCGATCGGGGTGAACGCCGCGTCGGGCAGGCCGTCTGCTAGAAGTGCGGGAGTGACGCCGAGCAGGGAGTTGCCGACGCGGATGTTCTGGTCGAGGTATGACAGAGGCTTGCCGGGTTCCAGCGCTTCCAACCACAGCGATACCTTGGCCAGTTCGGCGGCCATCGGGTTGATGTCGACGCCGTAGATGCACCGGCCGACCACGCGGCGCAGCGCGGCCCGGACGACAGTGTCGGGCGGCTCGGATTCGCTGGTTTCCTCAGCGGCGACGCGTTTGGCGATCCGGCGGGCGGCGGCCACCAGGAAGTGACCGGAACCGCAGGCGGGGTCGCAGACGGTGATGTCGAGCAGCGCCGAGACCCGTTCTGCGGCGGTTCCGTGAGCGCAGGCCTGATCGAGTAGCGGATCGAGGGCTGAGTCCAGCAGGCAGTCGACCAGCGAGGTAGGCGTGTAGTAGGAGCCAGACTCTTTCCGCTCGTTGCCGGCCAGCGTTTCCAGCGTGTAGGCCCGTTGCTCGTCGTCGTAACGGGGGATCAGCTCCAGCAGAGACTCGTAGACGCTGCCGAGTTCCTCGGCGCCCAGGTTGCCGAAGTCCACCCGCCGCCTGGCGCCGCCAGCGCGCGGCGTTACCAGCGAGAGCGCGCGCACTGCGCCGAGCAGTGCCTCGTTGGACAGGCGGGCACCGGCGAGGGGCTCGTCGAGCGGCAGAGCCCGGCCGTCATCGCGGCGGGACTCGAAGATGCCGCCGATGCCGGCCAGGGCCAGCTCGGGCACGCCGCCTTCGGTGCCGAGCGCGTCGAAGATGAGCTGGGCGGCCTCGAACAGGTCGCCGTGCCGTCCGCCGCGATGTCGGCGGGCGAGCTGGCGGAGGCGGGCGGAGGAGAAGTACGTGGCGTACCGGTCGCGGGCCTCGCGCATCCGAGCCGCGACCTCGGCACTGGCGCCTTCGGGGTCTGGCTGCAGCAGGGCGCCTCGGTCTTCGGCGACGAACCAGAACAGCAGCCGGTAGACCAGCCGGAGCAGCGCGCGGTTGAAGTCGTCCAGCTTCAGGTCGGCGTTGCGCGGGTCGAGGCGTCCGCGGATTTGCGGGTTGTCCGGGTGGGACAGGAATCCGGTGCCGAGGATGGAGATCGCCTGCTTGACGCCGCCGCGCAGCTGGTCGAGTGCCCGCTCGCCCTGCTCGGCGGCGAAGCCGCGCCACTGCTCCAGGTAGCAGGACGATGGCCCGCCATCGCCCTGGACCGCGAACCGGGACTCGTGGCAGATCAGGTAGAGCAGCACGAAGTCGGAGAACAGTTCCCCGTCGAAGATCGCCCCTAGGTCGAACTCGACGTAGGACGAGCCGACCAGCGCGGTCGAGTCGCGCAGCAGTCGCAGCTCCGCGCCGTTGGACAGGATCGCCCACAGGTAGTCCTCGTCGCGGTTGAGCAATTCCTGGACCATGGACTGCGGAGCGCGGGCGGCGAGGTGCGGCGTCTTGTGATCCAGGTCGGTGGCCCAGCCGAGCAGGTGGATGGGCACCTGCCCGAAACGGTGGCTGACCGGGAAGCTCTTGCCGTCCAGCTCGAGGCTGCCCACCGCGACGACCTGGCGGAAGCCCAGCTCGCGCAGCAGGATGTGCAGCCACCGCTCCCTGGTGATCCTGGCCGACCGCGCATCGGCAGCGCGCTGCTCGTCGCTGGCATCGTCGATGCGGCGCTTGAAGTCCTGCCAGACCTCCAGCAGGTACAGCCAGGACCGGGATGCCTGCCGCCGGACCGACTCGCCACGCTCCAGCCCGTAGGTGTCCGGCTTCGTTCCTGGCACCTGCTGTTCGCCGGCGAATACCCGGCCGAGCAGGCTTGCGGGCAGCAGCCCGCCGACGATCTTCACGGACCCGAAGTCGGTCATGATGCGCCACCTCCCGGACCCGGCAGGTAGACGTAGACGCCGAGCAGGTCGGCGGGTTTCTGCGCGCGGACGGCGATCTGGCGCCGCGCACGCTGCCCGCCGGCCTCGCGGACGCGGATGTGGTCCTCGCGCAGGCTACTGGCGAGGGCGTCGGCGGTATTGTCCAGGTGCGGAAGCAGACTGGGCAGGTCAGCTACCGCGCGCTCGGCGAAGTCGATGGCCTGGTCCGGCGGCACGTTGCCGCTGGGCTTGGCGGCGAGCAGGGCCTGCACATCGGCGGCCGACAGCCATTCGGCGGTATCTGCCCGGCCCCGGTAGGCGAGTACCTGGGCGTCCTCGGCGACTACCTGCCGCCGGTCATCGCGGCCCGGCAGCTCGAGGTGCATGCGGAACCTGACCAGCAGCAGCGTGGTCCGTCGTTGCACGGCAGAGGTGCGCATCACCCCGCACCGCCGCGCCGGGCGCAGCATCGGCGGTATCGACTCATCGAGCGCCGACTCCAGCACGTACCGGGCGATCGCCGCGACATTCGGGTCGGTGCGGTCCAGGTAGGCCGCGCGGGGCGGCACGGGCAGGTCGCGAAGGAAGAGCAGCGGCTCGGCGTGACCGGCGACCAGCGCGTCGCGCAGGCCGGCCGGGAGAGCGGGAGTCGCCACCTGAAATCCGTTCTGAATGGGGGCGATGTCAGCGTGCAGGGCGCTCAGCGCCTCGGCGGTGAACGCGTCGACTTCCGCCGGCGTGCCGAGGCTGGCTCGCATCTCGGCGAGCGCGCGGGCGACCTCGGCTGGCTGGATTCCGGCCTGGGCGTACTTGGTGCGCGACTGGCGGTCCCTGGCGGTGGCGCTGTCCCATTCGCGGTGCAGGTCGGTGCGCTTTTCCAGGCCGATGCCCTCGAACGCGAGCTGCTCGCCGGGCGCGTCGCGCAGCAGCAGTCCTTCGAGGATGGCCTGGACGACGTCATCGCTGCGGTCGGGCACCGGGACGGAGATGCCGAGCGCCTTGCGGATCTGGATGTGCTTGCGCAGCAGGACGTCCAGGACGATCCCGTCGATTCCGTTGTCGGTGCCGTACAGCGTCACCGCCCGGACGACGCTGGCACGCTGCCCGAACCGGTCGACCCGGCCTTCGCGCTGCTCGTGCCGGGTCGGGTTCCAGGCCAGGTCGTAGTGGACCACGGCCTGGAAGCTGCCCTGCAGGTTCACGCCTTCCGACAGGCAGTCTGTGGCGACAAGCACCGGGCGCCTGGCTTCGTCTTTGGTGAGCTCCTTGATGCGCGCCTCGCGCTCGTCGGGCGGCAGGACTCCGGTGACCGCCGCGACCTCGTAGTCGTGGCCGAGACGGCGCGCCAGGTGCTCGGCGACGTACTCGGCGGTGTCGATGAAACGGCAGAACACGATCGGGTTGTAGCCGTCCAGGAGAAGCCCGGTCACCACCTCGGCGAGCAGGGCGAGCTTGGCGTCGCCTGCGCCTTCCAGCTTGGTCGCCCGGTCGGCGAACCGCCTGAGCCGCCTGCGATGCGCGGTCTCTCCTGCCGCTACCTCCCCGTCGGCGCCCGGGGTAGCGTCGGCGGACTCGACGGTTTCCTCATCGGGCAGGTCGAGCACTGCCGAGCGGCCGAGCCGGTCGGCTTCCGCCACGTCTTCGGCGTCGAGGTTGGCGGCGCGCGTGCTCAGGGTCGCTGACGCCGCGCGCGGGGAGGAGGCAAGCGCCCGTAGCAGCGCGAGGGCCGACCAGTACCTGACCCGCTGCCTCAGCTGGCCGCCGTCCGGGTCGCGGACGGCCTCGCGGGCGTACTGGAGCACGTCGGCAAACAGTTCCTTGTATTCACGGGACAGCGGGTAGGGGCGTTCCTGGCTCAGCCTGTCCTCGGGGAAGGCTGTGGTCTGCCCGGGGTAGGAGCGGATGTCGGCGCGGCGGCGCTGCACGAAGTGGCGGGCGAGCCGCTCGCGACCCTGGACTGATTCGAGGTCGACGGACTCAAGACCGGGCTCAGCAGGGCCAGCAGGTTGCGGAATCCCTCTTCCTTGCCGCTGTGCGGGGTCGCGGTGACCAGGATCAGGTGCCGGCTGGCGTCCTTGGCCAGGCCCCTGACCAGCTCGTGCCGGAGCATCCGGGACCGGCCGCCGGTGCCGTCGGACACGCACGTGTGGGCCTCGTCGATGATCAGCAAATCCGGGCAGCCGTGCCAGAACTGCTCGCGCAGGCCCGGGCGCTTGATGAAGTCGGTGGACACCACGATGTGGCGGAACCGGTCGAACAGGGTCTCGCCCTGCAGCAGCCCGCGTTCCAGCCTGCGGATCGTGCCGGGCAGCACCAGTTCGGCATGGATGCCGAACTTGCTAGCCAGCTCCCGCTGCCACTGCTCGGCGAGCGCCGGGCCGCACAGCACCGCCAGTCCGGTCGCGTCGCCCTGCTCCAGCAGCTCGGCAGCGGCCAGGCCGGCCTCGATGGTCTTCCCGATGCCTACGTCGTCGGCGATCAGCAATCGCACGGTGTCCTGCCGTAGCGCCATCAGCAATGGGACGAGCTGGTACGCCCGGGGCTCAACCGCGAGCCTGGCCAGTGACCTGAACGGGCCCGCGCTGGCGCGGAAGCCGATCCTCAGCGCCGTGCGCAGCAGCCCGGCACTCATCGCTGTGCCGATGTCACCGGGGTTCGGTGCCGCGAACGTCGCCGGGCTGACCTGCTCCAGTACGGGGAACACGCCGGCGACCTCGTCGTCGGCGCCGGCCAGCGGGCGCAGCACGAGGAAGGCTGGCGGTTCCGACTGCGGGAGTACCACCCACTCGCGGCCGCGGGCCTGCACGAGCGCGCCCACTTGGAACGCGGGAAGCTCCGTCGTCGTCACTGCGTCACCTTTGTCATCGTGCGCATTGCGGTCATTGCATAGTTCGGCGTCGCAGTCACCGTGATCACTGTGTGCCGAAAACGCTGGGATAGCGGGCGGCTACCGCGGCCCAGTCGGCGTCGGCCCCCATGATGATGACGCTCCAGCCGAGATCACGGAGGACATCCTGCGCTCGCTCGTCGCGGCCATCCTGTTCTTTGTTGCCCTCGTCTGCCCCCACAACGAAGACGGCCGCGTTCCCGTCATGAAGGCGATAGGTCAGGTCGGGCCGGGCGCCCTCGGCCTCGCGATCTACCTCGTCGGGCAGCCGCAGGTCGTGTGCTCGGAGCCAGGCCAGGAACTCGGCAGCCCGCGAACTCTGCGGCTCGCTCGCTTCCGGATGATCCATTACGGCTGCGTCGGGGCGGGACACCGTGGCGGTGGCAAGCCCCAGCATTAGGTCGCGGACCAGATGACGGTCGATCATCTCGTGCACCCGCTGGTTGCCGTAGGACAGCAGGCAGTCATAGCAGGCCCGCACACAGCGTTCGCGTCCCGGCTCGTCGACACTCCGGTCAGCACCCGTCTCCGGGTCGAAATGCATGATCTGCAGAGCTGTCCTGGCTGCCCTTGGCAGCGCCGCCGGGTCATCGACGAGGCGGCGCAGCGCCCCGGCGCCGCCCTCCGCGCTTTCCACGAAGAGTGCCCGGCCCCGCTGGTCCGGATCTGGCAGTCCTTCGCTGGAAAGTTCGCTGTCTTCCAGCTGGAATGCCGCCTCGATGCCCCGTTCCAAGGCAATAGTGGCCGTGATCGCCGTTTCCAGGCTGACGGAAGCGGAGAGCCTGGTCACCAGGACGTTTCGGCGGTCCTCGACATACGGGATCACTCGTTGCTTGCGCTTGACGCCGCCCGCGGCTTCGAGGCCTTCTTCCTCCGGAGCTGACTCGTCCTCACGTTCGTTCTCCTTCAGCCAGCGGCCGGTGGTCACGTCGATCATGTAGCCGTGGATGTCGGGATTCTGCCGGCGGCGGCGGCCGATGTTGGTGACCCGCACCGTCGCAGAGTCGCCGTAGACGAGGCTGAGCAGCGGCCTGTCGCTGTCGGCAGCCGTCGCATCGATCCGGCCGGGCTTACCGCCATGGTGACCGAACCGGTAGGCGGTCTGCAGCTCGAACCCGGCCCGGCGGCGTTCCTCCTCATCGGAGGAAATCCGGTCCCGGCGGGCGGTGCGGACCGAGGTGAGGCGGAGCAGCGCTCTCGTCGTATCGCGCAGCGGGTTGCCGCAGTGCTCGCAGAGATCGATGCCCACCGCCTCGGGATGCAGGTAGCCACACTCACGGCAGCGCCTTGCGGTGCCGGTGACCATGCCCTCCCGGCCGGGCTCGGATGGCGGCAGTGCGACGCTGACCACCTGGTACCTGGCGCCCTCGTGGTAAATAACCGCGCCGGGACCGAACTCGCCGATGCCGATGAACCGGGGGCGCTGTATGTAGTCGCCCTCGCGGCGCCCGGCCAGCCCCGGGATGTAGGCGGCCAGCGGCAGGCGCGGGAAGGAGTAGCCCGGCAGGAAACCCTCGGAGGCGAAGTAGCGGTAGGAGTAGAAGTCGGTCTGGAAGTCCTCGGAGCCCTCGTTGCTGAGCAGGCCCAGCTGGACGCGGGCATCCCTTGCGCGCCTGGCCGCACCATTCCGCTCCTTCTGCGGGAGGGAAACATCCACCGAACGCGCGGACTGGGCATGAAACTCCTGCAGTGCCAGCTTGTAAAGGTCGCGCCACCGGCGGCATGCGTCATCGAAGCCCTTCGGCGCCGCTGTGATCGCATCGTCGATCCAGCTCTCCCGCCACCAGGGGGCGGAGGCGAGTCTTGGCACTATTCCGGCGAGGACGGCCCTGGCTCGGGCTGCAGCCCGGTGGGCGGCCGCCGGATCGCTGAGCCGCTCGCTCACCCTGGGCAGGAGTTCGAGACTAGGCGCCTGCCCGCCTACATCCAGTACGTCGGTGAGCGACCCGCGCAGGTCCTGGCCGGTTTCGGCAAGCCAGATCGCCTGGATATGGGATCGGACGAGATCCTCATTGGCCAGGTCCAAGCGGGGCGGGGCGACCGACCCGCCGACCATGTCCGTGGGCCGCCGGAAGTAGTACTGGTCGTGCGCGTTGCCCGTGGCGCAGTAGGTGACGACGAGCGCGGGCTGCCCGGACCGGCCGGCCCGGCCGGCGCGTTGCGCGTAGTTGGCCGGCGTCGGGGGCACATTGCGCAGCCCGACGGCGCTCAGCGCATTGATATCCACCCCGAGTTCCATGGTCGGTGAGCAGTAGAGGACCGGCAGGGCGGCATCGCTGAACTCGAGCTCGCGTTCCTGCCGCTCGGCAGGCGGAACCTGGGCGGTGTGCTCCTTGGCGCGCAGCCCGGCGAGGGTGGCTGCCACAGTCCGGTACAGCTCGCGGAAGAACGGGTTGACCCGCGGTCCCTCCTCGTTGTCGAGGGTCCGCCGCACGCGGTCTTCCGCGCCGGACATCCCGCTGCCTGCCATCCAGTGGATCACCGCGGCACGCAACCGGTAACCGGGAACATCGTTCTCGTCGGCTGGCACGGCGACGGTCAGGAGCCCGGCCTCGTTCAGCGCGGCGAACAGGTCCGTGATGATCTCCTGCGCCTCGGCGGTCTTGATGCTGACGTGCCGGCTGCCGTACTCGCGGATCAGGAAGCGGCCGAACTGGCCGCGTCCGGACACGTACACGTTGCTGCGCCGCTGGCCAGGCTTGCCCGGCCCCGGGAAGGCCACTCCGGCCATCGGCGGGAGCTCGCGCTCGGGCAGGGACCAGGGCTCCTTGAGCTGCTGCGCGGACAGCCGGCGGACTAGGTCGAACCCGTCGTCGCTGAGGTATTCGACGTCGATGGCCAGGTTGCGGCGCAGCTCGTCCAGCAGCGCGGACGCGATCTCCTGCCGGTGCTCAGGGTCGTCGTCCCGCAGCGCGGAATGGCAGCCGCGCCACGCTTCAGCATCCTTCGCCACCTCGGGGAGGTCACGGTACTCAATGCGCAGCAGCCCGGTCTGCTCCAGGTTGGGCATGGTAACCCGCCAGCCGCGCTCCAGATCCAGGTAAAGCCGATAGCCGACCACCTCACGCAGCGCACGCAACGCCTCGTCACGCTGGCCATATTTGGCGCCGGGGTTGCTAGCGAAATCAGCCATGTGCAGGCCGAGTTCCTGGCTGACTCGCTGGGCCACGATCTCGTCGGTCAGGCCTTCTGGTGCCTGCTTGAGTGCCCGGTATAGCGCGCCGCGTAGCTGGGTGACCTGGACGAAGTCGTTGAAATGCCCTGCCTGGAGCGAGGCGTCCTGGCGGTTGTCGACGAACGCGAGCAGCTTGCGTGCCTTCTCATCGAGATCGCCTTCCCAGGTGCGCAACGTCCGGACGATGCTGGCGGTGATCAGCGACATCGCCGAGCTGCGGCCCTCTGCTGAGAGCTTGGCCAGCTTGGCGAAGTCATTGCCGCGGGCCTGCTCGTAGGAGGTGCGGCAGCGGAGGCAGAACCGGAACGGGCTGGGCACGTATGCCGCGTTGGTGCCCTCGTCCGGCCCCACCTCGCGGCCGGTGACGTCCACGTGAATTACTTCCGGCAGCAGCTTCTGCCTGGCCGGATCCACCATCAGCCTGCCCTCGGAGTCGTAGGCCAGCCAGGAGTACGGGAGCCTGCGCTCGATCTGCACTTGCTCAAGCGAGGACGGCCAGGGCTGGTCGTCGCTGATGAAGAGGTAGCCGCTGGCGTCGTCACCGCCGCTGGCGTCGTTGTCCAGGCGCTTCGCGTAGCTGCGGCTGCCGTCCTTGTCAGTCCGTCTGACGACCAGGTACTCCTGGCCGCATTCGCGGCAGAACGCCGTCGGCACGAGGAGCCGCTCCGGTCCGCCGTCGGCTTCAGCCGCAGCGCCGTTGTTCGCGGACTGGCCGCCGCCAGGTGCGGTGACCTGGTAGGTGCTGGTGATATACCTGCTGGCCGGGGATTCCAGGGTCACGTAGACGTTGTCGCCCTTGGACAGGAACTGGTGCAGCCGGAACGCGAATGCTGGGCGGCCGGTCGCGGGGTTGATGGTCCGCGACCCGGCCTGCAGCGCGTCCTTGATGGCTCTGGTGCAGTCCGCGTGGTCCATGCCGGTCTGGTTTGCGAGCTGTTGCGCCGCCTCGGGGAGGGTCGGCGGGCGGCGGCGCCGCTGCGGCGTGCCGGGTGGCGAGCCGGGCTCGAAGCCGAAGACCTCCTCGATCCAGGTCGCCAGCGGATCGGCGGTGAAGGCCGCGAAGTCTTCGGGCGGCAGCGCGGGATCGAGGATACGGCGGCGCAACGCGTCAGCGTTGATCGCTGCGGGATCGGTGATCCGCTCCAGGGTTTCCCCGATCACGTGTCCAGGCTCGACCGGGACACCGAACAAGGTCGTGGCCACGTCGGCGACCACCCGGCGCTGATCACCGACATCGCCTTCCGTGGTCATCGTGGCAGAGGTGCCGATGCACTGGACGTCCGCAGCGTCGCAGGTGTCTCGAAGCCTGCGGACGAGAAAGGCGACGTCGGCGCCCTGGCGGCCGCGGTAGGTGTGCAGCTCGTCGAGGACGAGGAACTCCAGGCCCCTGGCTGCGTCGATCAGGCCGCGGTCCCGAGGCCTGGTGAGGACGAGTTCGAGCATCACGTAGTTGGTGAGGAGGATGTCGGGCGGATCGGCGATGATCCTTGCCCTGTCCTCCGCTGACTCCTGGCCGGTGTAGCGGTCGAACGTTACCGGCGGGCCCTGCGGGTAGCCGATCTTCAGGAACTTCTCAAGTTCCCTGAGCTGGCTGTTGGCCAGGGCGTTCATGGGGTAGACGACGACTGCCTTGATCCCTGGCCGGTACGTGCCGGCCGCTTTCGCCGCCAGGACGCGGTCAACGATCGGGATGATGTAGGCGAGGCTCTTGCCGGACCCGGTCCCTGTCGTCAGTACATAGCTGCCGCCGGTGCGCGCTGCCTCGATGGCCTCCCGCTGGTGCTGGTGCAGCCGCAGGACCGGCCCGTCGGGGTTGTCGTCCTTGAGCCGGAAGATCTTCTCGCACTCTGGCTGGAGCAGCCCCTCCGCGACCAGCTCGGTGATCGTTCCGCCGGAAGCGAAGTTTGGGTTCAGCGACAGCCAGGGGTCTGGCCACTGGTATCCCCTGGCCATGCGGTCGCGGACGTGCTCGCGGATGGTCTTGTCGTGGATGTCGACGAAGCTGCCGGTGAACTCGCGGTAGTCATCGATCAGCCGGTCACGAACCCGGAAAACGTCCACGCCATGTCCCGTCCTGCATCAGCGACTTATCGTGACCATTCAATGTCACGTCGGCAAGCTTCCCAGGTATGAGCACTACCGTCACCCGCTCCTACGAAACGGGCTTCGCCAATGTCCTGGGGTGATACGTCATTTGAGGCGGCCGGTGAATGCGGACGATCAAAAGTCGTGTCGTGAATACGGCCGTCAGGTCCTATGAGTAAGTGAGGCAGGCCGCTAGATTCAGCACTCTGCTGCTCCAGGGCCTTCAGGAGCCGGGAGGTTCGGGATTCAGCCGACGGTGCTGTAGCTGTCCTTGACCCCGCTGACGAAGGACGCCCATGCCTGGCGGGTGAAGATCAGGTTCGGTCCGTCGGGATTCTTGGAGTCGCGGACGGCGACGGCTTGGTCTAGGTGGGCTACCTCGACGCACTGGCCGTTGGCGCTGCTGCGGCTGCTCTTGCGCCACTGGGCACGGGAGAGATCCGGCTTGCTCATCCCGCACCTCCTTTCGCCTCACATCTGTGCAGCGAGGGCCGTGATCAGCGCTCTGGAGGCGTCAGGACTCACGGCCACTGCACGGAGATGCTCGAAAGCGAGTCTATACCGGCGAACATCGGCCTCTGCTTCTAGAAAGAGGTCGCCGGCCATGCTGTCGAGGTAGATCACGTCCGGGATCGTGGCCTCGGCGAACTGCATGAAGACGAACGAGCCCGGCATGCCCGCGTGCGCGCCGACGCTGAACGGGATGACCTGAAAGGTGATGTGCGGAAGCTCCGCAGCCTCCAGCAGGTGATGCAGCTGCGCTTGCATGACGGCTTGGCCGCCAACCTGTCGCCGGAGCGCTGCTTCGTCCACGATGCCCCACAGTTCGAGCGGGTTGTCGTTGCGCAGGACATCCTGGCGCTGCATGCGCACCTCAACGCGGGGCTCGATGTCCTCAATGTGGGCGCCAGGTAGCCCGGCCCGGATCACGGAGCGGGCATAGTCCTCGGTCTGCAGGAGGCCGGGGACGAACAGAGACTCGTAGTTCCAGACGCTGCGTGCCTCGCCTTCGAAGCCGATGTACGTCGTGTATTGCTCAGGCAGTTCCGACTGGTAAGCGTGCAACCAACCGCGCTGGCGGGCGTCGCGCAAGAGGGCGACCAGGTCCTCCTGCTGTTGCGTGTCGGCGCCATAGAGATCGAGCAGCGTTCGGAGCGTCCTGGTCTGGGGCCGTACGCGGGCATGCTCGATGCGATAGAGCGTCGCCACGTTGATGCCGGTGCGCTCGACGACCGCGTCCCGCGTTAGCCCTGACGATGTACGTAATGTGCGCAGCTCAGCCGCCAGGCGGCGCAGCCGGACGGTTGGCGTCTGGCGTTTGCCCGCCATAGGAAGATCTCCTCAACTTATGCCTGATCTCTTTTGCATCCTTGCATAATCTTAACGACAGAGGCATCCTTGTCCCAGCCAGGGTGGCACGCAACCCAGCCTGAAGGTGACTGATCGCGTCACGGATCGGTCACCGTTGGACGACTCAGCGTTGACGAGGAGCCAAGTAGCGATGAGCGGGCAGTTACGGATGACGGATCCAGGCGGCCGTGGCATGACAGTTCGCGGTGCACCGCCCTGGCAGCGCGGGAAGGGGCGAGCTGCGCCCGCCGCTGCGGGCTGGCCGCTCCGGTCGCACCTGGAACTGGCCGCGTTCCCGAGTGCGGTGCCGTGCGCCCGGCTGCATGCGAAGCAGATCGCCTGGGAGTGGGGTCTCGGCAGTATTGCCGAGACCGTCGAGCTGGTGGTTTCCGAAATAAGCACCAATGCCGTCAATGTCTCAGCCGGTGTTGACGGCGGCATGCCGGGCTACGACGACTGGCAGTCGCGCAGCTGCATTGCGCTGTTCCTGGCTTCCGACCGAAGTCAGGTGCTCGTGCAGGTCTGGGATGGCAGCCCGGATCCTCCGGTGCAGGCGAGTACGGACGAGAACGCCGAGAACGGTCGGGGGTTACTCCTGGTGGAGGCGCTCTGCGCGGACTGGGGCTGGCACCTGCCAGCTGGCGGCAGCAAGGGGAAGTGGGTCTGGGGAGCGGTGGCACTGGCCGGGAGAGGGTGAGAGCGCGGGTCTTGCTCGTTTCCGCTTGTTGTGGTTCTTCTTCGCGGTTCACGGAGAGGACCCTCATCGCGCCAGGTCGCCGGTCTCGTCCGGTTCAGCGATGACGCGGGCGAGCGCGCGGTTGATGCGCGCGAGATCGTAGACGTGCCCGGGCTCGGGTTCCGCGACCGGGGCGAGGTTCCCGTCGTCATCCTCCTCCCAGTCGCCGCCGTCTTCGGCCGGGGTGGTGCCGCGGCCGGCCAGGCACTCGGGCCGAGTGACCTCGCCGGGAGGCAGGCTTTTCTCCACGGTGATCTCGTGATCCCAGCAGTCGCCCAGGTCATAGCGGTAGGACAGCTCGCGCACGCCGAGCGTCCACAAGTCGGCGATGCTGACCATCTCGCTGGGGATCGCCTCCTCGAGCACCGGCCAGGCGGGCGCGAACGTGAACGGGCCAGCCCGCAGAGTATGAAGGTGATCGCCGTCCCAGCCGAACGCGGCCTGGATCGCCATGTGCAGCCCGTAGGCGGTCAGCTCGCCGGGCAGGCGCAGCCGCCGCCACACCCCGAAGTGGCGCAAGGTTACCTTCACCAAGAAGCCCGGCTCTGCGTGACCGTCCGGCACGCCGATCAGGTCGGCCTCGTCGTAGCTGTCGTCATCGAGTTCCGCACGGGGCAGCAGCGTCAGCGTCGCGCAGACCCGGCCCAGGCCGGTTGCTGCCCACCGGTCGTCCCCCTCCCTGGCGAGGATCCCGAGGGAACTGGCCAGCAGTGCGAGCACGCGCACCGAATGGCGCGCGCCCTCCGTATGGGCGCTGGTCATGCCCCAGCGCCGGGCATGCCACTGCGTCAGCTGCGCTTCGCTCACTGGTGCGCCGGCCTCGGCGACCGCCAGGGTCAGCTCCGCCACATCACGTCCGACGGAGAAACCTCGGTAGTGATGACCGGAATACTCACCCAGCAGGTTGGTGAAGGCCATATCCGCCGTGGACAGGGCTGACAGCATCCGGAACCACAGCGCGGCCGGGTCGTCCAGCAAGGGCAGGTGCCGCTTCGCGGGGCGCAGCGTGCCGGTGCGCAACCGCAGCAGATTGGCCTCTGCCGCCCAGCGCACCGCGATGTCGACGAGCAGCCCGCGCTCGTTCCTGGGCGCATCATCGAATCCGAGCAGCGCCGATACCTCGGCCCTGTCGGCGGGCCGGACGCAGGCGAACTCCGCCACGGCACGTCCTGTCCCCGCCCAGCTTGTGAGCGCGCGCAGCCAGCGGACCACCGGCGCTGCCCCGATGTCCGCGGTTACCTCGGCGAGATCGGCGGCCGGAAGGCTCAGCGGCACGGGCTCGGCATCTGTCGGAGCGCCGCTGACCATTTCGGCAAAAATGTCAGTCACGGCTGGCCATTTTGGCATGGCCCAGCATCCGGACGGTGGTTCTGGCGG
>Ga0182024_10009711_pt1 | contig 19811 bp, 16 predicted proteins | sample P32metaG_FD_120480 | JGI IMG/M metagenome (GOLD analysis project Ga0182024, IMG submission 120480) | Permafrost microbial communities from Stordalen Mire, Sweden - P3-2 metaG (Illumina Assembly) | ecosystem: Environmental > Terrestrial > Soil > Wetlands > Permafrost | place: Sweden: Stordalen... | reverse complement strand
GAGCGGCGCCAAAAACGGCATCTTGAAAGGCTTGAATCCATGTCAAAATCCGAAAAATCCATCGAAATGTCGCGCCGAGCGCCTCGCTGTATCAAACTGTGCAGTAGTTCAGCAACCTGCTAGTGCAATTATTGAAAGACGAAAACTCAATGCGGTCGTAAGAGAACGAAAGCGTGAGAGGGCTACTGACTATCTTCGTATATATCGCCACTGCCCCTATACGGTGGTTTGGTGGTGCTGTTGCACGGAAAGATGTGCTGTTGCGAATTCGGATCACATTCGGTTGGGGACGGGCATCGGTTATTTCAGAGTGTAAAGATCAAGCACGGGAAGGCACTTACCTGATGATCGCCTACCTGCTTTTCCTTTCTGAGTATTTTTACATTTGCGATAAACGGCAACGTGGTCGAATCAGCGATCTCGTGAAGAAGCATATCAGGGAGGCTGCGCCGCCTGATCAACTTGCGTCAGTTGTGCTAAACGCAGTTCGAGAATCACTGAATAATACTGAAAGGGCCGCGTTTGCTGCTCAATTCAAATATCCGAAGACAGCCCCGACCTATGTGGAAAAGGAGAAGGAAGTAGACAGAATAGAGCGAATCGGACGGTATGCTGTGACGATCTACAAGAGAAAGGGCCGGTGGTTAAACGATCTTCAGATTTCGGCAGGCTTCGACACTGTGTTACTCCCGATTACGGTGGGGCTTCTTTACGACTATGTGAGCGGGAGGATCGTCGTCGAAGATAGGGCACTTCTGGACTCGTGCATTAGTGAGCTTATCGAGGGAATGGCATCTACGGATGGGAAATCTTTTCGAGGTGCGGAGAGGATAGTCAATGGGATTATTGCCAGGAACCTTGAGGTATCTACATGAGCAGCAGGAGGCTGATGAGATTATAGTGAATGGTGGAAAAAAGAGTTTGGGAAGGATTACCGAACAGGAGGCCTGCGAGTTCGCCACAGCTTTGCACAATCAGCTGAAGCGGCGGTTGCCGAGGCTCGAACGGGAAGTGGCGTTGGCGCTGCGGGAAAACCCAAAAGTGGAAGATCCAGAAACGCTTCCCCCTTGGGGAGTGGCTGTGATTCGACAGCTATTCTCGCCGAGAGGGATGTTTGCGTTGGCTGGCATGATCGGCCCCGATGAGAAATCCTGGAACGCAGAAAAATGGGGAATGGTTAAGGGAGCCGTGGCCTCTTGGGCAGCTCTATTGCAGGACTCAACGCCTGAGACGGCGAAGCTGGGAGATCGCTTCCCTGTGCTGAACAATATTCGGAGGGAAGTAGGGGAAGGGATAAAGCCGGCCGTAGCTCGGGTCAATGCAGCTGCGGACGCAGCGCAGCATAAGATGGAGCCGATGACTGCGAAGAATCTGGCTGACCACTTTAGGGGACTCCAGGAAGGGTCAGAGAAAGCGGTCACTCCAGAAGGCGAGTTTCGTGAGCCTGACACCGCTACACAGGTCGCTTACCTTTTCCTTTGGCTGTATTTGCCAGAAATTCCACAATTGGAGAGCATCACACAGTTACACCAATTTTTCGCCGACATTGGGCACGATCAAATTTCACGGAAGCTGCTGGAGAAAATCTGCGCCGAGATCGGGCTGAAACTGCGCAAGCGAGGGCGCCGTACCAAGAAATTCCTACCAGGTCTGAATACGGAGTAGGAATATAAATCGTCGGGGATCTGATAGAGTCCCGGCATGTCGAGGATCGATCATGCCGAAGATGCTCAACCGAAGCTTGCCCTTACCGGCGATCATTGGGCTAAAGCACTTGGTGTAGCGAGACACGAGATGCCATCGGTCGCGGCCGAGCTGATGTGTGGTTTGCTGGCCGCTCTACCCGTCCGTCCAACGGAGATGGAGGTTTCTAAGGACAAATCGTTGGTAAATCCAACGGCGAAGGCCGTGGCGCCGCTTGTCGCGTAGTAAGCCAGAGAACGAAAATGAAACAGCAAAATGCAATAGATAGCTTCCTGGCGGGCCGCCGCGTGGTGATCGCCGAGTTTGTAGCGCATCGCTACAAGGAAGTTCAGAACAAGGCCAAGAAAGTCGTCGGCATCGTGAACCTTTACGAAGTTCAATGTGCCGACGGGAAGGCACCCACGGTTCAAATGTGGTGCCCTCGCAGCGTCCAGACCGTCGAACAGGCTGCCAAAGATTGCCCCTGTCAGTTCAAAAAGGGGCAAAAAATGGTGGTGGAGTTCGACCTGATGGAGCCGAACACGTTTGACGCCAAAAACGGTGTCATCATTCGTGCCGGATCTGTGCTGCCCTTGGAGTAGGTCGTAACGTGGTCACGCATGGCGACCCCGTGGGGTGGTGGCGGAGGGCTGGCCGGATGCGCGCCGTAAGGCGCGCGCCGGCCACCCCCGCCCCATCCTTGTCCGAGAGGTGTGTCCAGATGGGTAGATTAGGAGGTCAAACATGAATCATGCGAGATACCTTGAGCCGCACGAGCGCGTGAGAGCTGCAAAGCTCAACGTGGAGATGGGCGATTGGGTTAATGTGCTGGCTCCGTGGCAGGTGATTTCGCACATGACCTTCAGTTGGGAGGCGTCGATCGCGTCGGCCCAGCGGTGCTACGAGAAGTTCATGCGGTCGGAAATGCGGGGTGTGTCGTACTTCTACGCCTTGGAGCAGAACCCAGGGCGAGACGGCTTCCATGTCCATGCATTATGGTGCGATTGCCTCAACATGTCGCGGTGCCTGATTTGGCGGGAGTGGTTCGACCGCTATGGGCGGGCTCGGATCGAGCCGGTAAACAGTCGGGACGACGTGTCCGACTACTGCGCGAAATACGTGACCAAGGAAGGGTCCTGGTGGGACTTGCGGATCCTCGGGCATCGGCGACCCGATTTCACCGATTTTAGGCTCACAGGAGGGTGAGATGCGGGACGATCAATTCCGGTTCTTGTCGATACGCGGGCAAGTGCCAGCGCGGCTTACAGCGGAAGAAGCAGCCTGGCTTTTGAATTGTCAGCTGCACGACGTGCCGATTCTTGTCGCTGCTCGGCTGCTCAAGCCGTTGGGGAATCCGACACCGAACAGCGTAAAGTATTTCGCGACCGTCGAGGTGGAGGAGTTGGCTAAAGACCGGGCATGGCTGGGGAGGATGACGGATGCGCTTGGACGACATTGGAAACAGAAGAACGCTCGCAAGGATTCTGCGGCGGGCGGAGCAGAATTGGGCCAACGAGCGATGACTTCGCTCGGGCTTCTAAATTCCTGATTTGCCTCTCTCTCACGTTCGTGTCTGCTGGGCTAAAGCGTTGAACATGGACGTTGACGGTCCAGCACTCTTGTCGGTTGTCCCCGTGGCGTTGTACCAGCATGGGCAGCGGGCGCCCGAAGTCGTTGGGTCGGGCGTTTTGGCTCACGTTTTCGGACAAGGGGTTTTGCTCACTGCCGCGCACGTTCTCGACAAGCTGGCGGACGGCCGAATGCTCATACCGGGTCCCGTCGGGCGGTTTGTGGAAATAGACGGCCAGTGTTTTTGCTCCGAAGCTCCGAGTGGAATCCGCACTGATGACCAAATGGACATGGGATTTGTTTGGCTGGGGTCGGCCGATCAGGCCTTCTTCGATCCGCGTACGCGCCCACTGCAAGAGGAAGATATCGCGCTCGATGTGCGCTCGCTCGACGGTCCGAACATGTACACATTCGTCGGCTACCCATGGCGTAAGACTGAGACGCAGGGTCAGGATTTGATAGCTGGGCTTGAACGGTTCAGCGGAATTGGGCAAGATTCGCGAGTCTTGGAACGCCAAGGGTTGAACTCGGCACAGCACATCGCCATAAGTTTTCATCGAGGCAAAAGTACGCACGGTGGCAGCCAGCGGAAAATGGCACCGTTGCCTCACGGAATCAGTGGTGGAGGAATCTTTGCTTGGTCGAAGGCCCCAAAGGGTATCCGACCAATGCCGGTCGGCCTTCGACTGGTGGGTATCGCCCACACCTGGCTCGAAGCGGAATGCCTTCTAGTCGGTACAAGAATTGAATTCCTGCTCGCTGAGATTCACACGATCACCACAGCCCACAAAGGTTTTCCACAGCGAGTATGATGACAGCGATTTCTTGGATTCTTTGGGTGATTGTTGCTCTCAACGCTTGTTGCTGGCTGTTGATCTCGTTTGGGCAACGCGATCCTGGTGGCCGATGGACATATCGAGTCCAAGGAGCGATTTGGCTTCTCGGCGTCGTTGTAACGGCCATGCTGCCCGTCTCGAAATTCCATCTCGTTTGGGTCTACGTGGTCGGCGCGATGGTCCCATACGCAGTAATGCATTCGCGGACCAACCGGGCATTATACGGTAGTACCTCGCCGTTGGCGCTGATCATGAAGAAACATCTTGAGGAGGAGAGCGGCGGAGAGGTTTGGAATTTGCCGGAGATGCGGCGGAGTTTCAGGGTTTACGAGTCGACACCGCCAGATGAGTTTGCGAGGACTCTTCAATCGGGAGAGTTTTCCTGTTGGTGGGTGGCAAAAGAACCATGTGTGGGAAAAGTCCGGGTGATTCGGCGTGCGGATCAAGTGAAAGGCTCATTGCTCTTCAAAGATAGGCCGCGTTTTTATTTCAATTGGACCCCTGATTAAAGTAAGCGCGCCAGCGGACAAAGTCCGCTGCAATCCAAGAGTAACGGCGGGCGCTAGGCCGGTTGTCCGAAAGTGATCTCGGTCAACGTATTGGTGGCACGCTTCTCGTAGTCTTCAAGCGCGGGAACCGTAACCTTTGACTTGCGGGCATACGCGCGGTGAATGGCCTTGCTGTTGTGGCCCAGAGCTAGCTGGGCGAAGCGCTCGGGGTAGCCGGCGACTTTTGCGCGTTCGGCCCAGGCGTAACGGTAGCTGTGTAGGGTGACGCCGAAAATGCCGAGCCCGTGGCACCGCTGGCGGAATTCAGTGGCGCGGTGCTCGGGTTTTACGTCGATAAGGCCGGGAAAGAGTGGGCCGAATTTTGGGAGAGCGGCGAGAATGTCGGCCACTTCCTGGCCGAATCGGATTTGAGGCGGCTGCACATTGCGCCAACGGAGTTTTTGCCGGACGAAGCAGATGATGCGAGCATCCCAGTCCACGTCCTCGGCTCGTAGGTGGGCCAGATCGGATTGCGAGGCGCCCAGGTGCCAAGCGAGCTGGTAGAATGCCCGGCGCTCCGAGTTTCGCTCGCGGGCAATGATCCTTGCGTGTTCCTCCCAGGTGATAGCGCGTTTCTCCTTGAAGCGGATAGCCGGCCATTGCCGCTTCGGGATGAGCGGCCAGGGGAGCCAGTTCATGTCCATGCAGAAGTTGTGCAGCCGGCGAAGGTAGATGTTCGTCGAGACCGTCCCGGCCTCCATGACCCTGAGCAGCAGTTCGCCGGGGGTCTCGGTGATGACTAGGGACAGCATGGGCGCATAAGCCTTGTCCTTGGCGACACGGAGCCACCTAGCCTGGTTGGCGGCCTGCTTTGTGGCCGTCAGGGCGGCCATTGCCTGGGCCCAGGTCCTTTTCGTGATGCCGGCGTCGGTGCCGGCCAGGTAGGCCTTCGCGATCTGGAGGTTGATCGCGGGCAGGCGTTCGGCCTGGTTCCTCGCCTCGACGATCTGACGGGCGGCGTCCTGGTCGGCGGTCTTGAGGCTCGTGCGGGTGCCGGTTTTCCGGTCGACGCAGTAGAACGTGTCACCCCGGCTGCCCCGGCGAATCAGGCGGTAGCGTTGCTTCATGGTTTGGACGCAACCGCGACGATAACAAAAGCCGTTCCCGATGAGTTAGGGAGTAGTGGGCGAGCGTGCGCCCGTTACGCCAAGTTCTCATAGAGTCGTGTTTCCGGTGTCCGTTGTGGTGTCCGGTCCCCGCCCGGCGACCCCGATCTCACTGACAAATCAAGACTTCAGATTGGAGGCGCGGGCCGGAATCGAACCCTCTACGGCTCCGACTTCGGCAACGCAGAGTCTTCAGGGGCACCCGCTGCTGCTCACTGGGTCGCCTGCGCCGGGGCGGGCGCCTCCGTGGCCGGCACCGCCGGTGGGGTGGGATGCTGGGAGCTGTTCATCCAATTCACGGCATAACTCTGAGTCTCGGTCGTCAGACGCGTAAAGTCCTTGGGCTCGTACAGCGCGAGATTGTCCTGGGCGTTGTATAGCGCGTAGACCTTCTTCGCCTGCGCAACCGATGCGTCCACGTCGGCCGGGGTTGAGATTCGGTCCATCGTTGGCTCAACGATGAGGACCTGCCGCGGAGCGATCGAGGCGATCAACCCGTCGAAGTCATAGGGAATCTGCGATTCGTGACCGGCAAAAAAGCCCAGGCGCGGGATCAGGTTGTGCTCGTCGAAATAGCGCGAGATTCCGCCCGTTCCCCGGTCGGGGGTATCCGTTCGCATCGGAGTGAATCCGGAAACGGACACGACGGTCTTGACGCGCGGGTCGAGGGCGGCGGTGTACAGACCGACGGTTCCGCCGATCGTGTAGCCAAAGATGGAGATTCGATCCGGGTCGATCTTGCTGTCCGCCGCAAGGGCGCTGACCGCCTCGTGGGCGTCCTCAACCATCTGGCCCATCATCGACCAGTGGGGATGGCGGTTATAGAATGGCTCGGAATCGCTCATTCGGCTGCCAAATCCCTCCTGGTCGAATGCAAGGACTGCATATCCGGCCTGGACCAGCGCCAGGATCGGATGCATGTCCGTGCGGTAAACCCACATGTATCCGAGGGGGTAGCTGAAGCCGTGGAGCCAGATGACGGCCGGCAGCTTCGCATCCGGCGGGGTGTCTTTGGGATAATAGAGGGCGCCGGCCACATTGTAGCCGAAAGTGATCGGGCGCATCGCCGCCATGCTCTTGGCGGGCTCGATCCATCCGTAAGCGTTCCCACCGTTTTGTATGACCCAGGCGGGCACATCGGGCTTTAATTGTCCTGGATTTGGCCCGGGGGGAAGGGCCGGGCCGCGCCTGCCTCCGCGCCCAGCGCGCAGGCCGGGCCCGCGTCCGAAAGCGAAACCACCGACGCCGGGAGGCAAGAGGAGTGGCTCGTCTCCGAGCATCCATTTGACCGAGGCGCGGATTCCGTCTGCGGCCTTTTCCCAATCCGCAGACGTCGTTATTGGGCTCTGGTTCGAGGCCAGCAGGTCGCTTCCAGTCTGCGCCGGATAGCGGCTCAGATCGACATTCTCACCGCTCATCGTCTTCCACTGGTCCCAGCTCCACGGGAATAGCAGATGGTTGTCCCATTTTGCCGTGGACCGGCCGAACTGAATGTCCAGCCAGTCGAGGGTCGCGTCCACGTCATTGGCACCGTGGAAACCCGGGACCCGAAGGAGGCCCACGTGGTCGGGCTGGCCCAGCATTTCGTAGACCTTGCGGGCCGAATAGTAGGTCTGCTCGTCGGCCCAGGTGTTCGAGACCTGGTCGTTCAGGCCGTATTCGATCAGGACGGAGCGCGGAGCGATCGCGGCGACCAGCAGATTGGCCTCGACCGGCAAGCGGTCCTCGTGGCCGGAGAAGAAGCGAAGCCGCTGATTAAACCAAATCGGAAAGCTGCGGGTCGTCGATTCGACCCCCTCGCCCTGTCCATATTCGCCCGAAAGGCGCCACGGCACGACTCCACCCACACCCGTGCTCCCCGCGATGACTGCGGCAATCCGATCATCCCAAGCGGCTGTGATCGTCGCCATCTTGCCCCCGCGCGAGTAGCCCGTGACGGCGATGCGCGCCTTGTCGACCTGCGGCATCGTGTAGATATAGTCGACGACCGCCTGAATTGTGAACGTCACCTGGCCCATCGAGGCGAAATCGTAATTGGGATAGAGCGACCCGACATTTCCCGGCGCATCGACTGTTCCGGTGTAGTTGCAATAGATGTATCCGCGGCGAAGAAGCGAGGATGCGGTTCCACCGATCAGGACGGGAAATGGCCCGTCGCCGCTCGGGACGATCACGGTCACCGTGGTCGAGGCCTTGCCCTCCGGGCCGTAGTCGATTTTGACGACGCGCGTGAAATAACCGTCGCCCTTGGTCTCGCTCACCACGGTTGTGTTCACGATTGTGGCCCTCGGCGGCATCGAGCCGATGTCCCACTTTTCGAAGAGCTGCTTGATCTCAGTGCGGCGGGCCGTCCAGTCATCCGCGGTATTCACCGGCCTTCCGTCGAGAAAATGCAGGGGATCCGGCAGGAAGTTGTTGCGCGGAAACGAGTCGAAGTCCGGAGGCAGTTCACCCGTGGACTTTTGCCACTGGTTGAACGCCGGGGCGGGCGGCAGAGACTGGAGCATCCAGTCGAGATAGTCTCTACGCTCCTGCTCGGTCATCGCCGACACGGAAGTGGCCAATGCCAGGAATACAAGAAGAGCTTTCATAGGGGTAAGGGCCGCAGTATTGGAGGTTCTTTTCCAGCGGTAACTGGGCAGAACGTATCGCTTGAAGTCCGCAAAATTGCGAATCATATCCTTCCTGTGCGGCCCGGTCTCCCTGATCGGCACCCGCTCGTTTTAATCTCGGACGAATTATCAACGCCCGTCCAGAAATCCCCATGAATAGAATCATTTCCGCTGGATTGTTTTTCGGCGCAACGCTCGCCTCATTTGGCCAGAATGCCACCCCGGCAACGGTCGCGACCGTGCCCGCGCCCGCTCCCGCGCTTCCCACGATCTTCATCGCGGGCGATTCGACCGCCCAGGTCGGGGAACCCCAAGCCGTCGGCTGGGGCAAGATCATCGGGGATTATTTCGATCCGGCAAAGGTGGCGATCGCCAACCGCGCGGTCGGCGGACGGAGCAGCCGCACATTCATCACCGAGGGGCGGTGGGATCGCCTCGAGGCCGAACTCAAGCCAGGGGACGTCGTCCTCATCCAGTTCGGAATGAACGACGGCGCGGACAAGAACGGTCCGCGCGTTGCCCGCGGTTCCCTCCCAGGCCTGGGAGAGGAAACCGAGGAGATCGACAATGTGATCACGAAGCAGCACGAAACCCTGCACACTTTCGGCTGGTATGAGCGAAAGATGATCAACGGCGCCCTCTCCAAAGGCGCCCGGCCCATCCTGCTCTCGCTCACCGTTCGCGATATTTGGAAGGACGGAAAGGTCGAGCGCGGCGCGGGCCAGTACGGGCAATGGGCGCGCGAACTGGCGGTAGCTCAGAAGATAGACTTCATCGACCTCACCTCGATCGTCGCCGATCGCTTCGAACAAATGGGGCACGAGGAAGTCAACGCATTGTATCCGCGCGACCACGTTCACACCGACGAGGACGGCGCGCGGTTCAACGCCTACCAGATTGTAAGCGGGCTCAAGGGTCTGCGCGAGCAGTCGATCATCCGGCTTCTCTCGCTTTCGGGGCGGATGGTTCCCACTGCCGTGCCCAGCTATGTCTACGTTTATCCGCAGCCGCCTACGCGCGGCGGCGGAGGACAGACAGGCATGGCCGATTGGATCCAGCTTCCCGAACCGGCCGATCCCAAACTGCCAAACATCTGGCTCATCGGCGATTCAACCGTTCGAAACGGCCGGGGCAATGGCTATGACGGCCAGTTCGGCTGGGGCGATCCGCTCGAGAAATATTTCTACCCCTCGACGGTCAATCTCGTGAACCGCGCCGTCGGAGGCACGGGTGCGCGCACCTATATGTCGCAATGGAAAAAGATCCTCCCCCTGGTGAAGTCCGGCGATGTCGTGATCATGCAGTTCGGCCACAACGACAATGGTACACGGGGCGCCCTCAACGGGACCGGCGAGGAGACCGAGGAGCGCGACAACCCCGTCACCAAGGCAAAGGAAACCGTGCACACGTTCGGCTGGTACCTTCGCAGCTACATCTCGGATATCCGCTCCAAGGGAGCCACTCCGGTCGTCTGCTCGCTTGTGCCGCGCAACCGGTGGACGGACGGGAAAATCGACCAGACGGACGGACACGCGGCCTGGGCCCGGGAGGTCGCAACCACCGAGAAGGTTGAATTTATCGACTTGAACGGGCTGCTCGCAGCGCGCTACAACGAAATGGGACAGGAAAAGACGACGGCAATCTTCGCCGACAAGACAACTCACACAAATTGGGCAGGCGCCGAGTTGATCGCCCATACCGTAAACGACGGACTACGAGCACTGAAGCCGGACCCGGTCGCGCGATTTCTCCGGCCTGGAATGTGACCTGGCCGATAATACCCCACGTTACGGTGGTTTCCGAAACCAGCGGCTCAAACTAACCCGAGCGCCCGCATCGCATCCCCCGCGGCTGAAAGATGCTCCGGCTTCATTTCGATGTAGTTGCGTGAGAGGATGATTCCTTTCGCGCCGCCTTTGAAGGCCGCTGTGACGGCGGCTCTCACGCCCTCGGGCGTGCACTGGCTCGAATTCGCACCAACCGGAACATCGATGTCGACGCCGGGCCAGACTTGCGTCGTCGATCCGGCGAGGCCCTCCACCGCCCGCCGGGTTTCCCGTTCGACATAGTTGGCTGAAAAGCCCGTCGCGGAGATCTTGTCGTAGGGCGCCTCCTGATAACCGAGCTCCCGGAAGAGAACATCCATCGTCAGGTCGGGCGGCAAGTCGCCGTAGACGTCAACCAGGTTGCCGCCGACCCAGCCATGATACCGTTCGCCGGCGCAATTGTTGTACACTGCCGGCCGCACGAAGTCGGAAAACTTCCCGAATATTGCGTAGTCTTCTTCCGCGCGCTGCAGCGGGCTGAACGTGACGTTTTGCCAGATATGCCATCCGATCGGAAGCGCCGGATTGACCGACTTTATCCTTTGATGGAGATCGGCCTCGAGCTCGTGCCGGCCCTTGACCCAGAGATTCTCCCAGGCGAGCAGTTCGGGGTAGTTCAAGAGAACCCGCCAGAATGAACTTAGGTAGCCATCGCGCGGGCGCTGCCTTGCTCTACGCGCGTCCGTAATCTTTTCGAGCTCGCCAAACCCCAGCTTGGCCCGCTCGACATCGATCCCTTGGTCCTTCGCTTTTTTTTGGCAGTACTCGCAAAAGCAGACGACTGTGGCACGAGGGCCCTCGCCACCGGCGCGGCGGCCCCTGCCGCCGGCACGACCGCCCCCGCCCCCGCCCTCGCCCTCAGCGCCCCCGCCGCCCGCGTTCAGGGCATTGAGAAACCCGCTCTGGCGTTCGGCTCCCCACATGACTCCACCGATGTCATAGGATCGGGCGTAGTCCTCAATAAGATCCATCAGGTAGCCGCGGTAGTACGGATTATTTTTGCACGGTCCCGCCGGATGTCCGGTCGCGCGCCGGCCGAGATAATCGACCTCGTACAGCTTCTCCCAATTTGGAATTTCCGTCGGGCAGTGGTTGTCCTCGATCAGCCAGGGGAACACCTTGATTCCGTGCTTTTGGGCCGCGGATATCCCAAGAGCCAGCAGGTCCTTGTCGCCGAACTCGGTCGCGCGCATGTCCTGCTCGGTCAGGATCGTATCCTTGTAGTACTGCATGTGCGGGATCGCGTAATTGCCACCCCGGAATTTCGGCGCCCGGTCCAGGCCCGCCCGATGGCGCTCGTGGGTGTAGATAAAGGGCATCAGCACATTGACTCCGCCCCGCTCGTGCATGTCCGCACATTGCCGGTCGAAGTCCGGGTCCGCCAGCGGCGCAGCGCTGATCGGAATCGCGACCGTTGTTCCCGAGGGTTTAGTATCGGTCGTTTGTGCGGATAGCAATTGGGGTCCCTTGATTGCAGCGGTGGCCCCGAGCGCGGTCAATTTGATGAAGTCACGTCGGTTCATGGGTTCGACCCTACAGCCAAAACCCTCAACTCTCCAGCCCGTTCTTAGCAGTTAGGTTGCAGATGCAACGGAATGAGCTTCCATCCGTCAGGCCCGATTAACCCCTCCCCTATGATGCATTCGATCCCACGTTGTGCGTTTTTTCTTTCGGCTGCGGCCGCACTCTGCCTGCCGCTTGCCCGCGGCGATGTTTCCGCCCATTGGCTGGACGACAAAGCCCCGGCCCAAACCTCCGGAGTAAGCTTCGGCGTTCCTTTTAAAAAGGGGGAGATGCCGAAAAACCAGGTCTTTTCGCTGGTTTCTGCGGATGGGACGAGCCTCCCCGTGCAGTCGTGGCCGCTCGCGTACTGGGCAGACGGATCATTGAAGTGGGTGGGCCTCGCCACGATCGCCGGCCCGGCAAACACGGGGGATTTCACGGTCAAGCCGGGGACAGCTTCGACGGAAGGCCACGCGAAGGTCCGGGTGAGCTCAAGCGACACGACCTACGAAATCGACACCGGGGCCATCCAAGTGCGCATCCCAAAATGGGGGACCGACCTCGTCGATTCCATTCGAGTCAACGGCCGTGAAGTGGCGAGGAACGGGCGGCTCGTCTGCGTCCTGCAAAGCGGGCCCGACGGGGACGCGGCCGATACTCCGCCTCGGGAGACCTACGGGACTAAAGTCGAAAACGTGACCGTGGAGCAATCGGGACCCGTTCGGGCGGTCGTCAAGTTCGAAGGAAAGCACCGGGGGGTGAAGAGCGACCGGGAATGGCTGCCGTTTGTCGTGCGGCTTTATTTTTATGCGGGGCAGAATTCGATCCGGATGGTGCACACGATCATCTACGACGGGGACCAGAAGAAGGATTTCATCCGCGGCCTCGGGGTCATCTTCTCGGTCCCGATGCGGGAAGAGGTCCAAAACCGCCATGTGCGTTTCTCCGGCGAAAACGACGGACTTTGGGCCGAGCCAGTCCAGCCGATGAAAGGGCGGGACGGACGGTTTGTCGCCGATCCAAAGACCGGGGCCGATCCCTATCCGATCCAGCTGCAAGGCAAGCGCGTTCCCAACCGCGCAGAGCTCAACGCCCGCAGCCAAAACTGGCTGGCCGACTGGGCCATATGGAGCGACTTCAAGCTCGTGCAGCCAAACGCCGACGGATTCACCATTGTGAAGCGCACGAATCCTGAAAGCACCTGGCTCCCGGCCGGCGGAGGAAAACGCGCCTCAGGACTCGTCTTTGTAGGAGATGTCAGCGGAGGGCTCGCGGTCAGCCTCAAAAACTTTTGGCAGTCCTACCCCTGCGCGCTTGAAGTGCGCAACGCCGGCAAGGGCGAGGCCGACTTGGTTGTATGGATGTGGTCGCCGGACGCGCCCGCAATGGACATGCGCCACTACGACACCCGCGCCCACGGCCTAGAGGCGGTGTACGAGGACGTGCAGAAAGGCATGAGCCTGGCTACGGGCGTCGCTCGAACGAGCGAACTCACTCTTTTTGCGACGGACAGCGTGCCCTCAAAGGAGGACACCGCGAAGATGGCCCATATCGGCGTCGCGCCCCCGGTCATCGTCTGCACTCCGAAGGCCCTTCATGACGCGGAAGCCTTCGGAATCTGGGGGCTTTACGACCGGTCGACCCCGGCCAAGAGCGCGATCGAGGACCGGCTCGACGCCACGCTCAATTTCTATCTCACGCAACCCGACCAGCGCCTCTGGTACGGATTTTGGGACTTCGGCGACGTCATGCATTCCTACGACAACGACCGGCACGTCTGGCGCTACGACCTCGGCGGAATGGCCTGGGACAATGGCGAACTCGGCAGCGTCATGTGGGCTTGGTACAGCTTCCTGCATACAGGCCGCCCGGATGTGTTCCGATTTGCCGAGGCGATGGACCGGAATACGAGCGAAGTTGCCACCTACCATCTGGGTCCGTTCGCCGGGCTCGGCACGCGGCATGGAGTGCGGAAATGGGGCGATGGCGCAAAGGAGGCGCGAATCAGCCAGGCCGGCTACCATCGGTTCTATTACTACCTGACGACCGACGAGCGGGTAGGCGACGTGATGCACGAAGTGGTCAACGTCGATTACAAGACGGTCGAATTCGATCCCATGCGCGAAGCGCAGCCCATCACCCCGCGAGAAAAAGCGATAGCCCCGACGCGAGTGCGGGTGGGGCCCGACTGGCTCGCATTCATCGGAAACTGGCTGACGGAATGGGAGCGCACCGGCGACACCAAGTGGCGCGACAAGATCCTCGCCGGAGTGAACAGCATGGCCGCCATGCCCCTTGGAATGCGCACCGGCCGAAACCTGGTCATGGGATACGATCCCGCGACAGGCAAACTCTACGAATTGAACGATCAGCCCGGTGTGTACAATCTTGCCACGATCATGGGCGGCGCCGAAGTCGCTTTCCAGGTCAGCCAGATGCTCGACGATCCCACTTGGAACAAAATTTGGCTCCAGTACTGCCGGCTTTATAGCGCGCCAAAGGACATAATAATCAAAGATATGCAGACTGGCGCCGAGGGCATGGATGGATCGTACGCGCGGGACGGCCGCTTGGCCGGCTGGGTCTTTTACAAAAACGGCAGCGAGGCATTCAAGCAGGTGGCCATAAACGCCCTTCTGGATCATGGCCGGGGAGGGCGCGGCGGCGGCGGGCTCCGCCACGTGAGCGGGCCAAATGTGCTCAATCCGGTTGACGAAGGCTTTGGCGGAACCAACGGAGCGGCCCAAAACGGACTCGAAACGATCACGATGCTTGGAATGGTCGGCCAGTACCTTCCGGCGGAAATTCCGCCGGCGCCTCCGGGTGAACGCGGCCGCGGTCGGCGCGGCGGGCAGGGCCGCGGCGGTCCGCCCGGCGAAGGCGCGGCCGGGGAATAGCCGCTTCAGGCAACTCTTGATCCGCCGGCCCCGCCGGCACAGGCTCGCCATAACCCCATGAAAACTCCCCTGCTCACCCGGCGTGAAATCCTTCTGACCGGCGCCAAGTTGACCGCCGCATCCTTTCTCTCCGTCTCGCTCCTCCCGCGATTGCGCGCCGCTGCCGGATCCGCAGGACCCCGGGTGTTCGACGTCAATGACTACGGCGCGGCCGGCGACGGGACCAAGCTCGACACCAACGCGATTCAGCGGGCGATCGACGAGGCCTCCGCGGCCGGCGGCGGGGCCCAGGTGCTGTTTCGCGGCGGGCGGCGCTACCTGATCGCACCCATCGTCCTCAAGTCCGGAATCGATTTTCATCTGGCCGACGACGCGGAGATCCGCATCAGCACCGACCCGAAGGATTTCCCCAACAACCAGGCCGCGATCACGGCCAACAACGCGGAGGGCCTGCGCATCACCGGCACCGGCACGATAAACGGGCGATCACCCGAGTTCATGGACCATTTCGACACCGAGAACGAATGGTGGCGGCCAAAAGACTTCCGTCCTCGCCTCATCAGCCTGACGGGCTGCAAGGACCTTGAAATCCACGACGTCACGCTCAGCCAGGCCCCGAGCTGGACCCTGCACCTTCTCGGCTGTCAGCACACGCTTGTGGACGGAATCAAGATCCGCAACCAGCTCGATGTCCCCAATTGCGACGGAATAGACCCCGACCATTGCAGCGACCTCGTGATCCGCAATTGCAACATCGTCTGCGGCGACGACGCGATCGTCGTGAAGACGACCCGGCAGGGAGCGCGCTTCGGCCCCTCCTCCAACATACGGGTGAGCGACTGCGTGATCACAACTCAGGATGCCGGAGTGAAGATCGGAACCGAAACGACCCACGATATCAGCGACGTGCGATTCGAGCGATGCGAGATCCGGCAGAGCTCCCGCGGAATCTGCATCCAGCTCCGGGACGAGGGCAATATATTCAATGTCGATTTCCGCGACATCAAGTTTGTCTCCCGCTATTTCTCGGATCCCTGGTGGGGACGGGGCGAGAGCATCTCGATGACGGCGATCCCGCGGGCGCCTGCGACCAAGGTCGGGACGATGCACGACATTCGCGTGACCAACGTCACGGGCACGGCCGAGAACAGCGCGCGAGTCAGCGGCTCGGCGCAAAGCCGCGCGCACGATATCACCTTGGACAATGTCGCTTTGACCCTCAACCGAACGACAAAGTACAAGGGAGGCCTCTGGGACAACCGGCCGACCACAGCGATTGCGGGCATCGAGGAGCACGGCAACCCGGGCATCGACATCCGCTATGCGGACAACGTCACTTTGAATAATTGCCGAGTCGCCTGGGGCGATAACCGCCCGGACTACTTCACAAACGCGCTGGAGGCCGAGAATGTGACCGGGCTTACGTACCCGGGATTCGTCGGCGAGGCCGCCCATCCGGAGCGCGACAAGGCGATCTCCATCCAGGGGTAGATCCCGCCCGCGGGGCCCGCCCGGGCCTCTGCGAACACAATGTTACTGGAACCGAAACGTCAGGCTTTCCGTCCGCCTTCCTTAATGCTGTTTTTCAACCTCTAAAACGAAATGAAGCTCATCTCACCGCATTCCCTCCTTGCGATCGCCACCTCCGCACTCCTCGTCATTGCAGCGCTCGATGCCGCCAACCCCGCGCTCGCCCAGCCAGCCGGTTCCGATCAGTCCTACCAGCTCCTCAAATCCGTCAAGGTCGGCGGCGAAGGGGGCTGGGATTACCTCTATGCGGACTCCGACTCCCGGCGCCTGTACATTCCCCGCGGCAACCGGATAACCGTGTATGACCTCGATACCCTGGCCCCGGTCACGACGATCCCCGATGTGAAATCCGTCCACGGGGTGGTGGTGGACACCGCATCGCATCACGGATTTTGCAGCAGCAATCCGCTCGTCATGTGGGATACCCAGACCATGGCTGTGATCAAGACGATCGACGTCCAGGGCGGTCCCGACGGGATCCTTTTTGAACCGGCGACGGAGCGGGTTTACGTCTTAAGCCACCGCGAACCCAACGTCACCGTGGTCGATGCAAAGACCGGCGACATCGTCGGGACGATCGACCTCGGCGGCGCTCCGGAACAGGGGGCCAGCGACGGCGCAGGCCACGTGTACATCGATGTGGAGGACAAGGACAACGTCGCCGTCGTCGACGCCAATACCCTGAAGGTCACGGCCCACTATGACCTGACCGGCAAGGGCGGCGGTCCCGGCGGGCTGGCGCTCGACGCACATAACCACATCATATTCTCGTACTGTCACAATCCGGCCGTCGCGGTGATCCTCGATGCCAACGATGGACATGTCCTTAACACCCTTCCGACCGGTCAGGGCGTGGACGCTGCCGAGTTCAATCCGGCTACGGGCGAAGCTTTCAGTTCCCAGGGTGACGGCACACTGACGGTGATCAAGGAAGACAGCCCAACCCAGTTCCATGTGGAGCAAAACGTTTCGACAAAATCGGGCGCCCGGACCTCAACCCTGGACGCAAAGACAGGCCATATCTTTCTCATCACCGCCGACCGCATGAGCGCCCCGCCAGCCTCCGCCGCTCCCGCGACTCCCCCTCCCGAGGGCCCCAATGCCCAAGGCAAGCGCCGCGGAAAGATGCAGATGGTGCCCGACTCATTCACGATCCTCGAGGTCGGGAAGTAGGCAAAAGCCTCAGGCCTCAAGTGTCTTTTCCATTTGCAGTCCTCGCCGCATCCCGACGGAACTGCTGTCCCGGTAATCTTCCCCGCAAACCACCGATTCCACAAACGTCTTGATCAAAGGATGGGGTACGCCACGCAGGCTCGAACGTTCGGGCTGAAATAAAGTGCCGACGAAGAACGGATGGGTAGGCAGCTCTGCCGCGCGGACTTCGCCGTCTTCGTCAAATCCGCTGAAGTATAGCCCCGCTGACTCCAAACAGCTTTGATACTCGGTGTTGAGTCCGTAGCTGCAATGGTAGCCCTCCTGGGCAGGTTCAGCCCCGAATATGCGGTGCAGCCGCGAGCCCGGCGTAAACGTGATTTTGCCTGCCTTTCCGACCAAGGGGCTGGCCAGGTGCGTTATTACCAACTCCTTCCTGTTCGGATTTATCTCAGCATGGTCGGCAGCCTCTATTCCGGCGACATTCCGGGCAAACTCGATGAGGGCGTGCTGAAATCCGCCGCAAGTCCCGAAGAATGGCAAATTATTCTCCCGGGCAAAGCGGATCACCTCCAGCACTCCTTCCATGTTTTTGTACGGGCTCCCGGGAACGATCCATACCCCGCTGAAACCCTCCAATGCGGCACGCGCTTCGGAAATCTTTTTGGTTTCGATCCACCTCCAGGTAAAGCGACTCCCAACAGCGATTCTGGCAAGCCTGAGCGCTACCGGAATGGCCTGGTGTGCAATGACCTCCGGACTGAAATCTCCAATAAGTGCTATGCTCTTCTCTCCATACATATTTTAATAACCTTCACAGTCCGCAAAAATTGCGTCAGCGCAACTTGCCGCCCGGATTCGAAGGCAATCGGGCCCAACCCACCGTACGGCGAGCTCAAGCCGGTGACAATCGTCAAGGCGTACAACAATGTACGGTGAAACCCTACCTGACGGTGCCGCCAAGCTAGCGTCAATGAAAGCGATTCATTTTCATTGCGATGCACGAATCGATCGCCAAGGAATCTGGGAGTCCCCGGTGCGCTCGAAGACCCCCGCCCTCTTTGTTCTTCTTTTCATCGCCTCCGGGATGATTCCCAGTCGCGTCCCGGGAGCCGAGGCCATCGATTCAAAGGCCGAATTGGCGCGATTGCAGGCATCGGCTGCGTCGGGATCCATCGACAGCCAGCTCGAGCTCGCCCTGGCGTACGACGAAGGCAAGCTGACCAAGCGCGACGCGGCCGCGGCCGCGCAGTGGTATCAACGGGCGGCCGATCAGGGAAGCGGTGTGGCTGAGCTGCAACTTGGTGCATTCGCAGAGACCGGCGATGGTCTGCCCCAGGATTATCAGGCGGCCCGCGCCCACTATCAAAAGGCCGCAGCCCTGGGCGTGGCGGCCGCGAATTTGAAACTGGGATTGATGAACCTGGAGGGTTGGGGCGGTCCTCGGGATGCGGGTGCAGCCGTTTCTCTGATCACTCAAGCCGCCGAAGCGGGCGACCACTCGGCGCAGAAAGTCCTGGCCGATATGTACTTCGCCGGAGTTGGAGTGAAGTCGGACTTGCACCAGGCGCTGGCTTGGGCCAGCGAAGCGGCAAAGGCCGACGATCCAGAGGCCGAAACCCGTGTCGGGGCAATTCTCTCTCACCTTCATGCCGAGGACGCCCGGGATGCCCGTGAGTGGTTTCAGCTTTCGGCGGAGGAAGATTACACCCGCGGAATGCTGTCGATGGCTTCGACTTTTCTTCGGCCGGGCGCCTCTGCCGATCAAGCGGAGCTGGGACGGAAATGGCTGGAGCTGGCGGCTGAAAGCAACGACGGATCCGCCGAATTTTATCTGGCCGGATTCTATCTCGTTGTTCCGACATACTCCGCCCAGCCCGGCGCCGAAGACAAAGCCCGCTCCCTCCTGAAGCAGTCATTTCAGACCGGCCTATTCCTCGCCGGCGAGGTCCTGGAACTCGCATCGTCAAATCGCACGCTTGCCCAGGCGTGGACTTACGTCCTATCCGTCCCAATGGAGGAACGTTATGTGCAACGTTTCGACGAAAAGCGGGCCGAGGCCGAGCGCAATCCATCGGCGACTCACATACCCTATCCAATTAAAATGGTCCGGCCCGTCTACCCCATGGCGTTCAGAATGACGAGGACGGAAGGAACCGTCGTCGTAGACTTCATCGTGGATACGACCGGTCGCGTGCGCAACGCCTTCGCGTTGCAGTCGACGCATCCTGGGTTTTCAGAGTCGGCAGTCCTGGCCGTCAGCGCCTGGCGTTTTTTGCCGGCGAGCAGAGACGGGCGGATAGTCAACACCCACATGCGCGTGCCTGTCTATTTCAGGATGTCGGATATTCACGAGGCCATCGGCAAGACTCCACCGGACCCAACCCGGCCAAATCCACAGGCCGGCGGAAACTGAACCCATCAGGCCTCACACGGCTGCGATTCCAAGCATGTCGAGCAAGTGCCAGTCCGCGAGACGTTTCATGTACGCCATAAACCCAAAATATAGGAGTAAAATAGAATGAAAGATTTTCTGAATGAGGGTCTAG
>Ga0182024_10009710_pt1 | contig 19812 bp, 19 predicted proteins | sample P32metaG_FD_120480 | JGI IMG/M metagenome (GOLD analysis project Ga0182024, IMG submission 120480) | Permafrost microbial communities from Stordalen Mire, Sweden - P3-2 metaG (Illumina Assembly) | ecosystem: Environmental > Terrestrial > Soil > Wetlands > Permafrost | place: Sweden: Stordalen... | reverse complement strand
GTGGCCGCCACGTCGATCGCTCGGCTCAGCACGGTCCCGGTGACGTGGAAGGCGTACGTGCCCGGCTCGGTGGGGATCAGCTCGGCCCGCAGCTCACCGGGCGCCTTGACCGGTAGGAGCGGCAGCGTGACGCGGGCGCTGCCGAACGAGACCTGCACCGTGAGCGCGGCGTCGGCTCTGCTGACGGGCACGCCCGAGAGGTCGGACACGACAACCTGGACGGAGTTCGCCGAGCCGGTGAAGGCGGGCTCCTGGAGCCAGCCCATCCTGATGCGATACGGGCCCGAGATCAACGTGACGTGCGCCGGCGCCTCGGGCGCGAGCGTCAGCAGCAAAAGGCAGGCCGGGATGACCCCACGCATCCATCTGGACAGGTGCAAGTGACCTGACTTCTATCAAGCGCCAGCGCTGCTCGACGCCGCCGGCGACGCCTCGGCGACGCCGACCTCGTAGCTCAAGTCTTCCCCCTCGAACACGAGCCTGCGCACGGCGTGACCCGCGACCCCGTGCGCCAGCAGCGCCTCGCGCCACCGCACAACCGGCGTCCGAGCCGGCTTCCAGCTGAGCGGGCTCCAGCGAGCTCGCGCGATCCGCTCGCGGCCCTCCCCCCCTGCGCGCAGGATGGACTCGACCGTCGGCGCGTCGCCTGCGCGCAACGCCCCCGTGAGCTCGGCGGCGGCGGCCGTGGCAACCTCGACGGCGCGGTCCAGCGCGTCCGTGTTCGCGCCCAGGATCGAGGCCCACAGCGCCGGGTCGGCGACGGCGACGCGCGTCGCGTCACGCAGCGATCCGCCCGACAATGCGGCGACGAGCTCGGCCGACGGCCGATCGTCGTCGGGCGGCCCAGCACCGCCGGCAAGTACCGCCGCGAGTACGTGCGGAAGGTGGCTCGACCACGCCACGACCGCGTCGTGGCGATCGTGCTCGACGACGAGCGCGCGTGCGTCGAGGCGCTCGACCAGCTCGACCACCGTCGCCAGCGATGCGAGCGAGCAGCGCGCAGGACACAGCGCCCAGCTCGCACCCCCGAACAGGTCGACGCGCGCACGCGCGATCCCGCCGCGCTCGTCGCCGGCGAGCGGGTGCCCGCCGACGTAGCGCTCGCGCTCGCGCTCCCCGGCGCGCTCGAGCACATCCTCGACGACGGTCCGCTTGACGGAGCTGACATCGGTGACGACGGCGCTGCTCGACGCGCCGAGCGCAGCGAGGATGCATTCGACGACGCTGCCCGGCGGCACGGCGACGACGACGAGGTCGCACTCGGCCGCCAGCGCGTTCGGGTCGTCAGCGAGCTGGAGCCCGGTCTCGCGCGCCGCCAGCTCGCGCACGCCGGCGTCGACGTCCCAGCAGAGCGCCGCCGGTCCGCCGTCGGCCGCCAGCGCCCGCGCGAGCGAGCCACCGATCAGCCCGAGGCCGATCACCCCGGTGCGAGCAATGCCCACGAATCACTCCTCCTCGCCGGCGAGCAGCTCGGTCAGTTGCGCGAACGCGCGCGCCGCGCGCTCGTGACCGGGAGGCGGTCCGTGCTCGGGACGCGCCGGATCCTCGGCGAACGAGCCGAGGAAGCGAACCTCCATCGGCAGCTCGAGCACGCCGACGACCGCGTCGCGCACGGCCGGATCGGTCAGGTGGCCCTCACATTCGATGAAGAAGAAATACTCGCCAAGTGCGCCCTTCACCGGGCGTGAGGTGATCGCGGTGAGATTGACATGGCGCAGCGAGAACTGCTGCAGGATCTGCACGAGGGAGCCGGGGCGATCGCGGTCCGGACGCACCGCGAAGGCGGTGCGGTCGCGCCCGCTCGCGCGCGGCGCCTCCCTGGCGATCAGCACGAAGCGGGTGACCGCGCCGGGCTCGTCCTCGACGCGCTCGGCGACGCTGCGCAGCCCATACGCAGCCCCGGCCAGCGGTGCCGCCAGCGCCGCCCAACCCGGCTTGCGCTCCGCCGCGAGCCAGGCGCAGGCGTCCGCCGTGCTTGCACAGTGACGCAGCTCGTGGCCCTCCGTGTACAGGCGGCACTGCGCGAGCGCGAACGGGTGGCTGGCGATCCCGTGCAGCGGTGTGTCGTCGCCCTCGAGGCGAAAGAGGCTGAAGCTGACCGCGATCACGCGCTCGCCGGCGATCACGCAGTGGCGCGCGTTGAGCACGAGCGCGTCGATGCTGGCGGTCACCTCGCCCTCGACCGAGTTCTCGAAGTTCAGCACTCCCGCAGCGCAGTCGCCGTCCTCGACGGCGCGCACGATCAGCGCCGGGTCGGCGTGGGCGATCAGCTCTGCGCCCTCGGGCGCGAGCGACGCAGCCGCCTGGTGCGTGAACGTTCCCGCCGGACCGAGGTAGGCGACGCGTTCGGCACTCATCGCAGTGCACCGATCTGCGGGCGCTGAACGCCGTCGGGGAGGCGGCCCTCGGCGGCGAGCTTGTCGAGGTGGGCGGCGAGCGTCACCGCCGCGGCCGGGCGCAGCTGCGCGGGAACGTCAGACCACGCGTCGTCGAGCAGCTCGTCGACCGTGCGTCGGCCGCGAGCCAGCGCGGCCAGCAGGGCGCGCTGGCGATCGAGGCGATGCTCGACGTACTCGCTGAGCTTGGCGTGCGGATCGAGCACTGGCGGGCCGTGCCCGGGGCACAGCAGCGCCAGTCGAAGGTCGTCGAGGCGCTCGAGCGCCGCCAGGTAGCCGGCCAGCGCGCCCTCGTCGGGGAACAGGAAGACGCTGCCCTCGCCGAGCACGGCATCGCCGGTGAACGCGGCGTCGCCGAGCACGAAGGCGAGGTGGTCGGGCGCGTGTCCTGGCGTTGCCAGCGCGCGCAGCGGCCCGAACGTGTCGCCGTCGGCGAGCCGAATGTCGACGTCGCCGCGGGCCCCGGCGAGTGGCGCTGCGCGCTCGCGCCGGCGCAGCGGCTCGATCCCCTCGGCGTGATCGCCGTGGTTGTGTGTCAACGCGATCCCCCCGAGCCCGCCGCGCGCCGCAAGCTCCGCGGTGAGCGCGTCGAGGTGCGCTTCGGAGTCCGGTCCCGGATCGATCACCCACGCCGGATCGCGCCCGACGACATAGCTGTTCGTCCCCGTGAGCGTGAAGGGCCCCGGGTTCGGGGCCCGCACGAGCGCGATGTCGCGCGCAACGAGAGCTTGCATGGCGCCGACGCTACTACGGCTACTACGAGGAGGGCGGGCGAAGCCCGCCCGGTCACCGGCGGCAGGATGCCGCCGGGCTCGATCAGATCTGCGGGCTGGAAGCCCGCAGATCACTACAGCGGCAAGCCTTCCTCCAGCGAGGCGACGACGTGGTCGGCGCCCGCGGCCTTCAGCTCGTCGACGCTGTAGTGCCCGGTCGCCACACCGACCGCGGTGATTCCGGCCCCGTGGGAGGCTTCGATGTCCTTCGGCGTGTCCCCGACGTCGAGCGCCTGCTCGCGCGACAGCGGATGGCCGGCGAGCCGCTCGGCGCGACGCACCGCGCAGCGGGTCAACTCGACGCGGTCGTCGGAGTCGGACCCGTAGCCGCCGAACGAGAAGAAGTGGTTGAGGTTGCCGCGCGCGAGCTTGATGTGCGCCGATGCCTCCGTGCCGCCCGTCGTCAGGCCGAGCAGGTAGCCCTGCGTCGCCAGCTGCTCGAGCAGCTCCGGGACGCCCGGGAGCACGCGGTAGCCGTCGGATTGTGCGACGCAGACGCCCAAGTGGCGCTGGCGGCAGTGCAGCAGCGCCGCCAGCTCGCGCGCGCTCGGCTCACGCCCGATGACGCGCTCGAAAGTCTGCCTGCCGACGGCGGGATCGGTCATCCCGGAGTCGGTGAACTTGCCGATGTCCGCCGGGATTCCGTAGAGCTCGTCGAACGCAATCCGCCAGGCGGCCGAGCCCGCGCCGCCGGACTCGATCAGCGTGCCGTCGATGTCGAACAGCACGGCGACGACTCGATGCTCGGCAGCACTGGCCACCGGCGGCAAGCTACCCGATGCGCAACGGTCACCGAGCGTCGTCGACCGGGCGCTGGCGCCGTCAATGCGCGAGCTGCGAAACGAACGTGTAGATGACCATCGCGCTGACGACGACCACGAACACGCGCAGCGCCCACAGCGCGGCGCTCGCGCGAGCGCCGAGCCGCGCGCGGGGGACGGGGCGAGCCGTGTCGAAGACGAGCTGGTCGCGTTCGAGGAACATGATCAGCTCCTCGTCAGCCGATTGCTGGGAGTCGATCGACGGGTCGGCCGCGTGCTCGGTGTCGGGGCTGTCGGTCATTTCGGGAGTCACGGTCGTCTAGCCGGCCGGGATGAGGTGCGCGGTCTGCAGGAACGAGTCGATCCCGTAGGCCGCGCCGCTGGCCGAGATCAGGGCCACGATCACGATCGCGATCCTGTTGGTGGAGGGCTTGTTGGTCCATCTACCCATCAGCCCGCGGTCATTGGCGAGCATGATCATGAAGACGAGCGTGACCGGCAACAGGACGGTGGCGAGGACGTTGGCGTTGAGCGCGATCGACAGCAGCGGCGCGCCCGGGATCAGGATGATCGCCGCCGCGACCAGCGCTACCGCGAGGTTGGCGCCGTAGAAGAGCGCGGCCTTGCGCGGCGAGTTGTTGAAGCTGTGCGCGACTCCGATGCATTCGCCGATGGCGTAGCCGGTGCTCGCAGAGATCGTCAGCAGGGCGACGGCCCCGGCCTCGATCAGCCCGAGTGCGAAGACGGTCGCGACCGCGCTGCCCGACACCGACCGCAGCGCGCCGGGAAAGCCGGCGCCGGCCAGGCCCTGGATGCTCGATCCGTTGTGACCCGCCAGCGCCGCGCCGGCGATCAACGCACCGCAACCGAACAGCGCTGCGAGTGCGCCGCCGACGATCGTGTCGTAGCGCCCATGCTTGACGTCGCGCGGGGTCAGTCCCTTGTCGGCCGTGGCGCTCTGCTGGAAGAAGATCATCCACGGCGTCACGGTCGCACCGATCGTCGAGGCGATCAGCAGCAGCAGCGTGTTGATGCCGGCGCTTGGGAACGGCGAGAAGGTCACCAGCGCGTGGCCGACCGAGGCCAAATGCGGCTTGACCATGATCGCGGCCACCAGGAAGAGCCCGTTGAAGATCGCCAGGCCGAGCACGATCCGCTCCCAGCGCCAGTAGCGACCGCCACTCAGCGTGAATGCCACGAGCACGAGCCCGAGCGCAGCGGCGACACCCGAGCCGAGGTGGAAGTAGGCGAGCCCGACGCGGATGGCGACGAACTCGGCGATCAGCGTGACGAGGTTGGTGAACAGCAGGTCGCCGGCGCTGAACCAGCCCCACAGCGGTCCGAAGCGCTGTAGCACGAGCTGGCCGTAGCCGCGATGGGTGACCGCCCCCACGCGCATGCACATCTCCTGACAGACGATCGCCATCCCAAACGTGACGACGATGAAGGGCAGGAAGAAGCCCAGCCCATAGGTCGCGCCGGTCGTCGCGTAGGAGATCATGCTCGGCCCGTCGTTCTCGCCGAGCATCACCAGGATGCCGGGCCCAACCAGCAGCCACAGCAGATGCCAGCGACGGCCGTGGCGCCGCGCGCGGTGCACGCGAGCGCGATCCAACGAGCGGTCGGCGTCCTCGTGCGTCAGTGGCGGGACCGGCGGGGCGGCGGTCCCGTCCGCTGCAATCAACGCGTCGAGCGCGGTCGGCGCGAGCTCCGGGACCGCGGCGGCGGCGCCCTCGAGCACCGGTGCCTGCTCACGCGGCCGCGGTGTCACGCGCCTCCTTGCCCGCCGCGACACGCCGGGATGGGTCGCGCTCGACGCGCATCGCGCGCGCGAGCTGGCCGCCGATCAGGTGGCGCTGCCCACCGAACTCGACGGCCAGCGGGCCGCCGAACGGCTGGCGCTCGATCACGCCGAAGCGATCGCCGGGTGCGATGCTCAGCTCCGCCAGGTAGCGCAGCATCGCCGGATCGGAGTCCGACACGCGCACGAACACGCCGCTGTCGCCCGGCTCGAGCGTCTCGAGGCTCTCGGTCGTGCTCTCGGGCAGCTCGAAGTCGGCGCTCGGGATCGGGTCGCCGTGCGGGTCGTGCGTCGGATCCCCGAGCATCGTCGCGATGCGCGTCTCGAGCTCCTCGGAGAGGACGTGCTCGAGCACCTCCGCCTCGGCGTGCACGCGGTCCCACGGCAGCTCCAGCACCTGGGCCAGGAACAGCTCCAGCAGCCGGTGGTGGCGCACGACCTCGAGCGCGACGCGCCGCCCCTCAGCGGTCAGCCGCGCGCCGCGATAGGGCTCGTGCGTCGTCAGCCCGAGCTGGTCGAGCCGGCGCAGCATCGCCGACACCGAGCCCGCCGTGACGCCGAGCCGGTCCGCCAGCGCGGTCGTCGTGACCGCCTCCCCGGTGCGCGCCTCCAGCGCGAATATTGCCTTCACATAGTCTTCGATTGCCGGCGTCAGAATTGAATCTTGGTCTGGCATGCTCGGGAGATTATGGCATGCCAAGAAACTCCGGTCAAGCCCGTCGTCGTGCATCATGCAAGCGATGGACGTGATCCGCACCGTCGGACTGACGAAGATCTACCCCGGCACCGACTTCGCTGCGGTCGACGGCCTCGACCTGGGCGTGCGCCCGGGCGAGATCTTTGGCCTGCTGGGCCCCAACGGGGCCGGCAAGACGACGACCGCCGGCATGCTCACGACGCGCGTCGTGCCGACGTCCGGCAGCGCGCACATCGGCAGCGTCGACGTGATCGCCCACCCATCGCTCGCCAAGCAGCTGATCGGCGTCGTCTCCCAGCAGAACACGCTCGACCGCGCGCTGACGGTCTGGGAGAACCTCTATTTCCACGGCCGCCTGTTCGGAATCGCCGCGGCGGCGTCACGGCGCATCGCCGACGATCTGCTCGAGCGCTTCCAGCTCTCCAAGTGGGCAAAGGCATCCGTCTTCGCGCTGTCCGGCGGAATGGCGCAGCGGCTGATGGTGGCGCGAGCGGTCTTCCATCGCCCGGCCGTGCTGTTCATGGACGAGCCGACGGCCGGGCTCGACCCGCAGGGCCGCCTGGCGCTGTGGGAACTACTTGGCGAGCTCAACCAGGACGGACAGACGATCCTGCTGACGACGCACTACATGGAGGAGGCCGACCGGCTGTGCGGTCGCGTCGCGATCATCGACCACGGCCGCCTGCTCGCGCTCGACACGCCGGCCGAGCTGAAGCGCTCCGTCGACGCCGACACGGTCGTCACCGTCAAGGCCAGCGGGGACGCCGGCGCCTTGGCCGCCCATCTCACCGAGGCAGTTGACGGCGTGCAGCGCGCGCGCGAGATCGCCGGCGGTGTCGAGCTCCACGTCAAGGGCGCAAGCCGGCTGGTGCCCAGCGTCGTCGACGCGGCCGAGGCCTTCGGAAGCCAGGTCAACGACATCTCCGTGACCGAGCCGAGCCTGGAGACCGTCTTCATCAACCTCACCGGCAAGGAGCTGCGCGACGAATGAGTGCGATCACGACAGCTCGGACCGAGCCGGACTCCGATCGGATCTCGCTCGAGCCGACGCGCTCGAGCGCCGCCGCGAGCCGCACGGCGCTGTGGGCGTTGATCCTGCGCGACCTGACGGTGCTGAAGAAGAACTTCGGCGAGTTCGCGGTGCGTACCCTCGTGCAGCCGTTCCTGCTCGTCTTCGTGTTCCTCTACGTCTTCCCGACGATCGGCCAAGGCGTGGGCGGTGGCGGCGGCGGTGGGCGCGCGAGCGAGTCTGCGTTCGCAACGGTGCTGGTCGCGGGTGTCGTGGGGATCGCGATCATGTTCCAGGGCATCCAGGCCGTCGCGATGCAGCTGTCGACCGAGTTCGGCTTCACGCGGGAGATCGAGGACCGCGTGCAGGCCCCGTGTCCGATCTGGCTGGTGGCGATCAGCAAGGTGATCTCGGGCGCCGTCCAGGGGGTCATCGCCGCACTGATCGTGTTCCCGATTGCAGCCCTCGTCCATGCCAAGGGTGTCCAGGCTCACCTCTCGGTGCACTGGGCGATCGTGCTGACGCTGATCCCGCTCGCGTGCGTCGCGATGTCCTCGCTCGGCTTGCTCCTGGGGACGACCTTCGAGCCGCGCAACATCGGGCTGATGTTCGGCTTCATCGTGCTGCCGCTCGTCTTTCTAGGCGGGACGTACTACCAGTGGACCAAGCTCGCTCCGGTCCAGGTCGGCGGCGTCCACTGGCTCCAGATCATCGTCCTCGCCAACCCGCTGATCTACGTGACCGAAGGCATGCGTGCGGGTCTGACCCACGCGGCCCACATGCACCTGTACGTGATCTACCCGGTGATGGTCGGCTTCTGCGTCCTCTTCCTGACGCTCGGGTTGCGCAAGTTCCGCCGGCGCGTGCTGGTCTAGGCCCAAGACGCTCCGGCGGACGACCGCGGGGCGGCCTCCGGCCGCCCCGCGGGTCCCGCATTGTGTGTCGCAGTCGTGCTAAGTCGTCGGCACACCTCCAGCCGGCGGCGGCGCCTGCGGCGTCGTGTACGGGGTGATCGGACCCGAAGCCGGGTCGGTCGTCTGCGGTGTTCCGAACGCGACGATCTTGCCGCCCGTGACTCGGGCCATCTGCACGCCGGCGTAGCCGCCATGGTCGGTGGTCGAGTAGCGATACGGCACCAGCCCCGGGCCCTTCCAGGACGCGCCCATCGTGTTGACCGCGTTGACGATCCCCTGGCGAGTCAGGTTCTTCCCGGCCGCCTGGAGCGCCTGCACGAACGTGTAAGCGCTCGCCAGGCCGAACTCGACGTTGCCGTCAAACGGCGCGCTGGAGTCGTACTGGTCGTGGATCTTCTTGAACAGCGCGACCCACGGGTTGGCGGTGTCGTTCGGGGACGGCAGGTAGCCATCGGTGATCGTGCCCTGGATCAGGGCAGTCCCCGCTGCGCCCTTGGAGAAGGACTTCAGCATGCCACCGACCGTCGTCGGATCGATACCCACGTTGGAGCTCACCAGCTGCGGCTTGTAGCCGAGCTTGAACGCCGTCAGCTGTCCGATCGCGGTGAACGCCGGCACGGTGAAGTCGACCTGCACCTGTGCGCCGGCGTGCTGAATCGCCGTCACCTGCGGAGCGATCACCGTGTTTGTCGGCTCATACGGCTGGGCGGTGACAATCTGGTTCGCGGGGAGCTCGTCCTTGAGACCGGCGAGGCCGCCGTTGCCGAAGTCGTCGTTCTGGTAGAGAACGCCGACCTTCTTGCCGGCAAAGTGCTGCTTGATGTACTGGCCGAGGATCTTGCCCTCGATCGTGTAGTTGGGCAGCCAACCGAACGTGTACGGCTGCGTGCTGCCGTTGTCCCAACACGGACACCCGGAGGCCACGAACAGGTCCGGCACGTGCGATGAGTTCAGGAAGCCGACCACCTTCGTGTGCGTCGGCGTTCCGAGCCCGTCGAAAATCGCGAAGACGTTGTCCTGAAGCACCAGCTGCCTGACAACCGTCACCGTGTTGGTCGGGTTGTAGCCATCATCCTTGTAGATGAAGTTGATCTTGCGTCCGAACACGCCGCCGCGGTTGTTGACGTACTTGAAATACGCGTTAGCCGCCGGTGCGATCTCGCTGTAGCCCGGCGCCGCCACGCCCGTCAGCGGCTGGTGACTGCCGATCGTGATCGACGTGGCCGTGACGCCGGGCGTGCTGGAGCTCGAGCTGCTGCTCGAGCTCGAGCCACAGCCGGCGATCACCCCCGCCACGACGACAAGACATCCGAACACGCCGAGTTTGCTGCGCATCGCTCTCCTCCTCATTGAACTACCTCCTCATTTGGTGGTGAACTGTGTGAAGCTGGGGCGCTCGCCGCTGCGGGCAGGCGCGAGCGGGCGAGCCGCGCGAGGCCGCGCAGAGCCCCCTGGATGCCACGTGGCGCGAGCAGCATGACGCCGATCAGCGCGATCCCGTAGAGCGCTAGCGGCAGGTTGGTGGTTACGTTCACGGGCAGCGATATGGCGTGCGCGAGGTCGTCGGACCAGGCCGGCAGGAAGACGAGCGCGAGCGCGCCCCACGCGGCTCCGGCGAGCGTCCCCAGACCGCCGATCACGATCCCGGTTAGCAGCGACAGCGACAGCGACAGCTGAAAGGCGCCGGGGGCGGCGAGCTGGTCGACGACCACGTAGAGCCCGCCGGCGAGTCCCGCACAGGCCGCGCTGACGACGAACGCGAGCACCTGCGTGCGCGCGACCGGGACCCCGGCGAGCGCCGCGGAGACCTCATCGTCGCGCACTGCGCGAAACGCGCGCCCTGTGCGCCCGCGGATCAGGTTGGCGAGCACCACGAAGGCCACCAGCGCGCCGATCCCGGCGATCCAGGCCCACCAGCGTTCCGGCGAGAAGTTCACACCCAGCCACGCCGGCGGCGTCGGCGGGTTCACGGTAAGCCCGTTGTCGCCGCCGAACGTCGCCGGAAAGCGATCGGCGAGCGCCGGCAGGCCGACGGCCAGGGCGAGCGTCGCGCCGGCGAGGTAGGGACCGCGCAACCGCGCGGCCGCCGCGCCGAAGAGCGCGCCGACGACGGCCGTGATCACGGTGGCTGCGATCAATGCGGGCACCAGCGCCCAGCTGGCCCCGATCAGCAGGATCGCGGCGTACGCGCCGACCGCCATCAGCGCGCCGTGGCCGATCGAGATCTGGCCGTTGAGGCCGGTCAGCACAGTGAGGCCGGCGAGCGCGGTGAAGTAGTACGCGGCGGTCGCGAGCTGGGTATCGCGAAATGGGCTCAGCTCCTCGCTGACGATGTAGAAGGCCAGCCCCCACGCGACCGCGAGCAGCAGGTTGCGCCCGAGCGTCTGGCGCGGCAGCCGCAGCCACGCCGGCCAGACCGCGCGTGCACGTCCCAGGCTGGCGGCGATCGCACTCATACCCGGCGTGCCTTGGGCGCGGTGAAGATCCCCGTCGGGCGCACCATCAGCACCGCAACGAGGATCACCAGTGACGCCAGCGTGACCAGCGAGGCCCCTTCGTAGCCCGACACGTAGGAGAGCGCCAGTCCGAGGATCACGCCGCCGACCACCGCGCCGATCGAGCTGTCGAGGCCACCGAGCACGGCGGCCGTGAAGCCGCTCACCAGGAGGCCGTCGAAGTTGTTCGGCCCGACGAACACGGTCGGCGCGACGAGCACGCCGGCAAGCGCGCCGACGAGCGCAGCCAGCGCCCAGCCGAACGTCAGCGTGCGCCCCACCCGCACGCCCTGCAAACGCGCCACCTCGGGCTCGAACGCCGCAGCGCGCATCCGCAGCCCCATCGAGGTGCGGTTGAAGAGCAGCCACAAGCTCAAGGTCATCACGATCACCGCGCAGACGGTGAAGAGGTCGGCCGGCGAGAACAGCACGTGGCGACCGCCGATCTTGAAGCCCTCGATCGTGAACGCCGGTGGGAACGACCTCGGCGTGTTACCCCAGACCATCCCCGCCGCCGCCTCCAACAGGATCAGCAGGCCGAGCGCCACGATCACGGCGTTGAGCGGTGGTCCGCCCTCGACCGGCCTGATCAGCACGCGCTCGACGAGCGCGCCGAGCACGAGTCCGGCCAGCAGCGCGACGACGAAGCCGATCGCGTAGGAGCCCGTCGCCCCGATCACACTCGAGGCGATGAACGTCGTCACCATCAGCATCGCGCCCTGGGCGAAGTTGACGATCCGCGTGGCGCGCCAGATCAGCACCAGCGCGAGCGCCACCGACGCGTAGATCATCCCGGTGGTGATCCCGTTGAGCGTCAGATCGATGAAGCGGCTCATCAGAACCCCAGGTAGGCGTGTCGGAGCTTCTCGTCACCGGCGAGGCGGCGCGGGTCGTCCTGGGCGACCACGCGACCCAGGTTGAGAACGACCCCGTGGTCGGCGATCGCCAGCGCGCTCTTGGCGTTCTGCTCGACGAGCAGCACCGTCATCGAGCTGCGGTCTCGCAGCCCCGCGATCAGCGCCATGATCTGCGCCGCGATCCGGGGCGCGAGCCCGAGCGAGGGCTCGTCGAGCAGCAGCAGCTTCGGGCGCGCCATCAGCGCGCGACCGATCGACAGCATCTGGCGCTCGCCACCCGACAGCGTGCTGGCGTTTTGGCGGCGCCGCTCCTGAAGTGGCGGGAACAGCTCGTAGGCCTGCTCGAGCCCGCGCGCGGCCTCCTGGCGGTCGCGGCGCCACAGCGCGCCGAGCCGCAGGTTCTCCTCGACCGTCAGCTCGGCGATCACGCCGCGGCCCTCCGGCACGTGTGAGATTCCGAGCCGCACGATCTCCTCGCACGCGAGCCCGATCAGCTCGCGACCGTCGAAGCGGATCCGCCCGGCGCGCGCCGCGAGCAGGCCCGAGATCGTGCGCAGCAGCGACGACTTGCCGGCTCCGTTGGCGCCCAGCACCGCAGTGATGCTGCCCTCGGGCACCGTCAGCGAAACACCGTCGACCGCGCGCACGGGTCCGTACCCACTGACGACCCCCTCCAGCTCAAGCACCGCCGGCCTCCGCGGTTATCGCGCCGCCGGTCTGCGTGTCCGCGGGGGTCTGCGTGTCCCCCGGTTCGTCGGCCTCGAAGCCGAGGTAGGCCTCCAGCACCTGCGGGTCGGCCTGGATCGCGGCCGGCGCGCCGCTGGCGATCACGCGGCCGAAGTCGAGCACCACGACGCGGTCGCAGAGGTCGGTGACGAAGTCCATCCGGTGCTCGACCAGCATCACGGTCATCGAGCCGCGCAGCTCACCGATCAGCTCACCAAGCCGCGAGATGTCCTCGGCGTCGAGCCCGGCAGCCGGCTCGTCGAGCAGCAGCAGCGCGGGCTCGCAGACCAGCGCACGCGCCAGCCCGACGCGCTTGCAGACCGGGTAGGGCAGCGATCCCGGCAGGCGATCGGCGACGTCGGCGACGCCGAGGCGCTGTAGCGCAGCACTCGCCAGCTCACGCAGCTCGCGCTCGCTGCGATCCGAACGCGGCAACCCCAGCAGGTTCGACGCCAGGCCACCGCGACGACGGCTGTCGGCGCCCACCATCACGTTCTCCAGCGCGCTGAGATGCTCGAACAGGCCGATGCCCTGGAGCGTGCGCGCGATCCCCAACGCCGCCAGCTTGTGGGTCGGCGTGCGGCGCAGAGAGTCGCCCCGCCAAACGATCTCACCGGACTCCGGGCGCACGAAGCCGCAAATCGCGTTGAACAGCGTCGTCTTACCCGCGCCGTTGGGCCCGATCACCCCCAGCACCTCGCCCGCGTTCGCGTCCAGCGAGACGTCCTCGAGCGCAACGATTCCGTCGAATCGCACGGTCAGATCGTGGACGCGCAGCGCCACCTCCTCCCCCCTCGGGAGCATGGACGGCACGGTACACCCGCGACCCGGAGGCTTGCAACACCGCTGCCACATCGTCGGTGCGAGAATCGCCGCGCCTGCCTGCGCCATCGACCGGAAGGACGCACCCGCATGGAGTTCGAGCAGATCCGCTACGACGTCGCCGATCACGTGCTGACGATCACGCTGTCGCGGCCGGAGCGGCTCAACGCCTGGACGCAGACGATGTGCCGCGAGCTGCTCGCGGCGTTCGACAGCGCCGAGCGCGACGACGACGTGCGCGTGATCGTCGTCACGGGCGCGGGGCGCGCCTTCTGCGCCGGCGCAGATCTCGGCGGCGGCGGTGACACGTTCGACTACCGCAAGCGACAGGAGTTCGTCGAGCGCGAAGCCGGCGTCGAGATCCCGCGCGACAACGGGGGCGTATTCACGCTGCGCGTCTACGAATCGACAAAGCCGGTGATCGCCGCGATCAATGGTCCGGCCGTCGGCGTCGGCGTCACGATGACGCTGCCGATGGACATCCGCCTCGCGTCGGTGGACGCGCGCATGGGGTTCGTCTTTGCCCGGCGGGGGATCGTGCCCGAGGCGTGTTCGAGCTGGTTCCTTCCTCGTCTCGTCGGGATCAGCAGGGCGATGGAGTGGGTCGCCACCGGGCGCGTGTTCTCGGCGCAGGAGGCGCTGGACGCGGGGCTGGTCCGCAGCCTGCACGCGCCCGACGAGCTGCTCGAAGCCGCCGGCACGCTGGCGCAGGAGATCGTCGAGAACACGGCGCCGGTGTCGGTGGCTCTCGGGCGTCGCTTGCTGTGGACGATGCTCGGCGCAGCGCATCCGATGGAGGCGCACCGCGCGGACTCCCGGGCGATGTTCGCCCGCGGCCAGTCGGCCGACGCGCGCGAGGGGATCGCCTCGTTTCTCGAGAAGCGCCCAGCGGTGTTCACAGACCGCGTCAGCGATGGGCTGCCAGAGGTGTTGCCGGGGTACGAAGAGCCCGCGTTTTCGTGAGGCCGCGTGTGCTCAGGCGACGACCGACCCGAGCCCGACGTCGACCGTTTCGCCGGGCTCGCAGTCGGCGATCGCGTGCGACTCACGCGAAAGCGTCCGCCGCAACGACAGGAAGGCGATCACGCCGACGACCGACGGCACCCACAGCGCGATCGCGCGATATCCGAGCACGGCGGCGGTCGCCGGCGTCAGCGCCACCCCGTAGAGCACCAGCGTTCCGATCAGGCCGCCGTCCACACCGCCGATCCCGCCCGGCAGCGGAAGCAGTCCGCCGAGCTCGCCGATCAGGTAGGCGAGCCACAGGATCGCAAGCGACGGGCTCGAGCCGAAGGCGTGAAACGTCGCCCACAGCACCATCACGTCGAAGGCGAGGTAGCCGATCGCGCCAGCGACCAGCTGGATGTCGTGACGGCGCAGCAGCGACACAGCCTCGTCGACACCACGCGCGATCGCGCCGAGTACAGGGGTCGTCCGTGAGACGGCGCTCGGGTCGCCCTCGGCGCGGCGCACGCGGCGTTGCTCACCCGCCGCCGCGAGGCGCCCGGCGAGCAGCGTGCCGGCGATCGCGGTGACCGCGAGCCCGGCGGGGATCAGCGCCAGCGCGAGCGACACCTTTCCCGGCACGACGCCGAACGCGAGCCCGAAGCCGAGGATGATCACCGCGACCACGTTGGGGACGCTCGTCAGCAGGAAGAACGCGACGGTGCGCTTGGCGATGTGCTGCGTCGACATGCCGCCGCGGCGCAGCGCCCAGGCGCCGAGCGCGAGCCCGCCGGCGCCCCCGGTCGGCAGCACCGCGTTGGCACCCAGCTCCGCGAATCCGATCTGCGTGCTCACGCGCCAGCTCATCCGCCGGCAGAAGACGGCGCGGAAGACGACCACGTAGGCGACGCCGGACAGCAGCTTCAGCGCCGCGCCGATCGCCAGCCAGCCCGGGCGCGCATCACCGAGGCGGTCGCGCAGGCTGGCGAGTCCGGGTAGCAGCGTCACCAGCGCGGCCGCCACGACCACGACCACGATCAGCACGAGGACGCGCGAGCGCAGCCGCGAGCGCTCCAGCCCCTCCGGCATCGCGCCGGGCTCCGGCGGTGGCCGATCGGTGGTACTAGACGAGATCACAACATCACCCTCACTCGCAGGCTAGCGGCGGCGCGTGGTGCGTCAGGTAGGCGCCACATACGTGCGTCAGGTAGGCGCCACATACGTGCGTCAGGTAGGCGCCACATACGAGTCTCGCGCGCGCGGGTCACCGCTCACCAACTCCAGCACGAGAGCGGACCACGCGAAGTCCCTGGCTCCCATCCCGCGACCGTCGAACGGGTTGTAGAACTCGCGCAGCCCCGAGCCGGCGACCGCGCCGGCGATTCCGGCGACCAGCTGATCGGCCTGCGCGGTGTAGCCGAGCCGGAGAAGGCCGATCCACACCAGCCACGCCGAGTTGACCCACGTCGGCCCGCGCCAGTAGCGCCGCAGCCCCCAGAAGTGCTCCCTCAGCGAGAAGCTCGGCTCATCCAGCGAGACCGAGGGCGGCGCAGCGGGCGTCCAGAAGCACTTGGCGTCGAGCAGGTGCTGCTCGACCAGCCGCCGGCCGATCGCCTCGGGCAGATCGGGCAGCGCCAGCGGTGCCAGCGCCGCCCAGGTGACCGGGATCGCGCGCCGCGGAGCCGGTCGCGCATCGGGCAGGAACAGTCCGCTGCGCTTGTCGTAGCAGCGCGCGATCAGTGCATCGGTGATCGACGGCCTGCCCAGCGCCAGGCGCGAGAGCCCGTGCAGGACGTTCGTCAGGACCTCGCAGACGATCGGGCCACCGGCGTCGCGGACGGCATCGATGCGAAAGCCGAGTCGCCGATTGCGGCGCACCAACGAGACGAAACCGTACGTGCCCTGGGCGCGAGCGCCCCAGATCGGGTCGAACTGCGGCGAGGCGTCGAGCCCCGACTCGTCGGGCGCCAGCAGCCACAGCAGCCCATCGCCGTCGAGGTCGCGCTCGCGCTGCACGGCATCGTGGTGGGCGACGATCCCGGGCTCCTGCGCCGGGTCGCCGACCGCGATCCGCCACGCCCAGGCGAGCGCCGGCGGCGCGATCGTCGAGGTCATCGGATCGTCGGGGCGGAGCACGTTGTAGTAGACCCGCCGCGCCCCGACGATCCTGCCTTTCCAGAAGATCGTGTGACCGATGAAGCCGTCGGGCCGCGCGGCTGCCAGCAGCGTCTCCAGCTCGCGCCGCGCGCGAGCTGGATCGAGGTGTCGCCACGCGACGGCCGCAAAGCACGAGTCCCAGTACCACTGCCATGGATAGCGAGACGGACTCGGTCGCGTATACGCGAAGGCGACGCCGTCACGCTCGCCGGTCGTCCAGCTCGCCGTCAACGTGCGCTCGCACAGCCGCGCCAGCTCGTGTGCCGACGGCGCCATGGCTGGAAGGCTGCCAGTCGGCGCCCGCCGATGCACTCCCGGACACGCAGCGCCTCCCCCCGGGCGCACAATGCAGAGCGAGCCGTCACACTCAGGCCGTGCGGCTCGAGGGCATCCACCACATCACAGCGATCACCGCCGACGGGCCGCGCAACGTCGATTTCTACGCCCGCGTGCTGGGGCTGCGGCTCGTCAAGCGCACGGTCAACCAGGACGACCCCACCGCGTATCACCTCTTCTACGCCGACGAGCGCGGATCCCACGGCGCGGACCTGACGTTCTTCGAGTACCCGGGGGCGCCGGCGGGCCACCCCGGCGCCGGGATGGTGGCGCGCATCGTCCACCGCGTCGCCGGCGACCCCTCGCTCGACTTCTGGGAGCACCGGCTCGGCGCCGAGGGCTTCGACTGCGACCGCGAGCCAGGCCGGCTGCGCTTCGCGGACCCAGAGGGACTGGCTCACGAGCTAGCCGTCGTCGAGCGACCCGACGAGCCGCTGATCGCGCGCGCTCGCGAGGTCCCCGCGGAGCACGCGCTGCGAGGCTTCGACGCCGTCCACGCGCTCGTCGCCGATCCGGCGGACAGCGAGCTGCTGCTGTCGGATGTGCTTGCGTTCGAGCGCATCGACGAGCACACATGGGAGGCCCGCGGCTCAGGGCGAGGTGGGCGGATCCGCTTCGAGCGCACCGGTGAGCCCGGCGTCGGCGGCGCCGGCACGGTTCACCACGTCGCGTGGGCGACCGACGACGGCGACCAGCTCCTCTGGCGCGAGCGCCTGCTGCGCGCCGGCCTGCACCCGACGCCGGTGATCGATCGCTTCTACTTCCGCTCGGTCTACTTCCGCGAGCCCGGCGGGATCCTCTACGAGCTGGCGACCACGGGTGGCCCGGGCTTCGCGATCGACGAGCCGCCCGAGCACCTGGGCGAGCGACTCTCGCTGCCGCCCGACTACGAGCACCTGCGCGATCGCCTCGAGCAGGTTCTCGCCCCGCTGCCCGACACGCGTTCTTGGCGCCCGGGCCCTGTCCAGGCCTAGAGCGCGGCGCGCTCGGCGAGCGCATCGCGGTCGGCGGGGGGAGCGGTGGGCCGCTTCGACGCGGGCGGAGCTGCGGGCCGCTTCGACGCCGCGGGCCGCTTCGACGATGCGGGCGGAGCCGCGGGCCGCTTCGACGCCGCGGACGGAGCCGTGGGCCACTTCGACGCTGGGGACGGCTCCTGACCGCCGCCGTACCGCCGCCCCCAGCGCGACAGCTCGAGGATCACCGGACGCAGCGCGCGGCCGGCCGTGGTCAGGTGGTACTCGAACCACTCCGGGTCCTCGCGGTAGCGCTCACGCGCCACCAACCCGTGCGCGACGAGCAGCGCGAGCCGCGCGCTGAGCACCGTGCGCGCGAGTCCGAGGCGGCGCTGGATCTGCCCGAAGCGGTGATGGCCCGCGAGGATCTCGGCCACGATCAGCAGCGTCCAGCGCTCGCCGAGGATCTCCATCGAGCGCGCGATGGGGTTGTCGGTCAGGGGCTGGGGCTCGGAGGCGGCCATCGTCGTCATCAGCAGGCGAGCGTGCCGATCGGCACGCATGCCGGCGGTCTGCGATCCGTTCAGAGCCTAGGGATCTGGACGGCGGACGGCGCAAGCGACTGCCCGGCGCTTGCAGGCGTCTCGGCGCCCATACCGCTCGGCGGCGATCGCGAAACATCCCTGCAACATCCATCGCAAGTGTGGTGGTAGCCTTGTCCAACTAGTAGCGTCCAACTACCAGGTGTGTTCCGGGGCGCCGCAGTGGTTGCCTGTTAGCCGAACCGCCGGTCAGCCAGCCGACAGATCCAAGGAGGATGCCTTCATGAGACAGGAGAGTCTCGAACGCATAGAGCTGCCGCGGGATCGGATGCCTGACCGTTGGTACAACGTGCTCCCGGACCTCCCGCGGGTGCCGGACGAGTACATCGACCCGGCGACTGGGCAACCTGTAGACGACGCCTACCTCCAGCGCCTGCTGCCTGCCGCGCTCGTCGCCCAGGACCGGTCGATGGAGCGCTGGATCGGGATTCCCGACGAGGTCGCCGCCTGCTATCGCCAGTGGCGCCCGACGCCGTTGCTGCGTGCGCACGCGCTCGAGCGTGAGCTCAACACTCCGGCGGAGATCTACTTCAAGTACGAGGGCGCGAGCCCGTCCGGCAGCCACAAGCTCAACTCCGCCCTCGCGCAGGCCTACTACGCGCGCCAGGAAGGCGTCGGGCGCCTCGTCACCGACACCGGCGCCGGTCAGTGGGGCGTCGCGCTGGCGATGGCCGGAGCGTTGATGGGGGTCGAGGTGCTCGTCTACATGGTGCGGGCCTCCTATCACCAAAAGCCCGATCGCCGTCACCTGATGGAGACGTTTGGCGCCAAGGTGATGCCGAGCCCCGGCCCTTCGACCGAGACCGGTCGCCGGCTGCTCGCCGAGAGCCCCGATCACCCCGGCAGCGAGGGCACCGCTGTCTCCGAGGCGCTCGAGGTGGTCCGCAGCGACCCACAGGCGCGCTTCTCGATGGGCGCCTTCGCCAACCACGTCCTGCTGCACCAGACGGTCATCGGCCTCGAGGCGCGCGAGCAGCTCGAGCTGATCCACCGCGAGCCCGACTACCTGATCGCCTCTGTCGGATGCGGCTCGAACATGGGCGGACTGGCGCTGCCGTGGGTCGCCGACAAGCTCAACGGCGCCGACGTGACCATCCTCGCCGCCGAGCCCAGCGCCTGCCCGACGCTGACCGAGGGCACCTACCGCTACGACGCCCCCGACGCGACGGGCACCGGGCCATTGGCGCGCACGTACACGCTCGGCCACGAGTTCGTGCCACCGCCGATCCACGCCGGTGGCCTGCGCTACCACGGCGCGGCTCCGCTGATCGGGCTGCTGCGCCACGAAGGCCTGCTCGACGCCACCGCCTACTCGCAGACCGAGGCCTTCGCCGCGGGCGCGCTGTTCGCACGCCTGACCGGTCTGGTGCCGGCACCGGAGACCGCGCACGCGATCCGCGCCGTGATGGACACCGCGAACGACTGTCGCCTCAGCGGACGACACGCGACGATCCTCTGCTCCTACAGCGGCCACGGGCTGCTCGACCTCGGCGCCTACGCGCGCTTCAACGCCGGCGAGCTGCGCGACGTCGAGCCGTTCACGGGGATGCCAGACCTCGCCGACGCCG
>Ga0182024_10009709_pt1 | contig 19813 bp, 18 predicted proteins | sample P32metaG_FD_120480 | JGI IMG/M metagenome (GOLD analysis project Ga0182024, IMG submission 120480) | Permafrost microbial communities from Stordalen Mire, Sweden - P3-2 metaG (Illumina Assembly) | ecosystem: Environmental > Terrestrial > Soil > Wetlands > Permafrost | place: Sweden: Stordalen... | reverse complement strand
TGACGCGGCAGATCGAGACCGCCTTGAATTGGGGCCGCTATGCCGGTATTTTCACGTACGACTCCGAGAGCGACCGCTTGCTGTTGAATCCGGCGACCAGCGACGCGGATGAAGGGGTCGCGCCACTGCACTAATGGCCAGCCACTCTGAAAAAACGTTCGCTCGTCTCTTGCCCTGGGCGAAACTTCCCGCGCGGGTTTCGTCTCTCGCAACGGACCTGCCGGTCGCGTTCGCTGCCTTGGCGCTGTTTTATGGTGTAATCGCGCTGGCTCGCTATTGGACCGCCCCGGTTCATCCCGAGACTCAGATCGATCTGAGTCCCCGCGCGCTGCCGATGTATGCGCTCTTCTCCGTCGCGCGTATCTTCGTGGCCTACTTCGTGAGCCTGGCGTTCAGTCTGGCGTATGGTTACGCCGCCGCGAACAACGCCACGGCCGAGCGGCTGATGATTCCCGTTCTCGATACCCTGCAGTCCATCCCGGTGCTGTGCTTCCTGCCGCCGGTGATGATCACGATGGTGGCGTTGTTCCCCACTACGCAATTTGGGTTGGAGCTGGGCTCCATCCTGCTCATTTTTACCGGGCAGGTCTGGAATATGGCGTTCAGCGTGTACTCTTCTTTGAAAAACATTCCGCGCGAAATGCTGGAGGCGGCCCAATTGTTCCGCTTGAGCCGCTGGCAGAAATTCATTCAATTGGAGCTGCCGAATACCGCAATCCCGCTCATCTGGAATTCAATGATGTCGGTGGCCGGCGGCTGGTTTTCGCTGATGGTCTGCGAGATGTTCGTGCTGGGAAACCGGGACTTGCGCCTCCCCGGCCTCGGCTCCTACCTTCAATCGGCGTCCAATGCCGGAGCCGTTCGCTCCATCGTTTCGGGATTGGTGGCAATGATCGCCGTGATCGTGCTGATTGACCAGCTGGTCTGGCGGCCCATCATCGCCTGGAGCGAGAAGTTCAAATTTGAGCAAGTGGAAGGCGCGGAAACGGCGGGTTCCCCGGTGCTCGACTTCTTGCGCCGTTCGAGACTGGTCTCGCGAGCCGTCCGTTTGGCCGTTGCGCCGGCGCGTGAGGCATTAACCCTGCACTTCGCGCGAGCGCTGATAGCCTCAGGCCCCAGTCCGCGCAAACGTCATTCCACTCAATGGGTCTGGCGCGTTTTCCTGGCGGCCGCTCTGGGAGTGGTGCTCTTCGCGATCTGGAGAATGAGCCTGCTGCTTGCTCGCATTTCGCAAGCGGAACTGCACGACATTTTTTGGGGAGCCGGGGCCACCTTTCTCCGCGTTGAACTCACGCTGGTGCTGGCGGCGCTGTGGACCATTCCAGCCGGGGTGCTGATTGGATTAAACCCGAAGCTCGCCGCCATCGCTCAACCCATCGCTCAGGTCGCAGCGTCTGTTCCCGCGCCGGCCTTGTTCCCGATTGTGCTGTTGCTTCTGATCCAAATCGGCGGCGGATTGGGAATCGCGTCCATCGTCCTGCTGCTGCTGGGAACGCAATGGTACATCCTGTTCAACACCATCGCGGGCGCCAGCGCCATCCCAGCGGACCTGAAGGAGGTCTGCCAGGTTTTTCACCTCGGTGAAATCCAACGCTGGCGCAAATTGCTGCTGCCGGCGATCTTCCCCTATTTGATTACCGGCTTCGTCACCGCTTCCGGCGGAGCCTGGAATGCGAGCATCATTGCCGAATATTTTCGATTTCGCGGTCAGACCTTTTCCATCACCGGCCTCGGCGCCGTGATCAGCCGCGCCACCGATGCGGGAAATTTTCCGGTCTTGCTCGGGTCCACCATCGCGATCAGCGCCATGGTGGTCGCCATCAATCGTCTTATTTGGCGGCGCCTGTACTGGCTGGCGTCCACGAAATACAAGCTTGAATTTACCTAACCACCTGGCCACACCAAGGACCACCAGCATGCCCGATCGCCTAAAATATCGGCATAGGGGGTGGCCGGTACTGTTGGGTTGGCGTGTGCTGCGGCTGTTGTTGGCACTGGCGGGCGTGGCGCTGGTCACGTTCGTGGGATATGTGGTTGTTCCCATGAATCCGACGACCGTGGGGTTCGCCTATCTGCTGCTGGTGTTGATCGTCGCCAGCGTCTGCGGATTTTTCGAAGCCGCGCTGGCCTCGATCGCGGCCACGCTTACGTTCAATTTCTTTTTCCTGCCGCCGGTTGGCCGGTTCACGATCGCCGATCCGCAGAACTGGGTGGCTCTGTTTAGCTTTCTGGCCACCTCGCTCATCGCGAGCCGTCTTTCCGATGCCGCTAAACGCCAAGCTCTCGACGCCATCGCACGCCAGCAGGATCTGGAGCGGCTCTACACGTTCAGCCGGGCAATTCTGCTGATTGATAACTCGGAACCGTTGCCCAAGCAGCTGGTCCGCACGCTGGCCGAGATTTTCCAGTTGGAGGCAGCCGTTCTCTACGAACGCCGCGCGGATGCGTTCTACCGCGCCGGTCCCTTGGATTTTGAAGGTCTGGACGACCAGATGCGCGACGCGGCGTTGCAGGGCACCTTCTTTGCCGACGCAAAACACAGGCGGGTGATTACGGCGGTGCGGCTGGGCTCGCAGCCGATTGCAGGGCTCGCGCTGCAAGGTCCCGCGATGCCGGATTCCGTGCTGCAAGGCATCGGTAATCTGGTTGCCATCGGATTGGAGCGGGCGCGCGCGCAAGATCTGGCGTCGCAGATCCAAGCCGCCAAACAGAGCGAAAAATTGCGAACCACGCTGCTGGATGCGATGGCGCACGAGTTCAAAACTCCGCTGACTTCCGTGCGCGCTGCGACCTCTTCGCTGCTGTCGGAGCCCGATCAGCCGCCCGAAACCAGGGCGGAACTGCTCCGGATCGCTGATGAGGAGGCCAGGCGCTTGCAAGAGCTCATCGATGATGCCGTCGAGATGGGACGCCTGGACAGTGAGAACATCGAGGTGCAGGTGGAGCCGAGCAATGTCGCCGAGATCGTTCGAGAAGTGGTCGCCGCCATGCGGCCTGAAATTGATGGCCGTCCCTTGAACGTGGTTTGCGATGAAAACCGGTCTGCCATCGCCATCGATCAACGGCTGGTGAGGCTGGCCATCAAACAACTGCTGGATAACGCATTGAAGTATTCGCCTCCCGACGCGCCGGTCACGGTTCAGGTGCACGACGGGAACGGCACCATTACCGTGGCTGTCACCGATCACGGCAGCGGAATCTCCGCGCAAGAACAGAGCCGCATCTTCGACAGACTATACCGGAGCCCGTCGGTGCAATCTCAAGTGCCGGGTTCGGGTCTAGGCCTCAGCATTGCGCAAAATATCGCGCGCGCGCATCGCGGAGATCTGACCGTCAGCAGCCGCCCCGGCGAAACGACGTTTTGCTTGACCCTGCCCGTGGAACAGAAAGGGGCTCCCCGGTGAGTGCGGCGCGCATTCTCGTCGTCGATGACGAACCTCAGATCCGGCGCATCATGCGCACCACCTTGACCGCCGCGGGCTACGAAGTGGAAGATGCCAAGACCGGTGAGGAGGCCTTGAAGAAGCTTCGCGACTACCGTCCTGACCTGGTGCTGCTGGACATAAACATGCCGGGGATGGGAGGCTTGGCCGCGTGCCGCGAGCTTCGAGCCGACCCCAATGTCGCCATCGTCATGTTGACGGTTCACAACACCGAAGCCGACAAGGTGAAAGCCTTGGATGCGGGCGCGGACGATTTCGTGACCAAGCCTTTCAGCACGCCGGAGCTGCTGGCTCGAATCCGGGCGGTGCTGCGGCGTGTACCCGTGGCGCAATCTGCGCCGAGCCGGCTTCGAGTCGGCGATCTCACCATCGACTTCGGCGCGCGCAGCGTCACGCAGGGAACCACCACCGCGCACCTGACGCCCAAGGAACTAGACCTGCTCCGCTACCTCACGCAGCACCCCAACCAGGCGGTGGCGCATAGAGAATTGTTGCAGGCCGTCTGGGGACCCGACTATGGCGATCAAGTGGACTACCTGCGAGTGTTTATCAAGAGTCTCCGGAAAAAGGTCGAATCGAACCCAGACCACCCGGAGTTCATTACGACCGAGCCGTGGGTCGGTTATCGTTTCAACGGCACTCCGGAACCGGCGTAGTTCTTCTAACCGCCGGCGATCGCCCCGATGATCAGGAACGGCTCTGCCCCGCTCGCCACCGCTTCGGGCAGCGGCGCATCCGGAAGTTCATGCGATATATCTTCTTCACAGGCGAAGAAGCGCAGGAACGGGCGGCGCTGCTGGGTGACATGATCGCGGATGGTGCCCTCGAGCATCGGATAGCGCGCCTCCAGAGCATCGAGGACCGAGCGTTGCGTAGCCTGACCATCGACCTCGAGCTTCACCTCCGCGCCCACATGCGCGAGGTCTTGCAGATGGCCCGGCAGTACAACTCGAATCACGGCAACGTCTGGACTTCCACCGAAAGCACGGCCGGAAGATCTCTCGCGATGGGCGCCCAGCTATCCCCTGCATCGGCCGACGCGTAAACTTGCCCGCCGGTGGTGCCGAAGTAGACGCCGCACTTGTCCAGCGAGTCCACCGACATCGCGTCGCGCAACACATTCACGTAGCAATCGCTTTGCGGCAGGCCTTTGGTGAGCGGCTCCCACTCGTTTCCGCCGGTCCGGCTGCGGTACACGCGCAGCTTTCCCTCTAGCGGAAAATGCTCCCGGTCGCTCTTGATGGGGACGACGTAGATGGTTTCCGGTTCGTGCGTATGAACGTCGATCACGAAGCCGAAGTCGGTCGGCAAATTCCCGCTGACCTCGTGCCACTGGTCGCCCGCGTCGTCGGTGCGCAGGACGTCCCAGTGTTTTTGCATGTAGAGCACATTCGGGCGCGAGCGGTGCATGGCGATGCGGTGAACACAATGTCCGATTTCGGCCGTTGGGTCGGGAATATATTCCGAGCGCAGTCCACGGTTGATCGGCTTCCAGGTCTGGCCGCCATCATCGGTGCGGAACGCGCCCGCCGCTGAGATGGCGATGTACATTCGCCCGGAGTTGCTCGGGTCCAGCAAGATCGTGTGCAGGCACAGGCCACCGGCGCCAGGCTGCCAGCTCGGCCCCGAGCCATGACCGCGCAGTCCCGGGAGCTCCTGCCAATTCTGAGCGCCGTCGGTGGAGCGGAACAGCGCGGCATCCTCCACGCCGGCGTATATCGTGTCCGGATCAGCGAGAGAAGGTTCCAAATGCCAGACTCGCTTGAACTCCCATGGATGCGGCGTGCCGTCGTACCACTGGTGGGTACCGGGCAGGCCGTCGTAGACAAACTTGTTGCCCACCGGCTCCCAGGTTTGGCCACCATCGTTGGAACGCTGGATCAACTGGCCGAACCAGCCGGTGGATTGCGATGCATACAGCCGATTCGGGTCGGCCGGCGATCCCTTGAGATGGTAAATCTCCCAGCCGGCGAAGTGAGGGCCGCTAATGTCCCATTTCTCGCGCTTGCCGTCGGACGCGATAATAAACGCGCCTTTGCGTGTCCCAACCAAGACTCGTACTTTGCTCATCGTGTGCTCCTCAGCGCGATTCGATCCGGAGCATTGGCGACCATCATTGTTTCACTCCCGCCAGCTCTTTTCCCAACTCCTTCGCGCGATTGACAGCTTCGCTCGGCGCGAAATCTTCGAGTTCGAACACTTGGCGAATCTCGATCTCGCCATCCTCTCGTTCGCCGTGGGGAGCCGGCGCGCGCATCGCCCACTGCAGGGCCTCTTCTTTTGACTTCACCTGGATAATCCAATAGCCGCCGATCACCTCTTTGGTCTCGGCGAAGGGACCATCGATCACGGTTCGTTTGCCTCCCAAATACTGGATGCGCGCGCCCTTTGAAGTTGGATGAAGTCCGGCCAGATCCACCAGCACGCCCGCTTTCATGAGCTCTTCGTTGTATTTCCCCATTGCGCTGAGAAGCTCTTCGCTAGGCATCTTGCCCGCCTCTGAATCCTTGCTGGCTTTGACGATCATCATGAATCGCATTTCTTCCTGCCTCCTGTGATTAAGTCGAATGAGATGGTGCGAAATCGACACGTCGAATAATGGAATCCTCGGGCAGGCCCGGAATTTCGATCACGGGACGGACTTCCACTGTGCCCCAGCGGCCGGCTGGAATCCCGGCAGCGATGCTGATAGCCTCGTCGAGGTTCTTGGCGTTGACCAAGTAGAAGCCGCCGAGCTGTTCACGCGTTTCCGCGAATGGACCGTCGGTCACCAGCCGTTTCCCGTCGCGAACCCGAACGCTGGTCGCGGTTGAGGTAGGGTGCAGCGGGGCCGCGGCCAGATATTGTCCGCGCGCGCTCAGCTCTTGCGCGTAATGCGCGGACTCGACGTAACAGCTCTGGCGCTCCGCTTCGCTCGGGGCATTCTTCTCGTCCAGATAAATCAGCAGCATGTATTGCATTTCGTGTTCCTCCATCAGTGAGTCGAACGGGGTGCAGCCAAATCGACAGCCCGCCAACCAATTATTTACCATCAAATGATGAACGGGGATGCCGATGCGGCGGTGGAGGCGGTCTACCGCTCCGATTGGGGCCGGATCGTCGCGGCATTGATCGGTTTGGTGGGCGACTTCGAAATCGCGGAAGAGGCTGCGCAAGAGGCATTTGCGGCCGCGGTGGATCAGTGGCGCACGGGCGGGATCCCGGAGTTTCCGCGCGCTTGGATCATCCAGACCGCGCGGCACAAGGCCATCGACCGCATCCGCCGCCTGGCGCTGCACCGGGAACGTATCGAATCGCTTGCCATCTCCAGCCCGCAGGCCATCGAGCAGCCCGAATACGATCCGAACGAGATTTCGGACGACCGGCTGCGCCTGATCTTCACCTGCTGCCATCCGGCACTGGCTCTGGACGCCCAGGTGGCGCTGACGCTGCGCACGCTAGGAGGCCTGGAAACGGACGAAATCGCGCGCGCGTTTCTGGTGCCGGTGCCGACCATGGCGCAGCGCCTGGTGCGAGCCAAACATAAGATCCGTGATGCGCGGATTCCGTATACCGTGCCGGGGACCAACGATATGCCCGAGCGGCTGGATGCCGTGCTGACGGCAATCTATCTGATCTTCAACGAAGGCTATGCCAGCACTCGCGGCGGACGGCTGGTGCGGACCGATCTTTGCGCTGAGGCGATCCGCCTGGGACGGCTGGTGCGGGCACTGATGTTCCCTCACCCACCCGTGGAAGCGACGGGTCTTCTGGCGCTCATGCTGCTTCACGACGCACGGCGCGATGCCCGTCTTGACGAGGCCGGCGACCTTGTGACTCTCGAAGAGCAGGATCGCAGCCGTTGGGATCAAGGGGAAATCGCCGAAGCGTTGCCGCTGGTCGAGGAGGCTTTTGAAGGAGCGCCAGGTCCATTTGCGGTGCAGGCCGCGATCGGGGCGCTACATTGCCAGGCGCCGCGATTCGAGGACACAGATTGGCCTCAGATCCTGCGGCTGTACGATCTTTTGGAGCGCCTTCAGCCGTCGCCCATCGTTGCACTGAACCGGGCCGTGGCGGTGGCGATGGTTCAGGGGCCGCGGCCCGCGCTGGAACTCATCGACGCCATCGCTTCACAGGGCGATCTGGAGGGCTATCATCTGCTGCACTCCGCGCGCGCCGACCTGCTGCGCCGCCTGGGGGCTAGCGAGGAAGCGGCGAAGGCTTACTCGCGGGCGCTCGAGTTAGTCAGCAATGACAGCGAGCGGCGATTTCTCGAGCGCCGTCTGCTGGAAGTGCAGGCGATGCGGAGGTAAGCTGCTGTCGAAGCTCTAGCCCGCTGTGTTCACGACCACAAAGAAGGCTTGACCGCCGCGATTCACTAATAAAAGCGCGGAGCCTGAGCTGCCTTTCGCCAGCGCTGACTCTACATCGGCGGGCGGAATGAATTCGCATCGGCTATGGGTTTTCCGTTTAGAGTGATGGCGTCGCCGGGCTGAATCCCGGCTTTGGCCGCGAGGCTGCCGTTCTCCACCTTGTCACCACCACGCCGCCTGGCTCCTTCAGGTTCAGACTGGCCGCCAACTCCCAGGTGCCCGCGCTGGACTTTCCCGCGCTTGATCAACTGATCCATCACGGTCCTGGCCATGTTCGAAGGCATGGCAAATCCAAGTCCGATATTGCCGCCGGTGGTGGATATGATTTGTGAATTGACGCCGATCAATGCGCCGGTGGTGTTCACGAGCGCTCCGCCGGAGTTGCCCTGATTGATGGGCGCGTCGGCCTGGAGGAAATCCTGGAAAGCACCGTTACTCAGGCCGGTTTGGCGGCCCTTGGCGCTGATGATTCCCCCGATTGCTGGGAGCCGAATCAGCCGCCGAACAATTGGCGGAAGAGAGTATGCACGGTAACGACGGCGGGCGCGACGTGCTCGACTACATCGGCATAAGAGAGCGGCAGCGACGAAAGATGCGCCGGCGGGATGGAAGAATTGCTCATGACTGACCACTCCTTTCGTTCTTATTGCGGCGCCGGCCCCCGGACCACTTGGACGAAATCATTCGGACGTATCCACTTGGCGAATGCCGTACGCACGTCGGCGGCGGACATGGCGAAATAGCGCTGGGCGGCTCGAACGGGTTCGTCCAGCGGCAGATCGATCTGCGCGCGACCGAGCAGGCCTTGGGCGATCGCGTCCTCGCTCGATTCGGCCAAAGGAATCTGCCGCAGCAGCAGCGCCTTGGCCTGCTGCAATTCGCCGGCGGTGACGTCGGTGCGCTGCATGTCGGTTAAATCGCGCCGAACCAGCGCGGCGGCCTTGGATACGTTCTGCGGATCGGAGGCGTAAGTCACGGCGTACAAGGTTCGGGTCTTGGTGGCGGCAAGCGAATCGTCCACGGTGTAGACGTATCCAGTGATCTGCCGCAAATCGTGATAAAGGCGCGTGGCGTAAAAGCCGCCCCCGAGCACATGATTGCCAACCTGCAGCGCGTAATAATCTGGATTGAAGCGGTTCATTCCCAGCTCTTCGGCCAGCGTGACAGAGTCCTGCACCTGGGTATTATCGGGGACGTTGAGAGCCGCGGCTTTATTCGGCGGCACGGGCGGCAAAGTCACCTCGGGCTTGGGCCCGGCGGCCTTCCAGCTTCCAAACCATTTCTCGATTTCACTGCGGGCTTCATCCGGCGTGACGTCGCCGATCACGACAATGGTGGTGAGATCGGGCCGGAAGGTGCTCGCATAATACGATTTCACGTCGTCCAGGCTGACCTTGGCGAGCGTAGCGGGCGTGGTCTCGCGCAAGATAGGATCGTGAGGCGGCAAAAGCGCCGATTCGAGCGCGCGCTGTTCGCGGTAGGAGGGACTCATCAGCTCACCGGCGGCCAACTCTGTGGTCTGCTGCTTGACCACGCCAAAAGCTTGATCGGGCAAAGCAGCGTGCAGCTCGTTGTCGGCCAGAAGCTGAACGCCGCGCGAAAAGTATTGCTTCAAGACGCGCAGGGAAAAGGTGGCGCCAGCGGATTCAGAGGCCGCGATGTCGTCCAGAGCCTTTTGGAAAGCGGTGCGATCTAGCGTCTTAGTCCCGTACGGGAACAACCCCTGGAGCACGTCGGCGACTCCGTCCTTTCCGGGCGGCGACTCGAGCTTCTCCTCGTGGCGGATCTCGCCTACGATCTCGACTGTGGCGCTAATCTTTTCGGGCAGAACAATCAGCCGGATGCCATTCGCGAGAGTAACGTCGGAGGGATGCACGTCCAGCTGCGGGATGGCGAGCGAGTCGAGATCGGCTTTGGCCCATGCGGGAAGCTCCACCGGTTTGCTCGGCGGCGTGGTGAGATTTTCGGCGCCACCGAAGCCTTTCGCGGCGACGGCCTCTCCTGATGGCGCGGGCTTGAGCACCGCGACAATGGCGCTCCGGTCCACCAGATAATTCTTGGCCACGCGGTTCACGTCGGCGAGCGTGGTTTTGCGAATCGCGGCTACATCGTCGTCGGGCGAATTGCGGCCCTCCACCGCGACCGCCTCCGACCATCGGTTGGCAAGTCCGGGAATGGAATTCAGCTCAAATTCCGCCGAGGCTATCTCGCTGCGTTGCGCGGCGGCGAACAGATCCGCTGGCAAGCCGGTCGAAACCGCGTCGGCAATGGTCTTCTTCATTTCGTTGAGGATGGGCGTTGCATCCGCTCCGGCCGGCAATGCCGCTACGGCAAAAGCCACGCTGGCTTTTCGATACGTCTCGCCTAATGCGAACTCGGTCTCGAGCGCTTTGCCTTGGATCACCAGATCGTAGAGCTTGCCGCGGCGGCTCGAGAGGATTTCGTTCAAAATCCGGACGGCCGCGTAATCAGGACTGTCGGAGCCCGGCAGACGGTATGCGATAGCCGCCAATTGATACGGCAGGTCGCTATCGATGCTGAACGACTCTGCCTTTACGGGCTGAAGATTCACGGCGGGCCGGGCGGGAAGAGACCGGCTCGGTATGTTTCCGTAGATCTGTTTCACTTTGGCGATGGCGGCCGTGGGATCGATGTCGCCGGTGATGACCAGGATGGAGTTGTTGGGCGCATACCATTGATCAGCGAAGCGCTTTAGCATTGCGCCGGTGGTCGCGTCGAACGAGCTTTTGGTGCCTAAGGCATCGTGCGCGTAAGGAGTGCCGGCAAACACGCGCTCGTTCAGGCGCGAGATGAATTTATAGATGGGATTGGAAAGATCGCGGGCGACCTCTTGCTCGATAGCTCCGCGCTCCTGGTCCCACTCCTTTTGCGAATCTTGAACGCCTTGCATGCAGGCGGCGTCGGTACGCAGCGCGACTTCGAGGTCGTTAGCGGGCACCGTGGTGAAGTACTGGGTGATGTCCTGCTGCGTGTCGGCGTTGGCCAAGCCTCCGAGTTCCGCGTAGATGGCCGCGATCTGTTCGCCGGCGAGGCCCGCGCATCCACGGAAGGCCATGTGTTCCTGGGCATGCGCCATCCCAGGAAAACCGGCCGGAGTTTCGTCGGCGCCGGTCAGGTAGTTCTGCTGGACGGTGACTACCGGAGCGAGAGAATCACGAACCGCGATGACGCGCATGCCGTTAGCCAACGTCGCTCGCTCGACCTTCGTGCCGTTGCCGGGGGCGGTGGTCTGCGCGGAGGCGAGGGCGAGGACGACTGTAATCGCGCTTACGAATACACGCTTGGAAATCGGTGCCATATCAAAATATTAGACGCGGCAGAGCGGCGAGAGAGGAGGGGGATCAAAAATATTGGCGGGCTACTCGGGCAATGCTGGCGCGGCTCTGGTGATAAGCATGTTGCGCACGGCGTTTTCGATGCGTTGAACCGCGGCGCGCCGGTAGTCCCAGCGCGGGTCGCGATCGGGCGGGACGACGTTCATGGTCGCGTTCGCTTCAAAAAGGAGCAGTTGCCCGGCGGCGTTCAAGCCAAAGTCGACGCCCGCGTAATCCAGGCCGAGCCGTTTCTGGATTTCGGCGAGCGCGTCCATCGCGCGGGGACCAAGAATGGCGGGCATATCCTCCAGGAACTGGGTCTCTTCGGCACGGTGCGCGGCGGACTCCGCCATTTCCGACGTCACGTAATGGATTTTCCAGTTGCCCGATATCGCCAGATGCAGAGGATACAGCCGGCCGTCGATAATCATGACGCGATACTTGCGATGTTTTCCATCGGGGCCGCGAGCATCCAGATATTGAATTGCGAAGAGCTCTTCGCCGGGAATCCCAGGTAAAGCTGTGGCCAGCCGCTCCGCACAGTCGACGAAGACGAAATGCCGGCCATTGTGAAATCCGGGGGCGCGCAACAGCAGAGGGAAATGCAAACCATGGCGGGCCAGCGCGGCGGCCGCGTCGGGGCCGGCCAATGTGTCTCGCGAAAGCGTGGCGATGGCGGGCGTGAGGGTTCCGGGCACATCTCGCAGCAGCCGGGAATTAGCCAGGCGCCCGGTCCCGAGCACTGCGGCGGGCGAGTTGATGACGGGGGCAGGCGTGCGATCCATCAGCCTGGCAGTTCGCTCCAATGCTTTCCGGCACAGGTCTGCGTCTCCGATGGCGTTGACCACCAGCTGGTGCTCGGGAAGAGGCACGCTGGAATCGTACACGCTCGGCAATATGACGAAGGTGCGGTAGGTCTTGTCGTCCAATAAACGGCGGATCGGCACGTCGCCCCGGGCCCCGGAGGCGAGCATCAATACCGACACCGGCGCTGCGTCTCCGCGATAGGCTAGTTCGGTGGGGCGATGATCCCAATGACCCAGGCGGTGATGGCGCGCGGCTTCTTCTTCCTCGCCCAGCTCGGCGAGCAAGTTTCCGAGTCCGCGGTGCGCGTGCTCGAAATGCGGATCGAGCGCTAAAGCGGCTTCGTAGTGTTCCTTGGCCGGGGCGAGATCGCCAGCTTCGAGGAACAGGTTCGCCAAATTGACGTGCGCCATGGGATGGCCGGGGTGCTGCCGCACGGCTTCGCAATAAGCGGTGCGGGCGGCTGTCCGGTATCCGGTGAGGCGAAGCAGCGTGCCCAAATTGTTCAGCGCGCCGAGATGCGCGGGGTAGCGTGCCAGCACGTCCAGGTAGGCCTCGCGGGCTTGCTCGTTCTCGCCCATCTCGGCCAGCAGGCAGGCGCGTTCGAAGCGCAGCGGGACGGAATCGGGAGCGTTGGCCAGGCGCGAGTTCACTTCGCGCAGCGCTTCTTTCCGCCGCAGCGCGGGCGCCCAAGTGCTAGTCAACGCAGGCCACCTGCAGTTCGGGCGCAAGAGCTCGGCCGAATGCCAGCGTGGCGTCCAATAGACGGTCGATATCGGCGGCGGCAGTGCGATGGTTCGTGATGGCGGCGCGAATGGCCAGGTCGCCGTTGATCCGGGTGGTGGAAGGCGCGGCGAGTCCCGATTCCTGCAGCTGGACGGCGATCTCGGCGTTCACACGATCCGCGTCGGCCGAACGATAGCGGAAGCAGACGATGTTGAGCTGGACGGGCGCGAGCAGCTCCAGCTCGGCGGTTTCGGTCACGCGTTGTTCCAAGTACTTTGCCAGCTCGCAAGTGTGCGCAATACTCTGACCCAGGGCTTCGAAGCCGTAAACCTTCAGCGTGAACCAGGTCTTCAACGCGCGAAATCCACGCGAGAGATCAGGGCCGAAGTCGCAGGGCCAGGGGGAGCCGGCGGCCAGCCCACGGGTTTCACGCTCCAGGTAGGCGGCTGAAGATGCAAAGGCCTTGCGGTGCAATTCTCCATCGCGCAGCAAAACGAAGCCAGCGTCATACGGGACCTGCCCCCATTTATGAAAATCGAAGGCCAGGGAGTCGGCGGCTTCGATACCGGCCAGCCTTGGGGCGATCTGGGGCGCCAAAATGCCGAGCGCTCCATAGGCTCCATCCACGTGAAACCAAAGATGTTGCTCTCTTGCGAGGGCCGCCAGGCCGCGCAGATCGTCAATGGCGCCGATGTCGACCGTACCGGCCGTTCCCGCCACGAAGAACGGTGTGTAACCCGCCTTTCGGTCAGCTTCTAAAATTTGACAAAACGAACCCAAGTCGATGCGGTGATGGTCGTCGACCGGAACCAGGCGGAGGGCAGCGCTTCCGAGGCCGCAGCAGTCGAAGGCTTTTCGGAGGGAGCCGTGCGCCGCCGCGGAAGCATACGCGGTCAACCGCTTTTCGCCGGCAGCCACTCCGGAGCGCCGCGCGTCGAAGCCCAACGCCCAATCGCGCGCCACCAGCACCGCGATGAAGTTAGCCATGGAAGTGCCGGTGACAAACAGCCCGGAGGCCGAGGCGGGAAAGCCGAACAGCTCACGCATCCAACGAACAATCTGCCGCTCGACTTCAATGGGCGCGTGGTCCCGCCCGCCCAGGTTGGCGTTTAAGCCGGCGGCCAGCATCTCGGCCAGCATCCCGGTTGCCGTTCCCGCGCCGTGCACCCAGCCCATGAAGCCGGGATGAACATTGCCGTTCGAATAAGGCAAGATGCTGCGCAGAAACTCGTCATGAACGGCGTTCAGATTGGCCGGCGCGAGCGGCAGCCCTTCGCGAAAGCGCGCGCGCACTTCAGGAGGGATCGGTTGCCAGACCGGACGATTCCGAATATGCTCCAGGTAGTCGAGCATGTCGTCCAACATCTGATGGCCTTGCCGGCGCAACGACGCCCAATCATCCGGATCAAGCGCAGTAGCTGGGGAAGGAGGTGCCGGCACGCCACGCTGATCGGCAGAAATAGCTGACTCCGTTAGGCTTTGCGATGCATCGGCGCGAGTTGGCTTGCTAGCGTGTTGGAGCCCATGGGGCGTGTCGGGGTCGTCCACTCGGCGACTTTCTCTCATGGGAGTAGTTGCCGCGGAGATCAACTATTCTCAGGAAATGATGAAGCGCAGCGAAATCGTCACACTAGAGTAATTTCCAGTTTTCATACTTCAAGTTGCCAAGTTACCATCCGAACGTCGAGAAGAGTTGGAGCGCTGCCATGCCCGACGTCATACGTCATCGCGTTGTTTCCCCGATTCTCACCACCAGCAAGGCCGGCTTTGTTACTGTGCCGGCCGGATCGATCATCGAAACTTCGGAAGACTTGGAGCAGCCGGGTCTGTATTCGGTAAGAGTTGACGGCGAGGAGCTGTTTGCCTTTGCCAGAGATATCGAAGAGCGAACCGAACCCATCGATCAGATGGTGGCGTCCGACGACATTGTCATCAAGAAGAAATCCTAACTTTGTAGACTGATCTGCGGGCGATGCGGGCGCTTGGAATGCAGCATGGCTAGCGAAAGTTCCAGTCGCTTTCAGAGGCGAAATAATGTTACGATTTTTCGTCGTCTCGAGAAAAAAGGAAGGGAAATATGTCCCCCGGTAGAGCCCTTTCGATGGCCTCTGAGCTTTTGGAGCAAGCGGGAACGGAACAACGTTCGCACCGGCGGTATCCAATCCGGCTGGATGTTCGATACAGAGTGCTAGGGGAACGAGGGACACTGCGCAGCGGTTCAGGCCGGACATTAAACATGAGCACCGGCGGAATCCTATTTCAGCCGGAAGACGCTTTACCCGAGCAGGTTGCCATCGAGTTGATTTTAAGTTGGCCATTCCTGCTGAATCGCGCGTGCAATTTGAACCTCTGCGTGCATGGCCGTATTGTTCGCAGCGATACGCGAGGGACTGCGGTTTCGGTGCTGCAGCATGAATTTCGGACCACCAAGCGCCGCTAGGCGGAGGCATGGGCCCTATGCCCGAGCTGCGCGGTGGCGGGACCGTCCTGGTGGTGGATAAAGATATCGCCTTCGCGTGGTGGCTGGGTGAAGTATTTGGCGATGCGGGCTGCTATGTGGTGCCTGCGCTGAATTGCAGGCAGGCCCTTCAAATGGTCAAGCGGCTGCGGCTGAAGGTGGATATTGTGGCCGGAAATCCAGGGCTGCCCGGCTTTTCGAAAATGATACGGAGCCTGAGCGGCTCCCGGCGGCCGGTCAAAATTATCGCCATTGTTAATGAGGGTGACGATGCCGCGGTGACGGCGCAAGGGGATGCGACGCTCGAAAGGCCGTCCGGCACAAGCGTGATTTCCCGCCAAGAGTGGGTTCGACGGGTGCAAGAAATCCTGCGCGAACTGGAGATGCGTGGGACCAGTTGATTTGATGCCCGGCACTCCGAGCGCGCAGGCGGGGTCTATACTAGAGTGATTCTGAATGAAGTGCCGGAAGTGCGGCTCAGAATTCGTGAGACGCTCGTACACGCGCATGTGGGAGTGGCCGCTGCGGCTTCTGTTCTTGCGTCCGTTTCGCTGCCGCGAGTGCCGGCATCGCGCGTATGCATTCAACACTGGGAGATTGATTTGGTAATCGGGGGTGAGCTGGAGCCACCCGCCGGGATCGAACCGGCGACCTGCTGATTACGAATTGACACGCTGCACATCCATACTCTGTTGGTCCGTCATGTGGTCAATGGTTTAGGTGCTGGTCTCGTACCAACGCGTCCACGGAAAAGCACGAAGTTCCGCCGGTGTGGCTACACCGCTGGCTACATTTTTTTCGTTCCAAAGTCGGCGGGAAGCCTGATTTCGATGGGATGGCATCCGGAGGAGAAGCAGACGACCGACCCGGGGTGAAGCGCATCGGATCCTCTCAGAAGACACTCGAACCGATATGCAGCGCCACTGATCATACTGCGCCACCATTTAGCTCCGGGATACCGGGAACGTCTCGGCCTGAAGAGAAGCGCAGAACTCGTGGCCTGTGTATGCTTACCGGAAAGACCGACAATGAAGTTGCCGCTGGATGGGTGCTCATGCGAAGACGTCGTGTTGGTTTGGATCTCTTGCCTCCACAGGGCCGAAACGCGCTTTGATTATGCCACCTCGACGTCTGGAGAGATCGTTATTCCGACTGCTATGCCGGCACCCTTCCGCTCCAGAACGATTTCCAGGCCAGCATTGGCGAGTCTGGCCGGTAGATCCAATGATAGTTGCCGGTCCACCTTCGACACCTCTCCGTTTGATAGAGCACCCGGGCTGCCAGCATCAACATTTAGCAGATCCAACCCCCACTTCTCCCTAATAATATCGAACACATCTGCGCCCGGAAAACTGGTCTTTGAAATGTATGAGTGTAGGCGTTGCCTGTAGAATCCGAGATCCTCGGCGGCGCGTTTTTCGTTGCCTCCGAAACTCCTGGCGATGTGTCTGAGCAGGACCTCAGCAATTCTGTCCCTTGCATGTCCTTCGACTAAAGAGTCGTTGGCCATGGTGTAAATTTTAAATTGACATAGGCCCTGATCTCCCGAGATTGGAGTTAGCACTTGTTGGAACAGACGTTCATCCACATCCCGGGAATCGGCCCAAAAACCGAACGTGAGTTGTGGCAAGCAGGGATCACATCGTGGGCCGAGTTTGGTAGTTTCTTCACGCGATCTGCTGACATCGGTTTCGCACTCCGGGGTCGGCTGGAGAAGTACATTCCCGAGTCCGTTGAAGCCATGCGGAAGAAAGATGCGGGATTCTTTGCACGTCTCTCCAAGCTTGGCGAGGCGTGGCGGCTCTTTCCTGAGTTCGCAGAAAGATGCGTTTTCCTCGATATTGAAACAACAGGGTTGTCACCCGTCTTCGATACGGTGACAATGGTCGGGCTTTTTGATGGACGTTGTTACGAGGCGTTCATCGATGGACAAAACCTTCAGGATGTGCCCGATCGCCTGAAGGATTATTCGATCGTTGTAACGTTCAACGGTTCAGGGTTTGATCTCCGCTTCTTGAGACTCAGATTCGAGAACTTGAAATTGCCGCCGATTCATATCGACTTGCGTTGGGTTACGCGCCGCCTGGGATATCGGGGCGGGCTGAAGACCATTGAACAGGAATTCGGTATCAGTCGAGACCGGTCCGTAAGGGATATCAACGGCTATGATGCTACTGTGCTGTGGGCGCGCTACCTGAGAGGCGACCGCGAGGCTCTGCACCAACTAATCACCTACAACACTGAGGACGTTGTCAATCTTAAAGCCATCATGGAAATGGCGTACGACCCACGGCGCGTCTTCGTTGTAGCGGCGTTTCCCCAATCTTGGGATCAGCGAACGCAAGCGCGTTTATGGGGACCTTCCGGATATAATAGGGAAGTCTGGCCTTTCGGCACTCTGCCCGAACCCGATAAACCCTTTCACGGAAGAATTCTAATTTGTTATCCATCAATAATGTTTCTATGCGCTTCGGCGACCGCGTCCTGTTCGAAGACGTGACTACTACGTTTCTTTCCGGGCGCCGCTACGCGATTTCCGGGCCGAACGGCGCAGGCAAGTCTACCCTCATGCGCATCCTGACGGGCGAGATCGAGCCGTCGAAGGGTTCCGTTACACGGCCGGAGAAATTCGGCGTTCTGCGCCAGGACCAGTTTGCGTTCGACTCATACCGCGTGCTCGATACCGTGATCATGGGGAACGCGCCGCTTTGGGCTGCGCTGCAGGACCGCGAAGCTCTCTATAGCAAGCCCCACGACGAACTCACCGATGAAGACGGGATGCGGCTCGGCGAGCTCGAAGGGACGGTCGGCAATGAAGGCGGGTACACTGCCGAGCGTGACGCGGCTGTTCTGCTCGACGGCCTCGACATCGGGGAGCAGTGGCACGATCGCAGGATGACCGAACTGCAGGGCGGCCAGAAGGTCCGCGTGCTGCTGGCGCAGGCGCTGTTTGGCAATCCGAGCGTGCTCCTGCTCGACGAGCCGACGAACCATCTCGACCTCGAGTCGGTGCACTGGCTCCAGGATTATTTATTGGAGTACGAGGGCTGCCTGATCGTGATCTCGCACGATCGCCATTTCCTGAACGAGGTCTGCACGCACGTGGCGGACATCGATTACGAAACGGTGATCACCTACACGGGCGGCTATGACGACATGGTGCTCGCGAAAACCCAGATTCGCTCCAGGGTGGAGGCCGAAAACGCGCAGCGGGAAAAGAAAATCGCGCAACTAAACGAGTTCATCGCTCGGTTTTCGGCCGGCACGCGTTCCTCTCAGGTGACTTCGCGAAAGAAAGAAGTGGAACGGCTGCAGACCTCGGACCTGGCGAAGTCGAACATCCAACGCCCGTACATCCGCTTCGGCATCGACCGCCCTTCCGGCCGTCATCCGCTGGAGGTGAAGGGACTGTCGAAATCGTACGAAGGCGCTGGCATAATCGACGAGTTCACCGTGAGTGTCAGTCGGGGCGAGAAGGTTGCGTTGACCGGCCGCAATGGCGCCGGCAAAACCACACTGTTACGGTCGCTGGTGCGGAACGCGCCGGGACCGATCGATGGGGCGGAACAGGCATTCGGGATCGATGCCGGGACTGTGATCTGGGGACACGAGGTCTCGGTGGGCTACTTCTCCCAGGATCACCGGCAATCGATTCGCGCCGGGCTGACGCTGATCGATTGGCTGCATGAGTTCGATCCGATGGCCTCGCAGGCAGAACTGCGGGGCGTACTCGGGCAGATGCTGTTTAGCGGGGACGATGCTGTGAAGCGGACCGAAGCGCTCTCCGGCGGGGAAGCGGCGCGCCTGATGTTTTGCCGACTGATGCTGGAGAAACCCAACGTCCTGCTGCTGGACGAGCCGACCAATCACCTCGACCTGGAATCGATCAACGCCTTGAACATCGCGCTGCAGCGTTACGAAGGCACGGTACTGCTGGTCACGCACGATCACGATGTGATCGACGAAGTGGCTTCCCGCATCTGGAGCTTCGCGGACGGGGCAATCGAAGACTTCAAGGGTCCGTACGAGGAGTTCCGCGCCGCCGCAGAAAAAGTTGCCTAGGTCAGGTTCCAGTGGTCGCGAGGATACGCCACAAGTTTTGTGAGGGCCCCCGGCAACAAGAGTGGTCCTCTCCGCGCCTGACCACCAACGAACGGGATTTCATAACGTAGGCGCGTTTATGGGGACTTATCAGTGGAGGCTCATCTATGGAGTGTGTTCAGCAGTCAAGAAGACAAAACCGTGGAGCACTCCAGACGAATCCGAAAAGCGTGTGAGGACTTGAGTTGGAGGCGAAGCGCAGCGCTCTGCAGTGCGCTCAGAAGGAGAAGGCGACCGCGGAGGACGACAAGCCGCAGCTGATTCGCGACCCGAGGAATCGAGTCCAGCGCTTGCTCAGCAAGTCTCTCAGCCCAGTGTAACCATGCACCACTGTAGAGCAATACAAATGCAAAACTCTATCCAAATAACCCAAACACCCAGCGTGTCGATCCAACCCAAGCAACCTGCTGCCGCTCAAGGCTCGTCGCTCTCGCCCTTGACGAAGAAGGGCTCCATCTCCTTGTACTCCAGAATCTTCACAGTCGCCTCCTTGGGAGCGTTGCCCTGCGCGATCGCGAGGAACGCTTGCTCCGACTGCGCCACCATCGCGCGCGCGAGGTCGTTCTTGTGGATCGAGTGGTACTTGGACGGCAT
>Ga0182024_10009708_pt1 | contig 19814 bp, 15 predicted proteins | sample P32metaG_FD_120480 | JGI IMG/M metagenome (GOLD analysis project Ga0182024, IMG submission 120480) | Permafrost microbial communities from Stordalen Mire, Sweden - P3-2 metaG (Illumina Assembly) | ecosystem: Environmental > Terrestrial > Soil > Wetlands > Permafrost | place: Sweden: Stordalen... | reverse complement strand
TGCACGAACGCATGGCGAGACATCCGTTCGAGCAGTATTCGCAGTTTAACGTCGCTGCCTTCGCTGAGTACGGTAAGACCAAGTACGACAAACACGAGGATTTCCGCGACGCGTCAGGCATGGTCAATAAGATGGCGGCAAAAAATGCGCCGCTACTCGGTAACCGGCAGGCAATGGAAAGTCAGCGCCCGGGCCGGCGTGGACGCATGATGATGCAACAACAACCGATGGCCGACCAACCCAACACCTGGGGCAACCAGGCGTGGGGCAACGGCGGACAGTATGGAGATGGCCGCTGACCGGACTGCGATTTAGTTTAGTTTGACGTGCACGGCACCGACTGCCAACTTTCGGGCATAATGGTGTTGTCTCGGATAAAGACGTCGCAGTCCCAATGTCGACTGTTTCAGCCGCCAAAAAGCGAATTCTTCTGCACGGAACCATCAGGCTGGTGGTCGTGGTCGTCGCTTGCTGTCTTGTGGTGGTCCTGTGCCCTCCGGCTGTTGCCTGGAGCCACCTTCCACTTCTGATTCTTCTTGCAGTCTGGGCTGGACTGGAGTCCTATATCGCCGTGCAGCTCTTTAAGCTGAATCGCTTTCTTGGCGCGCTGGTAAAAACGGAACCAGAGCAAGTGAGCATCACAACCGAAAGGGTGCGTGGCGTTCCTGTAATTTGTGTGCAGGGTGCTTTTGCACCGCCTGGTGCCACACCAGACATGTATGAAGTTCACTCACTGAGCAAAGACTACGCCAGAGATCTCGTTGCTGGAAAGGAGGAATTGCTCGTCACTGCATTTCGTGGTGTCGACGCGCGCACGCCTTGTGTGGCTGAATTGAACGGTAAGCCGATCGTTATGGTTCCGAGCACGCGCAAACGTGATGAAGCTGCCTTCTGTTATGCCAAGGCTTATCACTACTTGCAGCAACCGGACGCCGCCATTGCTGAATTGTCGAAAGCGATCGATTACTGCGGCGACCATATGGAAGCGCGAGTGCTTCGTGCTAATTTGCTCATGCAACGTCAGGAGTACGAAGCAGCAATCGACGATTTGACTGAGGCGATTCGGAATTCCTCAGTCGATAAAGACTATGTCTATGCCTATGCAATGCGCGGATGCGCCTATTACAGCATCGAGAAATTCAAAGAAGCAAGCGAGGACTTTTGCGAAGTGTTGAAGAGGAAGCCGGACAACAATCAGTACAGAGTGCAGCGAGGTTATAGCTACTATCATCTCGGCATGATCAATAATGCAATTGAAGATTTGACCGCAGCGATTGCAGTTCAACCTGACGACTACAAAGTACGCTCGGCGTTAGCCAATATTTACACGGGCAAAGGCGATCCGGTGAAGGCGTTGAGTTTGGCTGATGATGCATCATGTGATGCTGCATCGAACAATCCTCCGGAGCACAAGCTGTTGCTGGTCTCACGCGGACTGGCACAGGGGGCAATGCACAGACGCGATGCTGCAATTGCCAGCTTCTCTCGGGCAATTGAATTGGATCCATACTACGAATTTGCGCTGCGATGCCGTGCTGCTCAGTACATGCAGGGACCTGATGGTCCAAGGCTTGCTGAGCAAGATTTGCTGCGCGCCGAAGTGGCAGCTTTGGCAAACGAAAGTGATGTGGAACTGCCGAACAATGGTGCCAATGGAAAGGGAAATGGGCCACATGCCGACGAGAATGTGAACAAGGGCATCACCCGCGGTGCCGGCAAAGATCTCGATCCGCACCATACTTTTGCCGATAAAGTCTTCGGTCTGTTGATCAAGGGCGGCTCGTTGTTGTCATCGGTGAAATTGTTCTGGGACTCGGCTCAGTCTGTCGGAAAGGCAGTTTGGTGTCTGGTGGCGGCCTGTTTGATTGCATACATCGAGATGTTACCGATGTCTTTCGGGCAGCCGTTGCATCCGATGATCGCGCTGGCGTTTGTACTGCTATGGTTTGTCGCGCATCTGGCCGGCACTGCAGGAATCTTGCGCGCGGTGCGCAGCCAAGGCCAGTTAAGCGATACGGTGATTGTATTTTGCTATTCCCTGGCGGCAGGATTGGTACTGTGCTCGTGGATACAGTCTGTGGGGCTGTTTCTTGCAGTGAATGTTGCCATATTGGGATGTTTGTACGGCATCGAATCCAAGCATAAATTAAAGGGCACCACAGCGATGCTCGCGGTTCTTGCGCCGATTGTCGTGATCATTTCCGCTGTGCTGTTGGTGCTGGTGTTGACCGCAGCCCATCACTGATGATGCTTTTCTGAGCACCGCAAGGTGTTGTTTGAATCTAGCGCATAACCAATGGTGTTGTTGCTGACCGGCGCGTCGTAGATACGCGCCTGCATTGTGGACAAGTCCGGCTGCTGCTCTATGAAGCCGCGCGCTGTTCCGTCGCTGCAGTTGTTGCCGCTGTTGCTGCTGCTGTCGCTGATGCTGTTGCGGCTGCTGCCAGTGCCATTGCCTTGCGTTTGATTCGCCGCAGGGTGGCGCGTTGGTCGTGTCGCGTCACCTCGTTCATTTCAGTGACGAGACCGAACATCTTCAGAAATCGCAGTGTGAGCCAAGATAAGTCGAACTCGTGCGGTTTGAGACCGGAGCGAGAAGAGCCGGGAAACGCGTGATGGTTGTTGTGCCAGCCTTCGCCGCACGCGAGCACGCCAACCCACCAGACGTTGACGCTATCGTCATCGACGGCGTAGGTCTTGTAGCCCAATTTAGGAATGTGGCAGATGACGTTCAACATCAGCGGCACTTGCATTACGGCAATCGCCGCCAGAAGACTGGCAAGTGCCGCAACCCATCCAAATGCGAGCCAAATCGCTACCCGCAACAGAATGCCAATGGCAAAGCCGAATGAGTGAGCTTTTCTCCAACTGCCGCCAAACTCAAGAAATCTGTAAATCGGATCCTTCATCAGATCGACGCAATCTGACTCGGGCCTAATGTGTTCGGGATAGGCGCTGGGAAGCATCCAACCGTAGTGCGCTCTCTTGAGACCGAATCTAGGCGAGTGCGGATCGAGTGCTGTATCAGCATGGCGGTGGTGCGCTCGATGGATCGACGCCCACCAAATGGGCGATCCTTCGAAAGACAAGTAACCGCCGAGGACCCAGAAATATTCGACGGCTTTCAAGCACTTGAACGACCGGTGCGACAGCAGCCTGTGGTAGCCGATGGTGGTGCCCATGGCATGCCAGAGGTAAAACAACAGGAAGACGCAAACGAACTCGGTCATCTAGCAAATCGCTCCGTCGAAAACTACATCCTGGGCTGTCGACTAGCTCAAAGAGCTTAGCAAGTAGCGATTAGTGTAGTAAGCGCTTTGCAGGTCGAATTTTGCCCGAGGGATTTCAACAGTGTGTTGTTGAGATCCATGGCGCATCAACCCCTATTTACGGAAAGGATGAGCACCATTGTCGGCAGTATGACAGATTGCACTATTAATTTGGACAATTATTAGTGGATTATTGTTTGCCCGTAATCGCTTGTGACACAAACGATTGCGAATGGAATCGGCGGTGTGTGCGCATCTACGGTGGCTGTCAGGAAGCTGGCGCTACTTCGGTTCTGTAACACTTGCTTCATCGCCTATCGGCCAACGGTCAAGAGTTGTAGGTTTTAAGTTGCAAGTCGGGCATTCGACTGAATGAATCCGGGATGGCAAGTGAATTGTGATCAAACCTTTACGATTTGATCATTTACCACGGGTTGGTTGGTCGGTCGGTGTCGGAGTATGCGGCCAATGGACTGGCTAAAAAGTTAGTGATTTCTCTACCTGCCGGGCACCGTCTTTGGTGAGCACGAAGACGTTGGGGTCGGCTGACTGGCTCGCCCAATTCATTTTGATTAAGTACTGGAGAGCGTTTTGGGTCTGTTCGCGTAAGGGCGGCTCGGCTGAGAAAAGCTCTCGGGTGGACAGAATCCAGTCCTTAGTGCCGTAAGCTTGAACCATCAATTCGGTGGCCTTGGTCTTAATCGATGCGCTGATCACAGGGCTGATGCTTGGTGTGGTGCTCGCGCCCAGTGCCGACGCTGTTGCAGCCGGAGCCGGCGGTGTCAATGCATTGGCGGGGGAAGCGGCTTTCCAATTAACGCCGCTTTTGGACATAGTCGACTTTTTCGCGAAGTCTGGAGTGGTCATTTCCAGCGTTGGAGCTGGTGCTCCCGCCACAGGCGCTGCTTCGACTCTCAGAATCGTGGGATCTGCCGGCGGTGCCGGAGGCTGTGTTATCTGCAGTGGCGATGGTACGAACGGCGATTGCGGTCGCCCTGCCGGAGCACTTTCTTGAGGTACTGCAGATGTGTTGGAGTCTGCCGGCGATGCCGCCTGGTTTGGCTGTTGTGAAGTTGCCTGGGCTTCTGTTGGTGCTGGAGATAGCTGAGGCGTGAACGGCGAAGCCGAAGTGGTCTGTTGTGTTGGCAACGGCGAAGCAGGCGTCGGCGCTTGTGCTGTCCCGGATTGAACTGATGCCATCGACGGCAGCGTCCGTTGCATCCTCACTGGCGACTCTCCCGGAGCTGCCGGCTGCGTTGGGTCACCTTCGGATGTCTTAGCTTCGTCAGCCGCTTTAGCAGCATTTAATTGCTGGGCCGCCGCCGCCGATGTGATCGATTTCAGTCTTATCGAAGATACTACAGGTGGTGCCAGTTGCGGATCGAGTGAAGGCGAACGTGGATATGGCGGTGACGGTTGCGCGGATGATCCTGGAATTGCTGTGCCGGGATCACCACCCGAAGTCTGAGTTTTTGTTTTGCCTAGATCGGCGAAAGGTGTGGGAATTTTGAAAGATCCGAATTCCGTTGGTGGCGCTTGAGCGAGCGAACTCGGAGATGGGGGCGAATCTCCAGAGTCGGTCTCCGAATCTGCTGCTCTTGGAGCAAATGGTGACAAGGCAGGATTAGTGAAGGAAAATGGAGTTGGAGGCTTGTTGGCAGGTATTTCAAATGCTGACGGTGCAGAACCTTCCGGGGGAACATCAGGACGCGAAGGCGCAGACCATACTACTTGCCCCGGCACCTTCTGTGGTGCCTGTGAGTTCGTACTAATTTCGCCCGATGGTGTTACAGGTGGTGTTATTGAATTGGCTGATGGTTGCGGCCATTTGACGCTCTCCGTGGGAGCTGAGTCTGGAGATTTCGCAATTTCTGGTTTGGCGGCCGGCCACTCGAGGGGCTGTCCTGTGGCTGGTGTTCTACCTGGAGCCGAGGCATCATCCGGTGAAAATGACGATGGCGCAGGCGGGGTGAATCCGGGCTGCACTGGTGGCATTGGCGGTGCCAGCCCCGGTTGCGGTGGTGATGGCAGTGGCGGTGGCACACCTGCCGCAGGCTGCGGTGCCGTATTCGGTGACCTGGCGGAATCAGGGAGGGCCCAAAGTTCAGATTGACTGATTCCGACAAAGTCAAGCTTGACCTGACTATCCGAAGGTGATATCCCCCACAGGCTATTGCCGGACTGCTGCTGGTTAACTGGAGCGGCATTCTCCGGTATTTCATCTATATTTGGATTTGTGGATTGATCATTTTGCATCGGCGACGAATGCGGCTGCGGCGCACGCGGTGGCGACAGCTGTTGCGGCGCAGGTGACCACGATGGTGTGGATGTGGTGCCGCCCATCGGGCTTAACTGAGATGGTGGCTCTTGCCGCCCCACAGGCCCACCGGCAGTTCCTGGCGCAGTCCAACCAGGCATCCCTAAAGGTTTTGATGCCGCTGCCAGCGCTGCACGTTCCGGCAGGTCGATGGCGAAACTTTGGAGGAACGAGTTGTGGCTGTCCGTTGGCAAAGGTATGCGATTCTGCGCTGGCTGTGGCGCTTGTTGTGGGAATGCCGGTCGGCTGGCTGCCGGCGGTTGTCCATAAGATGGTGCCGCTGCCGGCATAGCCGGAGGCGGCTGCTGGGCGGGCAAGCGCGAGTTGGTATTGGCCGGATTATTCGGCATCGGCGTTTGGGCAGGCAGACGGGAATTAGTGGTGCCTGGTTTAGTCTTCTTATCCTTTGCTTTGTCCTTCGAGACCGGTGGATAGAGCGACTCTTTCGCAAACATCGCCTTGAGCGATTTTCCCGCGGTATCTGTGACCGGATTAGCCGGCGGTGCCTGCGGTGCCACGTACGGCGATGCTGGCAGCGGTGCGCTATATGGCACTTGTGGTGGTGCTTGTGGTGTAAAGCTGCTTTGCGGTAGTGGTACCTGCGGTGCCGCCTCCTGTGGAGGCTGATATGGCTGACTACTTTCTGGTACGTCTTCGTCAGATGTTTTCTTCCCGCCGACAAACTTACGCAGGTTGGCTCCCAGTGGTGCTGCCGGCGACGGCTGAGCTGGAAGTGCCGTACTTGATGCCCGCACACCGGTGACATTCGGATCCAGCATCGGCGCTGCCTGGGAAAATCCGGCTGGATCGACCGAATAACTTTCTGGCTGGAACTGCGGTGCGTTGCCCGGCAAGCCGTCCGGAACCCATGCCGGATTGGACGGCTCCTCGAATGATGGCGCGGACGACTGCCAGTCAGCGCCAGGCCTGGCGGTCTTTGCAAATTTAACAGTGATTACTTCGTCGATTGCCGAGGAAAAATTTTCTCTAAAACTGGCAAGAATGCGCTCTAGCTCTGCCTTCTTGCATTCGCACACAATCGTTCCGCCCAACTGCCGCCCGATATAGTTAGTCAACTCGGGCAGGTCGACCACCGACGATTCGCCCGGAATTGATGAAAAATCCTCGAGCCAGCTCAACGGGGCTGATAAAAAGAATTCTCTGCGCTGAGCGAGCGGGTGTGCGATCTCACCCCAGCTCCCGTCCTGGTGCACAACCTTCAAGCTGCCAGAAACCACCCGGTAAGGCGGCAGGTCATGAGTCCGACTCTGATAGAACTCCAGCCCGTTACCATAGCCCTGCAATTCATTAGCGCACCAGACCAGCAATTCATCCGCCGCAATCCCGCGAAACTTCGGCAATGCCCGTGCCAAAGCATCGGACATCCTCATCTCACCCGCGGCGAACCGCCTTTTAATCTCGTCTAATTCCACCTAAACATCCGACAGAAGCCATAAACACCAATATCTTACCCGTTCAAAGCTGAGTTGTCTCACCAGGCGGCACGTTCAGCCCGATTTTCCCACTTGCCGGTCATGCCAAAACCATACCAGTATTTGGCTTGAGGCGCTTTAGGTGATCGATTAACCCGTGATCTTCAAAAGGTATTTTACCGGCTTTGTCACCCAGCGATCTTGGCTTCAGCACTGCTCACGGCAAGACCTCACTGCTCGCCTTGGGCACCAGTGGCGATACCATTTTTTGATAAACTCCCGTTCTCGGCAGTTCTCAAGTTGTCCCGGTCCCAGCCGAAATGCCCACCAAACATGGTAAACTGGCGTCCACGGGCGGTTAGCTCAATGGTGGAGCACTTCGTTTACACCGAAGGGGTTAGGAGTTCGAGTCTCTTACCGCCCAAGGCTTTCCGGGATCGGCAGAAAACTAGATGCTACTAGGATGCTACTCCCGATGGAAAATCAGCGGAATACATAGAAACGCTAAGATAGTTTTTCTTCTTGAGAGAAGAACGGCGGTTTCGGCAATGATCACATTCGTTTCTGACCAACCACAATGAAGCGAGTATATGTTGCGACATGGTGATACCACATGTAGTGTCTCGCTACTGCACTTTGGAATAGATGCAGTCCTTGGCACCGTCCGCCTGGCAGGAAGAGATCCCAATAACTTCGTCAACCGCACCAAACACCAAAGGTGGCGGCATGCAGCTAGAAATTTCAAGGATAGAACGCGAGGCGCTTGCAAATGACTCGGCCAGCAGGCTGCGATACATGGATGCATTCGTAGTGCATTGCTTGTCTATCAACGCACACAGAATGCAGAAAGGGCTGATTAATCTCTTGAGGAAGATCCGTGTAAATGGCGCAATTAAAGCGCGAATATCCGACATCTTCTTAGCGAAGTGTGTGCCCAACGTCTTACTATGGGTGGATAAAAAATCGGCCCATCTCTGGAGACTGCCGAATTTATTGAACTGAGCGACTGTATGAACCTGCATCAGCTGCTGTGCTGACTCCAGCCTGAGTTTGAGATTGTCGCAAATCAAAAATATGGGATCCGACTCCCTCAAATTGGCGAGAACGCGTCCTTGTTCATCAACATCCAGCTGATCGAAAACCACTGCGCTGTCTGGATCGATGTTGGCACAATTGCGCAGAATACCGATTGGCATTATTCGAAGTAGCGTTTTCGAAACGCCTTATGTCTCCCTCGTCGGATCATATTCTTCTTCGCTCAGGCCAAACGTCCAGGCAATTCCTTCCCGTGGTGTTGTCGTGTTCGGTGGCACGCGCAGGAAGTAATCTTTGTACGTTCCGTCAGGCTCAGCGGTGTGGTTAGCAACTTTTACCAGAGCCACTTTCTCTTGGCCGGGAACAAATATGTAATAAAGAACTCCGAGTGAATCGGTTGCGACTTTTGTCGCACGTGATTCGACGAGGTATTTTCTGGATCCATACCTATCAATCAGCACTCGGCGAACCTCAGCATTAGGTTGGCCGGCTATGTATTTGGCGGTCAGGACTTCGGGTTTCGTGATGAGTTCTTCCTCAAGCCTGATGTTTTGCCAAAAGTACATTTTGTAGTCGTCAGCAAATTCAATGGCCGGCGCCGAGTCGGAATGGAACCGCCCCACTTCGTCCAAGCGCATGGCTGTGGGGTTTTTGCAGGCATAGACAATATTGTCTTCCAGAACGTACATAAACGCGCCGTTCATCATGCTGCGAAAATCCAGCAGCTCCTCTTTGACCTCCTCGAACTCCGTTTGATCCTTGCGATCCGGATCATTTAGCTGCAGATCAATTCGCAAAAGGTCGAGCGACCAGCTACCCCAGACAAGCTGATAGTTCTCATGGCTTTGGCAATCGGCAGGATATCTGAGTGCAGCAGACTTTTCACCACTGCGAAATTATTGTGACCGAAACAAACCGGTGGTAGGACGGGTCGTCCAAAGAAGCTGCACACTTGCCCTAAAGCACTCAATTCAGTGCTTGAGGTGAGGAGGTTGCAGATCTGACGGCAGGAAGGATCTCCCATCTGCTGTTGAAACTGGTGCGCAAGAAGATCTTCGACCCCAATTGAAGGTGCCTCTAATCCATCAAGCTCTTTGATCGACACGCCGGTATCAGCGCGAAAGTTCTGCTCAAACGCGAGTCTTAAGCGTCCGGCTGCCTCCCAAGTCTGCGAATTCCAGCGCATAGTCTGGCGTCCGCGCGTGTACATTGTTTGAGGAAGATATTCGCGATATAAGGCAATCAGGGAGGACCGACGTTGCATTATTGACGCAAATGCGGAACTTGTCTGCCTGGCTTTGACAGGCTTATCCGCTGGGTCGTTCCAGTCCAAATTAAGCGCATCTGGGGGAGACAACTTGGATGCGGCTTCCTCAAGAGCGGCTGGTGCCGGCACCCAATCAGGACCTTGTTTATCGATGGTTGTGCCTGTCAGTGCTTTCTCGAGCTCCGGATGCAGCTGAGACATCAGGGATGTAAAGGCCCGGCGCCACAGACCATCAGTGAGGTTCGTTTCCAGCGTTCGTTTGATAGAGTGGCGCAAACTGTCGTAGTCGTAGGCTTCTCCAAGCCTGCGGCGCTGCACCTCACTGGGATTGAAGCACACGAGACGCATGAGGAAGGGGGCGACTGCTAGCTGCCATGGGCTGTCGCACCAGATCACCGCTGGAGCTGGATGGCCGAACCGATCGTAAATGCGCGCCATTGCGCAACCTACTCCCTCTGTGTCATTGGGCTCAGTTCTTTCCCAGCGGTTCAATGACTTCTGCAAAGATTCATGCATCTGGTCTACCATTCTTTGCTCCATGCTCCAATGAGTTCCACAGCTGTCGCATCCTGCATCTCCAAACGTCGCTTTAACCAGCATATCGCTGAGAAGACTTCATTGGACGAGAGGCGGACACTTTAGAATCTGTTTCTGGTGCCAATCGTTTTTAGTCGGCTGATGCTGTCCGCGTTGATGACGGAAGGGATTTGAAGCCAGTTGCCTCATCAAAAATCTAACCGGATTTCTTGTTCTTTTTGGTGGCAGCCTGGGCTCGGAAGCTTTCGCCGTTCAGCTCAAGAACCGTCGAATGATGCACCAAGCGATCGATGGCGGCCATAGTGGTCATCGTATCTTTGAATACTCTGTCCCACTGAGAGAACTATTGGTCGTAGCAGGTTTTGAGAGGCGGCAAGAACGCGCACGGAGTGCGAGATGCCGTGCGGAATGGATTTGAGGTGTAGAGTGCTAGATTGAAGTTTCGATTTGGTTGTTGTTCAAGACCGCAGCGGAAGCAGCCGCAACCGCCTTCCCAAGAAAAGCAGTTGTTTTTCCCACTGCCAAAATTTGGAAAATTGCCCTCTTGCAAGAACGGGATGAGTTTATGCCATCGGATTTGATACCACGACTGGCGTCACTATCGAGAGGGGGTGACTTATTGTCCTTCCCTAAACATCACGGCGGCAGGCATGTTCCAGTAGTAAGAGCGAACCATACCTCGCTTCTAGAGGTCTTCTGTGGATCCAGCATTTTGGCAAGCCTGGACTATCAGATAAACAATTGCGCGATTATCTTCGTACTTCATACGAACTGGTGCTCAAAGGAGTGTCAAAGAAGAAGCGCGCGGAGTTAGGTCTGACTTGAGCGGCTGCGGTCCTCACATAAGTCGCCGACCACGTTGCGCGTCATCACTGGTTTGCAAGCATCTGTCTTGCGCGACACACCGGACCAGCTGCTCAATGACCGAAGATGACGAAATCTCAGTTTGACCCCGGGAATATACGGGCACTCCAATTATCGAGGCGGTAATCGACATTGAAGAACACGAACATTTTGCCTACTCGCACGAGCCTGTCATCGTTGATCTGTTTCGCGATCATTTCCCTTTTGTTCGCAATGTCGCCCTTTAGTGCGCTGGCGCTAGAAGAAGCTGCGCCGGCGTCAGAATTTCGGATGGTGTTCGATGAGTCTAACGATGTCACAGCACGAAAGGGAGTTTTTATCTTAGAGTCACCGGAGACGGAGGGGCGTCAGCATACAGTCGAGTCGGGACAAGTCCAAGTGGTCCTAGGAAAGAACTATTTCTGGGCTGAGAGACCTCATTCGAGCAAGCTCTTTAATTTCGATACGCGTCGGGCCTATTACTTGGATACCAAACGCAAGCAATTCATCGACATGAATCTGCTGACGTTGGCATCTATCCGTTTCGCTGACTTCACAACCAAGCTGCGCAACTTGCCGGAAAAGGATCCTGACATCCGAACGGTTATGCTAGAACAATCATATGCAATGCAGCGGCCGCAAGATGGCGGCACAACAAGCGCCACAACGTTTGAAGAATTGCATAAAGGCGATACAACTATTTTTAGCTATAAGGGCAGAGTTCTAGCTGAACTTACGGCTTCTTCTCAGGACCTTCCAGAAGAATACGCGCGATCGCTTTCCCATTTTCTCATCTATTATCATCCAACGCACCCACAGATTTGCCGCGCAATTCTAGCTACGCATCGCGTTCCCCTGCGACTGACCAATTACTTTGATAACGGCTGGGCCGATGAAAAGGCGACGTTGAACTTGGTTAGCGCTGGCCCAGTACAATCGCCGCGGGGCTCAGCAGTTCCAGCTGATTATCAATCCTCCATTGAAATTCCGACGCCACCGGCGTTCAGCAAGGTACCTAACACAGCAAAAGAGGCGATCTCTTTCGTCACTAGTGCCATCGCTCGCGGTGCCAATACGGATGCCATGCTTGCAGTGCTTGAGTGGAAAATGATGACCGGCAAACAATTGCCCGCAAGCCTTATTGCCAGTATCAAAAAGAAAGCTGCCACAGATGCCAACTTGTCCACCCTTCTTTCCGTGGTCGCCCGGAACAAGTCGCCGCAAGCAACCGAAGCTGGCATAAACAAGCTTAGCCGTCTGCCTCTAACCAAGAAGTACATTCTCGAAGTTTACCGTGGCTATGCTCAAATCGCTCAGATGGACTTTCAACCGGGGATTGCATCTTTCCAACGAGCATTAGCAAGCAATCCGAAACTTGTCGAAGCCTACGGAGCCTTGGGACGAGTGTTTTACGAAAACGACTTTAACGAGAAGGCCTTCCAGTGCGCGGAATTAGGATCGAGGCTTGTGCCGGATCACCCCGCACTAAAAGGCGTCCGCCAAATAGAAAACGATGTGCTCAAGGATTTTCCAGACCATTTTTGATCTACGCCCGGCATTTCTGCCGACAATATCCTTCATCGATTAGGCTGAACAGGCCAGTCATTCTTTCTTTTTCAGTACATACGCGAGAAAATAAACAAGAAGTCCAGGAATTCCACCGATCACGAAGGCCAATGTAGATAGAGTGCAATGGCCCATGTAGAAGTCGCACTGCCTGATAAAGCCCGGACAGTGCAGGTCGTACCACCCTTCGCAAAACACTGCGCCCAGGTCCCATATCCGCATTCTCCGTCACACGACGTTTAAATCAATCTCCTTAGAGGCCGATTGAGGAGGGCTGCGAGGGCCAACGCAGAAGACACATCATGAACTACAGAACATTCAACAACTTCTGCCGAGCGTTGCCAGCCACTACTTACGTGGTTCAATGGGGCGGGTGTCATGTTTGGAAAGTAGCCGGAAAGGTTTTTGCTATCGGTGGTTGGGTTGATGACGAAGCCGCCTTCACATTCAAGGTCAGTCCGTGGGCGTTTGAAGTGTTGAAAGAGCAACCTGGTTTGCGACCGGCACCATACCTCGCTTCTAGAGGTCTACTCTGGATCCAGCACTTTGAGAAGCCTGGACTATCTGATAAACAATTGCGCGATTATCTTCGTACCTCATACGAACTGGTGCTCAAAGGGGTGTCAAAGAAGAAGCGCACAGAGTTAGGTCTGACTTGAACGCCTGCATACGCAACGGTTTTATTAGGCGCTTTGTACCAGTACGCCCTACGCCCTACTTGAACCGTTCGCATATCTCTGCGCGAACAATGCTGTCTGTTCAAGGTGACATGTCGCCGCAATTTCCTTGGCAGACTGCAAATAACGTCTGACTCGGACTGCATTTTGATCATTTATTGCTATTGCCAGTGCATCGCCAATGGGCAGAATCAGTTTGCTTTGGCTGTTCGCAATCTGTTGCCGTCATTGCGTCAATCAACCTCGATGCCGCAGTCGTTATAGCACGAGCCTTCCTGATTAACGTCAATATCCACTCCTATGCTTGAGATTACTGGTTCGCGTTCAATAGCATCGGCTTTGTTGTAAATACCGTGCTGGCGTTTTGCGGGCTGCCGGTAGGCGCCGTGATTTTGGATCATATATCTGTCTTGGTTCATGCACTGGTCACTCACAATTACTCCAACGAAGGCAACCTATTTGGGCTGTTGAAACCTGAGAATGCATCAGGGTTATTCCGGTAGGTTATTTTCATATAGTTACTAGAATGGCTCTAAGGCTGATAGGAGCTGGGCAGCATGCGAATGAATGCGCGAGTCGGCAGTTGTGTTTCGGCGCTTGGCTGTGTGGCCGTTCTAAGCACCGGCGGCATGGCACAGAGCAAGCGTGATTACGCGGCGCAATCCCCCTGGAAAACTTTGCAAAAGAGTCCAATTGGTATGCGCAATGCTAGTCGGTTCGACGACCCCAGAGAACTCGAAGCTGATATCGAAAAGTTGTTCACCGATGCGGCCATGCGATACGCATCTGCGGCCGCGTCTCGGCAGCAAGCCCAACCAAGACATCGTTTGAATGCGCATATCGTGCACGATGAGCCTGACTTCTCGGGACGCGCCCAAGATGGCAGTGGACGCATCAGAACTGGCAAGATGGTAGTGTTGCCCTACGGTTATACGAAGCTGTCGATGCACACGCCCTCTCTCAGTGAAGCCTGGACTGAATGGCTCTCGATCGATCAGGACGGCACGGTGTATTGCGTCCAAAAGGACTATCCCGGCGGTCGCCGAGAGCGAGTGACTGAGCCCAGTCTCAATCAACAGGCAGACGCCCTGGAGCAAGTCGGTAAGCACGAAGAAGCAATGCATTCGTACGCGCACCTGTACGGCCTCTGCAAAGCAGTTCTGGGCGAGGACAGTATCGGCACAGCTAACTGCGCTTGTGATTACTACGACGAGCTGCGTAAAACCGGTCTCGCTGATAGATTTCAGGTTATGTTCAAAGAAGTGAGACCGTATGCGCGCGAGCGAGATGCGGGCTCTGCAATGACCATGGTCTTTTCCCCTTACTGAGGCTGGATTTTCGGTTTAGTCGTAGGCAAGTCGCGTCCGAGCTCACGAAAATCGGCGTGGGAACAAGAGCGAAGCCTCTGGTTTTGAAAAGTAATTATGCATGGCGGTTTAGGACCTAGCAGGCATCTGATTATCATCGTCTCCGTTGAGCATTTGCGAGAGCGCTACAAATGGGCCGAAGCACTTGCTTTGCCTGTTTGCAGTCCGTTGCCGTCATTGCGTCAATCAACCTCGATGCCGCGGTTGTTATAGCACGAGCCTTCCTGATTAACGTCAATATCCACTCCTTTGCTTGAGATTACTGGTTCGCGTCCAATAGCATCGGCTTTGTTGTATATACCGTGCTGGCGTTTTGCGGGCTGCCGGTAGCCGCCGTGGTTTTGGATCATATTTGTGTCTTGCGCTGGGTAGGGTTTGGGGAAAAGCCGGGGTTTGTAGCGTGCGATCGAGTTGGGGTGAAGCCGGGGGGTTTTGCCAGCGGGTTGAGTCACTTTCGGCCAGTACAGTTCGGTTGTGTCGGCTCAGAGTTGCGGCCAGTTTGTTCGGCAGCAGAAGTCCGGATCTGCTAGTTTTTGCCGATCATGTTGTGCGTGCGTTTGCTGCTTGTGTCCGCTTATGCGTATAAGACACAGCCGCCGTATTGAATCTGGTGCCAGCTGCAATTATTGACTGAAGAATCTTCGAAGGCCGCAACATGACTCACTATACAGTTTGACGCGACAAGATGGCGTCCTGCTTGATGTCGCAGAAGAAAACTGGCTTAAACGCATTGTTCCATCCCAACGCTAAGGTTGAGGTTGAATTTCTCCGAACGGATAAGCACGCAGCGTAACCTTGATATCTCCGTTCTGCGGTGCATTTCCGCGTTGGACCTCGCAAATGCCATAACCGACCAATTGCTGCGCAATAGTTGCGGGTGGGTTCTTCGTGAGATTATATAGCTCTCCATCGGGCGCATATTTGTCGGCTGGCAGTTTGGACGTTCCTCCTGGTGGATTTTCGTATGCCCGATTTGGGGCATTCAAACTACCGGGCACTGGATCATTATTGTTGGTTGAATAATAGTCAATCGCATTGTTGCAGCCTACATCATTCGCTGGGTAGTCTATGGGAGCCATGCTATCTGTCTTGAGGCAACCGGCCTTCGGTATCTGGTTATACAGACGAGAAGCACAATCGGTGCAGCCAAACGGATAGACGCCAGGATTTCCATAATCACCGAAAAAGGTTGGGCCAGATCCAGGGTTATTGGCAATGTGACCGACCGGAATCAGATTTCCTTGAGGGTCTGAGAAGCTTTTGTTTGTCCATCGACCAGGAAGCTCAACCTTCCAGAGAGCAGTAACACCGTTAACTTCGCTGATGTTAACTGTATCAAACACGGAGTTGTTGAGGTTAACTTCGACGAACGTAGCGCCAGCCGGAACTGCATTGGTTGGTGCTCTGTAAGTAGTAGGTCCGAAGCACCAGTTAGAAAACCAACAAGTACTTGGCTCTTGACCAGTGCTACTGGAATCGACTGGAACCCAAAGAGCAAATCGCATTGGACTCGTTGCATAACCGTTCACAAACTCCGCTGTCTGTCCGGGAGTCAGAGAAAAATACCAATAGTTTGTGAGGGGTTGATTGGGCGGTGTGGAGTAGCAGTTAAGCGGATTCATCATCTTAACGTGCATGGGAGTGCCGGCCAGCTTAAGCGAGTTGGCGTTAATGTTGCCATTGTAGTCGATCAAGAGAAACACCTGTGAGTGCTCCGCTTCAGTCGGGAACTTTATAGAAACAGTGTTGGATGGGGGCTCCGCTGTTCTGGATCTGGCACTTGCACAAGACCCGAATAAACCGTTGATGACAAGCGAGAGCAACAAGACAAAAGTGGTTCTTAAAGTAAACATGCGCCTCATCGACTCGATCCTCCCGTGTCATGAGTGCCCAATTCTACAACCCTAACGCGCTACCGTCGACACCACGCGCTATAGTCTGCCGTCGCTTCATTTGCGGCTTCGACCGAGCGCGTTTGCGTCGGCCTGGTGCATGGTGCCAACGGCGTGCGCGGTGAAACTCACGTCAGCGTAAAGCCTGGGACTCGTAATTTGTTTCACGGCCGGAGGAATATCGTTCCCTCTCAACTTTCACGACGGTGCGCCTTGCTACCTTTGGGTGCCACTGTTCACGCATGGTTGCCGCCCCGGCATCGAGGCGGGCATCAAATTTCCTGTCACTCCGGCACAAGAAGGGCTTCCCGCTCGCATCCAAAGGCATCGACACGCGGGCATCCAGGGATATATCGAGTGCTCTGTTCGCCGTTGCATGGCCTCGTTCTAAACCCAGCCGGTTAAAATGCACCTGCACCTCAGCTCTTCGGATTGTCGAAACCTTTCGGCTTCGAAAGCAACTGAAGTATCGCTCGAAATTTGCTTCGATTTCCTTCCACGAATTGCAGCGGGCTATGGCGTAGTTTGACATGTACTTGTCGAAAACCTCTCCGAAAGTCAATTGATTTTTGATCTCTCGAAGCGACTCCTGCGGATTGTCACCGCGGCAGATTGACGTTAGTATCTCGTGGGCCTTTTTCCGAGCCTTATGACACGGTCTACTATCTGGGTGATTTCGCAATGCAACCACGTATGGTGACCGAGATCTTGCCATGACTTCATGTGATCAAAATTTTGGTCGCCGGGAATCACGACAAGTGCCACGGGGGCGCGCCGAGTAGGTAGACCACTATTTGGCGGCAGGCGCACAACGCTAACAGGATTCCGACTGATAGCACGTGAACGGTTTCGGAAATTTTAAGCTAGTCGGGTTTGTTCGATGGGCATAACGCAAGCATTAGGTCGATGTTCCTACAGGTTTGAAACTTCTTCAGATGTACAACTGGCAGATGGCCTTTCAAGAATGGCGGGCGCGAGCCTTCTCGACCCAAGCTCTTAAGCGCCGAGATGTAGAGCTTGCCATCACACCAGTCTACAAAATGCTGTCTGGACGCACTCCATGGTTCGTTTGGTGTGAAGGTCCCTTTCAGCTCTTGTTACTACCGCCAGTGTTTATAGCAATAGCTAAAAGCGAGCTGTGGAGGACTTTGTCATCTGAGCTAAGGGAAGAGCTCAATTTTCTCGACCCTTCTGAGGATCCCCTATGGGCAATGTGGTGGCAACGAATTTTGAGCAACATCATCGAGCCTGTCATGGCTTGCATAGAAGAGCATATCAATTGGCCAAGTAACAAAGATGAGCTGATACACTTGTGCCTAAATCAATTAGAGAAAGAGCTGTACAGGCGCTTGTTGCACGAGAAGTCCTGCTTAGATGACCGATTGTCCAACCGATTAGCTAAACTGCACAACCTTACGAAAACTACTGAGCGCTTTGAATTTGATACGGTTGTGAGTCCCTTGCAGGGATTAATGCGCAATAGTCTGTACAGGCGCATATTCGAAATAGAATATCGCCAGCACGTCGAGCTCCCAAAGGTCCAAGAGATAACCGAGGCTACCGTCGACTTAAACTTGAACGTTTTTTGGCCTTTCGAGCAGACTTTGACTCACTGTTTGATAGATGTATTGAAGCTTTCCGACAGTCAGAAGCGCCAGGTTAGTGATAAACAAAGACATGATGAGGCAGTGCGACTTGGGTTTACGCACCCGACATCTCCTTCAACAAGTCCCTTTGATATTTCACCCCTGCTATACAACATAATGCACCCAATCTCAAAGTCGGGTTTCATTGCCCAGTGTGAGGCGATAACTGGCAGTGGCTCTTTTGCGTACGAGAACTTTCTTCCTACCAAGACCAGCCGTGAATACTGGACGGCTATATGGCATGACTACCTGACCGTCAAGCAATTTGTTGAATCCACATACATGTGCCGCTTACTCGACGACATTTGCTTCAGTTGCGACCAGCCGCTAGCTTACCGCTTTGATGAAAGACAACGGCTTCATAGCGCCAATGCGGCAAAACCGGCTATTTCCTTCCGCGATGGGTTTAGCGCCCATGCTTGGCATGGAGTGCGTGTGCCGCGTTCTGCCATTGAGCAGCCTGAGCGCATAACTACCAACGAGATTGAAAATGAGCGAAATTTAGAAGTACGGCGCGCCCTAATTGAGCTTTACGGTCCAAGTCGGTTTCTTTTTGATTCCGGTGCATCGGTTCGGCATGAGGATCGGTACGGCGTGCTATACGAGAAGCAGTTGCCAACCTGCAACAGAAGAGTACCGGGAGTTGATGGGTGGACCAGGGAATGGCGCCTACCTATTCATGTAGATGAGCCATTCGTTATGGTGCGGGTAGTAAATTCAACTCCCGAGTGTGATGGCACATTCAAAGAATATTTTCTGTGGGTACCACCCACCATGCAACGTGCCAAGCAGGCAATCGCATGGACGTTCGGATTAGAGGAGGATGAGTACAACCCAGCCATGGAGACATGATCGGTTGATCGAAGACGCGATCCCAACACCATCGACGATGGAATCAGCTGATCAATTGTTTCCTCAGCAATAGCGCATCGCTGGTGCAGTAGGGTGCCGACAACGACCACAAAAGTCGCAACCTGTATCTTAACTCGTTTCTCCATATCAACCGGCAATCCCAAAGTCATTAATTAACCCAGAGGTCATCCTCATTGGGACCTGGATTATCGTTCATAGCCAGACACCTGCCTGGTTCTTCATGCTACCAGATGGCCGCACTGCATTTGGTGGCGACGATCTAACGATCCGATTGCTTCTTGAGAGTCAGAACTTTTGAGACTCATTGAGTAGGCGAAATGCTCCGCTTCTGGAGTGGTTTATTGGTACCACCGGCAGTGTCCGCTAATCTGCGTTTTGTTTAGGTCACGTCGTGTGCCCCGCGATTGACCGCGCCCACGGCTTCCACACACCCACCACAATTAAAATTTCGGCGATTGGGTTGATCGCTCAGGAGTTCTCCAGATTTGCAAACTAACCTTGAAGTGTCTCCCTAAAATTGCAGGTAAGTAGCATGTCGCAATACGTTGCACAGCAGTTGGAGAGCGTTCCGCATCATGAACCTGTGGCTGAAATGCCTAAGTCATTGAGGGATGTCTCTTCCCAGCTCGGAACACCTGAGTCTGTTCATGCATGGAACTCCATGACAGGTCATGGTGTCTCTGATCAGGTCGCGATGGCACCATTCAAAAGCCCTAATGGTGACGATGTCACTATTCAAAACGATACGGCAAACGCGCAGGTTCCGGCGGACAAGCTGACGGAGAGCCAAATTGACCACTGGGTTGCTCGAAAAGTCCCCAGCGTGCTCGGAAATGACCAGTATCACAAAGTAGGTGCATGGTCGATTGAAGAAGAAACTTCATATCGACCGGACACCGCAGTCGGTTACCAGAATTTTGATGTCGAGGACACTAACACTACTAATACCTATACTCCACAGCGTTGTTAGGACCGTTACCACCGTCCTCGTAAACCGATCGGGTAAGATCGGCAATCGTGAACGATGAGCGCGTGGGCAGTCGGCGTGTTCCAGACGGAGTCGGCGGGCGTGTATTGATATTCCTGATCCTT
>Ga0182024_10009707_pt1 | contig 19817 bp, 16 predicted proteins | sample P32metaG_FD_120480 | JGI IMG/M metagenome (GOLD analysis project Ga0182024, IMG submission 120480) | Permafrost microbial communities from Stordalen Mire, Sweden - P3-2 metaG (Illumina Assembly) | ecosystem: Environmental > Terrestrial > Soil > Wetlands > Permafrost | place: Sweden: Stordalen... | reverse complement strand
GGTGAAGTGTGCGATGGCGTGCGCCTGCATGGGATCGTCACGCGGAAATATCTCGATCAGATCGCGTTCCCGAATCTGAAAAAAGGCTTCGACAAGTCGGGCAGGCCAGCGTCCGAATGGAGCGATTTTCAAATCGGCGGCGGCGGCTTTCTGTGCGCCGCGAAGGACCAGGACTCGCTCGCGCGCGCCGTCAGCGCAATGAAATCGACCGTCGCGTTTTACGGATCGACACGCTCGTATCGTTCCAGCTTTGAAATCGACGGATGGGGCGACACGGCCGACAATTTGCACAAACTATCGGTGCAACAGAAGTGGCCCGAGATGGCGAAGCTCGTGACCGACGAGATGGTGCACGCGTTCGCAGCGGTCGGCACCTATGATCAGATCGCGTCCGTCATCAAGAAGCGCTTCGCCGGCGTCAACCGGCTCTCATTCGACATGCCGGTGAAGAACGATCACGATCGCGGCGTGCTCAAGGAAATCATCCAGGATTTGCGCCGCCAGTAGCACCAATCACGCGGGCGGCGGGTTGATGTCGGACCACAGACGGCGCATCAACTCGATATGAGTCTCGACGGCCCACAGCGTTTCGGCGGCAGCGCTTTCGGGTATCGCGCGGAAGATCGAACCGGCGCTCGAGTCCCCGTGATCCTTGTCCACCTTCACGTGAACACTGAAGAACAGCAATGCGTCGTCGGAGAGTTTGTAGTGGCGGCTGAGCCCGTCGATCACGCGGACGTAAGCGTCGGGATTGAAGAGTTCGGAGCCGAGGCTGATGCCGGCCAGCGTCACGTACCACGGCTTGGATTCGGCCAGCCAGTACATCCAATGCATCATCGCCGTCGCGTCGGCGGTCATGCTGGCGCTGAGCAATTCGGCGCGCGGGATTCCGATGGCCTCGCCGAATTCGAGATAGAGTTCGGGATGCGATCGATTGGCGCCGGAGACGCGGCCGAGTTCCTCTTCGATCAGATTCTCGACGATCGCTTTACGCGCGGGGAAATCATCGCACTTCGCGTAGACAAGGCCGAGGATGTTGGCGTTGTGGGCCTTGTTGCCGATGAACAGTTGTGTTGCCCAATGCCGGAGCTGTGCTTGAGACAGTTCGCCACGCTCGATCTTCTCGATCGTCGGATGAGACCGGAGCGTGCGATTGCTGCGCTCGAGCTTTTCGATCAGGTGCTTGAGCTGGCGTGTTCCTTTTTCGACATCCATGATCAACTTCCTTGTGGCGCAGCGGCTCCGGAAGCCAACGCGGCGCGTTCGGCGGCGAGTTTTTCCGCGATGTCACGGCGCAGTTCAGACTTTCCGATCTTGCCGACGTTGGTCAGCGGCAATTCGCGTACGATCTCGATTCGTTCAGGCCATTTGAATTGCGCGACACCACGAGCCGCAAGAAACTCACGCATCGCGGCAATCCCGAGAGTCTCCCCATCGTAAAGCGACAGATAAGCGCACGCCTTTTCACCGAGAATGTCATCGGGCATCGCCACAATGGCGGCGGCGCTGACAGCAGGATGCGCGATCAAATGCGTTTCGATTTCCTCAGCGTTGACCTTTTCGCCGCCGCGATTGATCAGGTCTTTGATTCTTCCTTCGACGACGAGGTTCCCGGATGGGTCGAGACGCACGAGATCCCCGGTGCGATAGAAGCCATCGGGAGTGAACGCTTCCCGATTGCGCTCGGGCGCATGGAAGTAGCCGCGAATCGTGTACGGACCGCGACACCAAAGTTCGCCGACTTCTTCGGTCGCGACGTCCGTGCCGTCGGAGTTGACGATCCGGATCTCGTCGGCAAGCGAAAGTGGACGGCCTTGCGTCGTGAACGTCACCTCTTCGGGCGCGCCGAGGCGGGTGTAGCACAACAATCCCTCGGCCATCCCAAACACTTGCTGCACGATAAGATGCGGAAAAGCTCGTCTCAGGGCACGAGCTGTCGGCTCCTGGAGCCGCTGGCCGCCAACCGTGATGATGCGCAGCGAAGCGAGCTGGGCGCGTGAGGATTGCGGAAGGTCAAGCAAAGCGATCGCGAGCGCGGGAACGCATGGCAGGTGAGTGATTTGAGCACGCGCGATTGTAGTTGCGAGGTCGGCCGCCCTGGTTGTCTGAGTGAAGTGCGCATGCGCGCCGACCAGCAACGCGCCGAGCAATCCGGGACATGCGAGCGGAAAGTTGTGCTCGGCGGGAAGCGCGATCAGGAGCCGCGATTCCGACGTTAGACCGGTCGCGGCAGCGGAGGCGCGCGCGTTGTACAGATAGTCCGCGTGAGTGCGCGGGATGAGCTTCGGCATCCCGGTCGTGCCGCCGGACAGCAGGAACAGCGCGACGTCGAATGGATCGCTTGCTGAAGATCCAATCGAGCACGATGACCCGCCGCGTTCATGCATCGAGACGCATCCTTCGGCCGGCGTGGTTGAAAGAATGAAGCGAGGTTTAAGTTCACGAGCGAGGGCGGCGTGATCGAACCCGCGATACTCGGGCGCGATCGCGATTGCCTTCGCGTCAGAGAACGACACCAGGTATTCGAGCTCGGCTTTGCGAAAGGCCGGGAGCGCCATAACGGGAATCGCGCCGATTTCGAGGCATGCGACGGTCAAAGTCGCGAATTCGACACAATTGGGAAGCTGGATGACGATGCGGTCGTAGCGCTCGATCCCATTGCGAGAGAGGAGGGCGGCGAGGTTCCCCGCTTCAGCGATTAGTTGCGAGAAGCTGAGACTTCGAGTCGAATCGCTGACTGCGACGGCTTCGGGATGCTCGAGCGCAGTGCTTGCGATCGCGTGCGGAAGCGTTTCGCGCCGCCAGATTTCCTCGCGCAGGTACCGCTCTGCGAACTCGGCGGGAAACGGAGTGCATCCTTCGAGCATCGTGCGTCCGAAGATTCAGCGGGCGGAAAGAGTCCCTGCGATCATGCGGAAACATTCGTCCATGATTCGGCTGCGCTGTTCGAAGTCGCGCGCCGGTTCGTACCATGTGTAAAACCAGTTCATCGCACCGAACAGCAGCGAAGTGAGTATTCGTGTCTGCTCGCGATCGAGAGTCTTGTTGCGATGCGCGGCGTATCCTTCGAGCAATCGGCGACAGATGCGCGAGTATTCGCGCTTGAGGCGCGTGATGTCGGCGGCGTAACGGCCGGTGAGAGAATCAGCCTCGCGCACGAGTACTTTCATCTCGGCGAGATTGCTCATGTGGTATTCGAGATGGCTGCGGATGAAGAGCCGTAAGCGCTCTTCGGGATCGTCGGTCGATGACATTCGCGATTCGGCGAGCGAGACGAGCTGTTCAAACGCACGGCGCGAGATGAGGTAAAGTAGCTCCTCCTTGTTGCGGAGGTAGTAGTAGATGCGTGGGAAGGAAATTCGCGCGCGGGTAGCGATGTCCCGAATCGAGGCGAGGCCGAAACTCTTTTCGGCAAAAACCGCGGCCGCCGAGCTTAAGATGTGATCGACATTTGCGTCGTAGCGCTCGTCGGCCGCCATCGCGCGCGAGGCAGGCTTGATTCGCGCGACCCGCTTCGGCGCAGGCTCGAGATTCGACTTTTTCAATTCATCACCTCAGCTGAATCGACGGCCCGCCGACGGATCGGGGATCGGAATCTCGAGTTTGGTCAGCAGATTATCGATTTCCTGGGTGAACTCGTCACGCATCTGCTCGTTGCTGCGGCGTCGAAGACCCCATCGGACGTAATCGAACTGCCGCTTGGATCCAGATTTACCGAACATATCGAGCCCGGCGGGATACCACTTTGCCAGGTGCTTGATCAGCAGTTCGCGTCCGCGGTCGCCTTCACGCTGCAAGTACCTGCGGATCAGCCGGTAGCCGAAGGCGGCATGGCCGAGCTCCTCTTTGTGCACGCGCTCCGCGATTCGCGCGAGCGGCTCGTAGCTGCATCCGACCCACTCATAACCCATGTAAGCGCCCTGGCGGTCAGCGAAGAAACTGAACAGTCCGTACTCGAGCCAGTCCTCGGCCTGGTCGCGCATTTCAAATATGTAGATCGGCATCGGCGACGCCATGAATTTCGTATCGACCGTGACGCCGAGATCTTCGAGCAGTTTCATCCAGTAACTCGCGTGGCGAACTTCGTCGGACCAGAACGCCGCGTACTCGGCTTTGTCTTCGGCTGTGGGAGCCAGCGCGAGCGGCTTGATGAGCGTGCGTTCGGGCGCGAGCATATATTCTGACTCGATTCGTGACTGGATCGAGAGCATCCGGATCAATAGATCCTTGTAGTCGGCGGGAAGGCCGTCGGGACTGCTGAATCGGATATCGCTCGAAGGGGCGGGATTACTCATTCGATTGTTCTGTCCTCATCTTGTTCTGAACGATAGTTCAGATAACACTGGGACAACTCGCCGTCAACCTGCCATCGTAAGGCCGCCGCTCACGCTCAGCACCTGGCCCGTGACGAAGTCTGAATCGGAACTCGCGAAGAATGCGACTGCGCCGGCGAGGTCGGACGGTTGCCCGAGGCGGCGAAACGGGATGCCACGCGCCATCGCGTCGAGAAGTTTCTCGCGCCCGGCCATCGCAGTCTTGAGGAGCGCGGTGTCGGTTGGCCCGGGGCAAACCACGTTGACGTTGATGTGATTTGCGGCGAGTTCGCGCGCGAGGGTTTTCGAGAAGCCGATGACGGCAGCTTTGCATCCCGCGTAAACGGCTTCACCACTTGAGCCGACGCGGGCAGCGTCGGAAGAGATCGAGATGATTTTGCCGGAGCTTCGAGACTGCATGCGGGGCGCGATGGTCTTGCAGCAATTGAGCATGCCGCGATAGTTGATCGCGATCACTTTGTCCCAAAAGTCGGGGGTGGACTCGACGAACGGCATCAGAACGTCCCATCCCGCGTTGTTCACGAGGATGTCGATTGGTCCGAGTTCGTGCTCGACGCGATCGGCGGCCGCGATCGCGTCGTCAAGTTTGGTGACGTCGAGCGCGACGGCGATTGCGCTTGCTCCGCTGGCGCGAATTTCCGCCGCGGCGCGCTCGGCAGCATCTACCTGGACGTCCGCTAGTGCGACTTTCGCGCCTTCGTCGGCGAGTCGCGACACGATTGCGCGCCCGATTCCCTGGGCGGCGCCGGTTACGATTGCAACTTTGCCTGTGAGGCGTGCCATGGCGCTACTTCAACTGGCGCATTTTATCTAACTTGCAACCCAGCCGCCGTCGATGATGAATGGCGCGCCGGTCGCGAACGGGGCTTCGTCGCTGGCGAGGAACAGCGCAGTGTGCGCGATTTCGTCTGCCTTGCCGACGCGCCCGAGCACCGAGCTGCGCTCGATGAACCTCGGTTTCAGTCCGTCCGGCCCGGTGATTCGATCCACCATCGGCGTATGGATTACTCCCGGGCAGATGCAGTTGACGCGAACGTTGTAGCGCCCGTACTCAAGCGCCGCGACGCGCGTCAGCGAAATCACGCCGGCTTTCGCCGCGCAGTAGGCGGCCGCTCCTTTGAGCCCGACGATTCCAGCGACCGAAGCGGTGTTGATCACAGCGCCGCCACCGCGCTCGACGATTCGCGGTAGGCCGTATTTCATTCCGAGCCACACGCCGCGCAGGTTGATGGCGATCACGCGGTCGAATGCCTCTTCGCTGAGCTGCGCGATGAAGCCCGACTCGCCTTCGATTCCCGCGTTGTTGTAGAGCACGTCGAGTCCGCCAAATGCGCGAACGGTTTCTTCGACCATCGCGCGCGCGTCCTCCGAATCGGACACGTCTGCGCGCAACGAAATCGCCTCACCGCCGGACGATTTGATCATTCGCGCGGTCTCGGCGGCGGACGCTTCGGTTACGTCGATCGCCGCGACTTTCGCGCCTTCGCGCGCAAACAGCACGGAGGCCGCACGCCCCATTCCAGAGCCAGCGCCGGTGATCAGCGCGACTTTTCCTTTTAGTCTCATTGGTACCGCTCCATTTGCCGCGGAGATTAGCGCATTTCGACGGGATGCGGTTAGCGCACGCGCAATCACTTGATTGAATGTGAAACCTACCGTGGGTTTCACGCTTCCTTGGGCAGGGGTGGCCTCCTTCGGCTTCGCTCAGGACAGGCTCTGCACCCAGTATTAATGAGAAGCGGGGTCGCAGCCCGATGGCCGCGACCCCGCCTGGTCCGATGGAGGTACCGGACTAGTTGCTACTCGGTCGGGGTTGAAGTTGAGTCGCTGGTGCTGCCGCTTTGCGCCCACAAGGCCTTCATCTCGGCGTGAATCGAGTCGAGCTTGGCCTTGGTCGCGGAGATTTGAGTGAGCTGAGCCGGGGTCAGCACGTTGCGGATCGCGATCGCGTCCTGAATCTGCTCATTCATCATCTGATCGTGGATCTGAGTGATTGTCGTTACCGGGACCGATAAGTCGCTGGTGGCTACTGTGCCGGTCGACGTGAACTTCGCTGCTATGGCTTCCTTGGCGGCTTTGAGCTGCTGGATTTCAGCCTTACGCGCGGTGCGCCGGTTTTCGAAGATAGTGTGAACCTGCTGCTTCTGCGCGTCAGTGAGATTTGCGGTCCTCAACAATAACGGAAGCGGTACGCCGAGCACGTCCATGCCACCATGCATGCCATGAAAACCGCGATGACCCATCGGGCCACCCATGCCGCCTGAACTGGACGAAGCGACGTGCGCGACGGCGGCCACCAAAGCGATCGCCATAACTACGGGAACTATACCGCGAGAGAACTTCGAAACCATAAAAACTCCTTGAGTTATGGATCGTCACCTTGGTTGGCAGCGATCGCTCTCACCTAACTGTACGTTAAGGCGGAAAACCGGTTACGCGCTGCGTGCGACGCTCGGTCGATCAATGAAAATCATGCGACGGCGGAACCGCGCCGGGAATCTTGATCTCCTCGAAGCGGCGCGCGCGAATCGCGGTCACGCCGTCGACCTGTTGCAGTACGCCCTCGGCCAGCAGGATTCCGGCGCTGCGCAACAGCAGGCGGTTTTGCTGAAATAAGTCGGGCGTAACGATCAGGTTGGCGATTCCGGTTTCGTCTTCGAGCGTGATGAACAGAAACCCCTTCGCGGTGCCGGGGCGTTGGCGCACGATTACGACGCCGGCAGTCTTCACCCACGATTGATGCCTGGCGCGAGTGAGATCGTCGGCGCTCAGAATTCCGCGCGCGGTCAAATCGTTGCGCAGACAATTCATCAGATGAGGGCCGGTGGTGAGGCCGGTCGCGGCGTAGTCCGCCAGCGTTTCATCGATCGGCGACATCGATGCGAGTGGCGCCGCACTGTCACGCGGCTTCGTGCCTGCGAGCAGACTCTTTGGGTCGCGTTCGACTGCGGCTGCATTCCACATCGCATCGCGACGTGCCAGGCCGAACGCGGCGAACGCGCCGGCGTAGGCAAGCGCGTCGATCTCGCGGCGGTTCGGTCCGACCCGCGCGGTAAGATCGGCGATCGAATCGAACTGCCGCCGCGCGCGCTCGCCTTCGATTCGAAGTCCAACTTCCTCGCGCAGCCCGGTGACGTATCGTAGTCCCATGCGCGCCGCGGGGCGTCCATCCACAATTTCGATCGTGCATTTCCAGTTCGAACGCGTCACATCGATCGGCAGTGCGAGGACGCCGTGACGCGCGGCGTCTTTCACCAGCGTCGAGGGATGATAGAAGCCGAGCGGGTAGCAGTTCAGCATCGCGGCAACGAACGCCGCCGGATGATGGTACTTCAGGTACGCGGACGCATACGCGATTAGCGCGAAGCTCGCGGCGTGCGATTCGGGGAAACCGTACAGCGCAAACGATGTGATCGAGCGCACAATGTCGTCGGCGACATTGCCCTGCAGACCGTTTCGCAACATTCCGGCGCGCAGCCGCGCTTCGATTTTCTCCATTCGCTCGGCAGATCGCTTAAATCCCATCGCGCGGCGCAGTTCCTCGGCCTCGCCGCCGCTGAAACCCGCCACCGTCATCGCCATTCGCAGCAACTGCTCCTGGAAAAGCGGGACACCCAGCGTGCGTTTCAAAATCGGTTCGAGCGAGGGATGCGGATACTCGACGGGCGCGCGATGATTGCGGCGATCGAGATATGGATGCACCATTTTGCCGACGATGGGACCGGGACGAATTATCGCGACCTCGACCACCAGGTCGTAAAATCGCTCGGGCTTCATCCGCGGCAGCGTAGCCATCTGCGCGCGGCTCTCGATTTGGAAAACGCCGACGGTATCGGCGCGCCGCAGCATCGCGTACACGTCGGGATCGTCGGGCGGAAGATGCGCGAGATCGATCTCGACGCCCTCGTGCGTGCGAATCATCGGAATCGCCTCCTTCAGCGCGGCCAGCATCCCGAGTCCGAGCAAATCGATCTTGATGATGCCGAGATCGGCGCAGTCGTCCTTGTCCCATTGAATCACCACGCGCCCGGGCATCGAGGCCGGCTCGAGCGGCACGATTTCATCCAGCGGCTGCGCGGCGATCACCATGCCGCCGCTATGCTGCCCGAGATGGCGTGGCAGGCTTTGAATTTTGCGCACCAGCTCGACCATCATCATGATGCGCGGCGCTTCCGCATCGACGCCGCCGCGCTTGAGCAGCGCCACGAGATCGTCGTGATGGTCACGGAACTCGTACACCTGGTTGAGCTTGGCGAGCCGGTCGACCTGTTCGGGCGAGAAGCCGAGCGTCTTGCCGACCTCTCGCACCGCACTCCTTGTTCGATAGGTGATTACGTTCGCCGTCATCGCGGCGCCGCGTTCGCCGTAGCGGCGATAGACGTACTGAATCGCTTTCTCGCGATCGTCGCCGCTGGGCAGGTCGAGGTCGATGTCGGGCCATTCGCCACGCTCCTCGGAAAGAAACCGCTCGAACAGCAGCTCCATTCTGACTGCGTCCACCGCGGTGATTCCGAGCGCGTAACACACCGCGCTGTTGGCTGCGGAGCCGCGTCCCTGCACCATGATCCGATTCTCGCGGCAGAACTGGACGATGTCCCACACGATCAGGAAGTAGCCGGCGAGCTTGAGGCGCTCGATGATCCCGAGCTCGTGTTCGAGCTGGCGCCGCGTGCGATTGTCCATCGCGCCGCGCCATCGCTCGCGCGCACCCCCATAAGTGAGTATCCGCAGATAGCTGTCGGGCGTTTCGTTCGGTGGCAGCGGATAGTCGGGAAAACGATAGCCCATGTCGCAGAGCTGGAAAGCGCAGCGCTCGGCAATCGCGCGCGAGGCGGCGACGGCGCCGGGCAGATCGCGAAACAGCGCGGCCATCACGTCGGGTGATTTCAGATGACGCTGGCTGTTGATCCACAGCGCGCGGCCGGCTTCCTCGAGCGTGGTCTTAAGCCGGATGCAGGTCAGCACGTCGAGCAACCTGCGATCCGAGCCGCCGTGGCATACATCGTTGGCCGCGACCACCGGGATTCGCGCAACGCCCGCAAGCGCTGAGAGCTTGCGATTAAGGCGCTCCTCACCGGCGTCGAGATGCCGCTGCAAATCGATGTAGAAATTTCCCGCGCCGAAAATCCCGCCGAGCCGCCGGCTCAGCTCGACGGGATCTTCGCCGCGAACGAGCATGCGCGACAGCGGGCTCATCACACCGCCGCCAAGGCAGATGAGTCCCCGGCCGTAGCGTTCGAGTTCGTCCAGCGTAATGCGGCTCTCGCCCTTGGCGGGATAGACGGGTGGGGCGACGGAGCCGTCGCGTGCGACCGCGCCGGCATTGAGCACGCGCATCTTCGAGTCAGTGATCATGCGGCAGAGATTTTGGTAGCACTTGCGATCCGGCGCGAGGACGTAGAGGCGCGAGTCGTCGTCGAGAGTCAGTTCCGCGCCGACGATTTGCCGGATTCCAGCGGCCTTCGCGGCTGCGTAAAAGCGCGGCGCGCCGTAAAGTCCGTCGCGATCGCCAAGCGCCATCGCGCTGTAGCCGAGTTCCGCCGCGCGCGCCGCGAGATCCTCGGGCGTGCTCGCCCCTTCAAGAAAGCTGAACGCACTGCGCGCGCGAAGTTCAATGTAGTCGGAGTTCATGGCGATGCGCCGCAATTAATCAGTCGTAGGCGCCGTCGAGAAACCACTTGTGCGAGTTAAGGTCGCGGAAGACGCGGTAAACGCCGCCGTCTTCGAGCGCGAGTTCGTAGTAATCGCGGACGAAGCCGTATTTATTTGCGCCATTTATTTCAGTTCGCCCATTGCTTATAGAGGTGCCATTGAGATGCGGGGTGGACGAAGGCGCTGGCGTGAGCGTGGACAGTGCCTTCAGATTTTCTGCCGATACCTGGCGCGGATGCGCTCCAAACATGCGCCCGTCATGTAGCTCGAGTCCTCGTTGCGGTGCTGGATTTTTTTTGTCGGATGAATCCGCGTGCGAATCTTCGGCGCAGCCAAGCCACCATTCGCCGTCGCGCCGCCACGGCCCGGCGATCGAGATGACGCGTGCGCCAAGATTCTCGCCGCGGACGAATTCCGGAATCTCCCGCGAGCACATCACCTCGATTTCGCGCGCCGGACGAATCGCGCGTATCACCAGCTGCGTCACATTTTTCGCGGCCGTATTTTCGGGAATCGGCGGCGGAGCGGGCGGTGCGAATGGATCGAGCCGCATCGCTTCGGGCCGATGAGAATTTTCGGCGCTCAGCATGCCGACGTTGCCGGGACCGCATAGCGCCGACAGCCGCGCGATCGTGGTCTGCAGTTTGTCCGGCGCGGGGGAGGGCGGCAGGAACATGTCGGTCTGCGCGGGCCGCGGGACGCGCGGCGCGATCTCGATTCGAATCGATTCGACGGCGGCCTCGGGCGGCTGCGCTTCAAGGCTCAGGTTGATGAGTGTGAGAATCGCGCGGACGTCGTTCGACGGCGCCGCTACCACGACCCGGCGATTGAAACTGCGATGACCGCTCATCCCGAACGCGAGCGTGATATCGCCGGCCACCATGCCACGAATCGAAAGCCGCTCGGCGAGCCGCTCGAGCATCGCACGCATGACGAATCCCAGCGGCTCCAGCAGCTCGATTCCGTATTCGAGCTCGACACTCTCGACGAAAAACTCGGCGCGTCGGCGCGGCACCAGCGGCGCGTGGCTGCCACCGCGCGCAAGGCGGACCAGTTCGACACCGCGACGTCCGAGCCGCGTGCCGACGGCGTCGGGATTGAGGCGCGCCAGCTCGCCGAGGCGGCGCATTCCCCACCGGGCGAGCGTGGTCTCCAGGTCGTCACCGCGATCCGATTTTCCCAGCCCGAGCATGTCGAGTGGCAGCCAGTTCAGGAATTCGCGCTCGCGCCCGGATTCGATGACGCGCACGCCGCCGCATCGCGCGGCCAGATGCGCCAGTTCCTTGTTGGCCGCGACGCCGGCGGCCGGTTCCATCCCGACCCTGCGCACGCATCGGATCAGCTCGGCGGTAATTTCTTCTTCGCCATTGTAGATGCGATGCAAGCCCGCGAGATCGACCCACACGCATCCCGGCGCGCCCGACTCGATGACCGGCGAAACCGATTCGGCCGCGTCGAGCAGAGCAGAATGCGCCGAGCTTTCCGCAGCGGGCGAGCGATGGACCACGACCAGGTCGGAGGAAATGGCGCGCGCCTGTGCGATCGTCATCCCGGGGCGGATTCCAAGTTCACGCCCGCGCGGCGATACAGCGTCGAGCTCGGCATGCGGCGCAAGGCTTTGCGCTATAGCAAGTATCTTGTCCGCGAGCGCGGGATTCGAGCGCACCAGCGCCGCAATAGAAAAATCTGCGACCATGATGCACGCGATACGAGCCATCGGAACACCGTGCTAGCTGCTTGCGGAAATTCGAACCGAAAATTCTTTGCCGTCGAGGTGTGGACGCACATCGGCTGGAATTTGAACTGGATCAACGAGCGCGCGCACGCGAACACGCCGTCCCGTCCCGCCCATCTTGTTGCGCGCGACCATCGCATCGACTGCGAGTCCGTCGAACATTACCGGTGAGCCGGGCGCCAGACGGCTAAACGACGTTTCGGCGCGGCTGGCAGCAATGCTCAGCGCGGCGAACGTCCCGCACATCCGCCACGGCGCGATCACGATCACGGCGGCGCCGCTGCGTTCGGCCGCGCGCGCGATTCTGAGCGATGATGCATAAGTGAGTGCGCGGGGCGCCTCGCCAAAATCGACGACGACCAGGCCGAAGCCTCCCGCCTCGAGCACGAGTTCCGCAGATTTGACGATCGCCGATTGATGGCGCGCGAGCGGGCTGACTGCGAAGCGAGTCGTACGCGACCTCCGCGCCGCCGTCGTCGTCTTCATCGACGCCCACAGCATCCGGCGAAGTTCTACTCCGGCAGCCGCCATGCTCTCGGGATCGAAACTGCCCGAGCTGTCGAGCCATGCGGCCACCTCGCCACGGCGGGTGGCGAAGGCGGCGAACGATGCGGCAATCGAGGTCTTGCCCGAACCGGCGCGCCCCGTGATTTCGCTGATTCGCCCGCGCGGAATTCCGCCGTCAATCAGAGCGTCGAGCGGTGCGAGTCCGGAGCGTAGTCGTCGGTCCTTGCGAGTGAGCTCATGACCACGAAAAACCCCTGAAAATACAAGCTGTTGCGGCTTTTCGACCGGGATAAGCAATGGCGCTCTGACAGCAGGAACCGAACTAAAAGGTTCGTTCCATGCGGGTTTAGGAAGAGCAGCCACCAGTACGTTTTCGCTCTTTTTTCGCCTCACGTCAAGCGAAAGTTTTTGATAATGAATCCCAACTATTTCGCGAGTTTGCGAGTAGCCAGGAAAGGGACATGCGACATCAGCCGCGACTCACGCGCCGACAGTTTCTTGCCGCCGGTGGAACCATCGCCGGTGCTGCGATAGTTGGGTTATTTCCCGATCCGGTTCACGCTGCGCAAAACGAATCTGCGCCTGTCGATGCGTACGCGTTGCGTGTTGGATATTCCGAACGCGAGCTTGTCGGTCTCAAGTTGCGCACGCGCACTTACAACGCGAGTCTTCCGGGACCGCTGATGACCACGCGGCCCGGGCATATTCTGCGCATTACGCTCGCGAATAGTCTGCCGCCTGATCCTCCCGCCGTCGCGCCAGCAGGAATCGACGGTGAAAACAATCCGAATCATTTCAACACCACCAACATGCACGTGCACGGCCTGCAGGTGACGCCGCATCTGTTCGCGCCGGTCGGCACATCAGATCCGGCCGCGCGCATGATCGCGATCGGCTCGGGGCAAAGCCTCACCTACGATTTCCAACTGCCCGACGATCATCCCGCGGGTCTGTACTGGTACCATCCGCATCATCATGGCTCTGCGACAGTGCAGGTCGGCGGCGGAATGGCGGGGCTGATACTGGTGAAGGGAGCGATCGACGACGTCCCGGAGATCGCGGCGGCTCGCGACGAGTTACTGGCGATACAGAATATCAAAGTTAATCCGCTTGGCGGCGGGCGCTGGGGATGGGAGCCCATTGCGTACCGGCCGGTTGATCGGGGCGGATACTACTTCACTACTCAGATGGAATTAATCACGGTCAACGGACGGCCCGTGCTCGCGATCGATCGTCGCGAGAAAACTCCAGTCACGACGAAACTTTGCTTACCTACTTACCAGATGCGGCCGGGCGAAGTGATGCGGCTGCGAATACTCAATGGCACCGACGGTATCCCGATGCCAATAGTACTTCCGGACTTCGAGTTGTACGTAATCGGGCAGGACGGGATTAATCTTCAGAAGCCTGAGCAGGTTGGGGAGGATCTTAAAACTGCGATTCGGATGGCGCCGGGCAATCGCAACGAGGTTTTGATTCGCGCACCGCAGAAATCAACGACTGGCACGCTGATCGCGTTGCCGCAAATGCCGGCGTCGCCCAAGCTGCTTAGCGAGACGATGGGCGAGATGATGTCGTCGCCGGAGATTGCGCTAGCCAGCTTCGTCGTCGCAGGCACGCCGGTGAATATGAGTATTCCCGATAAGCTGCCAACGCCGGCGCGTGAGTATCCATTGATTCGCGACGATGAAATCGTAGGGCGACGCAAAGTAGTATTCACGATGAAAAATGGAGTCAAGTCGATACTCACTGGAGTCGAGTTTCTGATTGGCGGCCAACTGTATTCCGAGACACGAATAGATAATACAGTTCGTCTGGGTACCGCCGAGGAATGGACGCTCGCGAACAACTCAGACGGTATTCATCCGTTCCACATTCACGTCAATTCATTCGAAGTCATGGGGATGCCGGGGAATCCTGACTATCACCGCCTGCATGACACGGTCTGGCTGGCTCCCTTTTCCGAGCTCAGGATGCGTACGCGCTTCAAGACCTGGAAGGGCAAGTCCGTCTATCATTGCCACATACTGCCGCATGAAGACGCGGCGATGATTGCGAACTTTATGATCGCGTGAGGACGATCATTGCTCCATCACGACGCGGGTTACGCCGTTCAGGAATGGATCGAAGCGGCGGGCGATGAAGCCGGCGAGGAGGATTTTTGCGAAGGCGATCGTCGGGGTGCTGGTGACGACGCGGCTTAGGAGTGAGTTCGACGCTACGAAGCGCGGTGCGATCTGCTGCATGTCCTGAATCGTTGTGATCTCGGGCCAGCGCTCGGCCTGGATGTTGCGCGCGGCGAAGTCGAGCGTGGCCTCGTCGGATCGCATTATGAGCGCGCGACCGAGATGATTCGCCGCGACTACCGCGTCGCGCAGTGCGACGTTGATGCCCTGGCCGCCGACGGGCGACATCGGATGGGCGGCGTCGCCGATTAGCAGCAGGCCCGGCGCGGTCCATTCGCGCAGCCGATCGCAAACGACGTCGAGCAGGAACGGATGCGCGAGCCCGGTCTTGTTCGCGACGAGAAAATTTCGCAGGTCGGGCGAAACGTGCGGCGCGAGCTCGTTGATCCATCCGTCGGCGCCCATCTTTTTGATGTCGCCGAAGGTGCCCTTGTCGATCACCCATCCGATCTGCGTGTGCCCTTCGGGGGACGGATACATGATGAGCAAATGCCCGCTTCCGATGTAGCCGCGCGCCGTGTGCGCATCGGGGAATTGACCGGGGACGTGACCCCACACGACGTCAAAGCCCTGCATGATGCGGTCCTGAGGGAGGGCTGCGCGTTTGCGAATCGCGGACGCGCGTCCATCGCATGCGATGACGAAGTCGCCGCGAAAATCGCGCGGGCCTTCGAGCGTGTCGGCGTGCACGCCCATCACGCGATCTTTTTCGTAGATGAGATCGCGCACGGTTACGCCGCGCTCGAGCTTGAAGCCGGGGAATTTCGCGGCCTCGGCGACAATCATCTCGAGCATCGCGGGTTGCGGCGCAACGCGCGGCGGCGGATCGAAGCTGTCGATTTGAATTGCGACCACTCGCCGTTCGCCGCGGAAAACCTCGACCGTTCGAAACGATAGATTCGGCAAAGCGTCGAGCGGTTGACGAAGTCCGGCCTCACGGAGCGCCGCGATTCCAGACGGCATCAGGATCTCGCCGCGGAACTCGCGCGAGAAGTCAGTCTGTCGTTCGAGCAACGTCACCGGCACGCCACGGCGTGCGAGCAGGTAGGCGAGCAGGGCGCCTGCGGGTCCGGCGCCTACGACGACTGCATTCGGCATCTTACGCCCATCGCCAAACTCTGCTCCGCACCATTTTTCAACACCCTGTAAAGGGAAGGGTTGCGGAGCAGGGCCAATTACACCGGCGCTGACGGTCCGAGCAATCAAGCTGGCGCATGGCCAAGGCGCCGTCAGCCTTCACGCTTGATGACCAGTGCTCCGTATTCTTCCAACGTGATAGTTCCGCCGAGGTCGTTGGCAACGCCGCTATCGCGTGCGGGCAGGGCGTCCTGGATCGCATCGATCCGTTTCCATTGCGGAGCGGGCGGCGCTGCGCAACCGGCCTGCGGCGCATACTTGGAGGTTTGCAGGCGCTGATATTTGTGAATGTAGCGCGGGCAATTGACGAAAGTTTCGGTGACCGTGACGCGGACCAGCAGTTCCGCACCGATAAACTCCGTAAGCAACGGATCGTTCCGATCAATGGTCGCGATGCCATGTACTCGCACGCGATGCGGCGTCTCAAAATCGATGAATAACATCCCGACCTTGTGGCTGGTGTTGATATTGCCCATCGACAGCAGCATCCCGTTGCCGTTGTAGCTCGGGAACACGATGGTCCCGGGATCGGGCACCCTGACGAAGCCGGGCGCGCCGCCTTTGTAGGAGCAGGTGGGATAGCCGCGATGATCGACGGAGGTGAGAAAGAACATATCGCGGCTTTCGATAAATGCTTTCTGATCGCCGGCCAGCTCCGGTCGAGCCATTTGCTCCAACCGATCGGCCAGCCGCGTGGTATCAAACGTCTGCTGCAAGGCCCGATGCTCTGTGCTGTAAAGCTCGCTCATGTTGCCCTCCAAAGGACCTCGATCCCGGGTCAGACTTCGCGGAAGGTCTGCTCGTCGATCAACGTTGCCAGGCCTTCGCGGTAGGGCGACGGTTCGAGCTCGCCGACGATCGTGCGCGCGATCGCGATCTGCTCCGCAGCGAGACGGCGCGCGTCAGCTATGATTTCAGGATCGCGCAGCAGGCCGAGTGCGCGCTCGAGCACCGCGCCTTCCATCTGCGTCCCATTCTGAAAGAGCGAGCGCAGCTCGGCGCTGCGCTCGACGCCGAGCACGACCGGTAGCGACGGAATACCGGCGCGCAAATCGGAGCCGACCGGCTTGCCGATTTTTTCCTCGGGCCCCAGGATGTCGAGCAGATCGTCGACCATCTGGAACGCCAGGCCCATCGCGGTGCCGAGTTTGCCCATCGAGCCGATCGTCCGCTTCGACACGCCCGCGAGGTCCGCGGCAACGGTGCCGCCGGCGTAGAACAGCGACGCGGTCTTGCGATCGATCACTCGGATGTAGTCTTTCAGCGTCGCGGCCGCGTTGTGACGAAACCTGCTCTCCATCACTTCGCCTTCGGTGAGCTGGACGCACGCCTGCGCCGCGGTGTGGACGAGATGTTCCTCGAAGCGGCCGCATACTTCGAACGCGCGGCAGAACAGGTAGTCGCCCGCGATCAGCGACGGGCCGAATCCGTAACGGGCGAAGGCCGACGGCTTGCCGCGGCGCAGCAAGCCGCGATCGATGATGTCGTCGTGGAGCAAGGTCGCCGAGTGGATCAGCTCGAGCGCAATCGCGGCGTCGATCGGTTCGTCAACTCTCGCATCGGGTCCGCCGCACGCGCGATACACCAGCATGATGAACGTCGGGCGCAGCCGCTTGCCGCCCGCGTCGACGAGGTAGTGGCAGATTTCCGCGATGATCGGTTCTTTCGAGTCGAGCAGGCGCGACAGTTTCGCTTCGACTGCCGCGAGGTCGGTTTCGACGAGACGCGCGGGGTTCAACGCGTCAGGCGTCGATGCGGCGAGTTGAGTGGCCTTGGCTCTTTTCATTTTCTACTTGTTTCAGTGAAATTGTATCAGCGGAATAAATCGGTTTCGGCGGGACGAATCAAAATCTTCGCGCTGCCTTCGAATGGTTCGTATTGATATCCGCGCACGACGACAGCCGGGATGGCGCCCGCTTTTTCCATGAGCAGGCCGGCGGCGGACGCGATCTCATCGGCGATCGCCACTACCGTATGATGCAATTCGCGGCCGCCCAGGTCGGTGGTGCCGCGCAAGTCGAGAATCGGATTCATCCCCGCGATACCGAGGCAGATTTCGGTGAGGCCGTCGCGCCACGGGCGGCCGAAGGTGTCGGTGATCAACACCGCAACGGTGAGGTTGAGCCGCCGCCGAATCTCGTCGCGAAGGCGGCGCGCGGACTCGTCGGGATCTTCGGGCAGCAGAATTGCGCGGTCGTCCTCGAGGCTGTTGGATTCGTCGACGCCGGCGTTGGCGCAGACCCATCCGGGCCCGGTTTCGACGATCAGCACGCCGCGATCGTTGCGGACGATCCTGCTGGTCTGCCGGAGCACGATTTCGATCGCGCGCGGATCTTTCTCCCATCGCCGGGCGTAGGCTTTGGCGAATTCGGAGGGTTCGAAATCCTTGAAATTCACGACGCGGCCTTCGGCTTTCGAGACTACCTTCTGGCATACGACGAGAATATCGCCGGCTGCGAGCTTGAAGCCGGTGTCGTCAAGTCCCTTGGCGATCAGCGCGGCGAGATCGTCGCCGGCTTTCACCATCGGGATGCCCTCGATCGCTGTGAGACTTATCGTGCGCATCAGCGGGACCAGAGTACTACACCTCAAGCGCTTGCAGAACCACTTTTGCCAACGCAGCAGCGCGCTCGGGAGTGGCCATGATCGTGTCGGTTGCAATCGCGCGCATCCCGAGCCGCTCGATCGGTTCGAGGTAGCTGCGGTCGGCATTGTCGATAACGAACAAGCCGACGATGTCGCGATAGAGTCGCGCAACTCCAAGCGGCGACACTTCCATTCCGAGTCCGCGCAGCATCTTGTCGGCGGGACCTTTGATCGTCTTGCCGCCGACGATCGGGCTGATGGCCGCGACGCGCGATTTCACTTTCCGTAACGCATCACGCACTCCGGTAAGTTGCAAAATCGGGCCGAGCGAGACGAACGGATTCGAGGGCGCCAGGATGACTGCGGCGGATCTGCGAATCGCCGCGAGCATCGCAGGTGTGGGACGCGCGTCGGCGATTCCGCGTAGTTCGATTTTCTCGACGACGCCGCGTGCGCGTCCGCGTACGAAATACTCCTGGAACGGGACGGCGCGCCGCCCGCGGAGTTTTACGAAGGTCCGCACCCGATCGTCGCTCATCGGCAGGATGCGCGACTTGACTGCGAATGCGTCCGCGATTTCCGCAGTGATGCGGCTGAGTGATACGCCCTGATGAATCCGCTCGGTCCGATATAGATGAGTGGCGAGGTCGCGATCGCCAAGCCCGAACCACGGCTTGCCGTAGAACCGCTCGAGCGCAGGGAGCACGTTGAACGATTCGCCCTCGAGCCCCCAGCCTTGCGCGCGATTCACCGCGCCCGCGAGCGTGTAGGTGACGGTATCGATATCGGGCGAGACGTGCAGCCCATAAAAGGTCTCGTCGTCGCCGGTGTTAACGACGACCGTCAGCCGCGCGGGATCGATACGCCGAACCAGTCCCCGGATGAACTTAGCCGCACCCACTCCCCCCGCTAGCGTGGTTATCTGCCGACTTGGGAGGGTTCGCGATTGGCCGCGCGCCATTGGGTGCCTTTCTTCCGTAGAGCTTTTTGTAGAGCGTGGTGCGCTCGACCGCGACGCGGCCCATCTCTCGCGCTTTTTCCTCGAACACGTCAACCGGCACGAACTCGCCCGAGTCGCCGCCTGCTTGCGCGGTGATGCTTTCTTCCATCAGCGTGCCCGACAGATCGTTGCATCCGGCCTTCAGCGTGAGCGCCGCGAGCTCGACGCCGCACTTCACCCACGAGGTCTGGATGTTGTCGATCTGCCCGCGCAGGAACAGGCGCGAGACCGCGTACATCTGGAAATCGAGCTGCCCGCGATCAACCGGCGACACCAGGCCCTTGCGATAGAGCATCGTGTTCTGATGGATGAATCGCAGCGGCACGAACTCGGTGAAGCCATGCGTCTGTTTCTGGATCGTGCGGAGCAGGTCGAGATGGTTCACGACGTGCTGCGGACTCTCGACGTGTCCGTACATCACAGTTGAGGTCGTCGGCACGCCGACCGCGTGCGCCGTGGTGATTATCTCGACCCACGCGGCGACGTCGACTTTCTTGTGACTAAGGATCTCGCGCACGCCGTCGTCGAGGATTTCCGCGGCGGTGCCGGGAATCGAGCCGAGCCCGTGCTCCTTGAGCATCGTGATGTATTCCGGGTAGTCCATCCGCACGCGCTTGGCGCCGTACATTATTTCCATCGGCGAGAACGCGTGGATGTGAATCTCGGGGAACGCGCGCTTC
>Ga0182024_10009706_pt1 | contig 19822 bp, 24 predicted proteins | sample P32metaG_FD_120480 | JGI IMG/M metagenome (GOLD analysis project Ga0182024, IMG submission 120480) | Permafrost microbial communities from Stordalen Mire, Sweden - P3-2 metaG (Illumina Assembly) | ecosystem: Environmental > Terrestrial > Soil > Wetlands > Permafrost | place: Sweden: Stordalen... | reverse complement strand
GCAAATCCCGCAACAAACGCGGGATTCGCACTTTACCACCGCCTCTACGACGACTGACTGATTTATCAAAACCGGACATATCACTTGCTACGAAAAGCGGACATTTGCACTTGCTAACGACACCTCCGAATTGGCGGTCACTTAACCGCAATCGCCGAACAAGGATCCCACGCAGGCGAAGCAGCCGAAAGCCCGTGCGAAAATTTGACCTACCCTCAGGAAAGTAAAACATCATCGACGAGCGTAGAATCGAACTATGAAGAACGAATGGCACAAGTTCAACCCCAAAGATCGAAATACTCATCCCAGAGACAATTCCCGCGTAGAGATGAAGTATGCCGACGGAACGCAGATCTCTGGAGGATACCTAAAGGGCAATTTTATTCACGGCGGTGTTATTTCAGCGGCTTTCGTGGACCAGACCAAACACTGGCGTTACGTGGAATAGGCCCAAAATGCACCCCGGTTTTTTCAATATCCATAGATCCAAGCCAGACAGAGCGAGATCACCGCATCCGCGGCAAACTCGCTGTGCTTGCTTCTCCCGTCCAAATTGAAAGCGCCTTTACTTTTTGGAGTGGTCCTTCGCATCGTCCCATTCAAGTAGACCCGATGCGCCGCCACTCACACTGAACTTCTATCCCATCTTTTAGTTCTGCCGAGCAATCGCAAGGTCCACGATCTCCCCGATCATTTGGGTGTAGGAGAGGCCGGATTTCCTCGCGGCCATGGCAAACTCCTGTCCGCTGGAGAGCCATGGGTTCGGATTCGCTTCAATGACATACACCTCGCCTTTGCTCGATACGCGCATGTCGATACGGCCATAATCGCGAAGCTTGACGGCGCGATAAGCCTTCAGGGCGGTCTCGGTGAGCTTGGTTACGGTTTCTTCATCGAGGCCTTCGGCGATCGCCGATTTCGTCAGCTTATAAGCTCCCGTGTCTTTCTCGAATTTCACATCCTGGCTGGCAATCCTGGGCACGCCCTTCGGAAGCTTCGAAAGGTCAAGTTCCACAAGCGGAAGTGCATGGGCGCTATCGTAACTGCCGAGGATGGAGGCGTAGATTTCGCGTCCTTCGATGTACTCCTCGATCAACGCAGGAGAATCGAATTCCTTCTGTATATAGGAGACGCGCTCCATCAACTCTTTCACGCTGGTCACTAAGGCAGCGGCATCGATACCGATGGATCCATCTTCGGAGGTGGGCTTCACGATAAGGGGGAACGAGATGTCATGTGCATGGTCGATGGTGCCGCGATAGGCTGTCGCGAAGTAGGGCGACTGAATCCCGTAAAAAGCGAACATCTTCTTGGCGATCGATTTGTCCTGCGCAAGAATATTCGCGTGCGGTCCCGCGCCGGTGTAGGGGATATCGAGCAAATCCAGGAATGCAGTGACGTGCATCTCCTTGGTGTCATCGCCCGCATAAGATTCCGTGAGGTTGAAAATGAGATCGGCGCCACATTTGGCGAGTCCCGTCAGTGATTGCGTGCGGCCGTCGAGAACGTAATACGACGGCTCATGGCCGAGCTTCTCCAGAGCTTCGAAGATCTCTTCGCGATCGTGCTTCACCGGCTTCTTCTTGCGTTTCTTTTGCCCCTTGCGCTTGCGCGGTGCAGGAACCTCTTCCTGCACTTCAGCAGGTTCTTCTTCCCACAAGTCGTACAGCACGGTAACTTTCAATTTCGGTCCAGTCAATCGTCCTCCAATCCGAGGGCCGGCGGCTGCCGGCACGCCTCAGGGATAAACAAACTTCCCACGGATTAGGTAATTCATTGAGAGTGCGGTTGTGTACACGGTGAATTCCGTCAGGTACTCGGACTCGCGTCGAACGTCCACGCGCAGACCGAGGTCCTCAACACGTTTGCAAATGGTTTCCACGAGTCTCTTGACGATCGGACGTTGGACGCCGCTCCAATACGCGACCTTGTCGACAATGGGCTTGCGATGCTGACGCAACATCTCCTGGGCCGGTCGTACGCCCTTATGTCGCCTGCTGGAGATATTGAAGATGTCCGCCAGGTCGGTATCCAGCGCGAGTTCCTGCACTGGAATCTCCTCCAGCAGGCCGAGACGATAGAACTCTCCGACAGTCGATTCCATATCATCGACCGTGACGTCGGTGCGGCCGCGACGCCGGATGGGTTCGACATCTCCGACTTTTCGCGCCATGCGATCGACGTATTGAAGCTTTGCCAGCGCGCCCCAGCCTTCGTAGCGCTTGCGCCATTGCGAACGAGGCGTGAGCCAGACCGCAAACGTTTCTGCAAAATCTTCATCCGGATGCTTCTGCGCGTACCACCCGGCCATGTGGCGAACAAATTTCCGCGAGAACGGTATCGGACGGTAGTTATCCCGATATGCGCGCCGAAACGGACCGAAGAGTTCGTGCCACTCAGCTGACTTGTAGAGCTGGTATGCGTAATTGAATGCGTGTCCGGCCTCATGACGCATGTACATCATGATCTCGCGAGCGTCTTCCAGATCGTTCATCTCGCGCTCAAGCTGCGCCAGGTCCGGGTTAGCCAGATAGAACGGAATGCCGATGACGGGTTCGCCCGAAGGACATCCCCATTCATCGGTGAGATAACAATGCGGACGGAACTTGTGGATGCCCTTGGCTTCGAGTTCGCGATAAAGCTGCTGAACAAATCGTTCCAGCGGAGAACCCTCGAGTTTGAGCCCGAGTTCGCGAATGGGCTTGGTGAGTATCTCCTGGAACTCCGTTCGGGTTTTCTCGAAATTGCGCACGGGGCTATTCAGAGTTCTATACCAAGGAACCAGGTTTAGCACGGCAGGACGTATCGCTTATGCACATAGCATTGTGGGCACTCTTAGTTCTGGAACAGCGATCTCATAAGTGCTTTTGCGATGCCGAAGGCTTTTGGGGGCATTGAATATCGGCTGAACGCAACCAACTGCGGATTCGCGGCAACGTCCTGACCCAAGCCATAGCGCGAGTGGCCCCAGGCACAACTACCAAGTTGAGTTGTCGTACCAACGCAGAACTCGGAGAGCGCGCAGTGTGTTCCTGCGGCTTGCCCGACCGACGCCGGTCTCCATTTCCAATGAAATATGTTCGCGATGAAGAAGGTTGAGCGGCCAGCGCCCGTTCTGGTGGCGGCGCTTGATCACGACTTCAATGGCTTCACCGACGCGGCTGTCGGGCTTGATTCCTGCATTCCGCAGATCGTCGAGTCCGCGCAGGACGTCGTAGTGCCAGAATGTGGGGAACGAGAAGCGCAGCCAGCGTTGGTCGATGACTTCGCCGGTTCGCAACGAGCGGAACAAGCGGCGCTCGAGGAGATAATCTTCCGCCCTCTTGCGTGCCTTAGTTACGGCCGCTGATTTGCGTCCAGCCTTGCGCCCTGCTCGTTCGTATTCGAGCAGTCCTTCGAGCACGCAAATGGTGGTGTGGAACGAGGAGCCCCGGCTTAGCGGACGTTTTCCTGAAGCCAAACCGCTTCGCAGTTCCAGCCGCCATCTTCAAGCTGCTCGCCCAGGAGTTGATGGGCCAGTGCATCGTTCCGTTCTTTGAAATACGCACCGATGCCTAGAATTCTGCCGTTGATGCAGGGCTCCGTTTCGCCGTCAAGGTAAGGCCGATTGTTGAGCGGCTTGAACACGAGCCGCTTGTCAACGCGGTCGATCATCTTGCGGGCCTGGTTGCTGTCGGGGTCGAGACCGAGGTCTTTCAAGACCACGAGACTCCATGTGGCAATCAGGTCCCAATGTCGCCCACCTCCCCAGTGGCCGGCAGACGATTGGCAGGCGAGAAGTTGGGCTCCCTAGCCTTCGGTAGCAACGCGCGACCGCTCGGTTGCAATCGCATCGGGGGCTCATCGGTGAGGTCCCTCATGCATGACCTGCCAACGGATGGACGGGTCAGAATCGAGGAGCCATTTCAGGTGCGCGGGCCGGGGTGCGAAATCGTGGAGGCGCATTCGTTTGTTATAGCAAGTGGTGTGTAAGCTTTCACCCGTGCGCTAAACCGCGTTCACTTTGGCCTGCGTCGGCAGAAGTGGGAACAAAACGCCTTCCGGGCGGACTTGTGGACGATTAGGTAGCGAGCGATTAATAGCTTCCGGGGGGACGGTAATCCACTCAAAGTAAGAAAATCGAGGACTTCGCCCGCAGCCGACTAGCCGCCATTCTAGATCTTCTCGTCCTGCCCTGACCGGACCCGATCTCGTCCGCACACTGCTATGCTTTCGGTCATGTGCAAGGTGTTGTGCTGCGCGATCTTCCTGCTGTGCTGCCTCCCCGGCTGCGTGGCCCAAAGCAGATGGGCTCTTCCGAAATTACAAGAACTCACCGATGCCGATGAGCTGGGGCGAGGCGCCGTTCATTTATCTGCCGCCGAGACTCAATTGCTGAAGAATCTTACTCGCAGGAAAATGTATCCGGCCTTTGTGTGAGCCATTGCTCTGGGCACTCGATGGAATGCGCTGCGCTCGCGTCCTAGTTAGTAACACAGTCTCTGACGACGTATTCCCACTTACAGGTTTCGAGAGCGCCGGTTCGACCGTTCTGCCATCTCATTGTTCACCAGCGAACCTGACGGGGTTAAAAGTTGCATAAATCAGCAGCAGTCGCTGGTCTGCAGATGTGGGAATCGCGCAATTGGTTTCTGCGCGAATTCAATCTCCTGGGCTTCGCCGAATTCGTGCCTGTGGTCGGCAAGCGCCATGCCTCGTTTCGCACGGTCATAAGCTACTTGGAAGTGGCTGCATAACTCGTGAAGACAGGTTGCAATCGACGCAGACGCCTTGCCCCGACGATGCTCGGAACGCACTCGCTAGCCCCCTCTATGGCCCTGGAGGGGGCCTGGGGCCTGTCCAAATTGGCGTAGCAGGCGGATAGTGCGCAATCCGGCTCAGCTACGGCTGGTGGAGTCGGGGTACCCCGGGGGTACCCTGCCTTCGAGATGTGATTTATGTCCAATAAACTACTGACCGACGCCGAACTTGAAACCCTATACGCAACCCTCTGCGACGGTGTGGAGACTCTCTACCGGCAGAGTGAGGCCCAGAGGGGCCTTGCTCGCGTCCTCTTCTACGCTCTCAACTCGTTTCTGGCGGAGCGAGGGGGTGTGGAGAATATGGAGATGGTCGCAAACTGGACGGAACAGCGTGAGGGACACGACGAACGAACGTGTTCTTACCGGGATGCCCTGCTAGGGTGAAGACACAGAAAAGTCCCCAGGCCGATACCCTGGGGGATTCGTCTTTCCTACAGATACCGATCGCCGGCTCGACGAAAAATCAGACCGGAAGACGCGCGTGACCGTAGTACCGTAATCAAGCTATTCATCTAAGAATTGTGAATCACCCGACAAACGCCGATCGATTTTCCGACCGCCGCACTTCTGCAACCTTCCATTCATCGAGAATCGGACTTATGGGAGGATCTTTTGCATCGTGCTTTCAAGTGCTCCGCGATCCCGGTCGGTTCATGGCAAATCCGGCAACTACTTCTCGGTAAACATAGCTTCGTGGCAGCAATCAATTGCTTCCTACGGTAGTTAACGATGAACTGACCAGGCCGCCCTTGGCAATCTTCAGTTGTATCGGGAGCGACCGGAGCAGCGGCGCGCGCCCTTTGATTCCGGACGCGTCTTGTATCATCGATAAGGTCCTTGAGCGCTGTTCATCCTGATGGGGCCCGCGATGGAAGACAAATGAAGACTGGCATTATCGGCCTGCCGCAGGTGGGCAAAACTTCGCTGTTCAAAATCCTGACCAAGGCCAAATTAGAAGAGCGCGGGTATTCGAATCCGCGCGAGGCGCACATTGGCGTGGCGCGCGTGCCGGACGAGCGGTTGGACAAGCTCTCCGAACTTTATTCGCCTAAGAAGACGACCTACGCCAGCGTCGAATATGTCGATGTCGCCGCGATCGGGCAGGAGGCGCTGAAAGAGACGGCGTTCCTGACCAGCCTGCGGCAAGTAGATGCGTTGATTCACGTGCTGCGCGCGTTTGAAGACGACTCGATTCCGCATGTGGGGCCGATCGATCCGCTGCGCGATGTGAAAAATGTCGAGTTCGACCTGATGGTGAGCGATCTCACTCAGGTTGAAAAGCGGCTGGAGCGCGTGGAGAAGGATCTGAAGAAAGGGCGCACGGGGGAACTTGAACGCGAACAAGCGTTACTTTTGCGCTCAAAAGAAGCACTAGAGAAAGAACAGCCGTTACGCGAGCTGGAGATGACCTCCGAGGAGAAAAAGCTGATTAAAGGCTTCATGTTCCTCTCGCAAAAGCCTGTTTTATATGCTCTTAACATCGGAGAGAGTACCGAACTTGGCAATGACCTCGATGCGGCTGTGGAGCGGTTCAAACTGGCAGAAGTGGCGAACCGTCCCAATGCCGGTGCTACGGCCATCTGTGGAAAAGTAGAGGCCGAACTTGCCGAGATGGACGAAGCCGAGGCGGCGGAGTTTCTATCGAGCTACGGGCTTCATGAAAGTGGATTAGTCCGGCTGATTCGTAAGAGCTATGAGCTGCTTGGGCTGATCAGCTTCTTTACCGCAGGTGAGGACGAATGCCGCGCGTGGACAGTGCCTGCAGGTTCGAAGGCGCCGCAGGCCGCTGGGGCAATTCATTCCGATCTGGAGCATCACTTCATCCGCGCCGAGACGATTCGCTGGGACAACCTGCTGGCCGCCGGAAGTGAGGCGGCGGCGCGCGCGCAGGGCACCTTGCGCCTTGAAGGAAAGGAATACGTCGTGCACGATGGCGACGTGCTTCACATCCGGCACAGCGGATAAGGATGCTCAGGCTCTCGATTCTTCTCGGGCTTCTGGCGGCGCTGGCCGATGTGGCGGGCGGGCTCGTGCTTGTGCGCGCCAAGGGAGTGGAGCGCTACCTGCGCTACTTTGTGGCGCTGGGTGCGGGGTTCCTGATGGCGACGGCGCTGCTGGAAATGACGCCGGAGAGCCTGCGGTTAAGCCCGCGACTGGGGCCGATTCTGATCATGGCCGGCTACTGCGTGGTGCACCTGCTGGAGCACACCATCAACGCGCATTTTCACTACGGCGAAGAAACGCACCACGATGAATTTGTTTCGCATGGGACTGGGTATTCGGTGCTCGGCGGACTCAGTGTTCATGCGCTGTTCGACGGTGTCGCGATCGGGTCGGGCTTTGTGGTGAACAATGCGCTGGGTTGGCTGATTTTTCTTGCGATCTTTCTACACAAGGCGCCGGAGGGATTCACGATGGCGAGCGTGATGCTTGCCAGCGGACGGAGCCGGACGGTTGCGTTCTATTCCGCTGTGGCGCTGGCTGCGGCTACGCTGGCCGGCGTACTGGTGATTGAACTGGCTCCGTCGTGGATGCCGTACGGGCTGCCTATCTCGGCCGGAGTGGCTCTCTATGTGGGTGCGAGCGACTTGGTGCCCGAGGTAAATCGGGAGCCTGGGATCCGCATGGCGCTGGTTTTCTTTCTTGGAGTGGCGTGATTTTTGTTGATGCGCACTCTGCTACCGGCGCTGTAATCCAGCACTAATTTCAGTTTCTACGAGCGCAAGGCAGCGATGGGAACGAGGTCGTGCTTCGCTGTTGTTCCGTTCAGGACGCCGCGGACTGATTCGAGCACGCGCTCAGGCGTGATGAGGCGCATGCAGACGGCGTCGTTGCATGCGGAATTCTTCTGGTTGGCCGCGGTCACGCAGGGCGAGCAAGAAAGTTCGGCCCAGATGGCCTCGGTGTTGCCCAAGCTGCCATAGAGCTTCGGCGTCTCAGGTCCGAAAAGCACGATGGAACGGATGGGCGTGATGGCTGAGAAATGCGCGGGACCGCTGTCGTTCGATACCAGGACCTCGGCAACATTGTAGAGTGCCGTGATCACCGTCAGCTTGTGCATCCCGGCAAAGCTGCGGAAGCGGGGATGGCCGACCTTCTCCTGCATGCGCAGAGCCTCTTCGCGCTCGGCGGGAGAGCCGGTGATGAGAACGAGAACGTCGTCCCACTCGTTGACGATCATCGCGGCCAGGGTGCTGTAGTTTTCAAGATTCCATCGGCGCTGGGGCAACAACTCTGAGCTATTGGGGTTGATAAGAACGACGCGGTGATAGACCGGGCGGTATTCCGGATACACTTTGCGAATCAGGTTGCGGACGAATTCCTTTTCGGCTTCGGACACGGGCTGGATGGGAACACGGATCTCCTCATCGGAGACGTAGGTTTTGGAGTAAGGAACTTCAGGCTGCGGCGCCAACAGTGCGTTGATCATGCACACGAAGTTCTTTGCCATGTGAATATGGCCGTTATAGTTCACGCGATGGGTTAGCATTTCGCCGCGGTACAGGCCCTCGGCGTGGAAGCGATGAAAGCCCACGCGGCGGCGTGCTCCGGAGAGCCCGGTGAGCAGGCCAGAGTAGCGGGAAAACAGCTCCATGTCCACGACGGTGTCGATGTTTGCCTTACGCACCCAGCGGAGAAATCGAAGCGTATCGAAGGCGAGGGCGAACAGGCTGGTCTCGCGGATGGTGACGATGTTGGCCTCAGGTACGGTGGGCAGAAGGTGCAAGCTTTCGACATTGCGCTCGAAGATGAGGAAGAAAATCTCAGCACTTAGGGAGTCCTTGGCTTTTTGGAGAGCGGGGTTGGCGATGACGGTGCTGCCCATCTCCGACAGTTCGATGAACAGCATACGGCTCGGCTTTTCCGGACCTTTTCGGGCGCCGAGCAGGCGCACCAGCTGTGTGCCGAGAAAACAGAGGGGTATGCCGATCCAATAATCGACCGCCCGCATGGTTTTAAGTTTCATGATGTCAACCCTTGGCGCCGCAACGAAGCCGACGCGCGTAAACTGCAACGGGTGAAGTTCGTCTAATCATCCAACTCGGAATGGAGCAGCCGCAGAGTCATTAGGTAGTTATCATTCTCAACTGGATTGCAGACAGGGTCCGCCTGCGTCCTCTACAATTCGGATTATAGTTTGCTGAAAGCTTTTCCTGCCTTAGCAACGGGGTCGGCCTGGTTACCCAAGTTGATTCTGCGGGATGGTGCGAAGAGTCTCCAGTTTACGCAAAGGGTTTCCCGGCTCTTCCTCCCGCCCTAAACGCAAGCGGATTGCAGACTTTCTCCCCTTCAGCGTGACCCGCAAATGAGGTGTAGGACTGGAAAAGGTGGAAATTCTGCGCAACCGCAACATCTGGCTCATTCTCGCTTTCTCGATCCTCGCTGTGATCGTGATGGGCTACCACCCTGGCATTGAAGACGACGGCGTTTATCTTTCCGCAGTCAAAGGCGACCTGAACCCGGCACTGTATCCACACGACGCCGAGTTCTTCCGGGTACAGCTTCAAGCCACAATGTTCGACAAGTGGGTGGCGGGATTCATCCAGGTGACCCACATCCCTGTATCCGTTGCAGAGTTCCTGTGGCAGTTCGCAACGATCATACTGACCATGGTCGGTTGCTGGAGCATCGCGCGTTGCCTGTTTGCGGACAAATGCGCGCAATGGGGGGGGGTGGCCATGGTAGCTGCCATGCTGACGCTGCCCGTTGCGGGCACAGCCCTCTATCTCGCCGACCAGCATTTGCACCCGCGCAATCTTTCCACAGCAATCATCCTGATTGCCGTCTCGCGCATCATGAACGGGAAACATTGGCAGGCCGTGCCGCTCTTGCTGCTCAGCGTTGTGCTGCATCCGATCATGGCGGTGCTGGGTATCTCGTTCTGTGTTTTTCTTACCGTGGCCACGCTGGAACCGGTGCACGCCTGGCTTCGCTCGCTGCGTGATTCGCTGGCCGCCGCAGTCCCGCTCGGTTGGATTTTCGAGTCGCCGACCCCTGTCTGGCGAAAAGCGCTGGAGACGCGTTCCTACTTCTTTCTCTATCGATGGACGTGGTACGAGTGGCTCGGCGCAATTGCTCCGCTCTTCCTTTTCTGGCTTCTTTGGCGCATCGCGGAGAAACGCGGTGAAACGCAGCTGTCGCGATTTGCCTTGGCTGTCTTCGCCTACGGCGTCTTCCAGCAGGTGGCCGCAATGGTGGTCCTCGGGTCGCCGGGATTGGTTCGCATCACGCCGATGCAGCCGATGCGCTACCTCCATCTGATTTACTTCTTCATGGCCCTGGTGGCCGGTAGTTTGCTGACAAAATTCGTGGTCAAGACATCGATCTGGCGATGGGCCACCTATTTATTAGTCATCAACGTGGGGATGTTTGCTACGCAACGCGCGATGTTCGCGAGCAGCCCGCACCTCGAGCTACCGGGCGTTCGCTCGAGCAATTCATGGTTGCAAGCCTTTCGGTGGATTCGAAAAAATACGCCCACGGATGCCTATTTCGCGATGGATCCGAATTATCTTGCCGCACCAGGCGAGGATTACCACAGCTTTCGCGCCCTGGCCGAGCGCAGCCAGCTCGCCGACGCCATCAAAGACACGGCGGTGGTGACGCAAGTCCCCGAGCTGGGCCCTACGTGGGAACGTCAGGTGACAGCACAGGCTGGCTGGACGCACTTCAAGCTGGCGGATTTTGAGCGGCTGAAATCGGAGTTCGGCGTGAATTGGGCGCTCGTTTCCTATCCCCAGCCCCCGGGGCTTGAATGCCGCTGGCACAATAGCGAACTTTCCGTCTGTCAGATCCCTTGAGCCTTCCTGGCCAATGCACGCCGGCGACGCCGGGATTTTGCGCGATGAGGGTGTATCCCCCATTATGAAGTGAGCCACGATTCCGGCCCGGAGCCCGGTCCATGCTGAATCTTAGCCAACGTCTGATCCTTGGCTGCGTTCTGCTCGCCACTTTTACCGTGGATCTTGCCATCGCTGCGCGCCACGCGCTGATTGCGTCCGGCGAGTGGCGTCTTGGTTTAGCTCTTACAGCCGCTTCGGTGGTGGTCTGCGTGGGAACCATTGTCCTGGTGCTGCGGCCGATTCACATGCTGGCTCGCGATGCGAAAAGCATTGCTCAAGGAAATCTTGAGCACCGCGTCGACTGGAACAGCCATGACGACTTCGGCATAATCGCCAGCGAGCTGAATCGCATTGCGGTGCGCTTGCGCGATCTGCGCGACAGCGAGGCCGGCCGGCGGCAGATGGAGTTTCAACTCTCCGACGCCGTTCTGCAATCCATCTTCGAGCCGATCATTGTGACCGATGCCAAGGGACACGTGCTGAAAGTGAATCAGGCTGCGGCCGAGATCCTGGGAGAAGCTGCCGCGGATCGCATGGCGCTGACGACCACGCCAGGCGGCGAGAAGATACTGAGCGCCATTCGCGATGCGGTGTCGATGCAAAAGCCCGTGGCCGCCGAGGGGGACGCGGCCCTGTTGCCGATGCGCATTGGCAAGCAGGAACGCAGCTATCGTTTGCGCACCACGCCGATGCGCGACTCCGAAGGCCGCTTACTTGGCACGGTCACGACGCTCGAAGACGTGACCAGCTTGCAGGACGTGGACCGCTTCAAAACGCAGTTCATCGCTGTTGCCAGTCGCAAGCTGCGCGACCCGCTACTGCAATTGCGTCGGGGTCTTTATGCGCTGGGGCAGGGCTTCGGCGGCCCGCTCGAACCGCTGCAGGTCGAGCTCGTGTCCGCAGCCAGCAACGAGTCAGAAAAGCTGAACGACTTGATGGCCGACCTGATTGAAGTGGCCGAGCTTGACACCGGAAAACGCGAGCTTCATCTCGATCGTCTACGCCCGCTGCCATTGCTCAACGAGGCGCGCGACCGTTTTTGCGAAGAAGCATCGGAAAAGCATATCCGCGTGGAAGTGAGCGCCTTCGCCGATCTCTCGTTTGTGCAGGCAGACCGGCGCGCCGTCCGTTCCATCTTCGACAACTTGCTGTCGAACGCTCTCCGCTACACGCCACCCGAAGGCGAAATTCTACTGGCCGCAGAAGAGGTGAAGAATTTCGTTCAATTCACGGTACGCGATACGGGTCGCGGAATCGAAGCGGACCGTCTGGGAAAGCTGTTCGACCGCTTCAATGCTTTCTCCGATTCGGGAACAGGACTGGGGCTCGCGCTGGTGCGCCGGCTGGTTGAGTCGCTGGACGGGCAGATCGCCGTTGAAAGCCGCCTGGGGTACGGAACAACGTTTCGCTTCACGCTTCCTGTGGCCGTGGTCGAAACGATTCAGCATCCGGTTGAGGTGGGCTAGGGCCTAACTATGTCAGAGATCGTGCTCGAGCGGCAACAGGAACCAGCCAAGCTCCGAATCTATATTGGAGCCGCTCCCGGCGTGGGCAAAACCTATCACATGCTGAATGACGCCCTGCTGAAGCGCAAACAGGGCGTGGATGTTGTCATTGGCCTGGTCGAGGCCCACGGACGGAAAGAGACAACGGAACAGATTCGTGATCTCGAGATTGTGCCGCAGCGGGTGATTCCCTATCGCGGCGTGGACCTGAAAGAGATGGATGTGGACGCGATCATCGCGCGCCACCCCGATACCGTGATTGTGGACGAGCTGGCACACACCAACGTGCCCGGAAGCAGGAACCGCAAGCGCTACGAAGATGTCCTGGAACTGCTCGACGCCGGCATCAACGTGATGACGGCTGTCAATATTCAGCACCTGGAGACGCTGAACGACGCTGTGAATCGATCCGCGAATACGGTCATCCGCGAAACGGTTCCAGATAACTTTTTCAAGCGTGCCGATGAAGTGGTCAACGTCGACATCACGGTGGAAGAGCTGCGATCTCGGCTGCGGGAAGGCAAAATCTATGCGTCGGAAAAGGTCGAGCAGTCGCTGGCAAACTTTTTCCGCAAGGGAAATCTGAATCTTCTGCGCGAGCTCTCACTGCGCGCCACCGCGGAGCAAGTCAGCAAGCGCGCCTCTGATTATCGCCGCACCCAGGGACTGGAACAGGCGCCTGTTCCTGACAAAGTGATGGTCTGCCTGAGCACGCGGCCCGGCACCGAGCGACTGATTCGCGTGGGCGCGCGTGTGGCCGGCCGCTTGGCTACGAACTGGTACGCCGTGTATGTCGCCCGGCCCGACGAAGACAAAGGCCACGGCGACCCGGAGGCGTTTCAGCGGATCGAAGAGTACCAGCGCATGGCACGGGACCTGGGCGCGCAGGTGGTGGTGCTCACCGACAAGAACGTTTCCGATGCGCTGATCCGGTTTGCGCAGCAGGAGAGCATTTCGCACGTAATCTTCGGCCAGCCGGTGCGCTCGCGTTTTGATATTCTGCTGCGCGGCTCGGTGCTGAACAAGTTTCTTTCGCAGATTCGTGACGTGACCGTGCAGGTTGTGCCGATGCACAAGCCGCTGCGGAAGGTGTAGAGCTCAATGAGCAACACTACCGAGACCAGGTCCGCAGATTGAGCCAAGCGTCAGACTCCAAGTTCGGCTGCAGCCAGCGCAGTTCCCTCCACACGGGCACGGATTTTGGCGAAGGCTACATCGCGAGCCGTTGATGTGTCGTCGGCAAACGGAGAGAAGCCGCAGTCGTCTGTGGTGCCAAGCCGGTCCAGGGGTAGGATGGACGCTGCTTCAAGCACGCGATCCCGCACTTCCTCGGAGGTTTCCACACGCGGGGCAATGGGATCGATCACGCCCACGAAGATCTTCTGCCCTTCACTGGATAGGCGCGCAATCAAACGCAACACGCGCGCGCGATCCGCTTCGCTGGCGAGCTGCAGATAGAACCTGCCTGCCTTCATCTCGAACAAAGCAGGCAGCAGTCCGGCATAATCCACATCCGCGGAATGCGTCGAATCGTGATCGCCTCCGGGACAGACATGGACGCCGATTCGGTCGCGCTCAGCTGCGGAAAATCGCTCCAGGACTTGGTTATTCAGCGCGACAAAGCTTTTGAGCAGGCCGCCGCTCGGGTCCAGCTTCAACGAGAGACGCCCCTCGGTAAAGTCGATCTGGACAGTCTGAGCACCGGCGGTGAACGCAGAGACAATATCGGCAGCGGCATCGCTGACCAGATCCTGAATAAACTCTTCGCGGGGATACCCGGCAATTCTGTCGGCCGGGTAGAGCAGGCTCAGCGCCGAAGCTGAAATCACAGCCTGTTTCAGCGGGCGATTCGTGTGCGGCTTGGCCCGCTGCACATATTCGCCAGCGTGCTTGCCGTAGCTGAAGGGTCCTTGGGTCAGCCGCGGAAGCTGGCGCGTGTGACCATCCTTAAAGGGAATCACGACCCCATCGGCGGCGAGGTTGCTGAGCCCTTCCAGCGGATAGGTCGCAAAGCTCGATTTTCTTTGTTCTCCGTCGGTGATCACCGGCGATCCAGTGGCTTCAAAGCGCTGCACAGTATCACGGACCGCATTGTCGTAGGCTTCCTCAAGTGCTTCTACCGGAACACGCCCAGCGGCATGGCCTTCAATCGCGCGAAGCAACTCAGGCGGCCGTGGAATGCTGCCTATGGGTTCGGTTGGAATCGTCATGGCCGTGAGTCTAGCTGGGCCCAGTGCCACGGAACAATCGACCGAAAGATGGAGTTGCCCGCGCACAGAAGTTGCCGGCGCTGGAGTGCCACCAGCAACTCATTCGCAAAAGACCTTTACCTTTGTCGAATTCCCATCTTTTCCATCAACGTCGACGGTCAGGTCTTCGAGATGGTCAATGAGTTCCTCGAGGTTTTCGGGCCTGATCTGCGAGAGCCTAATGGGCACACCGTGACGACTCAAAGCCTCGTCAAACTGATCGTGGGCCTGTTGCGGAATCAGGCTGGCCAGCCGCACACCGGCGCGCAGCAACTGCATCGGCACACGCACGTTGACCGTAGTGGGGCCCTTCATCCCGGTCATCGATTCGTCCGCCTCGACCAGGACACGCAGATACTTTGCGTGTGACTTTGGCGGTTCAGCCTTTGCGCCGTTGGCTCCGCCGGAGAATTCACGCACGGGCACTCGCATTTCCGGCTCAAGTGCGGCAAGCAGTTTCTCGGCCTCGTCGGCGGTGATCTTCCCCGCAGCCAGCATCTCCAGAATTTGACGGCGATTCTCGTTCATAAAATTCCTCCCAACCAACTCGTGATGCAGGCAAGTGTGTGATGTGCGGCGGCAAGCAGCCCCGGCATCAACGCGACAAGCACGTGCGTGATTTCGGTGAATATGTCTTTCAATCCAGGCAACGCCAATGCCGCAAATGCGAGACAGAGTGCAAGGCACAGGATGGTTTCATCTCCGTCGGGCCAGACCGCGAGCAGACGTTCGGCCTCGCGCGGCGTAATGCGGCCCATGGCAACCAGCGACAAGATGGCACGGCGATCAGTGTTCATACGGCCTCAAAGGATGCGGACTAAATGACCCGAACTTGAACCTGGGTTCCGTCTGCTCTTACATGAACGTTTGTTCCCGGCAAGTTGCAGAGGATGCCCCAGAAAACGGCAATCGCGCGCCAGAAGCTGATTTGCAATGCAAGGCAGACGACCAACAGAACCACGAGGATCAGCGGCGACAACAGAACCACCGGAATCCAGAGGAGAAACAGCGGTAGCCAAAGCCCAAACCCACGGCTCAGGACGGCGCTATACGGGTTGTGAATGCGAACGACAGCAAGGCTTGGAATCACTTCATTGCCTCCAAATCGCGGATCGCTTCGGCGGCAGTAATCTCGCCGTTCTTGAGCCGCTCCAGCACCTCCGCGCGGGATGGAGACGGGTTGGTATCCACGAACTCGAGAAGTCCGGCGATGCGATTCAAGCGGGACTTGATGGTCGGGTAGCTGACCCCGAAGATCTGCTCCACCTCCTTGATGGAGCCATGGGAGCGAAGAAATGCGGTGATGAAGACCTGGTCTTCCAGACTGAGGCGCGCCAGCTCGGGCAACGTGAATGCCCCTTCGACGGCGACCTGCTTTTCCGGGATCCGGACGCGCTCGATGACTATTGGGGAGCCCTGGGCGATCCGGAGCAAATCCTGCCAATCGGAAGCTGATTTTGCGTCGGATCCCATGGCGATCACTCCATTTTTTCAACTACAAGTAGAAAAATACCAATGGTTCTTAATACCGTCAATATCTAAAATTGAATTTGTTAATTTTATTTCGGAATCGACCCAGGCCTTAAAACCTCATTCTTTGAATGCCAATAGCGGCCGTTTCGTGGAAATTCCGATCAGGAATAGCTCACCGGTCGCGCCCGAGGGACCATCTCAACCACTGTGGTAACTTTGAGAAGGCGGCTTGAGAGCTCGTAGCTCAGTTGGTAGAGCAACGCCCTTTTAAGGCGTGGGTCCTGGGTTCAAGTCCCAGCGAGCTCACCATACTCGAAGCCGCAGTCCCCGCCAGTTTGCCTTGTGATCTCCTCGCAAGTGAGCGAGTATCCTCATCTGGGGAAGACCATGAAATCGGCCGAAGTCGCCAGATTCTGGGAAGCCAACGCGGAGAATTGGACGCGCTTTGTCCGCGCTGGTTACGACGTCTATCGGGACGCCCTGAATACCCCTGCCTTCCTGGCCATGCTCCCCGATGTGAGGGGCCTCTCCGGAATTGACATCGGTTGCGGCGAAGGAGCGAACACGCGCAAGCTGGCGCGGTTGGGTGCGCGGATGCAGGCGATTGATATTGCGCCCACCTTTATCCGTCATGCGAAGTCTACGGAAAAAGCCGCTCCGCTCGGCATTCTGTACCAGGTGGCCAATGGCATGGACCTTCCCTTTGCCGGCGGCACGTTCGATTTCGCTACGGCATTCATGGCGTTGATGGACATGCCCGACCATGGCGCGGCCTTGAAGGAAGCTGCACGCGTGCTGCGTCCGGGAGGCTTCCTTCAGTTCTCCATCGTTCACCCCTGTTTCTCACCGCCGCATCGCCGCGTGTTGCGCGACGCGCAGGGCAAGGTCAGTGGTATCGAGATCGGACGTTACTTCGAAGCAACCAACGGTCACGTCAACGAATGGATGTTCCAGAATATGCCACTGAAAGAACGGAAACGCGCCGAGCCCTTTCGCACGCCGATGTTCCATCGCACGCTGAGCAGCTGGGTCGACCTGATCTGCGGCGCCGGGCTTTCGATCGAAAAATTCGGCGAGCCCACGGCAAGCGATGCACTGGCCGATGCGCAGCCCGTGGTCGCCGATACTTTGGTCGCGCCGTTGTTCCTGCATGTTCGCGTGCGCAAGCTGACTTGAACCGCTATAGCGGAATTCGAGCGGCTGTACCCAGTCGCACGCCACTTAAGTGGGTTTTTCAACAAGAAAAAGCCACCTGGCACGCTTTCCCGCTGGGCACTATCGCTCGGATTTCGCTTTACTCTCTCGGCCAAAAGTGCTGCTCAGAACAGGCCCGCAGCCGTTCCGCTGCGCTTTCCGGCGTGATGTCGCGTTGTGGCATTCCCAGCATTTCAAAACCGACCATGAATTTGCGAACCGTAGCCGATCGCAAGAGCGGCGGATAAAAGTGCGCGTGGAAATGCCACTCGGGATGTTCCGCCCCAGCACCCGTCGGGGTCTGGTGAAAGCCCATCGTGTAAGGAAAGCTGGTCTCGAAGAGATTGTCATAGCGCGTGGTGAGCCGCTTCAGCACGTTGGCAAGCGCGTCGCGCTCGACGCTGGTGAATTCCGGCATTGCGCCGATGTGACGTTTGCTCAGCACCAGCACTTCGAAGGGCCACACGGCCCACCACGGCACTACGACTGCGAAGTGGTCGTTCTCCATCACAATGCGCTCGCCCGAGGTGCGCTCGGTGGCCAAATAGCTGCACAGGAGACAGCGCCCCGCGCGATCGAAAAACTCGCGCTGTGCTTTGGTTTCCGCAGCCGGCTCGTCGGGAATGAATCCCGTCGACCAGATCTGGCCGTGCGGGTGCGGATTGCTTGCACCCATCATGGCTCCGCGATTTTCGAAGATCTGGACGTACTCGATCCAGTCGATGCCGCGCAGTTCTTCGTATTCCTTCGTCCACGCGTCCACCACGCGCCGGATCTCCGGCTCCTTCATCCGCGCCAACGTGAGGCTGTGGTCGGGATGGAAGCAGAGCACCTTGCACAGTCCTCGCGCAGGCTCGGAGACGAGGAGCGGCGAGGTCGATGGAGTCGCTGCTTCCGGGAGATCCGGCATCAATGCCGCGTAATCATTGACGAACGTGAAAATCGATTCGTACGGCGGATTGACTGCTCCGCCTGCGCGCTTGTTGCCGGGGCAGAGATAGCATTCCGGATCGTAGGTCACGCCGGAGGGAGCGGCCTTTTGTCCCACTTCCCCTTGCCATGGTCTTTGGGTGCGATGCGGTGAAACCAACACCCATGCCTGCCGCAACGGATTCCAGCGGCGATGAGGATACTGGCCTGTCGTTTCCATTCTTGCTCCCCGGCCATTGTAACGGGCGCGGAATTGCCGGAAGCGCGGATGACGAATTCCGTTCCCTGTTTACCTCAGGCGCGAAACGCTTTTCCCTTCTGCTTGAGCGCCTCCTTCAAAATGGTGAGCGCTTTGGGACCCATGACGTGCAACGCGGCCAGATCGCTTTCACGCGCCGTCGTGAGCTGGTCGAGGCGTGTGTAGCCGGCTGCTGCGAGCGCTCGCTGCGCAGGTTTGGAGACGCCGCGAGGAAACGGTTCTTCTTTCGCGTTCAATCTGTTTTCTTTGGCCATGGTGACTTCCTCATTCATTTCCTACGAACTCAAGACTGCCATCCGTCGAGCTGAACTCTGCTCACTCCTGTTCAAGACCGGAAGACGCATTCAGGGTTGTAGGTCGAATGCCGGCCGCAGGCTGCCATCCATGTAGAACGGCACCGAGGTGTGCTCGTGCACGATGCGCCAGCTTCCACGGATTCGCTCGAAGCACATGGTTTCGCGCATCCAGAAGTGGACGGAGCCCTCAGGGCCTTTCTTGGTTCCGCTCATGTGGAGCAAGCAGTGAGCGAAGGCAAAATCGCCGCTGACTGTGACCGTGAGATCGCGGGGGACGATCTCGATTGGTGTCTCCCAACTATCGAACCACGCTCGCTTCTCCTGCACGCTGACTCCATGATGGACCAGCGGCGGCGCGAGGTTGAAGATTGTGGCGTCGGTTGCATACGGCGCGGCCGTTGCCTCGGCGTCCTTCCGATAGTGCGCTCGGTGCAGGCCCTCGATGATGTCGCGGATTTCCTGCTCATCTTTGGATAGGATCTCGCTTGCGGAATTCTCGATCAATATCGTTGAAGTCATGGGGTTCCTCCTGATTGGCGTTTTCGATCGGCACTGCAAGGGAAGTTTGGGTGGGTCCAGATTTGTTTTCCGATTTCGTTTGCATCGCTTGGAACTTAGCCCCACGGGTCACGCCGTGGGAATAAGGATTTCCGTAACCGATTGGTCGGCAGGCGTGACTCGCGGGTCGCTCACGTAGTTTTCGACGGCGAATTCGTCGCGGACCTGAATCTTCTCGCCCGCGATTTCCCACGCGCGGCCGGATGCCTGAGGAAGTTCTGTGTACAGCCCAGTTAACACGAATCGGCTGTATTTGCCGCCTGCGAACTTTTCATACTTCAGACCCTCGGGAAGCTGCTGTGGCGCTGCGGCGAGGGCGAATCTTGCGCGATAAATCTTTGGGCCCATCTTGTAGAGGCTGGTGTAGCCGGTGATCTTGTTGTGTTCGGAGAGCGCGGGCACAAATGTGTGCGCTTTTTGCCATGCGGCGCCGGCGTTCTCCATGAAGGGCCCGATCTTCTCGACGAAGACGTAGTGGGTTTCGGGCCAGGTGACGATCTCGGGATTTTCGGTGAGGTTCATCCTGCTCTCCTTTCAAGTTGAAGAATCTCCGGTTTCAATCTCTCCGCGGGATTGGCCGACTGGTTCAGCTCCCATTCGTGCGGGGCGCGACTGGTAAGCGATGGATGCACAGACTTCTCAATGTTGATGCGTTGCGGAATCCTCCGCTGAGCTTCCGTCAGACCAATGGTCGACAGGCACCATGAAAATGG
>Ga0182024_10009705_pt1 | contig 19823 bp, 15 predicted proteins | sample P32metaG_FD_120480 | JGI IMG/M metagenome (GOLD analysis project Ga0182024, IMG submission 120480) | Permafrost microbial communities from Stordalen Mire, Sweden - P3-2 metaG (Illumina Assembly) | ecosystem: Environmental > Terrestrial > Soil > Wetlands > Permafrost | place: Sweden: Stordalen... | reverse complement strand
TGCTTTTGAATGGAGAAAGAATATTGGGGCTCGTATGGCTTTGCATCGCTCTCCGGAGACGGCTCCCATTCATAAGTTTTGCCCCGGAAAACCCATTCAGCTATGCAAACCGCGGCCTGCTGACTCTCAGCGGTTGGATGCTTCTTACGAGTGTAGCTGTGATGCTGGAATATGCAATGGATAATCTTGTCCTCGCGAACGCGCTTCCCGTAGCCGCGATCACTACCTACACAGTGCTAATGATGCCTTTCAGGCTGATTTCGCAGGTATCCTCGATAGGCGCCTCAGCAGTACTCCCAGCCGTGAGCGTGCTGCAGGCAAGCCACGGACGAAGCGCCGTCGATGAGTTCACAATCTTGGCTGTCCGCTATCACAACCTGCTGTTCGTTCCCGTTGCTATTACACTAGCTTACTTATGCAGGCCGGTGATACGGCTTTGGATGGGACCTGCCTACCTCGCCCAGGTTGAGGTCGCCGAACTAGGGGCCGTTTTTCAGCTAATATGGCAATCAAACGCAGTGCTTGGCCAAGTGTGGTGCGGTACCGGTCGAGTGAAGATGTTTTCATTACTCGCAATTGTCACGGGCGTGTGTAATGTAAGCCTGAGCTTTTGGTGGGTGCGAGTGTTTGGAGTAGCGGGTGTGATGTTAGCGACATTTGCTGTCGGTCTAGTATCGTGTGGCTTACAGTACGTGATCGTTTTTCCTCATTTAGGGATTGATCGCTGGGCGTTTGTGAAGGCTGGTGTGCTTAAGGCTCAGATTCCCTTGTTGCTCTGCGGCGTTGCGCTCTACCCTCTGCGTCACGCGTTCGCGTCATTGTCTAGCTGGCCAGCAGTCGCTTTCAGTGCCGCGCTAATCTTAGGGCTGCTATACGCAACTGGGCTCACCTGTACCGTTGACCGTGACATTCGTGAACAACTCTTCAGACGTGCCGCCCTAACGCTTAAACAGGCATCACAACGTCTGTGAAAAACATCCTGGAGATCCGCCAAATCATTGCGGCTGCGCCGGCAGGCACCGGAGAGTTTGTACCAGGCACAGTGCTGGCTGGTGACTGGTGCTACCGCGATGGACAGTCACAGGTAAAAGGAGTTCCCGTGATCCCGTATTCGTGGGAGGACAGGGAGGCGTTGCGGGCCGGGCGTGAGTATACGGATGCAATATACGAAGCGGTGTTGGATCAGGTTGTACCATGGTTGAACAGGGTTCACGGGCTTCGGCGGGAGACGCGCTATTGGCGCATGATCATCGGTTATTTTCTGCTAACGTACGTGCAGATTCTTTATGACCGATACCGGAGTCTGGTAGCTACTGCCGTTGGCTACCCGCTTGGCGAATTGGCCGGACTTCACCCCGGGGCTTACACTACATGTGCCGATGGCAATGAGTTTATCTGTCGCGCCGTCGGCGATGACGCTTTGAATCTGCAACTTTTCACACAACTTGCACCATTTGTCCCTATGTGCGTCCGAGTGAACGGGTTTAAGGTGCAGCCCCTTTCACCTGTTCCACGTAAGCCGAAGATGGCAGGTCTCCGGCTTTTGCTCAGCCGATTTTGGTTTCGGGCTGCGAAAGGCAGGGTGGTTTTCTACTCTACCTTAGCTGACAGGAGTGTCGTGAGGCGGTTGGTCGTCCGATCGCTTTTCCGAGTCGTGCCAATGACAGGGGCCCACCGGGTGCGCCGCCAACAGTTATTGGATTTCAGCACCCGAGATACGCTTGCTACTCTTCGCGGATCAGACGGATTTTCGACTGCAATCTTCCAGACACTGGTTCAAAATCTTCCCTTTGCATACCTAGAAGGATTCGCGAAATTGCAAATGGAGGCGGCAACTTCGGCGCAGAGATATCTGCCGCGGGCCATCGTGTCCGCCGTGGGGCTCTACCTCGATCCGTTCTTCGCGATTTGGGCGGGGGAGTGTGTCACACGGGGAGCGCGACTCATCGCCGTCCAGCATGGCGGACTGTACGGTGAGACTAGGCCACATAATCCGGAGTGCTACGAACGGTCCATCTCAGATTTGTTTGTCTCATGGGGCTGGGACAATGGCGCTGGTGTCGTTCCCATGCCCGCTCCACGCCTGATGGGAATAGAGCCGAGCAGTAGGCGGGGCCGTAGGGATCGCGTATTGTGGGTCACCACAGAGGACAGTCGGTACACACCGCACTTGTCACCAGTTCCGATGGGCCCCCAGCTTGCGGACTACTTCGCAGCTGAAGAAAAGTTCTACGGTTCATTGGAATCTAAGGTCAGACCGCATATTCTAATAAGACTCTATCCTAAAGATTTCGGCTGGGACCGAAGAGCTCGATGGGGTAGCCTATACCCAGAACTGGCAATCGACGATGGCGTTACGCCTATCCGGACGCTTCTTCGGGAGGCGAAGATCGCAGTCATAGATTACTTTGGCTCGACTGTGTTGTTGGAGGCCCTCGCTATGCGAATCCCTGTTCTCGTTTTCGGCAACCCGGAACGCTTTCGGGTGTGCGAAGCTGCGGTTCCCTACTATGAACTGTTGAGGGCCGCAGGCGTGCTTCACGACAACCCAGATAGCGCTGCCGCGACGCTAAATTCCATCTACCCAGACGTTGACCGATGGTGGAGTGAGCAGCACAGGCAGGAGGCTGTACGAATATTTTCGGAACATTTCGCGCGTACGGCGCCAGACGCCATTGCGCAGTGGGTTGCTTTCGCCAGAAAGCTGTAGTTTGAAAGCAGCCGCAGCGGGGAATCTTCGGAACCGGACAATGGCCATTCAAAAACTTTGCGACAGCGACCCCGACAACGTACAAGTCGAGAAATGGCCTCTAGTTTACGCCATCGTCCTCAATTGGAATCGCTTCGATGAAACGAAACGATGTGTCGAGTCGTTGCTTTCAAGTGGTTACCAAAACTTGAAAATCGTGGTCGTGGATAACGCCTCTGCGGATGGCTCCGGTGGCCGTCTTGCGGAGGAGGTACACGGTCCGGAATATATTTTAAACGATCGTAATGACGGCTTTGCTCGGGGCTGTAACATCGGAATATCGAGAGCATTGCGGGATCTGGAGTGTCGGTACGTGCTTTTGATTAACAACGACGCTACCCTGAAAGAATCCGCACTGCACTGCGCTGTTGGGAAAGCTATGAGCTCCTCTTTGATCGGCATCGTGGGAGGAAAGATCATGATGGCCGAGTCGTCAAATCAAATCTGGAGCGTTTGCGGCCACCTCGACCTCCTACGCGGCCAGGCGATAGGACGAGGCACGCACCAGCCGGATCAAGGGCAGTTCGATCAGTCGGTTCCCGTTACATTTGTCACTTGTGCGCTTGCCCTGGTTTCTCGAAAGGCGCTGGAACGGGCTGGGCTAATCCCGGACGAGTATTTTTTTGGCATTGAGGAATGGGATTTTTCGCTTCGCACCCAGCGAGCTGGTTTTGAGCTGTGGTATGAGCCGGAATTTGTCGCTTATCATGCAGGCGATGGATCGCACTGTAACTCTGATCCTAAATTTGTCTACAATTCCTACAGAAATAAATTGATCTTCGTCAATAAATACTCAAGTTTCATTAAGTGGCGCCTCTGGTTGATGATCTTCGAGCATTTTTATGCGAGGTTCGTCGCGCGTGGGCATTTAGCGCGCATGCACCGTCAGAATAACCCGGACGTTCCTGCTCTCGTCTATGCCTTGAAGGCAGCAATCCGCGACCACAAGCTGCTCGGTATCCGGAAGTTGTCCGAGGACGATCTCTTCCGTTTCTCCGCTGAACTCGAACGGTGGCGCGGGGATCTTCCGGAACTTGAGGCGTGACGGGCATGGCTATACAGCGGCATGTAAAAGAGCGAATCCGCCACCTAATCTCGTGGTCCGGCCTGAGCGGGTGTCACGCTCGGCTGAGGAAAGCCGCAGGCCAGAATGTTAACCATTTGTTCCACCGCTCGCTCGCCGAGCGCTTCACCGCGATATACGAGAATCGAGTTTGGCTTAACGGCAGGTCGACGGGATCGCTGTCAGGCTTAGGCTCGGAGATTGAGCACACTACATCGCTGAGGTTGGAGATTCCAAAGATCTTGCGCGACTTGAATGCCCAGTTGCTGGTCGATGTCGGATGTGGTGACTTTACGTGGATGAAAGAAGTAGATCTGCCCTGCTCCTACATCGGCCTGGATATTGTCCCCGCTGTCATCAATGCAAATGAGTCTCTCTTCGGCTCGGAAGAAAGGAGCTTTTGCGTCCTCGACGCCACGACAGACCCCCTTCCTCGAGGCGACGTGTTCCTATGCCGGGAGGTAATGTTTCATCTCTCCTTTTCGGACATTTGGCGCCTGATCGAAAATATTCGACGCTCAGAAGCGCGATTTCTCTTGGCAACAAGCGATTCAACGATACCCTACAATGCTGACATTTTGTCGGGTGATTTTCGACTATTAAATCTGGGACGTAAGCCGTTTGACTTTCCAACGCCCGAAAGACTAATAACGGACGCCTGTGTAGCCCCCGGCCGAATCCTTGGCGTGTGGCGAACCGCAGCGCTTCCACATTGGAAGCAAACCGCACTTTAACGAGATTTTAGGGCGAAATGATGAACACGACCGACTCTTCCGCAACTCAAAGCCTCAACGTTACTGTCGGAGGGAGTATTAAAGCCCGGTCTGATCAGGCTGTCACTCTCCTATCAAATATTCCCCATTACCATTACGCGGCCGAGGCTCTCCACGAGCAAGGACTACTAGATTCATATATCACAGGTTGGGTCCTTTTCGATCAAGACCGAGTCCCTCCTTATTTGCCGGAATTTTATCGCCGAAAGATGGAGAGCCGCCGCCTCTATGGCGTCCCGAAACACAGAGTTATCCAGTACCGCCTGCCGGAAGTTCTGCAAAGAGCTCTGCCGCAGTGGTCGATCACGTCGTCCGAAGTAGCGACGAATCTGAATAATTGGCTCTTTGATTTCCGGGCTAAACGCAAGGTGAACCGCCCCCCGATTTTGCATTTCGTCAATACCCTGGGTCTCTCATTTGCTAGGGAAGTCCGGCGAGAGGGTGGACTCGTGATCTGCGATTGCCGCCAGGAGCATCCCTTAACCCAGAACCGATTACTCTTGGCCGAAGCTGAAATGCGCGGACTTAGACATGCGCACGCCAATGCAACGCTCACCGAACGAATGTTAGGCGAATTCGAAGCCTCTCACCGCATCATCGTTCCTTCAAGGTTCGCCCGAAACACGTTCTTGGACAATGGGGTCGACGAGGCGAAGCTATCTATTATTCCATATGGAGTGGATGCGAAAGTGTTCCCCCCAAAACTTCCCAGCGAAGGCAGGGACGTGACTCTTCTATTCGTGGGAACTCTCAGTTTGCGCAAGGGAGTCTTGTATTTACTCGAGGCCCTGAAAAACCTCAAGCTACCCCGCTTGCGTGCTCTTTTTATTGGAGGCATGGACCCAGGGATGGAAGAGCTTCTGGCGCCTTACCGGCACCTGTTTACCCATTTGCCGAATATTCCTAAAATTGGCCTGAGGCAGTACTACCAGCGAGCCGACTTCTTTGTTCTCCCAAGTATCGCCGACGCGTATCCCTTAGCTATCCTTGAGGCGGCGGCGACCGGTCTGCCCGTAATCACCACGACGAATGTCGGATCCTGTGACATGCTGGTTAATGGCAAGAGCGGGGTGATCGTACCGCCAGCCGACGTTGCAGCTTTGACAGCGGCAATTGAACTCCTTTACCGGTCTGCGGAGCAGCGAGAGCAGATGGGCCAGTTCAATAGATCGCTAGCTGCGGCTTTCACCTGGAATGCATACAAGACCCGGCTAATCGAAGAATACCGAAGGACAATTCTATGTCCGCAGCCAGAATAGCCGGGATATACCGGCAGACTCCCCGATTTCGTGTTGCTGTTCGCATTGAAAAGGACGCGCCTAATTTGGGGCGCATCACGATTCCTATTGCGACGGTGATTGCGTTGCCATTCCTTCCGGCCGATCCGTCAAGGCCCGGGTCTTTGTTCTTGCCTGCTTGGATCTTGACCGTAGGTATTTTGGGCGGCGTACTAGGGGACGTTCTCCGAGGGGGCGCCCGATTGGCCTTTCGGGCACAGAATATCCTAATGTTTGGAGTGGTCCTAATCGTTTACGTAGAATTGCTGCAAGCAGGGTACTTAACGGAAATAGACGATAAGGCTGTACGGAATGTATTTCTCGCGATTGCTTTATTTACCACTTCACTTGCTCTCGGCAGTTCCATTGCGCCCCCGCGTCTTCCTCGAACCGTTTTGGCGTTGGCTGGGCGTCATTATTCCCCCACCGTCTTGCTCTGGATACTGATAGCGAGTACGGCCCTCGCACTAACGAACTTCTTAGTCACAACTGGATTCTCAATCGGCGCCATAACAGACGGACTTCTCGCAGGCCGTTACGACACGCCGTGGGTGAGAGGACAACTTGGAGGCTGGGATGCGTTTCGTGATTTTCTGTCTTACTTTGGCTACGCAACACCGACCTTAACTGTTTTACTGGCAATTCGCCTACGCTCGTGGTTTCGAGTATCGGTCCTATTTGGGATACTTTGTTCGGCCCTGGTGCTCGTGTTCATTGCTACCGAGGGGGGGCGCCGAAACCTGGTTGGGATCGGCGGCGCTGCAATGCTAACGTGGTTCGTGCACATCAGGAAACAGATCAAGCTTAAGCATTTTTTCTTGATCGCCTCGATCGCGATGGTGTGCATCATAGGCCTTGACATAATCTTGGTCTCTCGAACCGAGGGCTATTCGGATTTTTCATACACTCGAAGCGATTTCCAGGGCCTTCGAGTAGACGACAATTTCACCTATCTGGGGCAGACGATGCGCCTCATCCCGGCGCAGAATGAATTCGTCGGCTTTCGTTTGCCCTGGTTTATGTTGGTCAGGCCAATCCCGCGAATCCTTTGGCAGGGCAAGCCGATTGATCCGGGCTTTGACCTGGCAGCCACGCTCGGAGCAAAGGGCGTCTCGTTCTCAAACTCGGTAATCGGAGAGTGTTATATGAGCTTCGGATGGGTTGGGATTGTGTGCGGCGGCGTATTTCTCGGATGGCTCTCTAGGGTTTGGTCTCAACTGATCGAGCACGAGTATGGCGCGACCAGCATTGCGCTCTACGGTCTCGGAGTGATGGCCATGTTCATCGGAATCAGAAGTTGGTCTGATTTAATCTTTCTTACTTACCCGATTTTGTGCTGGTACGCGTTGGACCGTGTGATTTGGGCTTGGATCCGGCATGGGTCCGAAATGCAGGCTCGATAATGAAGCCTCTCAGTGTCCTTTGGCAGTGGCAGTCCATGGGCCCCTATCACTTTGCTCGAATGCGGGCCTTGTCTCGTATCGAGGGTATCGAACTGACAGTGGTAGAGACGTCGCCGGTTGATCAGCACGGCTGGATCAGGTCCCGTTCGAGTGACAGCCTTCCGGTAGTTACTTTAACGTCGGAAAGCCTGTCGCCCGGCGCTCGCCAGAGAGCGCGGCACAAACTGGCTAAAGAGCTGCGAGAGCGCCAACCGGATGTTGTGGTCGCTTCCGGATATGCCGAACCCTGGTCATTCGGAGTGATTCAGGCATATAGGAGTGTTCACCCTGCGAGTCTCGCGGTACTTTGGAGCGAATCTACCGTCGTGGATCGAGCACGGATACGCGCAAAAGAGCTGCTAAAAAAGCTCTTTGTTGCATGTTTTGACGGCGCCTTGGTAGCTGGTCAGCCGCATGCTGCGTATTTGCGGCGCCTTGGCATGCGGGAGTCCGACATTCAGATCCTTGGGAATTGTGTTGACAATGAGTTCTACGCAGCGAAGGCAGACGAAATTCGCCGCCAAACGTGCGCAGACAATCCGTGTTTCTTGCCGAACGATTTTGTTCTTTTCGTCGGCCGGATGGTTCCTGTGAAGAACCTGGCTGCCCTGATAGACGCTTATGGGATCTATCGGCGGGAAACGCCAGGAAAAGCCTGCGAGCTCGTTCTCGTTGGAAGCGGGTTTCAGGAATCGTCGCTGAAGCAGCGGGCGGCACAATCCGGCATCAGCGGAATTAGGTTCGATGGTTTACGTCAACCTGACGAGCTGCCAGCCTATTATGGTCGCGCACGTTGTCTGATTCTGCCAAGCGTTAGCGAGCCTTGGGGCCTGGTCGTTAACGAAGCTATGGCCTCGGGTTTGCCGGTCCTCGTGTCAAGGCAGTCTGGATGTGCCGCGGAGTTAGTTCAGGATGGAGCAAATGGCTTCACTTTCGACGCCCTTGACCAGCAATCGATCGTGTCTGCTCTTCACAAAATATCGAGTGATACTATTGATTTACGTGCTTTGGGGGCAAGAAGCAGGACGATCATCGACAACTACACGCCAAAACTATTCGGCGAGCGAGCCGCGGACCATCTTAGGTATTTATATGAACGCCAGTCTCGGCGAGCGACCAATCTTGCGCAGATGTCCCGGTTCCTTCTCCGGCGTACCGGGCCGGCCGTTAGCACGTGGCTGCATTTTTCCGAGAAACCGGCCTTAAGAGCCGAGGTATACGGCCCCGCGTATCCGAACAATCGACGTTGACTTTCCGTTTGCGGATGGCTATCGGCCCACGCCTGCCTTGCCTGCCCGTAAGAGGTTGGGAGACCTCGGTTTCGGATGGGGAGTTTCCTTTGCGTGCGCCGATCAGGAGAATTTTGTGAAGAATCTTCTTGTTCGCCTTTTTGGGTTTTCGGCAACGGTTATACATGGCGACACTTTGGTCCTAGACCGCTGGCTCTGGCTGCGCAAGCGGCTCTTCGCCTCCAGTTCTGAGGCGGTGTCACTGATCGACGTCGGATGTGGCAGCGGGGCTTTCACAATTGGCGCTGCTCTATCCGGGCGCCGAGCGCTAGGATTGAGTTGGGATCGGCGTAACCAAGCAATCGCCACGCAACGCGCCACCATCTGTAGGGCCAGGCTGGCATCTTTTCAGGTATGTGATTTGCGTCAGTTAGACGAAACTCCTGGATTGCATGGCCAATTCGACGTGGCGATCTGCCTTGAAACGATCGAGCATATTCTCGATGACCGCAGGCTTATGCGCGCTATCTCGAAGTGCCTGAAAGCAGGTGGCCGCTTACTCCTGACAACACCGAGCATTCATTACCGGCCGATTACCAAGCAAGATTTGGGCCCTTGGTCTGAGTTCGAGGATGGAGGACATGTCAGACAAGGATATTCTGAGGATATGCTGACAGCGCTTTGCGAGACGGCCGGTTTTCGGGTAACTTCCTTTTCTACCTGTAGCGGCTTTACGAGCCAGAAAACGACCGCGCTCTTCCGGCATCTCGTTCGCGTGCACCCTCTTCTTGGCTGGTTAGCGATTCTGCCTTTGAGAATCATCCCTCCATTTGTAGACCCGTACATTCGTCGCTTCGCTGGGTGGCCAGAGTTTTCGATTTGTCTCGAGGCCGTCAAGAATTGCGGTCCCGAGATTGAGTAACATGCAAGTTCAGCAAAATACACCGTCCGAAGTCATAGAGGGCACGCCTGCTAAGAAAGAGATTAGGGGCGAAGCCTCGGCGCGCACCTGGAAAGCGCAATTCTACCCTGAAGTTTGCGTAGGCGGCTTCACGGATATCGATGGCACTATTCTTTTCTACAATCGAGTGCTCTCGTTGTTGGAGCCGCATTCGGTCGTGGTCGATTTTGGCTGTGGTCGGGGAGCATTTTTCTCGGACCCTGTGCGGTTCAGACGTGAGATGCGCATGCTGCGGAATCATTCGGCCATGGCGATTGGTCTCGACATTGACTCTGCCAGCCAAAGCAATCCTGGCATCCACCAGTTTCGCCTGCTGGAATCCTCCCGCTGGCCGGTCGACGATGGCGCTGCCGATCTCGTGCTTCTTGACTGCGTTGTCGAGCACCTGCCGGATCCGGGCGCGGTTTTTCGTGAAGCTGCGCGCGTGCTTCGACGCGGCGGATATATAGCCATTCGAACCACGAACCGTTGGCACTATGTCGGTTTCATAGCACGAGTCCTGCCGTCGCGTTTTCACAAAAGGACCTTGAGAGCGGCACAGCCTAGCCGCCAGGAAAAGGACATATTTCCTGCTAGCTATCGGTGTAACGACTTGCCTGAGATGCGACGCCAACTAAGGGCCGCCGGATTCGAACCGTTTGTCTATGCGCACGAGCCGGAGCCCGGTTATCTTGCGTTTTCTCGGTGGGCGTATGCGCTGGGCGTCGTCTATCAGCGGATTGTTCCCAAATTCTTTCGGTCGACTATTTTAGCTTTCGGTAGGAGACAATAGCCGCTTGATCAGAATGAAACCGGCGCTCGAATGTGGAGAAATGTTGGTGAAGTTGCCAAGCCCTAGCCACGGACTGCTAAGAATTTGCCCTAATGTTCGCTGAAATGAAACAGACGCGCGACGGGAGCGAACACAGACTGTGAATATCTTTACGTTGTGCTTACTAAATTGCAAGGGAGAATAAGGATTAGATGAGAATCAGTGTATTGGGTGGGGATGGCTATTGCGGTTGGGCGACGGCTCTTTACCTATCCCAAAAGGGTCATGACGTTTCGATTATCGACAATTTCCTCCGGCGAGAGTGGGACGCCGAGCTCAACGTAGAAACCCTTACCCCTATCCGTTCCATGGCTGAGCGTCTTGACGCCTGGGAACGAGCGAGCGGGAATCGTATACGCCTCTATGTCGGTGATGTTACGGATTTCGAGTTTCTCGCATCGACTATTGGGGAATTCCAGCCGGACGCGGTCGTGCACTTTGCTGAGCAGCGCTCTGCCCCGTACTCAATGATTGACCGGCGACATGCAGTCTTCACCCAAGTCAACAATGTAGTAGGTACGCTCAACCTGATGTTCGCTCTGCGCGAGCTGCGAGCCGAGTGCCATCTCGTCAAATTGGGCACAATGGGCGAATACGGCACGCCTAATATCGACATTGAAGAGGGCTACATCGAGATCGAGCACAATGGCCGTAAGGACGTGCTGCCGTTTCCCAAGCAACCCGGCTCCTTCTATCACCTGTCGAAGGTGCATGACAGCCATAACATGATGTTTGCCTGCAAGATTTGGGGACTACGCGCCACAGATCTGAACCAGGGAGTGGTATACGGTACGATGACGGATGCCACAGCCCTTGATGAGGCCCTCATTAATCGCTTCGATTACGATGACGTGTTCGGCACTGTGCTGAATCGCTTTTGTGTGGAAGCCGCTTGTGGGTATCCGCTCACGGTCTATGGCAAGGGCGGACAGACCCGCGGCTATCTGGATATTCGGGACACCGTACGCTGCATCGAACTGGCTTGTCTGAACCCTGCTGACCCCGGCGAATGTCGCGTGTTCAATCAGTTTACCGAGCAATTCACGGTTTTGGAATTAGCTCACCTAGTCCAGAGTGCCGGCCGCAAACTGGGGTTGCAGGTAAAAATCGATCACTTGCCGGATCCGCGCGTCGAAGCCGAGGAGCATTACTACAACGCCCGCCATTCCAAGCTGACCGGGCTCGGCCTGGAGCCGCATTTGCTGTCGCAATCGCTGCTCGACTCGCTCATGAACATCGCGATTCGTTATCGCGGCCGCATTGACGAGTCGTTGTTCCTACCTCAGGTGAATTGGCGCAATGCAAGTAACGCACGCTCCAAGAACGCTCACGCCCCTGCGAGCAATGGCCACGCCATCAGCGAACGTTTCGAGAGAGCCGAAGAAGCAACGGTGCAAGGCGACTGAAATTCAAGAAGTAGGGTGGGCCTAGTAGCCAGCCTAGGCCTTATCTGCTGAATGAAAGTTCTACACGTTATACCTTCGATTTCCGAACTCAGGGGAGGTCCGACCTTTGTCCTGCGTAAGATGGCCATCGGCCTAACAGGCGTAGGCGTTGAGAATGTCATCGTATGCACAGATGACGACGGACCCGCGCGTAACAAACCGGACCTATCGTGGGCGACGGAAATGGGTATCCGAGTTTTTGTTTTTCCGAGGCAAACGCGCTTCTACTCGTTCTCTGGCGGGATGGCAAGATGGCTCTTCAAGAAGGTGGGAGATTTTGACATCGTTCACGTCCACTCCATTTTTAATTTCCCCTCGGTTGCCGCATGCCTGATCTCCCGCTTTCGGAAGAAACCGTATATTCTCAAACCTCTAGGGATATTGAGCGAGTGGGGCTTTGCCAACCGGCACCCTTTTCTGAAGCCACTTTCGTTCCGGTTCATTGAAAGGGAAATGTTCCTCAATGCGTACGCTGTTCACGTGACCAGTGACCTTGAGCGTAAGGCCGTCGAAGGATTCCTGCAACGTGACAAACAAATGGTAGTCATCCCAGATTTCGTCGCGCGGCTTATCGTCATCCCAGAGCCCACCGATCTCCAAGCCGGTGATGTAATCAATCCGGCGGAAGCGACGCAAGTCACTCGAACTGTCCTCTTTATGTCGCGGGTGGATCCCAAAAAGAATGTGGAGGTCCTCATCGCTGCCTTCCAAACCGTGTTGCAAAGATTACCGAATGCGCGCTTATTAATAGTGGGCCCAGGCGACCCCGCCTATGTGGAATCACTGAAGAAACAGGTAAACGCTCTCGGACTCGATAATTTCGTGACGTGGCGCGGCTTCGTTGGTGGGGCTGAAAAATGGGAGATCCTAAGAAATGCCAGTGTATTGGTGCTGCCCTCGCACGCGGAAAACTTCGCCGTCATTGTACTTGAGGCTTTGTCTGTCAACACTCTCGTCGTAATCTCAGAAAACGTGGGGCTCGCGGACTGCATCAAAGAGGCGACTGCCGGTGTGGTGACTACAACAAATCCTGATGACGTTGCGAAGGGCATCCTTACCTTGCTGATGGACGTGCAATTAGCCGCTCAGTGCCGGACGAATGGCCGCACTCTTATCGACCAACAGTTCAGTCAAACCGCGGTGATCGACAAATTAACAAACATGTACGCGGCGGCGCTCCGCTCTTAGCCTCGAGCGCGGCCGCAAGGGCCTAGGTTGGCGAGCAGTGGATGCAGAAATCTCCCCCCATTACGCCCGTTATTCTGACACTGAACGAAGACCCCAATATTGGTCGCACTCTGGATGCGCTACGCTGGGCGCGCCGGGTCGTCATAGTCGACTCTGGTTCAAGTGATAGGACCGAAGAGATTGCCCGCTCCTATGGCAACGTGGCATGGTATACACGCGCTTTCGATTGTCATGCAGCTCAGTGGAGTCATGCAGTTCGGGAAACGATGGTTGACACTGACTGGGTGCTTGCCCTTGACGCAGATATGGTAGTTTCTCCTGGATTCGTCCGGGAGCTGGAAGAATCCTTTCTTCGGAAATCTTATTCCGGCGGAATCGTGCCTTTCCGATACTTTACCGGGGGGCGCGAACTTCTAGGCTCACTCTATCCGCCGGACCTGCGCGTGTTTCGACCAGAAAAAATTCGGATCGACCAAATTGGCCACAGCCAGCGTTTCTCTGTCGAGGGCGAGACTTACTGCTTCCGTAGTCGCATTTTCCACGACGACCGGAAGCCTCTCGGCCGATGGGTCAAAGCTCAACTAGACTACGCCTTGCTTGAGCACGGGCGAATGTCTTCCGACCATCCTGTCGGTCTCAAGTTCAGCTTGCGGAGGCTTGGCCTCTTACCTTTGATCGCTGGAATTGCCGCTTATGCGCGTGCCGGTGGTCCGCTGAAGGGATATGCTGCTGTCCAGTATGCATACGAGCGGCTCACCTTTGAATCGCTCCTTGCGCTTCAATTACTCCGCGAACGCGCAGTCCGGCTAGAGGTTAGTGCCAGTCGAATAGAAGTCAAAGAAAATCGGTGAATAGATAGTGCAGATCCTGGGTCTTAACGCCTTCCATGGCGACGCCTCCGCCGCGCTCCTCGCTGACGGCCACCTCACCGCCGCTCTGGAGGAAGAGCGTTTCAATCGCATCAAACACTGGGCTGGTCTGCCGACCCAGGCAGGGCTCCACTGCCTCAACGGCGCCCAACCCGATCACATAGCGATCTCCCGCGACCCGCGCGCCTACCTATATCGCAAACTTCTCCGTGTCATAACTCATCCGCAGCACTGGGCACGCACGGCTGCGCGCGCCGGTAATTCCATCCGCATCGCTCACGTTGCTCAGGATCTTGTGCGGGCAGGCATCACTTGCGCACGTCCTGTCCACTACGTCGAGCATCACCGTGCTCACTTGGCCAGTGCGTTTTTCTGCTCCCCCTTCGAAGAAGCGGCGGTCGTCTCTATCGATGGCTTTGGCGATTTCTCCAGCGTCATGTGGGGCGTCGGCCGGGGCAACCGGATCGAAGTCAAAGGCGTCGTCCATTTCCCCCACTCGCTCGGCCTCTTCTATACGGCCTTCACTCAGTTCCTCGGCTTCCCGAAGTACGGCGACGAGTACAAAATGATGGGCCTTTCCGCCTATGGCGAACCCCGCTTCGCCGCCCAAGTCCGCGACGTGGTCCGTATGGAACGCGATCAAGTCCGCCTCAACCTGGATTACTTCACCCATCACTCCAAGGGCGTCGAAATGACCTGGGATAACACGACGCCGGTTTTGGGAGCCGTTTACTCCAAACGCATGATCGAAGTCTTTGGCGAACCTCGATCGTGTGGGCAGGATCCCTTGGCATCCCCACCCGAGCAACATCATTGCGATTTGGCGGCGTCAACGCAACTTGTGTTGGAAGAAATGTACTTCGCTCTTCTCAATTACATCCAAAAACAGACGGGTCTGAAAACCATCTGTCTGGCCGGCGGAGTAGCCCTCAACTGTGTGGCCAACGGAATGATTTTCGAGCGTTCCGATTTCCGCGACGTCTACGTCCAGCCCGCGGCCCATGACGCCGGGACATCGATCGGCGCAGCCCTGTACGTTCAGCACCAGGTTCTGCATCAACCGCGTTCTTTCGTAATGCGGCACGTTTATTACGGACCGGAATACTCGGATACGGAAGTTCAGCGCGCTTTGGATGATACCGGCTGCACGTACCGCAAGCTCACCACGGAGGCACTTGTAAACAGCACAGCCGCCCAAATCGCGGACGGCAAAATCGTTGGTTGGTTCCAAGGGCGCATGGAGTTTGGCCCTAGAGCCCTCGGCAATCGCAGCATACTCGCCGACCCGCGCCGTCACGATATGAAGGACATCCTCAACTCACGCATCAAATATCGCGAGCATTTCCGCCCCTTCTGCCCCTCCGTTCTGGCGGAGTGCGTTGGCGACTACTTCGAGAATTCCTATCCCTCGCCTTTTATGGTAATGGCGTACAAGATCAAACCTGCCATGCGCAATGTGATTCCTGCTGTCAGCCACCAGGATGGTACGGGACGGCTCCAGACCGTCGAAAAGGATGTAAGTCCTCTTTATTGGAGACTGATTCGGCGTTTCGGCGATGTTACCGGGGTCCCTGTGCTTCTGAATACCTCCTTCAATGAGAACGAGCCCATAGTGAACACACCCGCTCAGGCTATCGATTGTTTTCTCCGCACCCGTATGGACGTCTTGGCTATCGGATCGTTTCTTCTCATTAAGAGCGAGAATGCTCGAATCAGCCAGAACCGCATTGCTTTTGCAGAAGCCGGCGCAGACTGATTTGTAAACACGCGCATGCGCATCCTGCTCCTCAACCAGTTCTTCTACCCCGACTCTGCGGCCACCAGCCAGCTCTTGACCGATCTGGCCCGGCACCTCGCCGCGCAGGGCCACTCCGTTCGCGTCATCTGCGGCGCCAGTTCGTACGCCGAACCCGTTTCCTGCGACCCGCCGCCCGTCCAAATAGTCCGCATTCCCGATCTTCCCTTCGGCCGCGGGCGCTTTTCCCGTGTCTTCTCGTATGCGTCCTTCCTGTCGGCGGCCCTCTGGCGGGGAGTCCTCGGCCCCAAGCCGGATCTCGTCGTCACTCTAACAACGCCCCCTGCTCTCTGCCTTATCGGATCGCTTCTCAAATCGACTTCGGGAGCGCGTCACTACATTTGGGAGATGGACGTTTATCCAGATATCGCCGTCGACCTCAAAGTCCTCAACCCCCGCTCATGGCTCACGCGCTCTCTGGGCGCTTCTTTCGACTGGGCGCGCCGCCGCGCCGATGGCATCATCGCCTTGGGTGAGTGCATGCAAGACCGCCTCATCCGCCGCGGCATCCCCGCCGGCAAAGTCCAGATCGCAGAGAATTGGGCCGATGGCCGCGAAATCTATCCCGTGCCGTTCCCGGATACTGACCCCTTCCGCTTGCTCTACTCCGGAAATCTTGGCTTGGCCCACGACGTGGAAACCATCCGCCAGGCCATGCACCACTTTCGGGCTGATCCGCACTTTCATTTCGCTTTCGCGGGCGCCGGAGGCCAACGCAATGCCCTGGAGTCCTTTTGCCGGAACAACAGCATCGCCAACGTATCATTCGATGGGTACCGATCCCGCCAGGATCTTTCTCAGAGCTTCGGTGCCTGTCACATCGGTCTGGTCACCCAGAAATCGGTCACTCTCGGCTCCGTCGTTCCCAGCAAAACGTATGGCCTCATGGCGGCCGGACGCCCCATCTTATACATCGGTCCGCGAGAAGCTACCCCGGCCCGTATCATCCGCCGTTTTCAGTGTGGATGGCAGATCGATCCAGGCGATACGGCAACGTTGATCGCCCTTCTGGAGCACTTGGCGGTCAACCAGAACCTGGTTCGTGATTCGGGCGGGCGCGCACGGGAAGCTTTCCTCCACAACTACGATCTTCCGATCGCAGTCGCGAACATTTGTTCTATTCTCGGAGTTCCGGTTACTGAAGTGCAGTTCGATGTCAAAACTGCCGTTTGAATTCAGCGGTTCGTGAATCCCAATGACGCGCGCCCTCATAACCGGAATCACAGGCCAGGATGGATCCTATCTGGCAGAGTTGCTCCTTGAAAAAGGCTACGAAGTCCACGGCTTGAAACGCCGCTGTTCGAGTTTTAACACTGATCGTATCGACCATCTCTATCAGGATAGCCACGAGGAAGACGCTCGGCTGTTCCTCCACTACGCCGACCTCGCCGATGGCGGTTCCCTTGCCACCCTCCTCTACGACATTCGCCCCGATGAGGTCTACAATCTCGGCGCCCAGAGCCATGTCAAGGTGAGTTTCGAAATCCCCGAATACACCGGTGACATAGACGGCATGGGCACATTACGGTTGCTGGAGGCCATCCATCGGACAGGTGTCGGCTGCCGCTTCTATCAAGCCTCGTCTAGCGAGATGTTTGGTTCAACTCCCCCTCCACAGTCTGAGTGCTCCGCGTTTCATCCGCGTAGCCCCTATGCCTGCGCCAAGCTATTCGCCCACTCGCTCACTGTCAATTATCGTGAGAGTTACGGACTCCACGCCTCTAGCGGCATTCTTTTCAACCACGAGTCCCCGCGCCGCGGTGAGACGTTTGTCACTCGCAAGATCACCCGCGCCGTGGCCGAGATTCATCATGGCTTCCAGGACAAACTTCACCTCGGCAACCTCGACGCCCGGCGCGATTGGGGTTATGCTCCCGACTATGTTCGCGCCATGTGGCTCATGCTCCAGCAAGATTCCCCGGATGACTACGTGGTCGGCACCGGCGAATCCCACTCCGTCCGCGAATTCCTGCAGGCGGCGTTCGCCTGTGCGAACCTCGATTGGCGCGACCATGTCGAGATCGATCCGCGTTACTTCCGTCCCGCCGAGGTCGATTCTCTACGCGCCGATGCATCTAAGGCCCAATCGCGCCTCGGATGGGAACCGTCCGTGACCTTCTCCGAACTGGTCCGCATGATGGTTGACTCCGATACCCGGGAAATCGAGACGCGCCTCGCAGGTGGCGCCGCGGCCCATCGCCCGAAGCCCATCCATGTATGACAAGCGCATCCTCGTAACTGGCGGATCTGGCTTCCTTGGCTCGCATCTTTTGGGCCGACTGCACGCTAGCGGTTGCCGCCACGTCATCGCGCCACGCCGACGTGATTACGACCTCATTCATGCCAATGAAATCGAGCGGTTGTTCGCGGCTGAGCGACCCGAAGTGGTTATTCACCTGGCGGCCGCCGTCGGCGGCATTGGAGCCAACCGCGCCAATCCTGGCCGATTCTTCTATGAGAACGCGATCATGGGTATCCAACTCATCGAAGCTGCCCGCCGGCACGGGGTCGAAAAGACGGTTGTCCTGGGTACAATTTGCGCCTATCCCAAGTTCACTCCCGTGCCCTTCCGCGAAGAGGATCTCTGGGCTGGTTACCCAGGGGAGACTAACGCACCCTACGGAGTTGCGAAAAAGGCATTGCTCGTGCAGTGCCAAGCCTACCGCGAGCAATACGGTATGAATGCAATCTTTCTTCTGCCGGTCAACCTGTATGGGCCGCGCGACAACTTCGAACCCGAGTCGTCCCACGTCATCCCCGCTCTTATCCGAAAGTGCGTCGAGGCTGTGGACGAAGGTCGATCCGAAATCGTCTGCTGGGGAGATGGCTCCCCCACCCGCGAGTTTCTGTACGTCGAGGATTGCGTCGAGGCTATGGTGCTCGCTACGGAGCGGTACGATAAGCCCGACCCGGTAAACGTCGGAAGCGGCCACGAGATCTCCATCCGCGATCTCGCCACAAAAATTGCCGCTCTCACCGATTTTCGCGGTCAGATCGTATGGGACGCTTCCAAGCCCAACGGTCAACCGCGCCGCTGTCTCGATGTCACCAGAGCCGTCGCCGAGTTCGGCTTCCGTGCCCAAACCGACTTTGACCAAGGTCTTCGTCAAACCATCGCATATTACCGCTCTTCGCGTTCCGGCACTGCCGAAACCGTGAATTCCTTGTAGTTACTTAAGACGCTACTATGACGATACAGGTCTTACTGGCAGTATTTGCGTTTCTGCTCACGCTGACCCTGACCCCGGCATGCCGGTCCTTCTGTAAGCGCCTCGGCTGGGTCGATCACCCCGATCTCCGCAAGGTCCACCGCGACCCCATCCCCCGTGCCGGCGGCATCGCCATCCTTGCCGGCTACGCGGCCGCGTTAGCCCTGGTTCGCCTCACGCCGCTCTGGACTACATATTCTGGTCATTGGGCCCCTCGTTCGGTTCGTGCGCTCCTGCCCGCTGTACTGGTCGCTTTCGGTACCGGCCTCCTTGATGACATCTTCGGCCTTAAGCCCTGGATGAAGTTGATCGGCCAAGTCGTCGCAGCCACGTTGGCCTGCAACGCTGGTGTTCAGATCCACGGCATCGGCGGCTATTCCCTGGCAGACACGTGGTGGCACATCCCACTCACTATGCTCTGGCTGGTAGGCTGCTCCAATGCCTTCAACCTCATTGACGGCCTCGATGGCCTTGCTGCCGGTATAGGGCTGTTTGCAACAGCCACAGCCTTCCTAAGCGCCCTGCTCAGCGGCAATGCCGCTTTGGCTTTCGTGACCGCTCCTCTTCTCGGCGCCCTCCTCGGGTTCTTACCCTACAACTTCAGCCCGGCTTCCATCTTCATGGGTGATTCCGGCAGTTTGACGGTCGGCTTCCTCTTGGGATGCTTCGGAGTCATCTGGTCCCAGAAATCCGCCACGCTCCTAGGAATGACCGCGCCCCTTATCGCCATGGCCATTCCCCTGCTAGATACGGCCCTCGCCATCTCCCGGCGCTTCCTGCGAGGCCAAGCCCTTTTCGCTGCCGACCGCGGTCATATTCACCATCGTCTGCTCTCCCGCGGCTTCACGCCGCGCCGAATCGTCTATCTACTCTATGCTTCAGCCGGCCTTCTTGCTGCTTTGTCGCTGCTCATGGGCAATGCCCAATTTGTCGGCGCCGTGATCGTCGCCTTCTGTGCCGTCATCTGTCTCGCCGTGCGATACCTCGGCTATGAAGAGTTTAATGTAGCCCG
>Ga0182024_10009704_pt1 | contig 19823 bp, 16 predicted proteins | sample P32metaG_FD_120480 | JGI IMG/M metagenome (GOLD analysis project Ga0182024, IMG submission 120480) | Permafrost microbial communities from Stordalen Mire, Sweden - P3-2 metaG (Illumina Assembly) | ecosystem: Environmental > Terrestrial > Soil > Wetlands > Permafrost | place: Sweden: Stordalen... | reverse complement strand
TGCCGTCGAACCCGGGCATCTCATAAGTTGGCAGATCCTTGGTCATGACCTGCAATCCCCATCCGGAATGAGCGAATCCGGTGATCGCCCCTTGCGCTTTCGCCCAGCGGAATATTGGAAGATCCCAGGTCGGCCAATCTTCGATTCGCTTGGCTCCCGGGTAATCCTGCTCTTTGAGTTTCAATAGCACGATGTGCCCGGCGTGGCTCGAGGGAAACCCCGACACTTCCAGGTCGTAGTGCATCAGCCGGTCGGACCGCGAAAGTGGATCGTCGTGACCGGAGAAAAACTGTTTCTGATAGTAATAATCCGGTCCCCAGGTCAGCACCGAACCGATATTCAGCCGCTCACCCAGAATCTGCCGCAGCATATCGCGAGGCTCCACGCCTTCCGTCGGATTCATGTAATGGGAGCAGCCGGCCGCATGCACGTGATGGTCGCCCGAATACCAGCCGGACTTCGCGGGATCGATCCAGCGGTCCAGCTGAAACGCCAGTTCCGAGGGACCCTCGGCAGTGACCTCGACTTCGCGCGTGTGCGGCAGCGATTCCGGGCCGCCTCTGTACTCGATGGTGTAATAGCCCGCCGGCAGCCGCACCGTTTCGCCGTCGGCCCGATAAACCTGCGGCTGGAAGAAGAAATCGGGCGCGAGCCGTTTCGAAGGCAGAGGGTACAAACGGTTCAGACGGTCGCGGATAATGAAGCTCGCCATGGCAGGCACGCCGTTTTCGTCTTTCACGCGCAAGGTGATCTGCCTGGTCGGCGCGGCGTTGAACAGGATCGTAACATCGTTGCGAAATCCGATATCCTGGCTTCCCTGCCCAACGTTAAAGGAGATTTTCGCCGAGCGCTCGCCCGAGTCCCGGCTGTAAATTTGCACAATCTGGTATTCGATCGCGAGGCCGGAAAGGCGCTTGCGCATAGGCGGCGTCTGGACCAGCGAGATATCCGCCCAGCGGTCATTCGCTGCCTGGGGCGTGAGCGTAATCGCCGGGTCCGCCTGATTATTCGACCTGATGAAAACGTCTCCGCCATTCGGACTGACCACATTCAGCGGCGCCGTGACCTGCGCCAGGTTATTGACCTTGACCAGGAACAGCCGCGCGCCATCTTCCACCAGATCCGGTTTTGCGTCTCCCTGTTCGACCTTGACGCGGCTCTCCGGATTGATATCGACGTTCACCAGCACATGGCTGTCGAAAATCCGTTCCAGCGCACGGACCGCCTCGGCTTCATCGGCCATGCCGATCGCATCGTTGACCCGTTTCTGCTCCGCGGCCGTCAGCGGTTGACCCAGATAGTTAAGAGCCTCAGTCAATTGGCGCGCCTGCTGCGCCATCGGCTGGAGTGGGACCGCAGGTGGGGCGGTATGCTGATGTTCCTGGAAGCAGAGGAAAAGGACGGCGGCCAAGGTTCTCATAGATAGAACTCCTCCCGGTCACCGATCAGGATATCTCACTCACGTTTCGAAACCTTTACCCAGTCCACCAGCATCGACTGCGGAAAATGTGTCGTGGAATCCGGGTCGCCCGGCCAATCTCCTCCCACCGCGACATTGAGTAAAAGGAAAAAAGGCTTATTGAAAGCCCAGGCTGCCCCGGCAGGCAAGGATCCGCGCGTAACGGTCGAATATACCTTCCCGTCCACTGTGAAATCGATGGAATCGGCGGACCATTCCACACCAAAGACGTGGAACCTTTCAGCGAATGGTTCCTTCAGGGCGCGCGGCGCGCTGATGCTTTTCGCGCCCGAATAACCGGGACCATGAACCGTCCCATGAACGATGGAGGGCTCCTTGCCGATATTTTCCATGACATCAATTTCTCCCGACCGCGGCCAGCCTACGCCCGGAACCGAAATGTCTTTTCCCAGCATCCAGAACGCCGGCCAGATGCCTTGCCCGCGTGGGATCTTGATCCGCGCTTCGATTTTTCCATACTGCACTTCATAGAGTCCCTGCGTCTTGATCCGCCCGGACGTGAATTTGCCGGAGGCCAGGCGAATAGCGCGGATTACCAGGTGCCCTTTTCCATCCAGAAAAACGTTGTCCCGGCTGTTGGTGTAATCCTCCAGCTCATGATTGCCCCAGCCGGTAGATCCAAGGTCAAAGACCCACTTAGACGGGTCAGGGCCGGATCCTGCGGGACCATTGAAATCGTCGGCCCACACCTCAGTCCATTTCGAGCCTCCATAGATGGGAGCCAGGAAAAGAAATGCAATGATGCAGCCTGCGGCAGTTTTCAATCTTGGGAGCTAGGCCTTATACATGTACTTGATGTTCGATTTGAAAATCAGCAGATTTGGCTCGCCTTCTCGATTCACTTTCAGGCACGATTTGTCGTACCACTCGAGGACGCCTTTGATGACTTCTCCATCCTTCAGCACGATGGTCATCTGCGTCTTGGACTGCATCTGCTTCAGATAATAAAAATTCTCGGCGTTGGTCTGATCCGGCGGAGTGGTTTTCTTGGCGCTACGCGGGTCCTTCATTTCTGTAAGAGACGGACGGATCAGTTTACGGTTACTGGGCTCCACAGGGCTCCTTGCTTCTATTTAGTTGATAACATGTCCACTGCCCACGCGTCCAGGGCGATCGATTTCTGGATGTTGCGGCGCACCAGCTCCACCAGCTCATCCACCTTTTCGACCGCGCGGCGCAGCCAGGTGAAGGACACGCGTGCCGCGATGCCCTGGAGCTCCGTACTGATGTCGGCGTTGCGCCCAGCGGGGATGCCTTCGGTGAGGCGCAGCACGTCGCTGAGCAGCATGTAGAGCACTTCCAGGTAGGAATCGAGCTTCTCGGTGCGGCGCGCGGCAATGGACTCGGAATGCTTCATCCAGGCTCCGAAAGTATCCACGCCGCTGGCTGCCTTGAGGAGCGCGAGCATCGCGGTGCGGCGCCGATCATAGGTTTCGAGGTCGATTGAGACCGCCAGTCCGGGCGCCCCGTCGGCCAGTTTTTCCCGCCGTTCAGGGTGATCCAGTCCGCGCATGGCGATAAACCGGCGCATGGCGTCGGAGTCGAGGCGCGAAAGGCGGAACGGCACGGAGCGGGAACGGATGGTCGTCAACAGGTCGTAAGGATTGCGCGCGGTCATGATGAGAATCAGGTGCGGCGGAGGCTCCTCTAGAGTTTTGAGAAGAGAATTGGCGGCTTGCTCGTTGGCGCGGTCGATCGAGTCGATCAGGAACACCCTCCAGGAACCTTTTAGAGGCTTGAGCTGAGCGCGCTCCTTCAACAGGCGCATCTGCTGGATGGTGAGCTGGCGCAAAGGGCCGTCGGGCGCGAAGGTCAGAAAATCGGGATGGGAAGAAAACACCAGCGGATCATCATTCCGTTTGTCGGAGGTCCATTTTTCGCGTTCCGTGATGAGGTTGGCATTCGATTCCAGGCTGAGATCATCGAGCTCAATCTTATGCGCATCATTGAGAAGAGCGGCCCCGAAACGGCGGGCCAGCGTCGCCTTGCCCACGCCTTCGGGACCGGAAAAAAGCAGGGTCTGGGTGATGCGGTCGCCCCGGATCATCTGCTCCAGGGTTTCAACGACATCGGAATTGCCGTGGAAGTCTTCCAAAAACTAAGCTAGCATGCTAGTAATACTTGGGTGTTTGCTTCGCTGAGCTCACCGCCGCCGGCTCAACCTCGCCGGTACGGATGGCGATCGACTCCGCCGCCTTGTCGCGCCAGAGCTGCGCTTCCTCCGGATGGTTCAGCTTATCCTCTACGTCGGCCATGGTTTCAAGGGCGAACTCGAGCCTTTCGTCCTTCTTGCGCAGTACGCCGATGGAGTGGATCAAGAGCTCGCGCGCTGCCGAAGTGCGCCCGGCGCGCAAGTAAATTCCCGCCAGGTGAGCCTGGGTTTCGGCCGTTTGTTCGCGATTGCCTCCGACTTGACGTTCCGCTACCGCGAGCGACTTCTCGAATAAAGAGGCTGCGCCGTCGAGGTCGCCGCTTTCCTCGAGCGACGAAGCGAGATGAAACAGGTCCTGTGTCGCCGCTCGCGAATCGGCCCCGGAGGTCTTGCGATGAATCTCCAGCGCGCGCCGCAGGCAACGCTGCGCCCCCGCATGATTGCCGTTCTCGCGATAGAGCGCGCCGAGTTCGGTGAGGGCGTCGGCGGTCTCGACGTGTTCCGGACCAAAACTTTTTTCAGAGAGCTGAGTGGCGCGCTCGAACGCTTTCATCGCCTCTTCCGGTCGTCCGCTATTGAGAAGCGCCGTTCCCAGTTTGCGCGCGGATGAGGCCAGCCGCTTATAGTCGGGCTGCGCCAAGGAGCCTTCCAGCGTTTCGATCTTCGCGATGGTCGCTTCCACCTCGCTATATTTTTTTTGATCGAGCTGAATGTCGACCAGCCCATCGAGAGCTCGCGATTGAAGGACTTTATTTTTCGAGGAAACGGCAAGACCGATCGCCGTCTGTGAAGTCTTCTCGGCTTCCGCCGCCTTACCCTGCTTTCGCTGCGCTTCCGTCAAACCGAGCAGTAAGTCCAGCCGCAGCTTGCTCGAATGGCGGCGTTCCGCCAGCGCCAGCGTCAGGTGTCTCTCGGCTTCGCTCCAGTTGCGAGCCGCCAGGTGCCTCTCGCCTTCCACGCGATTTTCGTGGCGTTTCCGGTGCCATTCCTTCACGTGCGGCGTGGCCCAAGCGGCGAAACGGACGCCGAGACGTAGAATTCGCGTGACACTGATCATGTTTGTCCATCGGTGCCAAAGGGCGAGGACTTTAGGTTCGATAGAATGTGCCAGAGTGGCACTGATCGTCAATCCCGCAGCTTCGCGCTTGGGCGTCGAGAACGCCATGCTGTGGGGGCGCGGGAATCGTGAATATCACGTCCAGGATTTTCCCGGGCCTTTATCGATCAAAGCGGTGCTCAAAGGGTCCGGGGAGTGGCGAGCCGGGAAGTCTCGATTTGAGATCGACGCGACGTCGTTTCTCATTTTGAACGACCACCAGCCTTATTCCATGACGATCGCGCCGGGTCCACCCGTCGAAACGTTCTGCGTCTTCTTTGAGCGCGGATTTGTGGAAGATGCCTGGCGATCGACGGCATCCGGGGACGCGAAGCTGCTCGACGATCCCGGCCGAGTCGCCGTTCTTGGTTTCGAGGAGCGTTTGCGGCCCAAGAATGTTCGCATCGATCGTGCTCTGCGGCGGATGCGGAAAATGGCGATTTCGGGCGGAGACGCCGAGGCAGCCTTTTACGATCTCGCACTCGGCTTAGTCGAGCTGCGCGGGGAGCTGGCGAGGGAAATCGGGCGCGTGCCCGCCGCGCGTGCTTCCACCAGAAAGGAATTGCACGCCCGGGTGCAACAGGGCAGGCAGGCGATGGATGAGATGCTGACCGAGAATCTTCCTTTGAAAAACATCGCGAGGCTGGCCCATCTTTCTCCGTTCCACTTCCATCGGGCGTTTTGCGCGGTGTTCGGCGAGACGCCTCACGCCTACCGGACGCGCAGAAGGCTGGAACGGGCGGCTCGTCTGCTCAAGGAAACGGAGGCTCCGGTGATCGATGTGTGCCTCGATACGGGTTTTGAAAGCGCCGGCAGTTTTTCGACCCTGTTCCGGCGCACCTACGGGGCGAGTCCGACGGAATTTCGGAGGAGGGGGAAATGACTCCTGAATTTGAAGAAGTATTTGCGGCGTTAAAGGCTCTGCTGAAGAAGCATGAGCGAACCTTGAAAGTGCTGAAGGACGAACCGCAGGAATACACGCTGGTGACGAAATCGAACAGCAACCAGGGCCAGCCGATGTGGTTCGGATCGGTGCGCGCGGGCAAGGCCTATGTGAGCTATCATCTGATGCCTCTGTACTTCAATCCGGTGATGAACGCGCAGGTCCCTCCCGCGCTCAAGAAGCGGATGCAGGGGAAAACCTGCTTCAACTTCAAAAGCGCCGATAAGGAATTGTTCGCCGAGTTGAAGACGCTAACGCAAGCCGGCATAGACAGTTATCGCAAGAGGGAGTTGCTGTAAGTGGCGAAATACGTCGCGTTCCTCAGAGCGATCAACGTCGGCGGACACGTGGTGAAAATGGAGCTGCTGCGCGAGCTGTTCTCAGGCTTGAAATTTTCCAACGTCGAGACGTTCATCGCCAGCGGAAATGTGATCTTCGACACAAAATCGGCGCCGGATCAGAAGCTGGAGCAGAAAATCGAAAAACATCTTGAAAAGGCGCTGGGATATGAAGTCGGGGCCTTCGTCAGATCGATCGAGGAGATTCGTGCGATCTGCGTTTATCAGCCTTTCTCAAGCGAGGCAGTAAAAGGCGCTCACGTGGTGAGCGTCGGTTTTCTGAAAGACGCGCTAAGTGCCGATGTCATCGAACAGGTGATGAGCTTCCGCTCCGACTGCGACGATTTTCATGTCCATGGCCGTCAGGCGTATTGGCTCTGTCGCGTACCGCAGACCGATACCAAGGTCAATGCAAAGAAGTTCGAGCGCGCACTCGGCGGTCCCACCACCTGGCGCAACACGAATACGATCGTGAGGCTAGAGGACAAATATAGCCATTGACAATATATCCACTGTGGGTATAATCGGGACATGGAGCCCGATTCCTTCCTTCCCCTTCCTTCCGCCACGTTTCACATCCTGATGGCCGTAGCCGCCGAGGATCGCCATGGGTACGGGATTATTCAGGACGTTTCCGCCAGCACCAACGGCGAGCTGAAGCTAAGCGCCGGGACGCTATACCGGTCCATTCAAAGAATGCTGGAGCAGGGGTTGCTGATCGAAACCAGGGATCGCCCCGCGCCGGAGGACGACGACGAACGCCGGCGCTACTACCGCATTACTCCGTTCGGCCGAGCCGTCGCCAAGGCGGAGGCAAACAGGCTGATGCAACTGGTGAGACTGGCCCGCAAGAGCGGATTCGCCGCGGGAAAGGCATAACCATGTACCGGGCGCTGCTGCATTTATTTCCGAAATCTTTTCGCGGGGAGTATGAAGGCGAAATGTTGGCCGTGTTTTCGCAACGCCTGCGCGATGCATCGGGATTTGAACTGGTGGTCCTGTGGATCGAAACGTTCTTCGATGTGTTCATCAATGCGCTACGAGTACATCTCGACATCCTGGGGCAGGATCTGCGCTTCGTCGCGCGCACTCTGCGTCAATCGCCGGGCTACGCGCTCACCGTGGTAGGAATCGCCGGCCTCGGAATCGGCGCAACGACGGCGGCATTTTCGATCACCGATCACGTGCTGTTGCGCCCCTTGCCCTTCCCCGACGCCGATCGCCTGGTGACGGTTTGGGAAAAGGAGCCGCATTACTCGCGCATGGAACTTTCGCCCGCTAATTATCGCGACTGGAAAGCGCACAGCAAGTCGTTCGAGGCGTTCGGAGCGTTTGCGTCGCTTCAAGTGAATTTAGGGGGCGACGGGGAGCCCGAAGCCCTTAACGGCGAGATCATGACGTCGGACGTGCTGCCGATGCTGGGGGTAAAGCCGCTGCTGGGTCGGTGGTTCTCCGCGGACGATGATCGCCATGGCGCGGCCTGCACGGTACTGATGAGTTATACGCTGTGGCAGGCCAGATTCGGAGGGAGCGACGCTGCGATCGGGAAAAAAGTGCTGCTCGACGACGAACCGTGCGCGGTCATCGGCGTGATGCCGGCGGTATTCGCGTTTCCCAGCCGGCAGGATGAAATCTGGATGGCGGCGCGTTTTGGCGAAGACCGCTACGTGGATCGCACCGACACCTACCTGACCGGCGCTGCGAAACTAGGCCCAGGGGTGACTTTAGAACAGGCCAACGCGGAACTGCGTGTGCTCGCGGCACAAACCGAAAGGCAGTATCCGAAAGAGATGAGGGACGTCAGCGCGGGCGCATACGATTTACATGACGCCGTTTCGCCGGGCTCCAAGACGATGCTGATCGCGTTGCTGGCGGCATCGCTGTGCGTGCTGCTGATAGCGTGTACGAATTTAGCGAACCTGCTGCTCGCCAGGGCTCTGGCGCGCCGGAAAGAACTGGCGGTTCGTGCGGCGATGGGCGCGGGCCGCGAACGGCTGATGCGGCAGCTGCTCACCGAGAGCCTGCTGTTGGCCATCGGCGGGGGCGCGCTCGGAATGCTGATCGCGGTGAATGCGACCCCTCTGTTTGCGAGGCTGGTGCCGACGAATCTGCCGATCGCCGCACTGCCCTCCGCGGACTGGCGGATACTGGCATTCGGAGCGTTGGCAACGATTCTGACAGGGATTGCATTCGGCGTTCTTCCTGCTCTGAAAGCTACCGGCGCTGCGGACCTGCGCGAAGGATCGCGTTCCGGTGTCGGTGGAAGAAAAGAACGGCTGCGAGGGACGCTGGTTGTGGCGGAGATCGCCGCGTCGGTAGTGCTGCTGGTCACTTCGGGCTTGTTGATCCGCGCCATGCTGCGAATTCAAGGGACGGACCCTGGATTTCGTGCCGATAACGTCTTGACACTCCACACTCCGGTGACCGGACCGCGGTATACCAAGACGGTGACTCGATGCGCTTTCTATCAACGCGTGCTGTCGGACGCGCGGGCCCTTCCCGGTGTCGAAAGCGCGGCCTACATCGGCGGGTTGCCGATGGTGTGGCGCGGAGGCATCTGGACCATCGCTATCAACGGGCAGCAGCCGCTCGACCCGAGCTCCCAAAGAGCCAGCATGCGATTCGTATCGCCGGACTTTTTCAAGACCCTCGCGATTCCTATGCATCTGGGCCGCGATGTGGCGGAATCGGACGTGCTGACGTCTCCCATGGTCGCGGTCGTCAGCGAATCGTTTGTGAATCAATACTGGCCCAACCAGAATCCTCTGGGAAAGAGATTCAATATCGCGATGGGTGATCGGACCGTGATTGGCGTTGTCGGCAATATCAAGGTGCGCGGCCTCGAAAGGTTCAGCGAGCCGCAGGTGTATCTGCCGTACCAACAGGTCGAGGATGGCTGGTTTGTGGGGTATATTCCACAGGACCTGGCGGTCCGGACGTCTAAACGCGACCCCACTCAAATTGCGCCTTCGGTGCGAAGAATCATTGCGGCTGCGGAACCGGACCTACCGGTGACAAACGTGCGCCCGCTCAGCCAAATCGTCGCCGCTGAGACTGCTTCGCGAAGAGCGCAACTCGTCGTGCTGGGAGGATTCGCCGGAATCGCATTCCTGCTGGCCGCAATCGGAATCCATGGACTGCTGGCCTACGCGGTGTCGCAACGCACGCAGGAAATCGGCGTAAGGATGGCGCTGGGGGCGACGCGCGCAAACATTCTGCAGCTGATTGTCGGCGAAGCCATGGTGCTCGCGCTGATCGGTATTGCGTTGGGCGCGGCGGCGGCTTATGCCTCCGGACTGGAGCTTCAATCGCTACTCGCAGGCCTTAGTCCAAAGGATGTGGACGCTTTTTCAGCGGGCATCCTGCTGGCGCTGATCATGACGGCCGCCGGAAGCTTCCTGCCCGCGATGCGGGCAATCCGAGTGGATCCCGCCACCGCCTTGCGGACAGAGTAGGGGATTGTGGGCAGGTTTCCGACCTGCCCATTTCTACAACTCTATTTGGCTGCCGCGCGAGCCTTCGGACGACGGGTTTGGACCGGTGCTGGTTCCGGTGCGGCGGCTTGCACAGGATAGTGCTGGCCAAGCCACTTTTCAATCATTTCCTTCTGTGTGGCAAGGACCACACGTTGCCATTTGACGGTACCAGTGCGTTCACTATACTCAGCCATGACATACGAACCTTCATTCAGGACCTTAATGATGCCCTGAGTCTTAGCCCTTTGAAAGTGATACGAAGAGAGAGCGGCGTGATGTTTTTGCATCTCAAGTATATGATAGCAGGTGCCCAAAATTTCGGCTATTTTCGGGGAATTCGCATACTATCAAGGTATGGCTTCCGCGCCGGAAATTCCGGCCTCACGCTCCGAAACCGGCTTAAATCCCCAATCAAACCAGGGACTTGCGTTGAGTTCGTTCTGGCGGACCCTCACCCGCCTGGAATGGGAGAAGGTAGTGCCGGGGCGGGCGGCGAGGAATGCGATCGGTGTTGCGCTGCCGCTGGCGGCGGGATACCTGCTGGGATCCCTCCCGGCTGGCCTGATCGTCAGCTCCGGCGCCCTTAACGTCTGCTTCACCGATGGCGACGACCCTTATCGCCAACGCGCGCGGCGCATGCTGCTGGGCACTGTGCTTGTCGGATTGGCGGTCCTGACAGGTACGCTTTCCGGGCACAGCGCGGCGATCTCGATCGCCATCGCCGGGATCTGGGCCTTTGCCGCGGGAATGATGGTCGCCATCAATCAATCGGCGACCGATCTCGGCGTCGTCACGTTGGTCACCCTGATCGTTTATTCCGCCCAGCCGCTGGACCCTCACCGCGCCGTTTCCGTTGGATTGCTCGCTGTGGCTGGCGGATTATTCCAGACGCTTCTCGCGCTCGCGTTGTGGCCGGTACAGGGATTTGAGCCGGAGCGGCGCGCGTTGGCGAACCTATACGAAGAACTGGCTCGCGCCGCCGCATCGCCTGCCTCCGCCTCCGAAGCTCCGCCCGCCAGCGCCCAGGCCACCGAGGCTCACCATACGCTGGCAGCGCTCGGGCCGATCCATACGCTGGAGGCGGAACGCTATCAGTCCCTGCTCAATCAGGCGGAGCGCATGCGCCTCAGTCTGCTGGCTCTGGCTCGATCGCGGACGCGCATTGGACGGGAGAACCAAGACGGTCAGGTGCCCGCCGCGCTCGATCGTTTTTTCGAGCTCTGCTCCCGGCTTCTGGCTGCCATTGGCCGGTCGCTCCGATCGAATACCTCGATCGATCCACATCCCGATACACTCGAGCAGATCGACGCTCTGTCGGAAATACTGCGTATCAGCCCGGCCGGCACGCCTCTTCTGTCCGCATTGGTGGCGGACGCCCTGCATCAGATGGACGCCCTGGCGGGACAACTGCGGTCCGCCGTGGAACTGGCTTCGCACGCCACCCCCGAAGGGTTGGACGAGTTCGAAAGGCGGCAATCGCGCACCCCCTGGACGCTGCGTCTGCGGGGCGGTTTTGCGACGCTACGCGCCAACTTCACCTTCGAATCGGCTGTCTTCCGGCACGCGGTTCGCCTGGCGGTATGCGTGGCATTGGGCGACGGCATCGGCCGGGCGGTAAGCTGGCACCGGACCTATTGGCTGCCGATGACCGTCGCCATCGTGCTCAAGCCGGATTTTTCCGCCACCTTCAGCCGGGGCGTGCTGCGCGTGGCGGGAACGCTCACCGGTCTCGCATTCGCAACCGCGCTGTTCCATATTGTTTCCACCACGGTACTGACCCAGATCGTCCTTATCGCAGTGCTCACGTTCTTGCTTCGATCCCTGGGCGCGGCGAACTACGGAATCCTCACCGCGGCAGTCAGCGCGCTGGTGGTGCTGCTGATCGGGCTCACCGGAGTCTCGGCGAAAGATGTAATTGTGGCGCGCGCCCTGAATTCGGTGGCCGGAGGCGCCCTGGCGCTGACCGCGTACTGGCTCTGGCCGACCTGGGAACGCTATCGCATCAAGGAAAACGTAGCGCGGCTGCTCGACGCGTATCGCGAGTATTTCCGCGTCATCTCGGAGGCGCTGGTGAAACCGGAGGCGCCGCCGCCGGCTTTGGATAATGCCCGCCAGGCGGCGCGGCTCGCGCGGTCGAACCTGGAAGCGTCGGTGGATCGCCTCAGCGCCGAACCCAATCCGTCGCAATTACCCGCGTTGAACGACATGTTGGCGAGCTCGCACCGCCTGGTGCACGCTTTGATGGCGCTCGAGGCGGGTCTTTATCAGAGCAAATTCGTTCCTCCGCGCGATGCCTTCCGGAGGTTCAGTCACGATGTGGAAAGAACGCTTTACTTCCTGGCCGCGTTCCTGCGAGGCTCGCCGATTCATCCCGGCGATCTGCCGGATCTGCGCGAAGATCATCACGCCCTGCTGCGCTCCGGCGATTCGCATGTAGAACGGTACGCGCTGGTGAACATTGAAACCGATCGCGTGACAAACAGTTTGAATACGCTGCGTGAGCAAATATCAGCATGGCCGTCGTGAGGCTATTCGGAGCCGTCTTTATTGCCTCGATCGCCGGTGCCCAAGCGCCGTTTCCCGATCCGGCAGCCCTCCTCCAAGAGATCCAGGCCAATCAACACAAGATGGACGGTATCCGCGAGAACTACACCTTTCACCGCATCGTAACGGAAGAGGATCTGGATGAGAAGGGCGCCGTGGTGAAGACCACGACTCAGGAGCGCGAAGTTTTCTTCGTAAACGGCCACCGCATCGGACGCCTGGTGAAGAAGGACGGCGTGGAACTGAAAGAGACAGTCGAGAAGAACGAGCAGGCGCGCGTCAAGAAACTCGTCGAAATGAGCATGAAGTCGCCTCCCAAAAGGACAGGTGGGCAACTCAGCATGATCGGCGAAATTCTCCCCATGGTGAAGATCTCCAATCCGCGCCGCGTTACGCTCCATGGCAGAAGCACTCTCGCTTTCGATTTCACCGGAGATCCGCAAGCGAAAGGGAAGGGAACGAATCAAAACGCTGCGAAGAAAATGGCCGGCACGCTATGGTTTGACGAAGCCGATCGGCAGGTTGCGCGAATGGAAGTGCATTTCTACGATAACTTCCGTATAGGAGGGTTCCTCGCCAGCGTGCAAAAAGGCACCATGTTCGAAGTGGAACGATCGCCCATCGGCGATGGATTATGGATGGAAACATCCAACGAACAACATGTCAGTGCGCGAATCGCCGTCAAAACTTTTCGTCAGAACGTTCATGCGAAAGATTTCGACTTCAAAAAATTCAACGTCGAAGCACAGGCCAAATAGCTTTATATCTTCTTTAGACGCGAGACCCTCTCAAAGGGCTACCATCTTTGTTGAGCTTCATGCGCGTCAAACCGACTGTGTTTATTCTGCGCATCGCGGCGAGCCTCATTGCAGTCGCCGCGATCACTTTCATTTGCACCCACGTGATCCCGGTCAACGCGACCACGGCTGGTTTCGCCTATTTACTGGGCATTCTTGGCATCGCGGCCACCTGGGGACTTATCGAATCGATTGTCGCCTCCGTCGCCGCGATGCTGTGCTTCAATTTCTATTTCCTGCCTCCGGTCGGGACGTTCACCATTGCCGATCCGCAAAACTGGATCGCATTGTTTGCCTTTCTCGCTACGGCCTTGGTGGCCAGTCATCTCTCCGACCGGGAAAAGAAACAGGCCGGCGAAGCCAACCGCAGGCAGCGTGAAACCGAGCAGCTCTACGCGCTCAGCCGCGCCATCCTGCTCACCGATCCCTCTCAATCCGTAGGCTCCCAGGCCGCGCGCCACATCTCCGAAATTTTCGAATGCCCGGGCGTCGCGCTCTACGACGCGAAGACCGCGGAAGTATTTCGAGGCGGCGCCGACGATATGCTCGATATCGAAACAAAGCTCAAGCAAGTCGCCGTGCAGGGAAACAACTACGTCGAACCGCCTCTCTTCGTCGCCGCGATTCTGCTCGGAGGCCAGCCCATCGGAAGCCTGGCGCTCAAGGGATCGTCTTTATCCGATGGCGCGCTTCAGGCGCTGCTGAATCTGGTGGCGATTGCGCTCGAACGCGTGCGCATGGGTGAGGTTGCCAATCGCGCCGACGCCGCCCGCCAAAGCCAGGAGTTTAAATCCACATTGCTGGACGCTATCGCGCACGAATTCAAGACGCCACTGACGTCGATCAAAGCCGCTTCCACATCGATGCTCTCCGATTCCTCCGCGCTTTCGCCGCATTTCCGCGAACTCGCCGTTATCATCGATGAAGAGACCGACCGCATGAATCAGCTGGTCACCGAAGCCGTACGCATGTCGCAGATCGACGCGGGGAAAATTCGCCTGGAGCGCCGGCCCGTGGAGATTGCCCCGTTGCTGGTCAATCTGCTCAAGCAATTCGAATCGCAATCCGCGGGCCGATCCGTGCATTTCGATCCCAGCGTTAACCTGCCCCGCATCTCGGCCGACCCCGAGTTGCTTTCGCTCGCGCTGCGCCAGTTGATCGACAACGCGTTGAAATATTCGCCGCCTGGCTCGCCCATCGGCGTGGTGGCCGATCTCGAAGGGGATCGCGTCGTCATCCGCGTGCACGATCGCGGTCCCGGCATTCCGGAGCGGGAGCGCGAACGCATCTTCGATAAGTATTACCGTCGCGCCCCGCTGGGGGCAGAGGCGGGCGTGCCCGGCACCGGCCTTGGTCTGTACATCGCGCGCGAAATTCTTCGCACCCACGGCGGAGACCTGTGGATCGAATCCGAGTCCGGCGAAGGATCGGAATTCTGCGCCGGCCTGCCTCTTCCCAAAGAGGGACGCATAAAATGAGTTCTGGGCGCATCCTGGTAGTCGACGACGAACCGCAAATCCGCCGCGTCCTGCGCGCCACCCTCACTGGGCACGGCTACGAATTTTATGAAGCGCGCACCGGCGAGGAGGCGCTGGAGGCCATTCGCGCGAATCGCTTCGACCTCATTCTGCTGGACCTGAATATGCCTGGCCTCGGCGGCCTTGAAACGTGCCGCGCGATCCGCAGCGGCTCCGAAGTCGCCATCATCATGCTCACCGTGCGCGATTCCGAACAGGATAAAGTGGCCGCGCTCGACGCCGGGGCCGACGATTACATCACCAAGCCGTTCAGCACACCGGAGCTGATGGCGCGCATCCGCGCCGCGCTGCGCCGGATGCCCTCGTCCCCCGAAGGCGGCCCGCAATCGGTGCACCTGGACGACATCGAAATCAATCTCGCCACCCGCCGCGTCGTGTCGAACGGACGCGAAGTCCGCCTCACACCCAAGGAATTCGGCCTGCTCCAGTATTTGCTGGCGAACCCCAACGTGCCCATCCCGCATGGACGATTGCTCCAGGCGGTCTGGGGGCCCGATTATGGCGATCAGGTGGAGTACCTCCGCGTGTTCATGAATCAGCTACGCAAGAAAATCGAACCGGACCCCGCGCATCCCCGGTATCTTCTCACGGAGCCGTGGGTCGGCTATCGCTTCGCCCTTCCCGAAAAACACTCTTAGTAAACTGTCAGCTGCATCCCCAGGCTGACGCCAGGGGTTATAACCCCGTCCCGTCAGGGCGGGGATCGGCGCCGGGACAGCTTATTAGTTACTTCCTCCCCAACGCCGCACAATCATAGGAAACCTGTTTATCCGCCGAAAACAACACATTGGTCTGCTTGATCCACAATTTCATCTCCGAAGGGTCCTGTTCATAGGAGCAGATGTATCGCGCCAGGCTTTTGTAAACCCGCGGTTCCGGATAAATGCCTGCATTCAGCTCGGCCATGGACCAATCGCGCAAGATCAGAATGCCCGTTCCCGGCTTGTTGCTCGGATAAACGTGCCTGACGATTTCCTTGGGAAGACGGTCCTTCAAAGCATCCGTCACATAGACGACCCCGGTGTTCCGGACGCCGGAGTACAGCGCGGAAGACAAGTAACCGTCCCACAAATTGAAAAAGCTCAGGATAGGCGCGATCCCCAAAAGCACCAGAACGATTCTCTGGTAAATCCCTTCATGCAGCCACATAATTTCCCTGGCCGAAACCTCCGGCTGCTGCCGGAAAAGAATCGTCACGAAGCAGATCATCGCTACGTTCCACGGCCACACCACACTATTCGAATTCGTCCCCAACGGACCGATCGCCAGCAGAATGAAAGCATGCATTGCGATGGCCCCGTAAATCGCATAGGTCCGGAAACGGCGCGTCAGCAGGCCAATCCCAATGGCCACTTCGAATAAAGGAGCGAGGAAACCCAACTGCACCGGAACCACCTCCGCGAGCGGACCAATCATGAAAGGAAAAACATTGTGCACGAAATCCGCGTTGGCCTTTTGAAGTCCGCTCCAGAAATAAGTGCAAACCACCACCAGACGGCAAGTATTCAAGGCCTGATCGCGGTCACAGAGCCCCACCGCAATCAGCATGATCAGGTATTGATAAAACCACGGCTGCCACCGCGATTGATCGAACAACCCAAGCGTGATCGCGAGCAGCACAAACAGCCCGATCCATTTGCCAGGACGCGCAGCCACGGCGATTGCAACCAGCATCGCGAGCATCGCCCCATAGAGGATGTAGTCGAAGGGAGCCGGAATCGGACGCAGCAGAGTCCACGCCGGGGTCGGCGGATAAACCCGCTCACTAAGCCACAGCTTCGGAGACAGAGCCAGTCCTGCGAATAAAGCAACCGAAATAGCAATTTTCAGGCGGCGTTCCGGCGACCCGCGCATAGAATAACCGGCTCTTATTCTTACACGAACGAACCGGGCCTAACGCTATTCGCTCGCCAGCGACTCTTTTACTTTTCCCACCAGCGCACCCAGCGTAAACGGCTTCTGCAGAAATTTTGAGCCCGGCGGAATCGCTCCACTGCGCACCGCATCATCGTCGGTGTAACCGGATATGTACAGCACCCTCAAATCCTGCCGGGCATCGCGGATGCGCTCCGCCAATTCGCGCCCTGAAGCGCCCGGCAGCTTCACATCCGTGATCAGAAGATGAATCCGGCCCGAAGTCGACGACGCCATCGCCAGCGCTTCTTCGGCGCTGCCCGCCTCCAGAACGTTGTAATTTTCACGCCGCAGAATTTTTCGCACCAGCGCTCGAATGCCCGCTTCGTCCTCCACCAGCAGGATCGTTTCGCGGACAATCTCCGGCGGCGGCTTGGGCAGGGGCGGGGGTTCTACGACCGGCGCCGGAACCGCTTCCTCGGTGGTCTGGGGCGCCACACAATACGGCAGGTACACCATGAACGCCGAGCCGCGAAAGGGCTCGCTGAAAAACACAATGTCTCCGCCCCACTCGCGGACAATCGTGTATGCCCGGGCCAATGCCGGACCCGAAGTCTTCTCTCCCTGTTTCGATAGAAAACTTTCAAAAACGGCGTCGCTCTTGGCCGCCTCCAACCCGCGGCCGTCGTCGTGAACCGTCAGCCGCGCGTACGTGCCCGGGGCGAGCGTCATGCCCGGCACATGCTCCGCGATGGTGTCGGTTTCGCAACCGATCGACACATGGGACCGCTCCCTGGCATCCTCCCGATCGTGCGATATCAGCGCCAGAACAATCTCTTCGAGCTGCGTTTCCTCAGCCATGGCCCAAACGGTCTCGCCCGAACCAACGTGCACCACGCAGCCGTCGCCCGACGCGCCCGCGATCTTTTCTTCCATTTGCGCCAGAAGTTTCGTCACGTTCACCGGCGACGCCGGATGTGCCTGCCGCCGGGTGTAATTCAGCAACTGCGCAGTAATTCCCGAAATACGGTCCGTCGCAGTCAGGATCTGGTCGACATCCCCAAGCAGCGGATCGTCTTCGGACACGCTATTCCGCATTTCCTCGGCGTATCCGGTGACGATCATCAGGGGATTATTCAGATCGTGCGCCAGCCTGCTGGCGATTTCTCGTAACGCGTCCGCGCGCCCGGCGCGCAACAGCTGATCCTCAAGCTGCTTCCGGCGCTCGATCGACGTCATCACGCCGGTCATTGCGCCACTCTTGATTCGGATGGTCTCGCGCACCCACACCGTCCCGCCCGACGCCATCACAGCTCGAAATTCGGCGCTCGCATCGCCCACTCCGCGAGCAATCGCCGCCAGATAAAAATCCACCGTCGAACGGCGGTCTTCGATATGGATGCGTTCCTCGAAAAACCGCCGGGTGCCCGTCCAATGCTCCCCCGGGTAGCCCAGCAGCGGTTCCACGTCTCCACGAACAGACCGAAATTCGAGCGTTTCCGCGTCCGCTTCCCAGATAACCGCTGGGATTTCGCTCAAAGGCTCAGGAGCCGTAACCACGCGCTCCACCGCCGGCGCAGCCGCCTGCTGCATGATCAACAGGGTTTCGACTTCGCTTTCATCGTCCCAATTGCGGATCGGCACGATGCCCAGGTTGAAATGCCGGCCCTCGTGCTCCAGCGGAAAAGCAATTTGGGAAGCGCCGGTGATGTGAGCTTCTCGAATTTTGTCAATCAGGCGGTCGGACGGCAAAATCTGCTCGATTGTTTTTCCGCGCAGGTCTTTGGACCGCAAGCCGAGCGTCTGCCTGAATGCCCGGTTGGCGGACGACACGGTGCGATCCACTGAGAGGACCACCAGAGGCACCGGCAGCATCGCCACCATTTCCTGGTAATAGCGGCGCTCCGTTTCCACCAACGCCAGCAGCCGCGCCACTTCTTTTGCTTTCCACTGCTCTAGATCCGTACGCTCCATTAAAGGGACAATTCCTTGCACAGAGTGTGCGATCTAGGCCGGGATGCAACAAGGTACTTGCCGGTTAACTGGTTCTGGTACTCAACAAGTACCACGTCAGACGCTACCGTTACGTTGTATCATTTCAAAAAACCCATGCGCATTTTGATTTTGCTCTCGCTCCCCTTGCTCATGCAGGCTTTTCCGGCCGATGGTCCTGGCGATTGGCCCGACTTCCGGGGCCCGGATCACGACGGCATGGCGCGCGGCGACGCTCCCCTGCACTGGAGCGATACCGAACATGTTAAATGGAAAGCGGAAATCCCTGGGCGTGGCCACTCCTCGCCGGTTATCTGGGGCGATAAGGTCTTCGTGACGGCCGCGGTGCCAACCGGAGTCCTCCCACCTGCCACAAATGAGCCTGCACCCATTGGACGCAGCGGACGGGGATTCAGTAACAGTCGCGGACCGCAGCCCGAGCAGAAGCTGATGCTGCTAGCCCTGGACCGAAAAACGGGTAAGTTACTTTGGCAGCAGGTAGCGAAAATCGCCACCCCGCACGAGGGATATCACCCGACCTACGGTAGTTTCGCCTCCAATTCGCCCGTGACCGACGGCCAGCACGTCGTCGCGTTTTTCGGATCCCGAGGCGTCTATTGCTACGACCTGGAAGGAAAAAAAGTCTGGGAAAAAGATTTCGGAATCCAGTTGAAAATGTTCAACACTTTCGGCGAAGGAGCGTGGCCGGTCATCGAGGGATCAAAACTGCTGCTCCTGTTCGATAACGAAGCCGATTCGTTTCTCGTAGCGCTCGATGTAGCCACCGGCAAAGAGTTGTGGCGCACCCCTCGCACGGACGGCAACACCAATTGGAGCGGACCCGTGGTCATCACCTATGAAGGTAACAAGCAGGTGATCGTCTCGGCAACGAAGAAGGTCCACAGCTACGATCTCGAAACCGGCAAACCGATCTGGGAGGTCGGCGGCCTGGGCCAGAACACCATTCCCGCGCCGGTGGCAGGCGACGGGATGGTATTCGTGATGAGCGGTTTCCGCAACCCGAATCTGTTGGCGGTGAAGCTGGGCCGGGAAGGAGATCTCACTGGAACCGACGCAATTGTCTGGCAGAACCAGCGAGGCAACTCCTACACCGCCTCGCCCGTGCTGCATGACGGCAAGCTTTATGTGGTGACGGATAGCGGCATGCTGTCCTGCTTCGACGCGAAAACCGGCAAGGCGTTCTATCAGCAGCAGCGTTTGCCGAAGCCCTATAATTTCAAAGCGTCCCCAGTAGGCGTAAACGGCAAGCTGTATCTCGCAACCGAAGAAGGCGACGTGGTCGTTGTGAAAATGGGCGAAACCTACGAAGTATTGGCCACCAATACGTTAGAAGGCCAAATGTTCATCGGCACTCCAGCCATCGCCGACGGCGAGATCTACCTGCGCGGCCAAAACACCCTCTTCTGCATCAAATAGCCTTTTTTGTGGCGCGAGCTTTAGCTTGCAAATCGGCTTTAGCCGATTTTCTCCTCGAATAACTCCCATTCCCTTCATCAACTACCCGCTTTCACCCCCTCCCGCCTCAAAAATCGTCCTCTACCCTACAGTCAAGTAGCCGGGGGTATCCCAGTGGCCCCCGGTACGCGCCGCGA
>Ga0182024_10009703_pt1 | contig 19827 bp, 15 predicted proteins | sample P32metaG_FD_120480 | JGI IMG/M metagenome (GOLD analysis project Ga0182024, IMG submission 120480) | Permafrost microbial communities from Stordalen Mire, Sweden - P3-2 metaG (Illumina Assembly) | ecosystem: Environmental > Terrestrial > Soil > Wetlands > Permafrost | place: Sweden: Stordalen... | reverse complement strand
GTGACGCGCCGCCGGACCTCTCCCAGGACGTCAGCGCTCGGGGACTCATCCTCACCGGCGGACACGCCCGCTTGAGTGACTTTGCCGAGCTCATCGCGACCAACACCGGCGTAGACGTCACCGTCGCCGAAGAGCCCGACACGGTGGTGATTCATGGACTCCGGCTCTGTCTCGAAGAGATGTCGTCCCTGCACTCGCTCTATCGAGACGCCGATCGTTAGTCCTCGTCGCGACCGAGTTGGTTGACGGCCGCTCGAACCTGCCAGTCCCGGTCTCGGCTCGCGCGTTCCAGGGCCTCGTCGATGTCGGGCCCCTCGAAGTTCGCCAGGGCGACGATGGCGCGACGGCGCACCGGCGGCTTGTCGTCGAGCGCGCCCAGGATCGCCGGACGGGCCCGGTCGTCGCCGATCGCCCCGAGCGCGGCGACGGCCGACTCACGACAACGGGCGTCATCGTGGCTCGTCGCGATGACGCACATTTTTTCGACGGCCGCCACGTGGAGGTGCTCGCCGAGGGCGAAGACCGCGCCGTCTACGACCAGCGCGTCCTCGTCGTCGAGACAGTGCACGAGGTCGGCGTAGACGTCGCCGTCGTCAATCTCCCCGTGGGCGATCTGATTCAGCGCCTCGCGTCGAACCTCGACGTCGGGGTCGCGCAGGGCGCTCTTCCAATCGTCAGAGCTGACGAGATGTTGGCGCACGACCCCGCGCAGCGCGAGGATCCGATGACGAGGGACGGGGCTCTCGAGATTCGTACGCAGTAACTCGACGTAGTCGTCACCCAATCCAAAGCCGGCGCGCAACAGTAACTCGTCAAGGCTCTCCGCTAGCGTTGCGTCATCACTTTGCACGCCCCCATTTCACCACCTACGAAGCGTCGTCGGGCCTCACGAGTGCTCCTCGCGGTACTCATCCTCATTCTGGTGGGTGTGGTGGGGCTCTACGAGTGGCCGATACACGAGTACGCCCTGACCCCGGGAGACGCGACGCCCGTGGCGCCGCTGGTAAAGATCAAGGGCGTCGCCAGCGAGACGCACCACGGCAAGATCATGCTCACCGACGTCTACCTGACGTCGGTGAACGGTTGGCAATGGGCGATCATGCACTTCGAGAGTCACGTGCAGTTCATCGGCGCCGACCAGCTCGTCGAACCCGGCGTGCCCACCGATGAACTCCAAGCCCAGGGGTACCTGGAAATGACTGATTCCAAGCAGGCCGCCGAGGTCACGGCCTTTGACGCCCTGGGCTGGAAGACGCCCTCGACGGCCACGGGCGCGATCGTCAACTCGGTCGTGTCGCCGTCGCCGGCTCGTGGCGCAGGCATCCAGGTGGCCGACGAAATCGTAGGGGTGAACGGCGCGAGCGTCGACTCGACCTGTTCACTCATCGTGGCGATGCATTCGATTCGCGTCGGCACCACGGTCCACCTCTCTATCAAACGGGCGCGGATCTCCTCGACCGGCGTCATCACCTACGGTTCGCCAGCGACGGTGACGTTGAAAACCGCGAAGGCACCGGCGGGTATCGGTCCTTCGGGCTGTGCCGGGGCGACGGGCGTCGGCGCGTCCTATCTCGGGGTCTCGATCGAAGACGGGGCCACCTATCAGTTGCCGGCGCGGGTCAGCATCAACACGGCGAACATCGGCGGACCGTCGGCCGGGCTCGCTATGACGCTCACCTTGATCGACAAACTGAGTCGCCAATCGATCTCGGGCAACCAGCCCATCGCCGCGACCGGCACGATTGACATCCACGGGAACGTCGGCGACGTGGGGGGCGTCGCCGAGAAAACCGTCGCGGTGCAACGCGCCGGGGCGAAGTATTTCTTCGTGCCGCAAGTCGAGGTCGCCACGGCCAAAGCGGCGGCCCGGCCGGGTCTCAAGATCATCGGCGTGACGACCCTCGCCCAGACGTTGCGGGACCTACGCGCCCTCGGTGGCGTCGCTCCGAAACCCCTTACGCCGCCTCGTTAAGCCATTTACCCCAAGGCCGACGCCGTAGTCTGGAGGGAATGGACGACCGCCGAATTCTCTCAACCGCGCGCCAATCGTCAGCCGAGATCGCCCGAATGAACTTCACCACCGTGCGAAAAGGGGGCTACGACCCCAACGAAGTGCGTATTCAGCTGGAGTCGGTGGCGCGAGAGATGGGTCACCTCGAGGCCCGGATTCGGGAGCTCCAAGATCAGCTGAGTGAGGCCCATCGCCGAGCCGCCAATCCGACGATTGACGAGGCCACGCTGGCCGGGGCGCTCGGGGCCCAGAGTGCGGCGATCTTGCGCATGGCCCACGAAGAGGCCGGCCGGGTGACGGCCGAAGCCCAAGAGCGCAGCGCCCAGGTCTTCACCGAGAGCCAACAACGAAGTTCGGCCCACTTGATCGAGGCCCAGGAGCGGGTCGCGGCGCTCATCTCCGAGGCCGAGAGCACGGCCGGTCAAGTGGACCACGACGCCCGTTTGGCCGCGGAACGACTCGTCGAGTCGGCCAAGGTGAACGGCGAAGCACTGGTCGAAGGGGCGCGCGAGCAGGGGCGCGCCATCGTCGAGCAGTCCTACGACGCTCGCAAGGCGGTCCTCAACGACCTGGCCGTGAAACGCAAGGCCCTGCAGATTCAAATCGAGCAGTTGCGCGCGGCGCGCGACGTGCTCGCCACGTTCGTCACGTCGGTCCTCGACCAGGTCGAAGGCGTGCTCTCCGGTATCAACAACTCGGACGAGGAGGCGCGCAACGCGGCTCTCGAAGCCTTGCGACTGCGACCGAACGTGCCCGAGCCGACCGAAGAAGAGGTGCTCGCCAGCACACCCCTACGCCAAGTCGCCGAACCGCAACTGCAAGAAGTGACCGATCTGCCCACCGAAACGCGACCACGGGGGCGCCGGGCACCGAAGGACGACGCGACGAGCGTCGCCGACATCACTGAGGTCTCGATGATCGACGACGACGGCTCCGGTACGGACGTGGTCAACGAGATATTCGCACGACTTCGCAAAGCGACGTTGGAAGAACGCGGTGCCGCACCGGTGCCGAAACGGGCCGCCCCCGTGCCGGCCAAAGCGCCCACGGTGACGGGCGAACTGTTCGAACGTCGTGACGCGGCGCTCGCGGGTTCCCTGGCCGCCCTGACGCGCAAAGTGAAGCGCGCCCTCCAAGACGACCAGAACATCATGCTGGAGCGACTGCGTGACGTGAAGGCGATGATCACCACCGAGCTCGAAGACGAGCACGAACAACGCGCCCGCTACGCCGACGCGGCGATCGACGCCCTCTCGAGCGCCGCCGCCGCCGGGGTCCAGTTCGCGAAGGACGAAGCGGGCGTCAGTGGAGGAGCGGTGGAGGGTGCGGCGCTGCAGGACTGCGCGGCCGACCTGGCGGTGACGATCGTGTTGGCGTTGCGAAAGAGGATTCTCACCGACGGCAGTGGCGACGGCCCGGACCGCGCCAACGCCGCCTACAAGGAGTGGCGCGGCGCGCGCGTCGAACGACTCTGCACCGACGCCGCTCGACGGGCCTTCGAAATTGGTGTGGTGGCCGCCTCGAGAGGCCGCCATGTTCGATTCTTCGTCGCGCCGAACGACGCGCCGTGCGACGCGTGCGCGATGGACGCGGCCTCGGGCGAACGGCCGGCCGGCGAGCTCTTCCCGAGCGGTTCACCCTTCCCGCCACTGCACGCCGGATGCGCTTGCGCCGTTATTCCTGTTTGAAAAACGGCCTAGGCTCGTTGCGTGCGTAGTCCGACTGATATCCCGCCACGTGCGCGCCGGCTCGGTCGGTTCTCTCGAAGATTCTGGTTCGGACTGGCCTTTGTCGTCATCCTCATCGGGTTCCTCTCCCTGCGCAATCTCGCGGTGCTGTGGACCGACCAGATGTGGTTCTCCTCGGTCGGTCTCGAAAAGGTCTTTTCGACGCTGCTGATGGTGAAGGTGGGGCTCGGCCTGACCTTCGGCGCGATCTTTTTCTTCATCATGTGGGGCAACCTGCTCCTGACGGACCGTTTCGGAGCGCGCGACCTCTCCTTCGACCCCGAAGACGAGATCGTTCGCCGATTCCAAAACGTGGTTCGCCCCTACGCCAAGCGCATCTACGCGGCGATCGCTCTGGTGATGGGCTTGATCGCCGGACTGGACGCCACCGGCCAGTGGAACAAGTACCTCCTTTTCGCTAACAGCCAGCCGTTCCACGCCAAAGACGCCCTCTTCCATAAGGACTTGAGCTTCTACGTCTTCACCCTGCCCTTTGTGTCCTTCGTCGTCACTTGGCTGTTGGTGGCGCTGATCGTCGCCTTGATCGTCACCACGGGATTTCACTACCTCAACGGCGGTATCCGCGCCACCCGGGTGACGCCGCGCGTCTCGCCGCGGGTGAAGGCGCACCTGTCGGTCATCGGCGCCGGCATCGCGCTGATGAAGGCGGCCGGCTACGTCATCGCCAAATGGGAGTTGGTCAATTCCACCAACGCTTTCGTGCAGGGCGCCGGCTACACCGACGTCCACGCCCGGATGCCCGCCCTTACGATCCTGTTCTTCTTGTCCATGGCCGCGGCGTTGATCCTGCTCGCCAACGTGCGCATGCGCGGGTGGTCGCTGCCCGCGGTCGCGGTCGGACTGTGGCTCTTCGTGGCGCTCGTGATCGGCGTGCTCTATCCGACGATCTTGCAGGCCTTGAAGGTCAGCCCGAACCAGGACTCGCTGGAGGCGCCCTACATCCAACGCAACATCGAAGCGACGCGCGCTGCCTTCGGACTGGACAAGGTGAAGTACTCCAACTTCGCGGCGTCGACGTCGATCACAGACTCGACGATCAAGACCGACAGCCAAACGCTGGACAACATCCGTCTGTGGGACCCAGCTTCTAACATCGCGTTGGCCAACGTGACACGCCGCCAGTCGATTCACGCGTACTACACGTTCTCCACCCTGGCCGTGGACCGATACTTCATCAACGGCAAACTCACGCCGGTCTTGATTGGCGCGCGACAACTCAACCCCTCGAACCTTCCGTCGCAGTCGTGGGTGAACCAACACCTGCAGTACACCCACGGCATCGGTGCGGCGGTCCTGCCGGCCAACGCCGTTGACTACACGACGGGCAACCCCAACTTCGTCGTCTCGAACGTGCCGCCGGAGTCGACCAACGGCATGCCAGTCCTCACCCAACCGGACATCTACTTCGGCATCAAGGACCCGGGTTGGATCGTGGCCGACACCAAGCAGCCTGAGCTCGACTACCAGGTGAACTCGGGGGCCAACGCCGGTCAGCCGGTGGAGACCCACTACAACAGCACCGGCGGCGTGCCGGTCGGCAGCATCTTCAGTCGCTTGGCCTTGGCGCTACGCCTCGGCGACTTCAACTTCCTGATCTCGAACCAGATCACGTCAAAGAGCCGGGTCCTCTTCGTGCGCGACGTCCAGCAGATGGCCCAGAAGGCGGCGCCGTTCCTCACCTTCGACTCCAACCCGTACGCCGTCATCGCCAACGGTGAAGTGCAGTACGTGCTCGACGGCTACACGACGACCGATCAGTACCCCTACGGCGAAAACGCGTCGAACCTCAATGTCAATTCCGGCGGACTGCCCGGCAGCTTCAACTATGTCCGCAACTCGGTCAAAGTCGTCGTCAACGCTTACACGGGCGCGATGACCTTCTACGCCAACGACCCGAACGACCCGATCCTGAAGGCCTATCGCGCGGCGTTCCCGACGATGTTCCACCCGATGAGCCAGATGCCCGAGTCGATCCGCACCCACCTTCGCTACCCCTCGAACCTCTTCTCGGTCCAGGCTGCGACGTTGGCGAAGTACCACATCTCGACCGCCAGCGCGTTTTTCGTGGCGTCGGACCGCTGGGAGATCTCGCCGTCGACCGGTTCGGGCTCGCCGGAACAGTCGCTCGCCCTGACCCAGGTCACCAACAACGCGGGCAACGTCGTGTCGTCGTCGCTGGCCCCGATGAGCCCGACGTACCAGGTGGGTTCACTGCCCGAGGCCAATCACCAGCAGCTCTTAGAGAACATCGCCTTCGTGCCCGCGGGTAACTCCGCCACGGTCCAGGGCCTCACGGCGTTCATGATGGCCACCAGCGATCCCGCGGATTACGGCCAACTGCACGTGTACGTGACGCCGCGCGGTCAGTCCGTCACCGGACCCGTGCAGGCCGACTCCGAAATGCAGCAGAACGCCGCGGGTTCCAGTGCCATAAGCCTGCTCAACAAGAATGGGTCCCAGGTACTTCTGGGCAACAACGTGATGGTGCCACTGGACCAGAGCATCCTCTATATCCGTCCTCTGTACGTGATCAGTACGTCGAACCCGATACCTCAATTGCGCTACATCTTCGCGGTCTTCAATCAGGACGTGTCCTTTCAGCCAACGCTGGCACAGGCGGTGTCGGCGGTATTCAACTCCAACGTGTCGATCGGGGGCTCGTCGCCGGGCAGGACCGGTGGTGGCGGGTCGACCCAGACCGGCCAGAAGGCCGCCGTTTACCTGAAGAACGCGGCGACCGACTACGCCGCGGCCCAGACCGATCTCAAAAACGGCAACCTCGGTGCCTATCAGGCTGAAGTCAACGCCATGGAGAATCAATTGCAGTTGGCCCAAAGCGCGCTGACCAAGAAGTAGATCAGCAGTCGCTCCTTCATGGGCGCCGCGATACCGTGAAGGGGATTTTGATGGCAACTCGTACTTCGTCGGCAAGCGTTGGGCACGGCCCTCGAACTCTCTGCCATGTCCAATTAATTGGCAACACTTGCTTGACGAGACGCACCAGGTGACGCGTGGCTGTTCGACGAAGTGGCGTCGGCAAAGGTGACCGAGTGATTTTGCGATAAAGTGGACTCTGCATCGCGGGGTGGAGCAGTCTGGTAGCTCGTCGGGCTCATAACCCGAAGGTCGCAAGTTCAAATCTTGCCCCCGCCACGAACGAAGTATGAAGGCCCAGGCCGTGCCTGGGCCTTCGCCCTGTCTGGAGCGCAATTCGCCGCGCAATCCACTGAAATAAGGTCATCGAGGTCCGCAGGCACTTCTAGAGCGCCGGTCACCGGGTGGAGAAAGTATCAACCCGGGAATCCACCCCCAGTCTGATGACAGGCGGGCCGGCAATTGCGATTCTGGTCACATGACAATCACTAACTACCTATTAAACATTGGGCTCATCTCATTGGTCATTCTTCAGATCCGAGGTCACTACGTGACACGAGCCCGGTTGATGCTTCCGCTGGTAGCCACCTTCGTGGTAGCTGGTCAGTTCCTCCACGCCGTACCCACTGCGGGCAACGACCTGATTCTCATCATCGTCCTATGCGCCATCGGCGCGGTTCTGGGAGTGGGGGCCGCCCTCGTGACGAACGTCAGACTCGACGGGTCGAGCGCCTTTGCCAAGGCTGGACTTGTGGCGTCGGTCCTGTGGGTCGTGGGCGTCGGTATGCGAATGGGTTTCGCATTCTGGGTGAGTCACCGGGGGCCAGCCGTCGGTCGCTCGGTTCAGCCTGGAGCACCACATCACGTCTGGCGCCGCGTGGGGTGCCGCCTTCGTCCTCATGGCGATAGCTGAGGTGGTCGCTCGCACCGTCGTGGTGTTCCTCAGGGCCCGGCGCATCGGAGCGGTGATCGAGCGCGGGGGACTTCTCCGCTCTCGTGTGGCGGCCTGAGCGTCCGGCGCACGCACGTCGTATTGGTGGGAACATCGTGACTATGAGGCGCGACCTCCAACTCTCCACTCAGTGGGAAACGAGAAGCGAGCGAGTGATGAGCGTCGCTCGCCTCATCGCATTGGTCGGCATTCTTACGTTGTGCGCGCACCAGGTGCCACCGACTGGTGTTTCGGCCGATCACTTGGCGAAGTGGATACTCATGTCGGCCGCGGCGGTGGGCTGGATGGGTTGGTTGAGCAGCCGCCGGCTCGGCGCTCCGGCGCGAACCACGGGGCTGTTTATATTGCTGCTGGCCACGTCGGGCGGATCCTTGGCGGCGGTGGCACCCGTGGCCATCAGTTTCATGGCCGTCGCCGCATTGGGTGCGGCGATCGCCTTCGGCGGCCTCGCGGCCGTCGCCTTCGGTGTCGTCGGTGTCGCGGCGCAAGGAGTGGCCACTTTGGTGGTCGGCGGTGCCGGGATACTGGTAGCCGAGGGAGCCCTCTTCGTGGTCATCGCCATGATGGCCGGTGCCAGCCGGCACCAATACATCGAGCGAACGATGCAGGCCGAGGAACTGCTCGTCGAGCGGGTGCGAGCCGACTCCGAAAGGGACCGTGCCGCCGCGTTGACCGAGCGCAACCGAATCGGACGAGAGGTCCACGACGTTCTCGCGCACTCCCTGGGAGCGCTCTCGGTCCAACTCGATGCCGTCGACGCTCTCCTCGAAAGGGGCGACGATACGGACCGGGCTCGTGAACTCGTTCAACAGGCTCGACGAATCGCCGTCCGGGGTCTCGAGGAGACTCGCCAGGCGGTTCACGCCCTGCGTGATGAGCCGGTCGCCCTGGCAGAACAACTGGCATCTTTGGCCGCTCGCGACCAGGCTCAGCTCACGGTCGCGGGCTCGCCACGACCCTTGGCGGCCAACGCGGGACTCGCGCTGTATCGCGCGGCCCAGGAGGCGCTCACGAATGCCCGTAAGCACTCGCCCGGCGCGCCGGTGTCGATCACGCTCCAATTCGATCCGCGGATCACGAAGCTCACGATCATTAATGGACGCTGTCCTAATTCGATCTCACCGAGCGAGCTGAGTGCGACGGGCGGAGGATTCGGACTGCAGGGCATGCGCGAGCGGATCGAGTTGTTGGGTGGTCACGTTGTGGCAGACAACACTTCGGAAGGCTTCAGCGTCGAAGTGGCCGTGCCGTCATGAGGGTCGTCGTCGCCGACGACCAGACGGTCGTGCGAGAGGGTCTGGTCACCTTGTTAGAGACGATGCCGGAAGTGGAGGTGGTGGGCTCAGCCGCGGACGGTGAGCAAGTGGTGGCGCTCGTTGTCGAATTCGCCCCGCACGTCGTACTGATGGACTTGCGCATGCCGCGAATGGACGGAGTTGAGGCCACGAGGCGAATTCGTGATGAACACCCTCAAACCCAGGTGGTGGTTCTGACCACGTTCGCTGATGACGAGTCCATAGTCAGTGCCCTTCGGGCCGGTGCAATCGGGTACCTGACCAAGGATGCGGGTCGTGAGCACATCCTTCGTGCGCTGGAGGCCGCGACCTCAGGTCAGGCCATTCTCGATCCGACCGTTCAGGCTCGACTCGTTGAAGTAGCGACGCTGCCGAGTGCAGTGCGAAGCGGACCGCCCCCCGACGGATTGACCGAGCGAGAAACCGAGGTCCTGCGACTGATCGCGTCGGGACTCTCCAACTCCGAAATTGGCGAAAAGCTCTTCGTAAGTCAGGCCACAGTGAAGTCGCACATCAACCGGATCTTCGCCAAGACGGGCTGTCGAGATCGCTCCCAGGCCGTCGCATACGCGCACCGGTGCGGATTGGTTCCATGAACATCTCGGTCGAACCTTGGACATTCAAGATGTGGACTCGGATCGGTCTGCGCGGAAGGCCCGTCTCCTGGCGATCGTCAGCGAGCGAGCGGTGGCTTCGGCGTCGTCGCCGAAGCCAATTGACATCCTGGTATGGATCTCGCCGTAGGAGCGCACCGGGTTGCGGCCCGCCGCGTTGAAGAACCCAGTGAGCTCGAGCGTGTGGCCGTGCACACCGGATCAGACTGGTCCACCGTTCAATTTCCAGGCTCAACGAATGACCGGCGACCCAGTTACAGTCGCAATATGGTGCGCGAGACTGTCACTGGTTATTGCTGGCCGCAGTCAGTTGGCCGCGGAGAACACATCGGTCTTCACATGTCGTCGTCGGGCGCACGACCAGTGCGCGTCGAGATCGCACGCGTGGGGAGTCAACGTGAGGTTGTGTTCACTTCGGCATTAGTGGCGACAGGCGATCACGAGACTCCGGCGACTGCATCGTCGGCCGGTTGCAGGTGGCCGGTCGCACTGACGGTTGACGTTGACCCTTCGTGGCGTTCGGGCTACTACGAAGTCGTAATGGAGATTGAGGTTGGCGACAAGGTGCGTCGCGACTACGCCTTTTTCGTGGTGCGATCCCAATCCAAGGAGCGGATCGTCGTCGCGTTAGCTACCAACACCTGGCACGCCTACAACGATTTCGGCGGGACGAATCTCTACAACGGGGGAACCCACGTCTCAATGCAACGTCCGATGTCGGCGGGCTATCTCCACAAACCATTCGGCAAGGGGCGTCGCGTCACCGGCACCGGCGCCCCCGATCCCCAGAACGCCGCGCACGTGGGGTATATCCAGTTGAATCATTTGTCGAGCTGGGCGGGTTCCGCGGGATGGCCTGACTGGGAGCACCCTTTCATTGCCTGGGCGGAGCGTGAAGGATTTGAAATTGGCGTCTGTACGAACGCGGACCTCGAAGACCATCCCGAAGTGTTGGATAGCGCGAGTCTGTACTTGTCGGTCGGCCACGATGAGTATAGGTCGAAGGGGATGCGCGACACCGTCGAACGCTTCATCGAGCGAGGCGGCAACGCGGCCTTCTTTTCGGGCAATACGTTGATGTGGCAGGTCCGCATTGAGGGCGGCGATCGCGACGTGATGGTGGGTTACAAGGGATTCTTTAAAGACGATCCGCTCATGGGTACCTCTCGCCAGTCGGAGGTGACGACCTTGTGGTCCGACGTCATTGTGGGTCGACCCGAGAATACTTTGACGGGAGTCACCTTCACTCGCGGTGGCTATCACCGCATTGGTCGCAACGTGACGGCCGGACTGGGAGGCTACACCGTGCATCGCGCGGGGCATTGGATTTTTGACGGCACCGGACTCAGCTACGGAGACGTCCTCGGTTCGAGCGCGACCGTGGTGGGCTACGAATGCGACGGGTGTGCGTTTACCTATCGAGACGGCCTTCCCTACCCCACCGGAGAAGATGGCACCCCCGCGACGTTCGAGATTTTGGGCACGTGCCCGACCCAGCACTTCACCCATGAAACCGCTCCACGTCCACCAGCTCCGGGTGAGCCCAGCGAGCTGCAGTACATCGCCTCGCGGGTTTTTGGGACGCGCGATCCCGTGGCGATGGAGAGGATTCGACACGGCCACGCGGTGTTGGGTGCGTACACGAACGAGGCGGGAGCGACGGTCCTCACGTCGGGGTCCACCGATTGGGCGCACGGTCTGGGCGAGCGCGATCCCCAGATTGAACAAATCACGCGCAATGTGCTGAACAAGCTGGGATAGAGATTATTGACGTCGATCCCGACGGCGAAGCCTTAGTGGGGTTCCGAACGGGGCTGAGTTCGAATTCGACGCGCGACGAAGTCGGCAATGTTTTCATTGAGATCGCTCTCGGGCGCGAAACTTCTTAATCGCAGCTCGTCCGTGTCAGTGGTGATCCGCCCGGCGACCACGTCGAATATCTGTCGATTGCCCGTCGACGCCACCTCCGACCACGACGCGATCAACGTGGCCAGTTCGAGCGCGCTCGCTCGCAACTGTTCTCTGCCGACAATGTCAGTGATGAGCCCCATTCCGAGTGCGGCGTCAGCGGTGACGTCGCGACCACTCAGAAAGAGGGCCCGAGCGACGCTCTCACCCATCACGTCGACCACCAACCGGATCCCGGCCTCTGAATACACCAGTCCCAGTTTCAACGCGGGGATGGAGAATTTCGTCTCGGGCGACGCCAAGCGCACGTCCGCCGAGAGTGCCAACTCCAGACCCCCACCGATGACGTTGCCTTGAAGGGCCACGACGATCGGCACCTTCGATCGACGCAGGCTTTCAAAGTTCTTCTCGTGCGCGATCAGAGCCTCGGCGCTCCCGAGAGACGCCTCGATGAGGTCGTAGCCCGCACAGAAATCGGGGGGAGCTGCCGTAATGACGATGACTCTCGTGCCCACGGGCGGAGTGGCCACCAACTCTTCGAGACGGTCGATGGTCGAACGTCCGAGCACATTTCGCCTATCGCCGCCGGCCAAACGAATTTCGAAGACGCCGTGCTTCATCGCCTCGGCCTCGACTCGCGTGGCGGGGGGGACAGCCAAGCGATGTCGGCGTCGGTCGTGGATCCACTTCGTCGAGCGTCGCCAGCGATAGGCCGTCTGCGACTGCATCCGGGACATCGATCGACTCAGCCGAGACATCGAGGTCACAAAGGTCTCCTTGTATTCATGGTTCCAGGCTCTCTCATGTGGTCATTGGGCGACGCAGTCGTCACGTCATTTCCTCATCACTCAACTCGTCACGAACTTCGTCGGAGTGCTCACCGAGCGTCGGCGGTGGTAGCCGAAGGGCTACTGGATTGCGACCAAAGCGCAGAGGGCTACCGGACAGTTCAATCGCTCCCAGGGTGGCGTGCTCCGCCGTCCAGACAAGGTTCTGCTGCCGAACCTGCGCACTCGAGTACACCGCGTCAAGTTTCTTCACCTCACCGGCGGGGACGCCGGCCTCGTCAAAGCGCGCGAGCCACACTTCGACACTCTCAGCGGCGAGGGCCGGTCCGATTAACTCGTTCAGTTCTCGCGTGTTCGAGATGCGCTGGTCGTTCGTGGCGAAACGGACATCGTGAGGGTCTATGCCCATCAGTGGCGCGAACCGACCCCAAATGGTGTCGTTGCCAACGGCGATCACGATAGGACCGTCGCTCGCGTCGAAGCCGCCGTAAGGGCAGACCGTAGGGTGTTGGTTTCCCGACGGAGGCGGCACCTCGCCAGCAATCAAGTACCGAGTGCCTTGAAACGCGTGGAGGCCGATTTGGCCGGCTAACAGCGACGTCGACACCCGCTGGCCTCGACCGCTTGAAGCCCGTTCGACCAGGGCGGCCAATACGCCAATGACGCCGAAGAGTCCCGCCGAAATGTCGGCGATGGGGACGCCGACTTTCACCATGGGACCTTGGGGTGACCCGGTCAGCGACATCAAGCCCCCTTCGGCCTGTGCGATGTGGTCATAGCCGACTCGTTGAGCGTCGGGACCGTCGTCACCAAAGCCACTGATGGATAGACGCAGGAGGGCGGGATTCAACGCCTCCAACTGTTCATCACCGAGGTCGAGGCGTTCCATGACCCCAGGGCGAAAGTTCTCCACGACCACGTCGGCCCAACGCACCAGACGTTCAATGAAGGGACGTTCACTCGGGTCCTTCAGATCGATGGTCACGCTGCGCTTGTTGCGATTGACCGATAAGAAATATGTGCTCTCGCGCTGCGCACCGCTGGCCATGAACGGTGGCCCCCACATCCGAGTGTCGTCACCCGTGCCGGGCTGCTCTAACTTGATCACGTCGGCGCCCAAGTCACCGAGGACCATCGTGGCGTAGGGTCCGGCCAGAACTCTCGAGAAATCGAGCACGTGAGTGCCGGCGAGCGGTCCGCGCCGAACGTCGGCGCTCTTCATGTCCGGGTCACTGCTCAATTGGGTCAATCCCTTGAAATGCGATCGTCACCTCGCGATGAGGTGTTGGTGAACGACGTGGGAGCGTCTCAAGGTGGCGCGTCGCACCACCTTGAGACGCTCTGCCACGCCTCTATCTATTTGACTCCATCCGCCTTCAGTACCGCGAGGCACGCGGATTTTGACGTGCAGTTCGTCACGTCGCCCAAAATCTTGGCCGTGAGCGGCGTACCTTGAACTTCGTTACCGGTCGATGCGTTGGCGATGAAGGGCGCGTAAGGACCGAACGTGTTGTGGTACTTGTTGAAATCGATACTGCCGCTCGCGCCTTCGTAATTGACCTTCTTGTTGGCCTTTATGAGCGACACGCACGACTTGTACGAGTAACACTTCGTGCCGGGCGGATTCGTCACCATCGACATGTCCTTTGACACTGTCGAACCCTTCGTGGTCTTCGCGTACGTGTCCGCCAGCGCCAGGGTGATCACCGCGTCGTAGGCGTAGTTCGAGCCCGATAGGGGACCGGCCGCCGCTTGGCTCGGGAACAACTTCTTGAAACCAGCCAGGAAGAAGTTGTCGGCCTGGCCCGTCAGGGACGTTCCCATGACCGAAGTCAAGTGAGCGTGAGCGTTCGCTGTTCCGAATGCCTTGATGTAGTCACTACTCGTCGTCACGTCGGTGCCAATCCAAGGAATGGTCGAGCCGAGCTGCGTGAACTCAGTCTCGAGCACCGCCACCGTGGGCGCGTCGGTCTGGGAGAAGATGACGTTCGGCTTGTCGGCGATGACTTGCGCGACGGTGTTGGTGTAGGACGACTGGTCGGCCTGAACGTTGTAGACGTTGATGACCGTACCGCCCAGCTTGATCCAGGTCCTCTTGACCGGCGCCACGATCGTCTGGGCCGCGGCGTCAGAGTAGAAGAGCAGGTCGGCCGTCTTGTAGCCCTTGATGTGGGCGTACGTGGCCATCGCCACACCGAGCTGGCTGTCCGACGGGCTATCGCGGAAGAGATACGGATCGGTCTGCGTATCGCGGGTCGTGTCACCACCTTGGAACTCGTCAATGATCTTGTTGGCCTTCAACACCGGCTCCACCGCGTTGATCTCCTGTGTAGTGGGACCGATGATGCCGGCAATGCCACCGCCCGAGAGCAACTTCAACAGCGCTGTCTTGCCTTCCACGGGGTCACATCCCGTGTCGCCCTGGGGAATGAGGAGCTTCTTGCCCAGCACCCCGTGATCGGCGTTCACTTGGGCCTGAGCGATCTGAGCACCTTGGTAGATACCCTCACCCAAACTCGCCAACGGACCCGTGAAGCACGACAGTACGCCGAACGAAACGGTTCCCGAAGAGGCTCCCGCCGTCGAGTCCGCCCCGATGGCCACTCCACTTCCCAGCACGGTCGCCAACGCCACAGCGCCCGTCAATTTCCGAACTGTTATCAACTTCCTAATACTTCTCATTTGACCCCCTCATTTTGTTCTTCTCTCCTACGAGAACTCTTCGAACTACGACATCCTCCCGACGTAGAGGTCTATGACCTCGTCGTCGTGTAACAGTTGTTCGGCTGGACCGTCGAGGCGATTCTTGCCGAGCACCATGACGTAGCCCCACTGCGCGTGGCGCAGCGACCGTCGCGTGTTCTGTTCGACCACGCAGATGCCCACGCCCGTCGTCATCACTTTTTCAATCTGTTCCCAGAGTGCACTCTGCAACATTGGTGAGAGACCGGCACTGGGCTCGTCGAGCAACATGACCTCGGGATCGAGCATGAGACCGCGGGCCATGGCGAGCATGCTGCGCTGACCACCGCTAAGGCCCCCGGCCTTACGCCGGAGTGACTGCTTCAAATCGGGAAAGAGTTCACCGAGTTCGTCGATTCGTTGCGCCACTCCGTGCTTACGCGTGTATCCACCCATCTCCAGGTTCTCTCGAACCGTGAGATCCGGGAACGTATTCGCGACCTGAGGCACGTAGGCCAACTTTCGACGCACGAGTTTTTCGGGCGGCAAATTGGTGGTCTCTTCGTCGAGTACGTACACGTGGCCACTCGTGGTCTTGATGACGCCACTGATCGCCTTCAGCAGCGTCGACTTGCCGGCGCCGTTGGGTCCAACGATGGCCGTGATGTGGCCTTTGCGAACGTCGAGTGACACGTCTTCGATGATCGGCGAACCTCCGTAACCGGCGGTCACATTCTCGACTCGTAGGACGACGGGAGCGTCCAAGTAGGCGTTACTCATTCGTCATCATTTCCCAGGTAGGCGTCCACCACGCGCTTGTTGTCTCGTAGCTCGTCAAAGCGACCCTGAGCGATGACTGAGCCGAGGTCCATGACTATCACTTCATCGCAGGTCTTCTCAACGAAGGGCAGGTTGTGCTCTACCACGACGACGGTGCTGCCGGCCTTCTTTAACTCTCGGATGGCCTCGCCAATTCGTTCGCCCAAGACGGGGTTCACGCCGCCCATGGGTTCGTCCAAGATGGTCAGGCGGGGTTTGGCGGACGCGATGCGAGCGAACTCCAAGAGGCGTTTCTGACCGCCGCTCAGACCGACGGCCCGGTCGTTTCGACGCTCGTCCAAGTGATAGTGCGCCATGAGTTCGCGAAGTTCTTCAGTGTCGTGCGTGTCTTGACGACGAAGTCGCCGGGCCGACGTCAGTGATCGCCAGAGTGATTCGCGCGCGAGGTCTGATCGGCCGACTCGGACGTTGTCCAGGACCGAGAGGTCACGCCATTCGCGCGGCGTCTGGAACGTGCGGATCATACCCATCCGCGAGATTTGATCCGGTCGCATACCCACGACGTCAACTCCGGCGAATCGCACGCTGCCCGACGAGGGCTGTTCGAAGCCTGAGACTAAATCAATCACGCTGCTCTTGCCGGCGCCGTTGGGACCGATCAGTCCCACGACACTCCCTTCACGGATCGTCATGGTGCAGTCACTAACGGCCACCACCCCGCCGAAGGATTTCGAGAGGCCCTCGATCTCGAGTAACGCGGTGGCGCTCACGACTCCACACCGATGGCCGGGTCCGTCGCGACGTCGTCGTGGCGAGGATCGGGCGAGCGCCTCGAACGGGTAAACCACCTTCGCCACGATCTTCGAACACTCGTCCCATCCGTGCCCAATCGTTCGGGCAGGAGTCCGCTGGGACGAAATTTGAGCATCAGAATTATCAATAGGCCGATGAGTATCTGGCGAAGGGCCGGTCCAAGTTCGGGACGGGCCGCGGGGGAAGGAATGTAGCGCGTCATCTCCACGAAACCCACGTACACGATGAACGAGCCCAACACGACTCCCCGGGGGTTGCCGCGACCCCCCACCAAGATTGCCGCGTACAGCACGAATATTTCCGTGGGCTTCCAGTCCAAGGGGTTGAAGGCGCCGATGTAAGCGGCGAAGAGTCCGCCGGAAAGACCGGCGAGGCCGGCTCCGAAGAGGTAGGTCCGGTACTTCGCCCAAAAGACGTTGCGCCCGTACACTGACGCCGCGCGTTCGTCATCTCGAACGGCGCGCACCATTCGACCGAAGGGACTCGTTGAGAGACGCTGGACCAAAAGGTAAACCCCGAACAAGACGAGGAGGCAGAACGCGAAGAAGTAGTAGTGGTACGCGTTGTAAGAGAGGTGTTGCCCCATGGGATCGAAGAGTCCAAAGACGCCGTTGTAGCCATTGAACAACGGCGTAAAGTTTTCCACCAAGTAATAGATCGCCCAGACGGCCCCGAAGGTCGTGATGGAGAAGTACACGTCGCGAAGGTTACGAAGCGCGATGGCGCCAATAATCGAGGCAAAAGCCACCACCACCACCACCGCGATAACGACGGCCAGTAGATACGGCAAGTGCCACCCAAGCACGTACTCCACGGGCGCCTTCGCCTTTCCGACCGTCATGATGATGGTCATGTAGACGCCCAAGGCGAAATACGCGTAGGCCGAGAGGTCAAAGTCACCGGCCCATCCCCAGATCATGTCGATACCGAGCGCCAGTACGCCGAAGATCGTCGCCTCGGTGAGGATCGCGGTCCAGTACTGGAGCATCAGGCCCTCACCGTAAGAGCTCGTCCCCGCACGAACATCCCATTGGGCTTGATGAGCAGCATCACGACTAGGAACCCAAACGCAAAAACGAGCTGGTACGCCGACGAGGTGTACGTCCCGGCGATCGACATGACGAGGCCCAATACGACGGCGCCACCGAGTGTGGCGTACGGGCGTCCGAGCCCCCCGCCCACGGCCGCGGTGATGGATAGCAATAGAAAACCATTCCCGATGGTCGGCGTGATCGTGCCAATCGTTTCACCATAAAGAAAGCCAGCAAATCCCGAAATGGCTCCAGCCACGGCCCAGGTTTGCATCACCACGCTTCGCGCTGGAATGCCGCTTACTTGTGCCAGTTCGCGATTTTGCGATACCGCTCGAAGGGCTTTGCCGAGACGCGTCCTTTGCAAAAGTACGTAGATCAGTCCCGCGACCACCACCGCCGAGAGCATCACCCTGATCGTGAGAGTCGTCCACAGGAAGGGTCCCACGTGCAGAAGACTTCCCTGCGCGAAGCCGTACGAAACGCTCGCGCCACCAAAGCCGATCAGCAACAGATTCTGCAATATGAGCGACGCGCCGAGTGTCGCGATCAGTGTCGACACCGGTTTTTGATTCCTGAATCGTTCGATGAGTCCGAAGTTCAGCGCCATGCCGGCGAGTGCTCCAAAGACGGTGGCGATTATGGCGCATACGTACAGGCTCTGATGAAAATTGGTATCGCTAACGTACGCGGCGTATGCCCCGATGGTGAGCACCTCGCCGTGGGCCAGATTCACCACGTTGCTCACGGCGTACTCGAGAGTAAAGGCGACTGCGGAGAGCGCGAGAATTGCGGCGACCGCCAAGCCCATCCCCAGGCTGATCCAAAAGATACTCATATCCCCCGAGACACTGCGAAGCATCGGCTCCACCAAATTCGGAGGGATACTTCAGACTGAATTGTTGCGAGAATAACACAGCAAAAATGTACAAAAATTTTGAGTCATTGAAAAAATTTCATAGAGCACGAGTCCTCACACATACCCGAGTCGTCGGTCCTACTTTTCGTTCGTCGTCGCCCGCAAGTGACATGCGCAACAACGTGGCTTCCGTGAGTCACAACCAATTCCCAACCAATTGAACGTGATGGAGTCGTCCGAACGACCCCTCTTCGATCCCGAACCGAATTGTTCAACCGTCCCGCCATCAGTTTGCGCACCGAGTGACAACGTGCTCTGGACTTCACTTGAGCGGCGAACCACCCCCGGTGTGTCGGCACCGTTGAAGCTCGGCCACTCCGACCGGTCAATCTGACGGCGGTACCTCGGCGCTGGTAATCTCGCCCACAGTGCTCGGGGAGATCCGAGAGCGGGTACGTGTGGGTGGCACGTCGAAGGAAGGTCGGGTCCATGAGTATTCTTGGCAATCGCGTGCTTCGGCGAGAGGACCCCAAGTTCCTTACCGTGGGTGGGACCTACGTGGCCGATCTCGCGTTGCCCGGCTCGGTCGACGTGACGTTCGTGCGTTCGAGCATGGCGCACGCCAGAGTCGTGTCGGTGGACTCGACGAACGCGCAAGCGATGGCGGGAGTGCTCGCCGTCTACACCAACGACGACCTGGGAATGGCCAAATTCCCGACCGTCATGGGCATGACGAACGAAGCCATGGCCCCTCCGATGCTGGCCTCCGGTACGGTGCGCTTCGTGGGCGAACCGATCGCGGTCATCGTCGCCGAGTCTCGTGAGATCGCGGAAGACGCCTTAGAACAAGTGGTGGTCGAGTACGACCCGCTAAATGTCGTCATTGATCCCGTCATAGCGAGAACCGACAAGGACTTGCTCTTCCCGGACGCCGGGACGAACACCTCCTTTTCCCTCGACTTCGGTGGCGACGAGAAGCTCTTCGACGACTGCGAGGTCGTGGTCGAATTGTCATTGGTCAATCAGCGTGTCGCGCCGTGTCCGCTCGAGGTTCGCTCGGCGGCCGCTCATATGGCTGACGACGGACGACTGGAGTTCAACTCTTCGACCCAAGCCCCTCACGGCGTTCGCGACGCGCTCGCGACCTTCCTCGGCCTCGAGCCGGATCAAGTACACGTCGTGACACCGGACGTCGGTGGCGGATTCGGAGCCAAGGCCGCGGTTTACCCCGAGGACATCGTCGTGGGGTGGTGCGCGCAGAAGCTCGGCCGTGCGGTGCGCTGGACCGAGACGCGCTCAGAGAGCATGCTCGGACTCGGTCACGGCCGCGGCCAGGTCCAGCACGTGCGAATCGGCGGGACCCGTGAGGGCGTCGTTCAGGCGTATCGCATTGAAGTGCTGCAAGACAGTGGGGCCTACGCGGGCTTCGGTACGGTGCTTCCGTTCATGACCCGAGTGATGACCTCGGGTCC
>Ga0182024_10009702_pt1 | contig 19831 bp, 20 predicted proteins | sample P32metaG_FD_120480 | JGI IMG/M metagenome (GOLD analysis project Ga0182024, IMG submission 120480) | Permafrost microbial communities from Stordalen Mire, Sweden - P3-2 metaG (Illumina Assembly) | ecosystem: Environmental > Terrestrial > Soil > Wetlands > Permafrost | place: Sweden: Stordalen... | reverse complement strand
GCACTTCTATCTGCTGCGCGGAGTCGTGCCGGCCGATCGCGTGGTGGCGGTCCCGATGGCGACGTGCCGCGACGTGGAGGCGGTGTTGGGTATCCCCGCCAGCCGGATACGCGTGGTCTACAACGCGCCCGATCCGACTTTTCATGCTCCTCCGGCCAGAACACGGGTGCGCGGCGAAGAATCCGGTTACCCGCCCGAGATCCAGCGCGTGCTGGACCGCTACCGTATCCACTACCCGTTCCTCTTGTACGTGGGACGAACCAATCCGCAGAAAAACATCCCCCGGCTGGTGGAGGCCTTTGCGGTGCTGCGAGGCGAAATCCAGGAGCATGCTGTCTATCGGGACTTGCGGCTGCTGATCATCGGCGACGAGATTTCACGCTATCCGGCGCTGCGCCACGCCGTCATCCAAAGCCGCGTGGAGGACACCGTGCGGTTTCTCGGATTTGTGCCCATCGATACGCTGCGATCCTTTTATCAGGCCGCATCGGCTTTTGTTTTTCCGTCGCTTTATGAGGGCTTCGGGCTCCCGCCGCTCGAAGCGATGGCCTGCGGGACGCCGGTGGTTTGCTCGCACGTCAGTTCGCTGCCGGAGGTGGTGGGAGACGCCGCGGAGATTGTAAATCCGGAAAATGTTTTCGACATCGCGCGCGGGATACGGGAGGTGCTGCTCGATCAGCCACGCCGTAGCCTCATGGTGGAGCGCGGCTTCGAACAGGCGCGGCGATTCAGTTGGGAGCGGACCGCGCAGCAGGTGCTGGATGCCTACGAAGAAATCGGATCGTACAAGAAACGGCCGCGCTGAGCCGGCGCATTCCGGTCCTGCTCACGTCCCAGCCAGACGACGCGCGCTTTGACCACGTCGCTCAGTTGCTCGGTTGACAAACGGAAGGCTTCCCAGGCGGTGGGACTATCCAAGTCGGCGTCCGTTACCAGGTAGTGGCGACGCGTGCCCGAGCGAATATAGCGCAACAGGGCTTCCCCGCGGCGTTCGATCACGTAGAGGCCTTGGGGAGAGAGCGCGGACCGGCGCTGCTCGGAAGTATCCAGAAGGGCAATGTCATAGGATGCAAGCGTAGCGGCCATGGCTGGATCGGCGGCCAGTTTCGCAATTACTAGATCGGCGGGAACCGTGGCGGCAGGATATGGCAACGGGAAGCTTTTACGCCAGTTCACCTGGGAGGGCCAAGAGCGACCGGGCCCTATGGGGCGTTCTAGAAAAGCAACTTCGGGGACTCGCTCGCCGGAATGGCGGCGCTGGAGCTGAGCCTCAATCTCTTCGAGCGGCGCCAGATCGAGCAGGGACAGGTGAAAATACTTTAACGCCAGATCGAAGACCTCAGGTGAGAGATTTCGAACACCTTTGAGCACATTATGGACATGAGGCTGCGAAATACCAATACCGCGAGCGAATCCTCTCTCCGTGAGCTCGCCATTGCGAACTTCGTTCCGGACGTAGGCCAGCAGCTTGAGGCGCGCGTCCTGGAAGGTCAAGTTACCCACTTCTCGTATTTCAGTGTGAAATAGGCCCCCGCAGGAATAAGAAGAAGCAGCAGTCTGGAGACATTACAGCCATTAACTGCGGCCCAAAAGTGAACCTAACCAAGTACTTGATACTCTTGGCCTTGTCGTACTCTCTCCTTAGCCGGGGAAGGATTTCTTCCTTAGCTGCATGGCCCTTTTGCGTTGACGTGACTCGCTTGTGCCATGAGACTAGAAATCACGTCGACCGATATGACTCGGCGGTTGTGCCGGGTTTTCCAAGGAAGAGGACGAAATGGAATGGACACGTTCCGAAACGTTGGCGCTCGCGGCGCCGGCGTGCAACATCTGCCTGGGCTTAGGATTGCGAATCGGCCGCCATGGGGCGACGCATCCGTGCAATTGCGTGTTAAGAGCTATTTTCCGGGCATGTTTTGATCGCTTCCGCGAATCTGTGAGCCGTGAGAAGTACATGAGCCGTGTAACGCTGGATCCGTTGCCCGGCAAGGACCGCAGGGGTTCCTGGGGCCGCAAGGATGAAGAGTTTGCAGCCGACTTTTGTCTGGTGAGTAAACGGACTCTGACGGAGCCCGAGAACCGCATTTTCAAGTATCACTTTCTGCTGGGCGCGGACTGGAAGCTGTGCTGCGCCAGGCTGGGGATGGACCGCGGGAATTTTTTCCATGCCGTCTACCGCATCGAACAGAAGCTGGGCCGGGTGTTCCGCGAACTGGAGCCTTATTCGCTCTTCCCCGTGGACGACTATTTCCATGGTCCGTCGAAGGATGTTTCCAGTTGTCTGGAGGATCACGTCGTGCCGATCCGTCGGCTTGGCGTGCGCAAGGTCGCGCTTCCCGATCAGCGTACGGCCTGAAGTGTGTGTGAGGCGGGCGCGACCCGGTGGTGACGCCGTTACAACGTCCGCTTCATTCGAACTGCTTTTGAAATCCGGCGAACTGCTGCTTGAGATCCTCGAGTTCACGACGCAATTGGGCGACTTCGGCCTCGAGCAGCGTGAGCCGATCGGATCGCGGGGGCGCGGCAGAATCCGCTGGTTGCTCTTGCGCTAAAGCTGCTGCCGCGGCGGGTCCGGAAAGCAAATGCGCATAGCGCGCTTCCTTTTCACCTGGGCGGCGGGGCAGCCTGACGACCAGCTCCGGCATGCGGTCGAGGATCGATTCTATTTCCGCGAGATCGTCAAAATGATGCATACGCTCGGCCCGCGTGCGCAGCTCACCAAGCGTCTGGGGGCCGCGCACCATCAGCTCGCAAAGAATGGCCAACTCACGGCGGCCCAAGTTGAGTTTTTCCGACAAGCGGTGTCCGTACTTCGGAACGCGGCTGCCCGCGCCTGTAATATTCAGCAGCAATCCCTGGTCACGCAGCGTGTACAGCACGCGCTCGACGGTATCCTCGTCGAAATGCACCACCGGATCGCGATTCGATTTCTGATTGCAGGCATTGAGCAGGGCGTTGAGGGAAAGCGGGTAGTACTCGGGAGTAGTGACCTCTTTTTCCAGAAGCGAACCCAGCACCCGCACCTCATCCGCATCCAAACTGAAATCCATCGCTTCAGTTTTACACGACCGGAAGGCCGTGGTTTACCGACCTGACGGACCTGGAGCCGGCTCAGTCACGCGGTTTGAGAATTAGATTCCGGGCGCCCGGTTTCCGGCAACGCTACTCTGCGGCGTACTCGCTGGGCGAATTTGGCGAATTCCTGCTGGGCGCTGCGGGCCGACGTGGCGAGCTCGTTACCGTCGCCCAAGCGCGACTCCAGCAGGCCGGCGATTTCCGAGAGTTGATAGCTCAGGGTGGCTACCTGGTGGTCGAGGATTTCTATTTCGTTGTGGCTCAGGGCTGATTTCATTGGTTCCCCACTCTCGCTTTTTAGGTTCGCGCGCATCCAGTCACCGGCCCAACCCCAAAGGCCGCGTCTCTTTCAAAACTCCTTCAAGCGATTTACTAGTATTACCATTTTCGCAACGACTTTCCAGCCCAGCACAAGAAAAATTCCGTCCACCGGCTGCCCGTAATCCGTCCGTAAGACCAGTGGTTCGGCTGGAGAGCCGGTCGCAACGTGCGAGCATGGGTGTGGCGCGCGTACTCGTACGTCGACACCGCTCGGCAGGTCCAAGAGCGTTCACAGAGTGTGAACGCGGCACGCAGAAGTGCGTGCGCCAAGTTACCCCCTGTCACTTAAGGACGGATTACGCTAGAGGAAATGATCTACACTGTAGGTAGTCTCGTTGACTTGAGTGACCTCGCCTCGACTGTTGAGCGACGAGCGGCCTCAGACACCCAATAAGCACAGCAGGCGAAACATCGATGGCCGGCTGCGCTGCACCGGCCCCCCCGGGACGCGGGGACGCTGGAAATCACACGTGTAATCGTGCCTTGTTGAGCCCCGGAAGGAATGGGGCCGGAAGACAGCATGTCCGCACGCATTCTGATTGTCGAGGACGAGCGGGTTACCGCCGAAGATCTGCGGGATATCCTTACCGACCTGGGATACAGCATAACCGCGTTAGTTTCCAGTGGCGCCGACGCAATTTCGCAGGCCGAAGAGAACCCGCCGAACATCGTTCTGATGGACATCCACATCCAAGGAGAAATGGATGGCACGGCGGCAGCCGTGGTCCTGCGGGAGCGCTTCAATATCCCGGTGATTTACTTGACGGCGCACGTCGACCGCGAGACTGTGGCGCGGGCCAAGAACGCCGGACCACTCGGCTACATCACCAAGCCATTTCAAGAAGCGTCGCTGCACGCCAACATCGAGATTGCGCTACACAGGCATCGCGAGGAACTGAAGGCCGACGAGCAAGAGGAACTGCTGGTTTCCACCTTGCGGGCTATCTCGCAGGGCGTGATTTCCATGGATCGGCAGAAAACGATCACGCTCTTCAATCCCGCGGCTGAAGCGTGGACCGGCCGGTCCAGCCGGGAGGCGCTCGGACAATCGGTGGAGCGGGTCTTCCAGGCGGTGGCTGGTCCGAGCCGGGATCAGGTAAGGAAGCCTTGGGAGCAGGTGCTTTCCGACGGTTCGCTGCAGGACCTTCCGGCGGGCGCGGTTCTGGTGTCGCGCGGGGGAGAGAGGCGGCCGATCAGCGGCAGCGTGGCTCCAATTCGCGATCACAAAGGCGCAGTGGCTGGGGCAGTGCTGGTCTTTGGGCGGGCTAGCGAACGGGAAGTCCCCAACCGTCCGAGGGTTTCTGGAGGAGCGGTTACCGACAACGGAATCGAACTGGGCGGTTTCAAGATGATCGCAGTGTCGCCGGCGATGAAACAGCTGCTTACCTTCGCGCGCCGCGTCGCCCAGAGCGAGGTGTCCACGGTCTTGCTGGAAGGCGAAAGTGGAACCGGCAAGGACGTCCTGGCTCAGTTCCTGCACTACTGCGGGCGCAGGCACGAGGGGCCGTTCGTACCGCTGAACTGCGCCGCCATTCCCGAGACGCTGCTCGAGAGTGAACTGTTCGGCTACGAGAGGGGCGCGTTCACCGACGCGCGGGCGGCCAAAGCCGGCATCCTGGAGATCGCATCCAGCGGATCTATTTTCCTGGACGAGATCGGCGAGATGCCGCTAACCGTGCAGGCCAAGCTGTTGCGCGTTCTTGAAGACCAGTGCTTCCGTAGGCTGGGCGGAGTGCGGGATATTCAAGTGGATGTGCGCGTAGTGGCGGCCACCAACCGCAGGCTGACCGATGCGATTGAAGAGGGCAAGTTCCGGCTGGATCTGTACTACCGGCTCAACGTGATTCAAGTGTCGCTGCCGGCGTTAAGAGACCGAAAGGAAGATATCCTCCCGCTGGCCGAGCATTTCATTCAGGTCTACAACGGCAAGTTCAAACGCAGCATCCAGGGGATCTCGCACAGCGCGGCGGCCACACTGATGTCCCACGCCTGGCCGGGAAACGTCCGCGAGCTGCGCAACGTGGTGGAGCGCGCCATGATTCTGGAGGAGTCCGATCGCATCCAGGGCTCCAGCCTGTACGTCGCGGCCAATGGCGGGGCCATGAGCCGGCCCGGCATGCAGCAGGCAGAGCCGCCCGAGGCCCCCTTTCAGGCGAGCTTGGCGGAAGCCGAGAAGAACCTGGTGCTGAAGGCGCTGCAGAAGGCCAGCGGCAATCAAACGCGCGCAGCAGTACTACTAGGCATTACGCGCGACACCCTGCGTTACAAGATGAAAAAGTTCAACTTGCATTAACGTTTCCAGATTCCCCGAGCCTGCTTCCCGAGTAAGTGGCGTAACTCATTTCTCTCCCAGTGGTCTAACGATTGCTTGATCTATCGGAAGCTGGGCAGAACGGGCGAACGAGTTTCGGCAATCGGGTTGGGAGGATTCCATCTCGGCCTGGCCAGAGATTCCGACGAAGCGGGCCGCATCGTGCGGAGCGCCATCGACCGTGGCATCAACTTTCTCGATAACTGTTGGGATTATCATTCCGGCGAAAGCGAGCGGCGCATGGGCGCGGCCCTGCGCAACGGCTATCGCGATCAGGTCTTTTTGATGACTAAGTTCGATGGGCGCACCAAGAAATCAACGGCCCGGCAGATCGATGAGTCGCTGCGGCGCCTGGAAACCGATCATGTGGACCTGATGCAGTACCACGAGAACATCCGCCTTGAGGATCCGGACCGTTTCTTTGCGCCGGATGGGCCGCTGGAGGCTTTGCTCGAAGCCAAGAAGGCCGGTAAGATCCGGTTCATTGGCTTTACGGGACACAAAGATCCGCTGGTGCATCTGCGAATGCTGGAAGTGGCGGCCGAGCATAAGTTCCGCTTCGATACCTGCCAGATGCCGCTCAACGTAATGGATGCGCACTTCCGCAGCTTCGGGCGGCAGGTGCTGCCGAAGCTGGTGGAGCAGGGCATAGGAGTGCTTGGAATGAAGCCCCTGGGAGACGGGCACGTGCTGAAATGCGGCCATGTGACGGCGCTGGAATGCCTGCACTATGCGCTGACTCTTCCGACGTCGGTGGTGATTACCGGGTGCGAAAGCATGGAGCGGCTGGATCAGGCGTTTCAGGCCGCCGAGACCTTCCGGCCGCTCAGCAACGAGCAGGTGACTCAGTTGCTGGCCAAAACCAAACCCTTCGCCGAGGCGGGAGCGTGTGAACCGTTCAAGACAACCTCAATGTTCGATAGCACGGCGCGAAATCCGGAGTGGCTGGGCGAAGAACAAGGGGCTAGTGAGTCAGCGAATAAATGACGTAGTTCACACCGATCCGGATTCCCAGAGCCGAGTACTTTTCCGGATACTCCGGGTCGTCGGCCCACTCCCAGGAATCTCCGATATCGGAGTTATATGACATGGCCACCATCACGCGTCCTTTGTCGTCCATGATGCCCTGCCAGTGGGCGACGGAGCCGCCGTACTCGCCGTTGCGATAAGTGGTGCCGCGCCGGATGGCCCATTGGCCGGGGACTTGATAACGATCGTCCAGATCGTAAACGGTGTGAAAGATCGAGTCGTCATTGGCGATTTCAACGATGGGCCGGTCTGGAAAAACCAGCCGCATGCTTTCGTTGAATCGATCCCATTCCTCGGTACCCCAAAAGTCGTCCAGCATGAGGAAGCCGCCGCGCAGGAGATAATCACGCAGCTTTTGCGTCTGGCTATAGGTGAGCTTCCAATCGCCCATTTCGCCGGCGTTCATCCAGGGCCAGTTGTAGACGTCGTCGCCATCGTCTAGATTCACAGGCTGTTCGACGGACCGCACCGAGACACGAGTCAAGCGGCGCAGGGCCAGCGCAAAATGCCGGTCGGCGCGCGGATAATCCTGCGTCCAACTGGTGCCGCCTTCGAGCCACGTCGATCCGGCCCCATAACCGTAGAAGCGCCCGAAACGCGCACGGGGATGCTGGGGATACATCAACCGCGCGAAGACCCATTCGGTCTTATCCTGCCAGTCCGGCGGCATTTCGATGTTGTCGTAAGGTTCCATGCTCCGATAGAGACGCCAGGGACGCTGGAAGCCATACAGCGTGACCGCGAACAAGATTCCCGCGCCCAACCACAGCGCATTTCGGAGAGTCATCGCACCCTAGTGCGAGAATAGCACCCCGCGCACACGGGAACCGGCGCGGCCGATCGAAACTAAGGCGCCGAAGCCGGCCGCGCGGGCCGGTCTAATATTCTCGACCCAAAGGTCGCCAGTTCAAAATCGAGCGGAGGAGGTTGGCCGGTGGATGGCAGAATTTCGAGCAGCGCGTGTTCCGCCACGGTCTGGTCGATGGTTACCCTAAATGCCAGCTTGGGCCTGGTAAGGACGCCGCTCGAGACGATGCGAATGCGCGGCAGGAACGTCACATCGAAGCTTTGAAATCGGACGTCGCTTCCGAATTCACTCCGCAAAACATCCGCCGCCCGGGATTGAACCTCGCGCTGGAGCGCGGGAACCAGGACGTAAGCTCCGAATAACACGCCGTACCATAGCGCAATGAGACCAGCCCCAATAAGTAGGATCGGGCGGCGATGTTTGGTTTCCCAGCTAGAGGTGTTCATCGATGTTTAAAGGTTCGAGCGAAGAAGGGGGGGCCTGCGGCGTGGAGGCCCCGTATGGCATTAACGCTGCGAGACGGGACTTCGCAGAGCCTCGTCGTTGATCATGCTCTCCGCCAGTTGGGTGAGCTTCTGATCGGCCTTCTTCTCCTCTTGCAGAGTCTGCTCGAGCAGCGACGCCGCTTCGGTGAGACCCAGGATGTCGGCAAACGTCCTAGCCGAACCATACCCCGCGATTTCATAGTGCTCCACGCGGTTGGCAGCGGCAATCAGGCCGGCATCGCGCAGGGACGATGGGTCGATATCGCTAACAACGTCGTCACCCTCGCTGATCAGTCCCTTCATTGCATCGCAGGTGTGGCTCTTGGGGTCCTGTCCCAATATGCGGAAGATATTCTCAAGGCGGCTTACGTGGCCTTCGGTTTCCATCAAATGGGATTCAAAGGCTTGGCGAAGGGATGTCGATGTGGCAGCCTCGGCCATCTTTGGCAAGGCCTTCACCAGTCGCTTTTCGGCATCGTAAAGGTCTTCGACTTGTTCCAGGAACAGATCTTCCATGGTTTCAATTTTCATCATGACGCTCCTTACGTAGGATTGGAGTAATGTCTCCTGCTGTTAGACAACATCCCGGCAAAAGCGTGTTCAGTTTTTCGTGAACTGCGCCGACGCGGTTGTCACGGTTTGGTTACGGTACCGGCGGCGTTTTTTCGCGCCCATCCAGATAGCGATCCAGATTAAAGGCAGCGCTGATCAACGCCAAGTGAGTGAGCGCCTGGGGGAAATTGCCGAGCGCCTGGCCCCGATGCCCAATCTGCTCCGCATACAGGCCCAGATGATTCGCGTATCCAAGCATTTGTTCGAACAGGTTGCGGGCTATTCGCAGACGATCGGCATCGGCGGAACCGCCGCGAGTCAGGGCTTCCACCAGCCAAAACGTGCAGAGATTGAAGGTGCCCTCCGTGCCTTTCAATCCGTCGGGTGTTTTTTCGACATCGTAGCGAAACACCAGTCCATCGGAGACCAGGCCGCCATCGTGAGGCGGCCGATTGACGGCGTCCAACGTTTGGAGCATACGCGGATCGGTAGGCGAGACGAAAAATACCAGCGGCATCAGGAGAGTGGACGCATCCAGCGCGTCGCCATCGAACTGCTGCACAAACGCACCGCGATGCTGGTTCCATCCCCGCTTCATGATGGTTTCATAGATCTGATCGCGCGCCGACGTCCAGCCACTCCAATCCGCGGGGAAGGAGCGCTTGCCAGCCAGGCGCAGCGCGCGATCCACCGCCACCCAGCACATCATCTTGGAATAGACGAACTGGCCGGGGCCGCCGCGCACTTCCCAGATGGCATCGTCCTTTTCCTGCCAATGCTTGCAGACCCAATCGGTGAGACGGCGGAGATAATTCCAAAGGTCGTAAGAAATCGGGGTTCCGTACTTGTTGTAGAGATAGAGCGAGTCCATCAACTCGCCGTAGATGTCGAGCTGGAGCTGGCGGTAGGCGTCATTGCCGATGCGGACGGGGCTCGACCCTTTGTAACCCTCCCAGTGGTCGAGCGTTTCTTCCGGCAGTTCATGACGGCCGTCGATTCCATAGACAGTCTGGAGCGCGCCATCGGGCTCCATTTCGTGGCAGCGCGCGTCCAGGAACGAAACAAACTGCGCGGCTTCATCGGTGAATCCGATTCGCATCAGACTATACACGGTGAACGCGGCGTCGCGAATCCAGGAGTAACGATAGTCCCAGTTGCGCGAGCCGCCCAGGCTTTCGGGCAGGCTACAGGTGGCGGCGGCCACGATGGCGCCGGTTGGCTCGAAGGTGAGTAGTTTCAGCACCAGCGCCGAACGATGAACCATTTCGCGCCACCGGCCGCGGTAGGTACACTTCGCGATCCACTGGCGCCAGAAATGGATGGTGTCGTGAAAAAGCCGCTCGCTCTGCTCGTGCGTCAGGCCAATTTGTTCGCGAAGACCCGCCGTCAGGCCGTGTAGCTCGAAGCTTTGCGTCTGCCCTTCGTTCAGCGTGAACTCGCCGGACACACCATTACCCAAGAAATTTTGGAGTGGAATGGCCGACGCCAGCCCGAGGCGCAGATTGGGAGAACTGAAGCAAGCTCCCTCGGCGACGATTTCGACGGTGTGCGAGTCTCGGCCATAATTAAATGCTGGAACGCATTCCAGCCGGAAGCGCATCGAGCCGCGCGCCACTTTCACTCTTCGGATTAAACCGCGATATGGCAGGGTGTCCTTGGATTCGCCGAGCGGCATGAAATCGACGATTTCTCCGACTCCGCCGGCGGAAAGAAAGCGCGTAACCAGCACATTCGTGTCAGGCCAATAGACTTGCTTGGTGGTAGCCTCGTCAACGACGGGTGCGATACGGAAATATCCGCCTTTGCGTTCGTCGAGAATGGCGCCGAAAACACTCGGGGAATCGAAATGAGGAAAACAAAACCAGTCGATGGACCCGTTTTTGCCGACCAACGCCGTCGTACGCAAATTTCCGACCACGCCGTAGTCTTCGATCGGCTGATAGGGCATTGGTAGGGAAGCGGCTCCCCGGCAGGAACGTCAGGGAGCCGCTCGGAAAAGAACTATTTGTGGGAGTGCTCCTGTTGAGGCTGAGTCGATTGAGCATAGTGCTGAGGCTGCCGATCGAACTTGTTCTTGCACTCCTGACCGCAGAACGAATAGTTCTTGCCTTGGTACGAACTGGTGGGCGGAGCCTTATTCTCGTCTACTTGCATTCCACAAACCGGATCTTTAGTCATAAGGTGCCCTTCCTACTTAACGTATTTGACTCCAACGGTTAGATCCGGCGATGAAAGCCGCTGTTTCTCGGCGTAACGGTCTCAAAATTATTTGGAGGCTCGCTTCACAGGTGTGTAACGGCCGAGCTCGGCGTAAATCGGCCTGGCCACGGCGGGCCGCCTCACCTGACCCATCAGGATTTCCCTTTGCGTTACATGGCGCCCGTACAGCTCGCGGTTGTCGTCATTGTCGGGACGCAAGGTAGATCCCTCCAGGGAAACTCCGGCAAAAATGCCGTGCGCCCGGGAGTACGAAAGTATTTCCGCGCGCATCAACGCGTCGGTTTGAGCCTCGCCGGAACGGCCAATCGGGCCCGCCATCGCGGTGGCGTCGCCACCCAGGGTGAACTTGTCTTTCATCAGATCCTGCACTCCGTGGCGGTTCATCACGATGAAAACCAAGTCGGTCTCGCCCGCCCCGATCTGGAAGCCGAAGCTGCCGCCTTCGATCCGAATGGTGGCCGGCGCGCTCCAACCGCGATCGGTGCGGCATACCACTACACCCTTTCCGTATTTCGCGCCGACGATAAACCCGGCGCGCTTCAAACTCGGCACGATGCCGACACATTGGGCCTTGCCTATAAGATCTTCGGGAATGCCTCTGTCCTTGGCATGGAGAATCTCGCTCAACACTTCAGCGGATGCAGCCACCCGCTTCTGCGCGCCATTCTCCGGTTCCACCGCGTAGATGGTCGGCGAGAGTGCCAACAATGCCAAACTGGCAACGTATTTCATGTATCGTCCTCGTTTTTCGAGTACCGTTTGTAAACTACAGGCTAACTTGCCCCAATAGAAGAAGCACGAGAAAGATTACCAGAATCGTTCCCAGAACGCCGGTCGGATAATAGCCCCAGCCACGGCTATAGGGCCACGCGGGCGTGGCGCCGATCAACAACACGATTAAGATGATTAACAGGATCAACATAAGACGGTCTTTTCCTTTTCCCCCTACGTCCGCAGGCAGTTTTCCTTCCAACACGGGGGAGCAATAGTCAAAGCGCTGAATCTAGGATCTTTAACTTGCCCCGAACCGAAGGACGCGAGCTGGCGCCGTTTCGATCTTTTGAAGATCCTACGTTACGGAAGGGATAGTACGGCAAATGTTACGCGCCGATAACGCGAGCGAGTGAATCCGCCGATTAAACCTAAGTGAGTCGATGAACCACAGGCCATGCTACCGTAGAAATTTGGCGGTCCCGCTTTCTTCAAACCACCGCTTCGGCTGCGGGAGGGCGAACCCATCCAGCGCGGTCATTGCCGCCGTTTTGTGCGCGCTCGTTTGCTTATTCCTGGCGGCCTGCGGCAGAAGCACGGCTCAATACATCGATCGCGGAAATCAGCTATTCGCTTCCGGACAGTACGGGAACGCCACGCTCAACTATCGTAATGCGATCAAGAAGAGCCCCACTTCAGGAGAAGCTTACTACCGTCTAGGACTGGCGCTGTTGAAGCAGAATCAGATCGGCGAAGCCTATCAGGCTTTCAATCACGCGGTGCGGCTGAATCCCCAAAACATCCCAGCCAAGGTGCAGTTTGGCGACTTGTCGCTGGCGATCTATGCGCGCGATCCCAAGCATCCGGCTGCGCTTTACACACAGGCCCAGTCGGTGGCCGACGCACTCCTGGCGCCGGGAGGAAATCGGGTAGAAGGGCTTCGGCTGAAAGGCGCCCTGGCTCTGGTGGACAACCACCCGGGCAACGCCGTGGAAGCTCTTCGGGAAGCCGGGCATCTGGCGCCTGACAACGCAGAAGTAGCGGGCGGGATGGCGCAAGCTTTGCTGCGCGACAATCAGCCGGACGAAGCCGAGAAAACGGCCCGGCAGGCGGTAGAGCGTCATCCGCAATATAACCCAGCCTACGAAGTCCTGTACGCCATCTACGGCTCGCAACAGAACTGGGAAAAGGCGGAAACGCTGTTGAAACTTTGGATCGCGAATAATCCCAAAGAAGCCACTCCGGTGCTCCGTCTAGCGGCGTTTTACTACGCGCGCAAGCGTCCCGAGGATGCCGAGAAGACATTGAATTCCCTGCTGGAGCATCGCGATCGGTTTCCGCAAGCGGATTTACTGGTCGGGGATTTTCATGCCCTGCTCCACAACCAGGAACAGGCGCTGGCGGACTACCAGCGTGGCGCGGCCAGAGATCAGAGCCGCGGGCAGGATTATCGGGAGCGAGTGGCGAGCACACTGGCCGCGCTAGGACGCAACGACGAGGCGATCAAGGCCGCCGATGGCATCCTGGCGAAGGATCCCAAGAACCAGTTGGCGCGTGAGTTGAAGGTGCAGGTTCTCGAGCGGATCGGGGGCCCACAGAATGTGAATGCCGCGGTCAACCTGGCTAATGATCTGGCCAAAGAGGCTCCGGGCAATGGGAGAATGCAGCTGCTGGTTGGCCAGGCGTTGTTGCAGAAAGGCAGCCTGGACGAAGCCTTAATCCATCTTCAGCGTGCGGCGCAAGCCGGGGCGTTATCGGAGGCCGCGCAATTGTCCATGGCGCGCCTGGAGCTGTTGCGGAGAAACTATCCCGCCGTGCTGGAACACGCCAATGCAGCATTAGCGATTCGCCAAAACGATTCCAGAGCGCGGCTTTTTCGCGTGATCGGTCTTACGGGGACGCACTCCTACGCAGTGGCAAAGGCCGAAGCCGAGCAACTGGCCCGCGACACCAAAGACGCGCCGCAAGTGGAGATGCAATTGGGGGTCATCGCGTTGGGGCAGGGACGCTATGCGCAAGCTGAAGAATTATTCCGCAAGCTCTATAAGGAAGGATCGCCCGATCTGCAGCCGCTCGCGGCCCTGGTGAACACCTACGAGGCCGAGCACATGCCGGACCGGGCCTTGGCGCTGATGCGAGAGGAAACGCAACGCTCTCCCGAATCGAGCGGAAAAGAGGCGCTATTGGTAGCCACCGCGGAAGCGGCCGGCAAAAACGACGTGGCCCTTACGGAATTGAACAAGATGACGGCGCAGAATCCGGCTTCGGCCGAAGTGCAGTTGCGAATTGGCGAGCTTCAGCAGAAAAACGGCAACCTTCCCGAGGCTCTGCGGGCCTTCGAGCGGGCTCGCCAGCTGGCGCCGGATCGCAAAGGAATCGACGCCGTGGTCGCAACTCTGGAGGACCAGTCCGGCAAGAAAACAGAGGCGATCGCAAGCTATCGAAAGGCTCTTGTTAAAACGCCGGACGATCCAACGATCCTCAACAATCTGGCGTTCCTGCTGATTGAAACCGGCGGAGATACTAAGGAAGCCCTGGACCTGGTGAGCACGGCGCTCCGCAAAGCGCCTAACGTTGCACAGCTTCGCGACACGCTGGCATGGATACAAATCAAGCGGCACAACACTGCGGAAGCGCTTGCCATTCTTCGGACGCTGACGGACAAGTACCCTCAGGACAACACATTTCGCTATCACTATGCTGTGGCGTTGATCGAAAGCGGCGATCGCGCGTCTGCCAAACGGCAAGCGGAAACCGCCTTGTCCCAGAAGCCTCCCGTTGAGCTGGCCGGCGAACTTCGAAGCCTGCTGGCGCAGGTAAAATAGCGGTCAAGCGGCAGGCGCGCCAGTTTTAGCGAAAAACATACAATTTGTTTCGCTCCCTATGGTCGCGGCTCCGTGAGTGGCTGTGGAGGAAGCGGTATTATCGAGTTTTTCCGCGAGCTCGGCCGCGCGTGGTATTTTGGTGGGTTCTCGATTATGTCCGCCAACGTTTCCATCACGGTCGCCCATGGCGACGGAATCGGCCCCGAAATCATGGAGGCCTCGCTCCACCTCATCCAAGAAGCTGGTGCGCGAATCGATCTGGAAACCATCGAGATCGGCGAGAAGGTTTATCTGCGCGGGAATAGCTCCGGTATTGAGCCGAGTTCCTGGGAATCGCTCCGGCGGACCAAAGTCTTCTACAAAGCTCCCATCACTACACCGCAAGGCGGCGGCTACAAGAGGCTGAACGTCACCGCGCGCAAAATGCTGGGACTTTACGCCAACATCCGGCCTTGCGTCGCCTACCACCCGTTCATCCGCACCAAGCATCCCGGTATGGACGTGTTGATCGTCCGCGAAAACGAAGAAGATTGCCACGCCAAAACCGAAACGCTTCGCAGCTATAACGGCGGCGCCGGCGACACGCTCTCGCAAGGACGGTAGCCGGATGCAAGACAGTGATGTGACGGGGCCACTGGTCGGCATTATCATGGGCAGCAAGTCCGACTGGGAGACGATGCGCGCGGCCGGCGAAACATTGGCGCGCTTCGGCGTAGCGCATGAGGCGAAGGTGGTCTCGGCGCATCGCACGCCTGCCTGGATGGTGGAATATGCCTCCGGCGCCGAGGCGCGCGGCCTGGAAGTGATCATCGCCGGGGCGGGCGGCGCGGCGCATCTTCCAGGAATGGTGGCCGCCAATACTCTGCTGCCGGTGTTGGGCGTGCCCGTGGAGAGCCAAGCGCTGAAGGGCTTGGACTCGCTGCTGTCCATCGTTCAAATGCCCGGCGGCGTTCCGGTTGGCACTATGGCGATCGGGAAAGCCGGTGCGCAGAATGCGGCGCTGCTCGCGGTGGCGATCCTGGCGAATCACGATCCGGCGCTGCGCGAGAAGCTGCGGGTGTTTCGCGAGGAACAGGCCGCGCGCGTTCGCTCGGAAGAGCTGGAGTGATTACTCCGATACTCCCCGGCGCCGCCATCGGCGTGCTGGGAAGCGGCCAGTTGGGGCGAATGTTCGCCATCGCGGCTCGGCGTATGGGCTATCGCGTGCATACGTTATCGCCCGACCAGGACACGCCTACGGGACAGGTGGCGGATTTGGAGATCCAAGCTTCCTACGACGATCTGGAGGCGGTTTCCGACTTTGCTCGCAACGTCGGGGTAGTAACATTCGAATTCGAAAATGTTCCGGCGCCTACCGCCGAAGCCGCGGCGCGTTGTGCGCCCGTCCGTCCCAGCGGATCGGTTCTGCACACCACGCAGCAGCGCATCCGCGAGAAATCGTTCCTCACGAAAGCTGGATTGCCGACGACGCCGTATCGCGAGGTGCGTTCGATCGACGGCTTGCAACGGACGCTGGCCGATTTGGGCTGCCCGGCGGTGCTGAAAACCGCCGCGTTCGGCTACGACGGCAAGGGTCAGTTTCTCGTGGATGCGCCCGATCGCGCGGCCGAGGCCTGGGACGCCATCGGAAAGCAAAAAGCGGTGCTCGAAGCGTTCATCGATTTCGAGCGCGAGATTTCCGTGGTGGCGGCGCGTGGTGAGGACGGCGAGTTCGTACACTACGGCGCCATCGAGAATCAACACAGCCGGCATATCCTGGACGTTTCGATCGCCCCGGCGCGCGTGTCGTCGAAAATCGCTCAAGAGGCGGTAGATCTGGCGCGCTGCGTTCTCGAAGAGCTGGAGGTGGTGGGCGTGCTGTGCGTCGAATTTTTTGTGGCGCACGACGGATCGCTCTTGATCAACGAATTGGCTCCGCGTCCGCACAACTCCGGCCACTTGACCGTGGACGCGTGCATCACCAGCCAGTTCGAGCAGCAATTGCGCGCGGTGTGCGGGCTGCCGCTAGGGTCGACGGAAATGCATCGTCCCGCGGCGATGGCGAATCTCCTCGGGGATTTATGGGCGAATGGCGAGCCCGATTGGCGCGCCGCCTGCGCGTTTCCAGGGGTGAAGCTGCATCTGTATGGAAAGCTGGAGCCGCGCCCCGGTCGCAAGATGGGGCATCTGACGGCGCTGAATCGCGACCCGGAGGAAGCTTATCGGACGGTGCTGGCGGCTAGGGAATCACTCACACGAAATCAGCGGGCGCTTCGCTTGTGAGCGGAACTTCATAATCATCGGCCAGTAGGTTGCGTCGTAGCCGGCCTGAACCTCGTAGTCGTTCCTGTGCCATGGACAATAGCCGGGATGCGTTACGCGAATCATATAGTCCTCCCGCGGCGAAAGACTGAAGAAGAAGAATTCGCCATTCGTATCGGTCTTGGTCTCACCGCAGACCTTCTCATCACAGAGCAATTTGACCGTTGCGCGAGCGATTGCGCGACTCTCGTCCTGCATCACGCGCCCGCTCAGATTTCCGACGCGCTCGTCCGTCGCAGGTTTCAGGTGGTCCACCACCGGCGGTCCGGCGCCGTCGCTCGGGTCTACGGGAAGCCGCAGGCGCGGCAAGATCTTCTGCTCCTCGCTGGCCAACCGAATTGATTTCAGCGTCAGCGTTCGGAAGCCCAGTTGAGCCATCGTCAACGTGTATATGCCCGGGGACTTGAACTTCCCGTTGCCATCAGTCCTCACCGAGAAAATGGTGCGTGGTGTTGTTTGCAGCGTTAGTTGGACATCGGCAGCGGGCCCGTCGATTTCTCCGTTGACGGTTGCGCTCGTGTCCTGCGCCGCTAGAACAACGGCAAGGACGAAAATAGAATTGATGAACAACAACGTTTTGTTGAAGCTCCTCAACATCGAGCATCCTATCATTCAAGGCCCCATGGGCGGCGGACCGTCCACGCCGGAGTTAGTCGCGGCGGTTTCGAATGCGGGCGGGCTTGGATCGCTTGGGGCGGCGTATCAGACGGCCGATCAAATCATCGACGCGATTCGTCGCATTCGCGCGCTTACATCGCGGCCGTTCAATGTGAATCTTTTCGCGGGCGGCTGGAGCGCGGACCAGGCTTTCGACGCCGGGCCGATGCTCGAACAACTTGCCGAAGTTCACGAAAGGCTTGGCCTGCCCGCACCGGTGGCGCCCATGCCCGTGCCGGATCCGTTCCCGGCGCAACTGGAAGCGGTGCTCGACGCACGGCCCCCCATCTTCAGCTTCACCTTCGGCATCCCGGATCGCGACGCGATGTCGCGTCTGAAAGCGCGAGGCGTCGCCATTCTCGGCGCCGCGACCACGGTGGAAGAGGCGCGTCAGTTGGAGCGAGCGGGCGTGGACGCCGTCGTCGCGCAGGGCGCGGAAGCGGGCGCGCATCGTGGAACATTTCTGGATTCGTTTGAAACATCGATGGTCCCGACGCTGGACCTGGTACGAGCGACGGCCGGCGCGATCGGGATTCCTGTGATCGCTAGCGGCGGCCTGATGGATGGCCGCGATATCGTCTCCGCGATCGGCGCGGGCGCATCGGCGGCGCAACTAGGCACGGCGTTTCTCCCGTGTCCCGAATGTGGCGCCCCAGAGGTTCACAAGCGCGCGATTCTTGCGGCTCAACAAGACACCACGGTCATCACGCGAGCCTTTTCCGGGCGGCCCGCGCGCGGCCTCAAGAACGCGTTCATCGCAAGCCTCGACGACCGCCAGGACACGATCCTGCCATATCCGCTACAGAATGCGCTGACTCGCCCCATGCGCACGGCGGCAGCGCAGCAAGGTCTGGCGGATTATCTTTCGCTTTGGGCTGGGCAAGGCGTGGCGCGCGCCCGCGCGATGCCGGCGGGGGATCTCGTCGCGCGGCTGCTAATCTGAAAGTAATGTACGCTGTTCGCGAATGGCTGCGCGACGCCTCTTCGATCGCCGTGCTCACGGGCGCGGGAGTATCGGCCGAGAGCGGTGTGCCCACCTTTCGGGGCAACCACGGATTGTGGAAACAGATTCGCGCCGAAGAACTGGCCACGCCCGGCGCGTTTGCGCGCGATCCGAAGCTGGTGTGGGAATGGTATGACTGGCGCCGGGGTTTGATCGCGCAAGCCAAACCGAATCCCGGACATTATGCGCTGGCGGCGGCCGAATCGCGCGCGCGCAAGTTCACATTGATCACGCAAAACGTCGACGGACTGCATGAGCTGGCCGGAAGCCGCAATGTCCTTCGGCTGCATGGAAGCATCTGGATGACGCGCTGCGTGGAGTGCGGACGTGAGCGCGAAGATCGTCGAACGCCGCTGCCCGAAATTCCCCCACGCTGCGAATGCGGCGGCATGCTGCGCCCCGGGGTGGTGTGGTTCGGCGAAGCATTACCCGAGAAAATCTGGCTGGAAGCGGAAAAGGCGGCGCGCTCAGCGGATCTGTTTCTACTCATCGGAACATCGGCGGTGGTCTATCCGGCGGCGGGCCTGGCCACGATTGCGAAATCGGCAGGCGCGCGCGTGGTCGAAATTAATATCGAGGAAACCGGGCTTTCCGGGGGAATCGACGAATTTCTGCAAGGGCCTTCGGGCGAGCTCTTACCTCAATTGATGGCATGAAGATCTGTTATCTAGACGCGTTCTCCGGGATCAGCGGAGACATGACGGTGGGCGCACTGATCGACGCCGGCGCCAACCGAATCGCGCTGCTCGAAGCGCTCGACAGCTTGGACATTGGCGCGCAGTTCCAGGTTGAGAGGACCAAGCGGCGAGGTATAGCGGCGACCAAGTTTCGCGTGATCGCTGGCGAAGCGAAGAATCACCGCCATCTCCACCGGATTCTCGAAATCATCTCAGAGTCCGGCATTTCCGATCGAGCCAGACAAAATGCTTCGGCGGTGTTTCAGCGCCTCGGCGAGGCCGAAGCCAAGGTTCACGATATTCCCATCGAAAAAGTACACTTTCACGAAGTAGGGGCGGTGGATTCGATTTGCGACATCGTGGGCGCCTGCATTGGCTTCGATCTTCTCGACATCGGCGCGATCTACAGCGCTCCGGTGAATGTCGGGAGCGGGACGGTGAAGACCGAGCACGGCATGCTTCCCGTCCCCGCTCCCGCCACCGCCGAGTTGCTCACGGGAAAGCCGATCTATGCGCGCGGCCCGAGCCTGGAATTGACCACGCCCACCGGCGCCGCAATCGTTGCGACACTCGCGGTGGAGTTTGGCGCTCTGCCGCCGATGCATGTGATCGCGAGCGGATACGGCGCGGGCGATTACGATTTTCCCGAACACGCCAATGTGCTGCGGGTGCTGATCGGCGAGACTAGCGGCGCGGAAGAATCCACAACGGTGACGGTACTCGAAGCCAACATCGACGATTCCAGCCCGCAAGTTCTCGGCTACGCCATGGAGCGATTGCTTGAAGCCGGTGCGCTGGACGTGACGCTCACATCCGTTCAAATGAAGAAGAGCCGGCCCGGCACGCTGCTGAGCGT
>Ga0182024_10009701_pt1 | contig 19832 bp, 16 predicted proteins | sample P32metaG_FD_120480 | JGI IMG/M metagenome (GOLD analysis project Ga0182024, IMG submission 120480) | Permafrost microbial communities from Stordalen Mire, Sweden - P3-2 metaG (Illumina Assembly) | ecosystem: Environmental > Terrestrial > Soil > Wetlands > Permafrost | place: Sweden: Stordalen... | reverse complement strand
CGAGGAGTCCCGATCGAATCACAAACAGTTCCTGTTTCGTAGGATCGCCTGGCGCATTCAAGCAATCGCCGAAGGCGGCCTCTCCGAGCGCGCGCGCCGTCGTGCGTTGGAGATCGCCAACGATGCTGACTTGCGTGTCCGGGCGCCCAAGCCCAAGTTCGGGTCGGACGTTGGCTTGGACCCCAAGCTGAGCGTCAGCCGCAAGGTGGCCAGCGCTCTCGACCCGCGGCTTCCGCCGCCCGGAACGTACCTGGAACGCGAGTACAAAGGCCGCCGAATCATCGTGAAGATCCTCGTGAACGGGTTCGAGTTCGACGGCGAGATCTACCGATCCCTGAGTGCAATCGCCACCGAGGTCACCGGAACGAAGTGGAACGGCTTCCTCTTCTTCTCCTTGACGTCTACGGAGGAGAACCTCAATGGCACGGAATAGCCTCGCACTCGCGCCGGCAAGGGCCTCCGCGGAATCGGCGGGTGCGAAGACAATCCGGTGCGCGATCTACACGCGAAAGTCCACCGAGGAGGGACTCCAGCAGGAGTTCAACTCCCTTGACGCCCAACGGGAAGCATCCGAGGCGTTCGTTGCCAGCCAGAAAAACGAGGGCTGGCAGGTGATCACAGACCATTTCGATGACGGCGGATACACCGGCGGCAATATGGATCGCCCGGCATTGAAGCGGCTCTTGGCAGCAGTCGAGGCCCGGGCCGTGGACTGCGTCGTGGTTTACAAGGTCGACCGACTTAGTCGATCCCTGCTCGACTTCGCCCGAATCATCGAGAGCTTCGATCGGAACGGCGTCAGCTTCGCTGCGGTGACCCAGCAGTTCAACACGACGACGTCCATTGGCCGCCTAACGCTCAATATCCTCTTGTCATTCGCACAGTTCGAGCGCGAGATCATTTCGGAGCGCACGCGCGACAAGATGTCGGCCGCACGGCGGAAAGGCAAGTGGATCGGCGGTCATCCGGTTCTCGGCTACGACATCGACACGAAGGGCGGCCGGATCATCGTCAATCCCGCCGAAGCGGAGCAGGTCCGAACCATCTTCGACCTGTACATCGCTAAGGGATCGACGCTGCCGGTCCTTCAGGAAACCCAGCGGATCGGCTTGGTGACCAAGCGGTGGACTACGGAAGAGGGGAACGTCCGAGGCGGGAAGCCGTTCACTCGAGGTTCGCTCCACGCGGTCCTGACCAGCGTCCTCTACACCGGAATGGTTGACCACAAAGGCGTTCTCTACCAAGGTGAGCACGACCGGATCATCGATCAGAAGACCTGGGACAAGGTCCACGAGACGCTTCGGCGCAACGGCAGCGACAAGGGCGCCACAGTCAGGAACAAGCTGGGTGCTCTGCTGCGTGGAGTCCTCTTCTGCGTTCCCTGCGGAACCCCCATGATGCACACGTACACGATGCGGCGTTCGAAACGCTACCGCTACTACGTCTGCTATAACGCCCAGCAACAGGGATGGCAGAAATGCGAGACGAAGTCCGTTTCCGCTCAGGCCGTGGAGACCGCTGTCCTGGATAGCATTCGCCGCATCGGTACCGACCCGAAGCTTGCGGAAGCTGTCGCTGCAGAAGCCCTGGATCAGAGTGCGCGTCGACGCCGGGATCTCGACCAGGAGTTGGAAGCCGAACGGCGGAGCCTACGGCAACTCAACCAGAACCTCGTGCGGGAGGCCGCCGACACGAGCGTGGACTCCGGCGCGCGCTTCGATCGCATTGTCGGCCTTCAACGGGAGATCGAAACCACAGAACAGCGATTGGCGGAACTCGCCGCCGAACGCAAGGATCTCGACTCGGAACGGATCAACGCCGAGGACCTCAGGCGCACTCTGGCCGAGTTCGATGCCATCTGGTCGTCCCTGACCACGAAGGAGCAGGAGCAAATGATCCATCTGCTGGTCGCCAAGGTCGGCTACGACGGGCGCACCGGCAAAGTCACCGTCAATTTCCGCAGCGCAGGAGCCAAAGAGCTATGCCAAGCAAAACGCCAGTAATCACAGTGACGGCCCAGTCCGAGAACGGGCCACTACAGGTCGAGGTGGCAATCCCGTTGCGGCCGCGCCATCCCAAACCCAGCCCAGCCCCACAAATCGCTCCCGCCGCGGAGTCGCCGGGACCACCGCAAATTCCACGGGTCACTCGCCTGATGGCGCTTGCGATCAAGTTTCAGGACATGGTGGACCGGGGCGAGGTCCGGGACTACGCTGATCTCGCACGCTTAGGCTACGTCACGCGCGCCCGGATCACTCAGATTATGAACCTTGTCAACCTGGCGCCCGACATTCAGGAGGAACTCCTGTTGCAGCGGCTGACGTCAAAGGCAGTCACTGAGAGGCACCTTCGATCCGTGACGTCAGAAGTCTCGTGGCAAGGCCAACGGCAACGCTGGCACAACCTCAGCACCAGCTAAGTAGCACAGAGGCCGCGCCCTCCGGCATGTGGCGAGCGCCAGGCCATTACAACTCGACCGCATCCCCGAATCAGCGTTGTCCGGTCTACTGTCGTCCATCCGCTTTTGTACCGCGCCAATCATTCATGTAGGCTCAAGAAATCGCGACCTCGTCTGGAATCCGCGGCGATGCGGACTTCTGCTGCACGAAAGAGAGACACTGGATCACTTGACCAATTACGCCGATAGTCTCGTCAGTTTCATCTGGGACGTTGCAGATCTCCTTCGCGGCCCCTACCGCCCTCCCGAATACCGCAAGGTCATGCTTCCCATGACCGTGCTCCGCCGCCTCGATTGCGTCCTCGAGGCCACAAAAGCTAAAGTCCTCGAAGAACAGAAGAGACTGAAAGGCCAGAACGCCACCATCATCGACAAGATGCTCCGGCGCGCCGCGAAGCAGCAGTTCTACAACACGAGCAAGTACGACTTTTCCAGACTCCTCGCCGACCCCGAAGGTCTCGCCCAGAACCTCCTCCACTACATCAAGGCGTTCTCCCCCGAAACCCGCGCTCTCTTCGACAACTTCGGGTTCGACCAGCAGATCCAAAAGCTCGATAAATCCAACCGCCTCTTCAAGCTCGTTCAGAAATTCTCGGAGGTCGACCTCCACCCCAATGTCGTTTCCAATCTGGAAATGGGCCGCAGTTTCGAAGAACTCGTTCGCAAATTTAACGAAGCCGCCAACGAAGAGGCCGGAGACCACTTCACCCCGCGCGAAGTGATCCGTCTTATGGTTGATCTCATCTTCCTCCCCGATAACGACCTCCTCCGTAAGAAAGGTGCTGTCCGCACGCTGTACGATCCGGCCGCCGGCACTGGCGGCATGCTCTCTGAAGCGGCCAAGTACCTGCGCGAACTCAACCCCGATGCCACGCTCGTCATCTCCGGGCAGGACTACAACTCCGAGGCCTACGCGATCTGCGGCTCCGACATGCTCATCAAGGGCGAGGAGATCGACAAAATCCAGTACGGTGATTCTCTCGGCGACGGCAAAACCTTTGACGCTTTTCCGGGCAAGAAATTCGATTATATGCTCGCCAATCCCCCTTTTGGCGTGAAATGGGAATCGGAAGAGGAGTACGTCCGCAAAGAGCACGAAAACCAGGGTTACGACGGCCGCTTCGGCGCCGGACTTCCACGCATCAACGACGGCTCCTTCCTCTTCCTGCAGCACATGATTTCGAAGATGAAGCCGTACTCACACGCCGATCAGACCGGCTCCCGCATCGGCATCGTCTTCAACGGCTCACCCCTCTTCACGGGCGACGCTGGCTCCGGCGAAAGCAACATCCGCAAATGGATCATCGAGAATGACTGGCTCGAAGGCATCATAGCCCTCCCCGACCAGCTCTTCTACAACACCGGCATCAATACGTACATCTGGATTGTCACCAACCGCAAAGCCCGCAAGCGCAAGGGTCGGGTTCAATTGGTGAACGCCGTGGAGCTGTATTCGAAAATGCGCAAAAGCCTCGGCAATAAGCGCAACGAACTGTCGGATCAGCAGATCGCGGACATCGTCCGCACCTACGGCGACTTCGCCGAATCCGAACATTCCAAGATCTTCGACAACGAGGATTTCGGATACAGCAAAATCACTGTCGAGCGGCCGCTGCGCCTCAGTTTCTCCGCGACTCCCGAACACCTCGCCGCGTTTGAAGCATCGCGGGCCTTTGAAGGAATCGCGACCTCGCGCAAATCGGGCAAGGAGGGAAAAAAGGAGGTCGAACGCGGACAGGCCCTACAGGCCGAGTTACTCGCCGCGCTGCGCTCCTTGGCGACCGATAAGGTGTGGATGGACCGCGAGAAATTTACGGCCGCGCTCGACAAATTATTGAAGGCGAAGTCGCTGAGTATCTCCGCGCCAGTACGCAAAGCAATTCTGGCGGCGCTCAGCGAGCGCGACGGAACTGCGGCCATCTGTAGGGATGCGGACGGCAACCCCGAGCCCGATCCCGGATTGCGCGATACCGAGAATGTTCCGCTGAAGGAGGACATTCAGGAGTATTTCGAGCGGGAGGTGAAACCGTACGTGCCGGATGCCTGGGTTGACGAGGATAAAGCCAAGATCGGCTACGAGATTCCGCTGACCCGGCAGTTCTATAAGTACAATCCGCCGCGGCCTCTCGATGTTATTGAGAAGGAGATCCGTGAACTCGAAGGCGAGATCACGAACATGCTTGGAGTGGTGGGCAGATGAAGACACCGCAAGGATGGCGGTCTGTTCGTCTGCGCTACCTTTGTGAGATTAACCCGGCAGCGCGGCGGATTGCTGGGCCCATCGCCTTCGCGCCCATGGACGCCGTGGGAGTGCTCGGCGGTATCAGATTCGAGCAGACGCTTGAGCAGACCGATGTGTCGAGCGGCCTCAGTTACTTCGAAGAAAATGACGTGATCGTGGCAAAAATAACGCCGTGCTTTGAAAACGGCAAATGCGCACTCGCCGAGAACGTGCCCGGAGGTCGCGCATTGGGCAGCACCGAATTCCACGTCATCAGGCCTGGCCCAGCGGTGTTTCCGAGGTTTCTCTTTTATACCTGCGTCTCAGGAGCGTTCCGTGAGCTGGGAGAAGCACGGATGTACGGGGCAGCCGGCCAGAAGCGAGTTCCAACGGACTTCGTTAAAGATTTCTCTCTGAGTTTCCCCGAGAGACCGGCACAGCGGGCCATCGCGGAATTTCTTGACCGCGAAACTTCGAAGATTGATAGCTTGCTGGCACAGAAGCAGCGGATGGTCCACTTGCTCGATGAAAAGCGCACGGCGCTAATCAGCCGCGCCGTTATGCGGGGAATCGATTCCGAGGCAGCCATGAAAGACTCCGGTGTTGAGTGGATGGGAGAGGTCCCCGCCCACTGGAAAGAGCACCGTCTCTCCGGTCTGGCAGATTTCATCAGTGGCTCAACGCCGACCATCGACAGGCTCGACTATTGGGGTGGTGATATCTTCTGGGTTTCTCCGAAAGATATGAAGGTGAGCCATCTCAGCCAAACCGAAGATTGCATCACCGATACGGCCTTGAGAGAGTGGGGCATGGTTCTGGTGCAACCTCCCGCCGTCCTGCTAGTGGTGCGGGGAATGATACTGCTTCACTCGCTCCCTGTTGCCGTCTCACAAGTTCCGATGACCATCAATCAGGACATGAAAGCCCTCCTGGTTCGCCCCGGTTGCCTGGCCGAGTTCCTGATGCACTGGTTTCAGGGCAGCAAACACGGGCTTGCGAGTTTGATCGAACAGTCGGCGCATGGCACCCGCTGCCTTCGCACGGACCTCCTGAGACAGGTTCGTTGCTTTCTCCCCGAGCCCGAAGAGCAGACACAAATTTGTGATTACATCAATGGCTCCTGTGCTGCGCTGGGAGAAACTGCTAACCGCATGTCCAGGGCCATTGATCGACTTCGCGAATACCGCTCCACCCTTATCACCGCCGCCGTCACGGGACAAGTCGACATCAGCGCACACGAAAAGAGCCTGGAGGTCCTGGCTTGATGGTCGACCACCGCGAAATCGCTTTCGAATCCGCCGTCGAACACTCCCTCGTCACCTCTGGTGGCTACGAGAAAGGCGCAGCCAGCCTCTACGACCGCGCCCGCGCCCTGCATCCCTCCCTCGTCCTCGACTTCGTACAGACCACTCAGCCCAAGTCATGGCAGACCATCGCCGCCTACTACGGCGCGAAAGCTGGTGAAGCCTTCCTCAATGAACTCGCCCTTGCGCTCGATGCCCGTGGCACTCTCGACGTGCTCCGCCACGGCCTGGATTTCTTCGGACAAACCTTCCAACTCGCTTACTTCGCCCCCGCCAGCGGCCTCAATCCCGAAACCGCGAAGCTCTACAAGGCCAACCGCCTCACCATTACCCGTCAGGTTCATTTCAGCGTCCAGCACGAGCAATCGATCGACATCCTTCTCAGCCTCAATGGTCTCCCCGTCGCCACTGCCGAACTGAAGAACGCCTTCACCGGCCAGACCTTCCGTGACGCAATCCAGCAGTACCGTGACCGAGATCACCGCGAACCACTGTTCGCTTTCAAGAAACGCGCCCTCGTCCACTTTGCCGCCGATACGGACGAATGCTATATGGCCACCCGCCTCGAAGGCGCAACGACGCGTTTCCTGCCCTTCAATCAGGGCAACCACAAAGGCGCGGGCAACCCCGAGAATCCCGATGGCTATCGCACCCACTACCTCTGGGAGCAGATCTGGAAACGCGATAGCTGGCTCGACCTTCTCGGCCGATTTCTCCACATTGAGAAATCAAGTAAGGAAGAAGCCCTCATATTCCCCAGATACCACCAGATCGATGCGGTCCGCAAACTCGTAGCTGACGCACGCGCCACTCGCACCGGAAAGAACTACCTCGTTTGGCACTCTGCTGGAAGCGGCAAGAGCAACAGCATCGCCTGGCTGGCCCATCGCCTCTCGACTCTGCATGACGCCCAGGATCGGAAGGTATTCGACACCGTGATTGTCATCACGGACCGTCTCGTTCTTGATAAGCAACTTCAGGACACCATCTATCAGTTCGAGCACAAGACCGGCGTCGTCATGAAAATCGACGACGATTCTAAGCAACTCGCCGACGCGCTCCGCAACTCCGTCCCGATCATCATTACGATCCTCCAGAAGTTCCCATTTGTCACAAAGCATGCGGGTGATCTCCCCGAGCGCCGCTACGCCGTCATTGTCGATGAAGCCCACAGTTCGCAATCGGGGGATAGCGCCGCCAAGATGAAAGCCGTTCTCGGTGGCGAACGTATCCGCGACATAGCCCGTAAACGCGCAGAGGAGGAGCAGCTCCCCGACTACGAGGAGGAAATCATTCGAGTCGTCGAAGGCAGGAAACAGCAGCCAAACCTCAGCTTCTTCGCCTTTACCGCCACCCCGAAATACAAGACGATTCAGGTGTTCGGTCAGCCCGACGCCAACGGCGAGCCCCAGCCGTTCCACGAATACAGCATGCGTCAGGCCATCGAGGAAGGCTTCATCCTCGATGTCCTGAAGAATTACACCTTCTACAGCACCTACTACCGGCTCCTCAAGGCCGCGCAGGGCGATCCCGAGGTTGAAAAGAAGAAGGCTGCCAAGGCTCTCGCCCGCTTCATGCGTCTGCACCCCCACAACATCGCTCAGAAGACGGAGGTTATTATCGAGCACTTCCGACAGAACGTCCGCCACCGTATCGGCGGGCGCGCCAAAGCGATGGTGGTCACCGGTTCACGCCTGGAAGCCGTGCGTTACAAGAAGTCCGCGGACCAGTACATTCAACTCAAGCACTACGCTGATCTCCGCACGCTCGTCGCTTTTTCCGGCACTATCGTCGATCCCGACGATCCAACTGAAGAAGAACTGACTGAAGTCAAGATGAACGGTGGGAAGATCAGCGAAAAGCAGCTCCCCGAAGAATTCCGGAAGCTGGAATACGGCATCCTGATCGCCGCCGATAAATATCAGACGGGCTTCGATCAGCCGCTCCTTCATACCATGTACGTCGACAAGCGGCTCGCCGACGTGCAGGCAGTACAAACGCTCTCGAGGCTCAATCGGACGTTCCCCGGCAAGGAAGACACTTTCGTACTCGATTTCGTCAACGAGCCTGAGGAGATCCAGAAGGCCTTTCAGCGATATTACGATACCGCCCCCATCATTACCGGCAAGCCCGACGCCCGCCAGCTCTATTCTTTGCGCGCCGAACTCTACGCGTCTTTCATCATTCAGGAAATCGAAGTTGAGCAGTTCGCCGCCGTGTTCTTCAAACCGCGCCGGAAAGAAAGCCCGACCGATAACGCGCTGATGAATTCCATTGTGGATAGAGCTGTGGGCCGCTTCGCCGAGGCCACGGAAGACGGGAAGGAAGAGCTTCGCGATCGGCTGGAGTCGTTCCGCAGTCTCTATTCGTTTCTCTCGCAGGTTATCCCATTTGGAGACAGCAAACTCGAGAAGTTTGATGCCTACCTCCGCTTCCTCGAAACTAAACTCCCAGTTCGGGAGGGAACCGGTCGTCTCGACCTAGACGACGATGTGAGGCTGAAGTTCTATCGCCTCCAGAAGATCAGTGAGGGTCGCATCCCGTTGGAGCCCGGCACCCCCGGCACCCTCAAAGGACCGTCCGACGTCGGGACTGGCCGCATCGAAGATGAACAGGTTCCGTTGTCCCGTATCGTGGATGTGCTCAACGAACGTTTCGGGACCGAGTTCACCAACGCCGATGAGCTCTTCTGGGACCAGGTCCGGGCCGATGCAACCGCCGACGAATCAGTGCGCGATGCCGGCGAAGCCAATACCATCGACAACTTCGCTCACATCTTCGACCGGAAGCTCGAAGAGCTCGTCATCGGGCGGATGGACCGCAACAGCGACCAAGTCGTACGGTTTCTCGATAACCCCGAAGTCCGCGAATTCGTTACCAGCCTTATGCGCAACCAGGTTTACACGCGCATCCAGCAAGATGCGAAAGCCCGTGGCACCGAAGCCTGACGGCCTGCATCGACTGCACCTCAGAAGCTGAACTCAATTTCCGGGCTGCACTGAGATGATCCGACGCTCGTCCGCGAGCTTGCGCAGGATACTGAGGTGCGCTCGCCAGCCTTCAAACTCAGAATCCTCCTCGATCCCCAACGTGCGATCCCCCGAAGGCGCATGGCGAAGAAGGCGATCAGAGATCCCCGTGCGCCCTACGAGCCAGCACGCGACTCGATGCCGGGACATCATCACGCAGAGCCTGCCGGCCGCTAGGTGAAAAGTCGAAGCATCCGCCCGACCGGAAAGAGGATGATGAACGAACATCAATTGGCGTTCAAGTCCTTGGAATCGGTCGCTGGTTTCCACGAAAACATCGGATAGGTTTGCGGGCAGCCGTTCGCGGATCGCGTTGACCTGGGATACGTGCGCGCACACGATGCCGATCATCGACGGATCGAGATTCCGGGTCAAACCGTCCTCGACCATGGTGGCCCTCCGCGCGAACAGTCGTTCAATCATCCGCACTATCGTGACCGCTACCTCTTCGTCTACTTCGCCGGTGATTTTCGCTGGGAGTTCGACCATACACAAGCTGGCCCCTTTCGCGACCAGGTCCAGGGCCGAGTCTGCAGAGGCCCGCCCGGACACAGGAGTGGTCAGCCGCAATCGCCGCCCCCCATTATTGCTGAGGGCCGTGAAAGGCAAGTCTGGATAGAACGCAGGCTGAACAAATCTGACGGTGTCTTCGACCAACCGCCTGGAGACTGGCAGCGCAAGCCGCCTGACGCCGGGATGTCTCTCCGTTAACGCCTTTGGGCAAGCAACGTGTGGGCCGGCGCGATCACATTTCCATCTTTCGATTTCGCATGTCACGACGGGAGGAATCTGGCCGGGGTCTCCCACCAGCACGAATCGACGCGCCAGGCCGGCGATCTGCTGGAACCTGTAGTCCGGTAATTGGAACGCCTCATCGACGATCTGAAGGTCAAACAGCGGCGGATTTTGAATCCACGACCACTTCGCGGCATTCGAGATCACTACACTTGGTCCGACAGGGAGATCGTTGCCGGATCGGATGGTAGCCAGATTTGGTAGCCCGTTCAGCACATCTGGCAGGAGAAGCCCCTTCCTTACAAACAGATGAAAGGTTCGGTTCGGAAACCCGCTTGCTAGCCGGCGAGCAAGGTCAAACGCCTGTTCGTTTGTCTGAGTGCTAATCATGCACTGCTCGCGATGCAACTCCATCGACTGCACCGCCAGACGCTCGACAACCCATGTCTTTCCGGCTCCGGGCGGGGAATCTAGGCGCACGGCGGGTTCTCCATCCCACTGAGTCTTGAGAACCGCCGTTACAGCTTCGTTCGCGATCAACTCCGGGATCTTCCCATTTCCGGCAGCGCTCATCTCAGGCCCTCCAATACCCCCAACAGATCGCGGGGCGCTCCCCCATCTTGCGGCTTGCAGCTAGGTATTCCGCTGTCGGAGTGTGTCCAGGGAGGATTGTTCAGCCTTTCGGCCATTTGAACGCGAGTCCGGATTATGCCGAGCCAGTCGGGAGCGCCGGGGCCCAATTCAATCACCTCGCCGGCATGAGGCAAGCCAACAGCCCGGCCGCCCGAAGATAGTCGCAAGGAAACCGTAGTGGTACGCCCGTGGCGCTGAATGTCTGTGACGACGGCCTTCAGCCGGGTGTCCAGCAGCAACGAGAGTTCGTCCCGGCGTCTCACTCTCAAAACGCGTTGCTGGCTGACAACCTCCAGGGAATACTCAAATCGCCAGGGGCCAAGGTGTACCTTCCGAGGATTCCTCACAGTGCCGCGCAGAACATCGCCAGCCAGACGCGCCCGCGCACGCCCTAGCCGGTCTTCGTGGAGAACGGCAGACTCCATGTTGTCCATGGCGTCCTCTCGGTCCGCGAGTTTAAATGCGGCAGGCTTCGGTTTGTCTTTGAGCGGCAGATGAAAGCCAGCATCGCGGGATTGCATAAAGTTCTGAAATTCATCGCGCTCCCGTTCGTCCAGTGCAGCGAGGGCTGGGAGCGGGGGAAGGTTCAGACGTCCGAGAATCCGTATCGCTCTTTGTGTTCCTTCGTAGACGGGGCGAACGACGTTAACAAGGACGTCATGGACTGCCTGCGCGCGGCGAGCGAGGGCCTTCGGGTCAGCGTTCTTACGCCGGGCTTGGTTGTAGTCTCTGACGAGCGGATCGAGCACCTGACGGTCGAATGTAGGATCGGTCTTGGCACCCATTGGAATCAACTCTGTCGCGGCCACCTCCGCCAGGACGTTTCTTCCGGCTGGTGGTTCGATCCATACGAGAACCGTTCCAAGGTGTTCATCTTCGGCTTCTTGCTGACCGGTGGCAAAGTGCTGCCGCAAAGCGCCGGTGGCCGTCATCAGGGCCTGTTGGCCAGCCACGGGAAACCTTTCCGTTGCGTAGGAGAGCAACTCTCCAAATCTCTTGACCACCAAGTCATCCCGGTTATAACGGAGCCGGTCCGCCAAGATGTCCAGAAGCGCCGCCGCCGGCGATGATGAAACCCAAATTTGTGGAAAGTCGCCCCGTGACCTACATCCATCGAAATACGCCACGATCCGATCCGCGAGCCAAGTGAAGAGCCCGTATTCGTCCTCGCGGAAACGGGGATCGGGAACCGATCGGAACTCTGGCGGCTTTCCAACATGCCCAATTGCCACGGTGTGGATGGTGGTGTCCTCGCCCGCCATCGCCAGCGGGCACACGACCAAAGCGTGAGGCTGAAGCGATACGTGGAGATGCGATGCAACCCGTAACGCCTTACCACTTTCGAAGGCCAGCAGCCGCGCAACAAGATCGATTTCACCTGCCATCGTTAAACCGCCTCTCGATACTCGTTCATCGCCTCACGGAGTTGTTCCGCGAGGGCTTGCTCAGCAGGCGTTCGTGGTGGTGCGCCGGTTCCTCTTGCGAGATCCAGCGCCCTTGAGATGGAGCCAGCCGCGGCAAGCGTTTCGCGCGCGACATCACCCAAAACAACGGGATCGCCATTAGCCACAGCAGCCTGCTTGCAGTGCTGTGCCAAGGCGCAATACTCCCTGCAACTCGAGCGATAACTATTCGGGATAGACTCCAGCACCAGCGGATCATCTAGGGCTGAACCTGCCGGCAGCATTTCCTCCAGCTCTTCGAGGTTGCTCGGCGCTTCCTGAATCGCGCGCTCGAGCGAGTCGACCTCGCCCTTCAGAGTCATAGGCCGAAGCGTGGGTTTGAGAGCGCCAGGAATACGAAGCACCAAATCGCCCAACGCGGGGACCAAAGCCGCGACGTCCCGCACGCCCATCCGGCACGCGATATTGCGGAGCGCAACTACGCCGACCGCAGCCTGTCGGGACGCACTGCGGATGTCGGCGGACTCTGTCTTACCAGCGCGGTCGGGGTAGGATTTTATCTCAACAGGCCGGTAAAACGCGTCGGAATCGCTCGCCACGAGAACGTCGGGTTCGATTCCGTGGTCCAGACCGAGGAGCGTCACCAATACCCGCGGCTTGACGATGATGTTCGGCGCCTTTGGGTCGCGCCTCAGCTTTTGCTCCAGCAGCTTTTGAGTTATCGTTTGCCGCACAGCCATGACGTGCTTTAAGTCGCGGCGCGACCCGATTGGAACCATGTCCGGGACGATCACTACTTTGCATTCTTCGGTCGTGAGACGTCCCGCTGTTCGATATAACTCCAGTAACTCCGCGGCCCCATTCTCTGCCATTGCGCGATCGAATCGATTGCCGATCGCGATGGCAAACGGGGACTGGCCTTCTCGCGCAGGCTCACCGTAGACCTGGACGGCAGCCGTCGCGGAATCTATCCCTACGATTGTCAGCGCGCGAAGGCGCGTGCAATCCGGATTCCTCGCGACGCGCTCAAAACCGCGCGCACCGGGTTCATCAACCGGCAGAGAACCCCGGAGGCGCGCAAGTCGTCCATCTACAGAACTGTTCATCCCGAAACCTTGTAATCGACTTGCGGCTCGCGCTTAATCATAGGCGGTAAGCCCCAAACTTGGCGATCCGGGGGAAGTTTCGCGAGCCTTTCCGCTGCCTGCGCCCGCTCAATATCGTCGGTCGGCCCTATCGCCTGGAGTTCCGCCTCGGCGGCCGAGCGAATCCGGCCGAGATCTGGTTCGCCCACACCTTGTCCTGCTCCGGGCACGCTTCGAGCAAAGCGGAAAATCAAAGCCAGAACCCGGCGGGTTGCCTCCTGATCTGGTCCAAGCGTGTCCACTCTGCCAATCAGGGCGAGCAAAATTTTCAGGTGGTTGACTCTAAGCGTTCTAGGCCCAATGAGACGGCGCTCGATTGGCCATACGGAAATGGCCACAAGTCTCGGGATCGGTGCAAATCCAGTCGAGTTTAGAGCGGGGACAACCCAAGCGGGCTTCGACGACGAGTCCCTCGAATAGCCTCTCTCTTCGTCGCGCCGCAGACTCGCGAATCGAGCGATCGGCAGTTCGATACCAAGGCAGGCGAAAGCGTACTCGGAGATTACCCTGGGAGAACTCGGCACGCCCAACTCGTCGAGCAAGTCCAAGATCTGCTCTCGCATCGGCCGCTGGCCAGCACGATTCCGATGGGCACCGAACCGTTCCGGAGACTCGAACTGGACCACCCTTAGTTCGTGGATCAGCCGGCTCCACTGAGCAGTCAGATGGTCAACTTCACTCTGGGCCTCATCCAACGCCGCTGGCGTCGCCGCAGCGTCGCTGAGAACTGATTCCATCTTCTGGAGCGCGTCCTGCTTTGCCCTGATAACCTCGGAGATCTTCGAACGGATCTTGTCTACTGGAGTGCTCACAGAAAGAATCGTATCAGATCCACGGTGTTCCATGCAACACCATTTTTTTCTCATTGCTACCACGGGGCACCAGATGTTAGAATCCGGACAGAGGTGGAGCGATTGGCGTCGATCTCTTAGCGGTATATAGCACAAGTAGAGCTTCAGCCAATAAGTGTGCCTCCGCACGGAAAGCGCAATGACAATCCACTGAGGAGTTAAGCCTATGGCTGCCCAATACAGTCCGAAGTTGTTTATTCGACAGGTACCGAACGCTTTGTTAAAAGCGTTCTTCGACCGCCGAGGAGAGCTTGGGGACATTCAATGGGATGAACTCGGGGAAATGGACGCCGATCCTATCTTCGAGGCCTGGCAGGCGCTGCCAGAGGTAGGTCGCAACGATGTTGAAAGGTGGTTCCGGACAATCGGGGATCTTGCGACCGCAGAAGGGCTGCAGACCCTCATCGAAGAGGGGCAGTTCCATGGTGTTGATCTGACGGTCCCGCTCGGACAATTAAAAGGGCTGCACGAGAAGGCCTTCTGGGTTTATTTGAACCAGGAACGGGTTTTCACATCTGCAGGACGGCTGAATCGCGCTGACCAGTTGAACGGGCGCTATTTGAAGCGGAGACTTCTTCCCGTGAAGAAGCCCGATATCAGCCATCCCACACGAAAGCTGCTGGCGGACGCGATCTCTAATTTCTATCGAGAGCAACAGGGGCGTGGCGAGCACTGTAACGTTGAGGTCTACCTCCGCCGCGAGAAGATCCATTATTTCTTTGCATACCCCGCCGACTACGCAGATACAGTCATCATCTATACCGACGCTGGTTCTCTCAAACGGCAGCTACAGAAGGCAGCCTTCGAGGTGATCTTCGCGTACAACGAAGGGTCTGGCGCGCTGGATTTGTTTGTGCGGGGTGACAAGAAAGTCCGGCATGAGATGGAAGGTATTTTCTGTCGGCTGATTCTCAAAGAGGAGTTGCCCGCCGAAGAACCCGATGCGAATCCGTTTGAACTGAACGGATTGAGAAGCCGTGATTTCGACTTCCCCACCGACCCCGAGGATGGAATCCAGGAAGTCCGGGTCAAAGCACTCCGACTGTCCCTGGTCGGCCCCGGCTTTGGTCGGATCACATTTGAGAGTGATGCACGGACGAAGCGGGGGGACATCTACGAGTTGATGGACAAGGCCCTCGATCATCAACGTTTGAACTCGGAAACGATGAACGTCACCCAGGCGACGATCCAGGTCACGTTCACCACGTCGGGCCGACCGAAGACGATTACGTTTCAGATCTCCTACCCAGATAGCTGCAATCTGAAGGACAAACCGGAACACTTGAAAATCAAGGAATGCCTCAAGCGCTGGGGAATCGCTCGTGAGTAATGATCTAACCGCACTGTGGATTCGAGCGGATCTGGAAGATCCAGTCTTTACGGGCGACGAAGTGAAGCGTTTGCCGGCGGCAACCCGTACCCTGTTCGAATCTCATTCCCTCATCCGGCAGTCCGAGAACCTCCGCGTGGTCGAGTGCGACGCATGTGGCGATGGTCATGTTGAAGAAGTCGAGATCTTTGCCGAGCCGGGCGGCTCAAGACCTCGAGCGTACATTTCGTGCCCAGACGCAGGTCGAGTGTCCGTGGACATGGAAAGACTTCAACAGTGGGCCGTGAATTTCGACGCGCTGGCCGGAATCGTCGCGGGGGCCTTGGACCTCCGCGACCGTCTCATTTCGATCACGCCCAAGCGCGTCTGGCTACTGGGAGCCAGGAAGTTCGATGAGCAGATGCGCGACGTATTTCTCGTGAGGGGCATTACCTGGCCGGACAGCCGCCATGTCTTGGGATCGGCGGCGCGACTTGCCAATTCTCCCTGTCCGCTAATCCTGTGTCTGAATCGGTTCCCAGATGATCCCGAGTGGCAGGATAGCAACCGAGTTGTGCTCTCGCTTTCTGAAGCTTCCTGGCTGGGCGATCAGCCCTCCGCCCTGGCGGATCGCGTACTCGCTTCTCTGCGGGAATACGCTGCCCCCAGGGGACTTGATCCGTTGCAACCCACTCCTGCCGCGGAGCGTCCAGCGCTGATGGACCAGATCAAGACCCGTTACAACTACCGTGTAAAAGACATCCATCAGGGAGCCGACGTCGATCGCAGCTACCTGAATAAGTGGAAACTGGGGCAAGTTGAAGACGACTCAGATCCATCGCGTCGAATCGAGAACTTCCTCCGTCGACACCGCCACATTCGCCGTCCCGCCAAGGAATCCGCGTAACCACACTTTAACCACACCTGCCACATTGATCTGACTACATACTGCGGTTGCACGATGGGCTTGTACCAAGCGCGTTGATCTTGCGAGGGACAAGCACAATGAACGAGACGCAAATCGAAACCTTACTAAATGAGAGGCAGCTATCCCGGCTGATCGGGGTGTCGATCGGCACGCTGCGCTCTTGGCGCGGCGAGGGGAAGGGTCCCCGGTTCCGGAAGGTTGGACAGTTGGTGCGGTACGCGCCATCGGACGTCAACGAGTGGCTTAGTCGGCGGCCCACCGGCGGCGAAGTACCGGTGGAGGTGGCGCAATGACCCCTCCCGTCACGACTCAGGACCTGCTGCCGTCCGAAGTGGCCTTCATCGAGGCCATGCAGCAACTGGGTTTCGGGCTTTTTGAATGCCTCCAGATCCGCAGCGGCGAGTTGGTCCTGAATCCGGCGCCGGTCACGGTGCGCCATATCAAGTTTGGGACCCCCGCGACGACCGGCAAGACGTCCGGGGTCACGTCGGAACTCCGGCAGCAGCTTGCGGAGTTCTTTGCCTACGTGCGCGAGGCTGACGCCGGCGAGATCCGTACGCTGGAAATCCGTCATGGACTTCCGTTCGCGATGGAAATCGATCTCGCTGGAGAGCGGACAGTAGGGGGCGGTCGTGGCTGATGTCACTCTCGACCAAGCGCTCCCGGCCGTCCGAAATCTCGCAGGACGGAAGGCGCGCGCGTTCGTGCATCGCTGCCGCCTGGCCATTGATGAACGCGAGGACGTCGAAAGCCAACTCGTTCTGACCTTCATTGCCCGCTGGCCAAAGTTCGACCGCGAGAGGGCGTCGGTCCAAACGTTCGCCTCGCGCCTGATGGATAAGGAATTGACGTCCATGTTGCGATACCGCCTCGCACAGGGACGCCAGCGGCGCGAACTCCCGGTGCCCGACGCAGGTCCCACCTCGGCTTCAATCCACCAGTTCCGTATCGATCTCGAACGCGCCATGGCTTCGCTGCCCGAGATTGTTCGCGAAACAGCATTTGCATTGTCCTTGTTCTCCGCTGTCGAAGCCGCAGCCGTAGTCGGGTGCTCCCGGCAAATGATCGGTCGACGGAAACACCAGATCCGGGAAGCTCTCGTCGCCGCGGGCATCGGATCGAGCTACTTCTCCGCAAGAAGTTGCTGGTCATGACCGCAGAGTTCATCGCGCACGCACTCAGTGCTCGGCGTTCCGGCTCCTGCTGGATGGCAAAATGCCCCGCGCACGATGACAGCAACCCGAGCCTGAGCATTCGAGAAGCGGATGGCAAGGTGTTGCTGCACTGCCACGCAGGTTGCCGACAGCGCGACGTGATCGACGCATTGAAGGCCAAGGGTCTCTGGCCGAAGCGCCAGGTGACTCAGCGCCGGGCAATCGTGGCGACCTACGACTACGTCGATGAAGCCGGCAATGTGCTCTATCAGGTGGTGCGCACCGAACCGAAAGGCTTCTTCCAGCGACGTTCCGACGGCCACGACGGCTGGATCAACAAGAAGAGCAAACGACAGGTGCTCTATCATTTGCGAGAAGTCGTCGAGGCTCCCATCGTCTTCGTCGTGGAGGGCGAAAAGGACGTGGAGACCTTGCGGGACCAGGGTTTCGTTGCGACAACGAACGCCGGAGGTGCGGAGGCGCCCTGGCTGCCGGAATTCACCGAGGCGCTCGCCGGACGCGAAGTGATTCTGATCCCCGATAACGATAGGCCGGGTCGCGAGCGGGCCGCACGGATTGCCCGCGCCCTGCTCGGCCGCGTGACACGACTCGTCATTCTGGAACTCGAAAGCGCGAACGACGTCACTGAGTGGTTCGAAAGAGGGCACGGTGAACTTGAGCTGATCGAGCTGGTCGAAAAAGGACTGGCGACGACAGCATGACGAATGAAATCCGCGACGAGGCTGACATCGACACATTCGTCCAGCGGTTTCAAGAGCCAGAGCATGCCGGCGATGTGCCTGATCTCCTGTCGTATCTCTACAACGATCATGGCAACGCTGAGCGCCTGATTGCGCTCTACGGCGAGGATCTGAAATATTGCCACGCCTTCAAGAAATGGCTGGTTTGGGACGGCATGCGCTGGGCCGTCGATGACACCGATCAGGCGCGCCGCCTGGCGAAGATGACGATGCTCGAATTTCTGAAGCAGGCCATTGACCGGGGCACTAACGAGAAAGCTGAGAAGTTCGCGCGTTCATCACTCGACGCCCGCCGCATCAGCAGCATGCTGTCGATGGCGGAATGTGAAATTTACGCGCGTCCAGCCGAACTTGATACGGACCCGTTCGCGCTGAATTTCCTGAACGGCACGGTAGATCTTCGCACCGGCGAGATGCGCGAACACCGGCGTTCGGACCTCATTACCAAACTCGTGCGGTACAGATACACTCCGTCGGCGGCGTGCCCACGATGGCTGACATTCCTCGCGCAGGTGTTGGGTGGAGGCCCGGATGCATCGGACGCTGATACCGACCGCTCGCGACGCCTGGTGGCTTACCTTCGGCGGGCACTGGGTTACTCGCTCACCGGCACGACGATCGAGAAAGCCGTTTTCATTCCGTTCGGCACCGGAGACAACGGCAAGAGCACCATGCTGAGCACGTTCCGTCATCTTGTCGAGGAATACAGTGTTCTGCTTCAGGTAGACACGCTCATGGTGCGGCAGGAGTCGAATAACACCCAAGCCGACCTCGCGGACCTGCGGGGAGCGCGCTTCGTCCAGACTTCCGAAACCGAAGAGGGACAGCGGCTCGCTCAAGGCAAGCTGAAGCGCATCACGCAGGGGATGGGCAAAATCAAAGCCACACGGAAGTACGAGAACCCGATCGAGTTCGTCGAGACGCACAAACTGTGGATGGACACGAACCGCAAGCCGACGATCCGCGATGTGGATGACAAGGCTACTTTCAACCGGCTGCACCCGATTCCGTTTACGGTGACAATTCCCAAGGAGCAGATCGACAAGGAGCTTCCCGGCAAACTGCTGACGGAAGCTGAAGGGATTCTTGCCTGGGCGGTCGAGGGCGCTCGGCTCTGGTATTCCGAGGGTCTCGCTAAACCTGCAGAAGTCGAAGCCGCGAAGGATCAGTGGCGGGAGGACATGGACCAACTCGGGAGGTTCATCCACGAACGTTGCGTTGCCGGCGACGAATGCCGAGCAAGCGCGGCCACCTTGTACGCCGACTACAAGCAGTGGGCCATGGATGGCGGCGAGCGATCGCCGTTAACCTCTACCTCCTTCGGGACGAAGCTCGCGGATCGTGGCTTCGCGAAAATTCACTCAGAGCGTGGCGCCGTGTACCTCGGCATCGGACTTCGCTCCCACGACGAACAACCCCGTGGCTGATGGGTTGAGGGAAAAACTGACGGGTCTCGGGAAACACTGACGGGTCTGACGACTTGTTTTCAAAAACTACTTCATCACGCGCGCATATGGGAGTTTTTGAAGAAGTGCCGTCAGACTCGTCAGCCCGTCAGGCGGCGAGGCAGCGGACGTCGGGTTAAGGAAGGATGAAAGCGATTTGCGAGCGGTTTACACTCTTCGCGCGCGTCGCGTATATTTACGGTGAAGGTTCGGTTCGATAGGCCAGCGCAGAGCGCACCCTCCGTAGGATCACTCCAAAGGTAATACCGAGAGACGGGACTCTCGCAAAACTCTCTCCCTTCCTTGCCTTATCCGAAGTGTGCCCCGATGAAAGCTAGGTCTATGACCGCTTGAAAGAGTTCCTTTTGTAGCCGAACTTGCTGCGGGCCGCCTTGCGATCAAACTTCCAGTTGATTTTGATGCGGTCACGGTTCATGCGGCGGTTCCATGCTCGTG
>Ga0182024_10009700_pt1 | contig 19833 bp, 14 predicted proteins | sample P32metaG_FD_120480 | JGI IMG/M metagenome (GOLD analysis project Ga0182024, IMG submission 120480) | Permafrost microbial communities from Stordalen Mire, Sweden - P3-2 metaG (Illumina Assembly) | ecosystem: Environmental > Terrestrial > Soil > Wetlands > Permafrost | place: Sweden: Stordalen... | reverse complement strand
GTCTGGCGTACCGTGCGGGGCTCCTCACCCCGGAGACCGAAGCGCAGCTGGATGACTTCGCGCTCTAGCTCGGGCAGGCTGGAGACGACCTCGGCGACCTGACGGTCACGCAGGGCCACCGCCACCTCCTCGGAGGGCTCGGGCCGGTCGCTCGGCAGCAGATCGCCCAGCGAAGCCTCGCCGTCCTCACCGATCGGCTGATCCAGGCTGGACAGCCCGCGGCTGAGCTCGCGCGACTCGGCCACCTGCTCAACCGGCAGCTCGGCCACCGCCGCGATCTCGTCGTCGGTCGGCTCACGGCCCAGCTTCAGAGCCAGCTCGGCCTCCACCTTGCGCACCTTCACCTGTCGCTGCGCGACGTGGACCGGAACCCGAATCGTGCGTCCGGAATTCTGGAGGCCGCGCTGGATCGCCTGACGGATCCACAGGGTGCCGTAGGTGGAGAACTTGAAGCCCTTGCGCCAGTCGAACTTCTCGACCGCCCGGATCAGGCCCAGCATGCCCTCCTGGATCAGGTCCTCCAGGGGCAGGCCGTGACCTTGGTACCGGCGCGCCTGAGAGACGACCAGTCGCAGGTTGGCGTTGATCATGCGGTTCTTGGCGTCCAGGTCGCCCCGCTCGATCCGCTTCGACAGCTCGATCTCCTCTTCGGCGGTCAGGAGCTTGTGCATGCGGGCCTGGCGGAAGAACAGATCCAGCGACTCGAGCGAGCCGTCCACCGTCGGGACGTGCGTCCGTTCGGCCAGCTCATGCCGACCGTCAGCCCTGGCGGGCCGGCGACGCGGCGCGGCCGCTCGACGCGACCGTGTTGTGGTCCGGGCCTCAGCGTGGTCTCCGCGGACCCGGCTCTTGACAGTTTGGTTTTTCAATTCAGTTCCAATGTTCTGTAGTACGAAGATGATCGAATTATACGGCGAACAGGCGTTCCGGTCAAGGGGTCGGGCGGAGTTCCATCGCCCCGCCGCTCGCTGCTTTTCAGTTGGGAATTCGTTTGCTGTGGTGCACCGCGCGCTTGCGCTGTCTGGCGCGAGCGGCGGGGTCGACCGGAACTCCGCCCTCTAGCGGGAGCGGAGCGCGGAGTGTGCCTCTGGGGAGGAATTAGTCCTTCGGCCAGAGGTGGTTCCCCGCGATCCGGCATCCGGTGCGCCGGCGGCTAGCGGTCTTCCACTAGCCCTACTGCCGCTGCATTATTCCCGCGGGCCAGGCCCGCGTCCAGCAAGTCTTATCGAACTGTTACCCGTATCCCGGCCGGAGGTTACCCCTGACCGCGGGCTTCAGGTCAGCCTGCCACAGTGTTACCCGGCTCGTGATGGGCTAACACGCAGGTCAGCAAGCCCGGGAAGCGGGCTTCCACGTCCTCCTGGCGCAGCGACACCAGGCGCTGGACGCCCCGGCACCGCGTCTGGGTGACACCGGCGTCTCTCAGCACTTTGAGGTGATGGGTGAGCGTCGATTTCGAGACCGGAACATCGAAGCCGCCACATGCGGTTTCGCCTCGTTCACCGAGGGTGCGGACGATCTCCAGGCGAACCGGGTCGCTGAGTGCGTGGAGCAGGTCACCGAGGCTGATCTGCTCGGCTACGGGGTGGACGATCGTCCTCATGTGGTCGTTCGATCCATTTCGTACAAGGGTAGCGGCGTCAATTGGCCGCAGCGGGAATCCCGATGTACTCCAGGACCGCCTGGTGCAGCAGCCCGTTGGTGGCCAGGCCGCTGCCGCCCGAGGCAGTGATCACACCGTGCAGGTCGGTGAAAGCGCCTCCGGCCTGCTCGACGATGATCTTGACCGCGGCCATGTCCCACAGCGACACGCTGGGATCGACGGCGACGTCGGCCGCCCCCTCGGCCACCAGCATGTACTGCCAGGCATCGCCCACGCCCCGGGTGCGCCAGCAGGCCCGAGACAGAGCGAGCAGCGTGCCAAGTCGACCGACCTCGTCCCACTCGTGCACGCCGCTCCAGCAGAGCTGCGCGTCGGCCAGCTCGGACACGCCGGATACCCGGATCGGGTGCCCGTCGCAGAACGCCCCTGAGTCGCGGGCCGCCCACCAGCGGTGGCCCAGGGCGGGCATCGAGGCGACTCCCACCGCGACCTCGCCGTCCACCTCGAGGGCCACCAGGGTCGCCCAGGTGGGCATCCCGCGCAGGTAGCTCTTGGTCCCGTCGATCGGATCGATGATCCAGCGACGCGAAGCCGAGGTGCCGGGCGTCTCACCCATCTCCTCACCCAGGACGGCGTCAGCGGGGCGCGACCTCGAGAGGTGCTGGCGGAGCGCCTGCTCCACGGCCCGGTCGGCCTCGGTGACCGGGGTGCGGTCGGGCTTGGTCTCCACCTGGAGGTCGTCGGCCCCGTAGCGCGCCATGGTGATCCGGTCGGCCAGATCGGCCAGTTCCAGCGCCAATTTCAGGTCCTGGTCCAGAGCGGCGGGCATCGGCGGGGGCGATCGTAGCGGGGCTCCCACGCGTTAGGCTGGAGCGATGTCAGACCTCCAGGGGGAGACGACCGAGGTTCTGCAGGCGCTGATCCGCTTCAACACGGTCAACCCGCCCGGGAACGAGCGCCCGGCCATCGAGTATCTGGAGGGCTACCTGCGCGAAGCGGGCTTCTTCACCGAGATGCTCGGTGTAGAGGACAGCCGGCCGAACCTGATCGCCACCCTGGACAGCGGCTCGCCCGGTCCGGTGATGGTGTACCTCGGCCACGTCGACACGGTGCTGGCCGCCGCGGAGGAGTGGACGTTCGACCCCTGGTCAGCCGAGATCTCCGGCGGCTGCCTGTGGGGCCGTGGCGCGCTCGACATGAAGTCCCAGGTGGCGGCCGAGGCAGTGGCCGCGGCCTCGCTGGCCCGTGAGGGATGGCGCCCGTCCCGGGGAGCCCTGAAACTGGTCTTCGTGTCCGACGAGGAGACCGGAGGCGATGTGGGAGCGCGCTGGCTGACCGAGCAACACCCGGACAAGGTTCGCTGCGATTACCTGCTCAACGAGGGGGGCGGCGCCGCCTTCGAGTACGGCGGGCAGCGGCGTTATGGGGTGTGCTGCGGGGAGAAGGGGATCTTTCGCTTCAAGGTGACGGCTGTGGGGGCGGCTGGTCACGCGTCGCTGCCGCGGACGGGCGACAACGCGCTGCTCAAGCTCGGCCCGGTGCTGACCGCGATGGCCCAGCGCCAGCCGGACTACGACCTGACAGAGGCGCCGCGGCTGCTGCTGAAAGGTCTGGGCGAGGACCCCGAGGATCCGGCCGGGGCGGTGCAGCGGATCGGGGCCTCCGAGCCGGCGCTGAGCATCTTCCTGGAGCCGATGCTGGGGGTGACGCTGACTCCGACGATGGTCCACGCCTCGGACAAGATCAACGTAATCCCGTCCAACGCGTATGCGAAAATTGATTGCCGCGTGCCACCGGGATTAGGGGAGGAGGTGGCGCTGGCCCGGCTGCACGAAGTGCTGGGCGACACCGCTGACGGGCTGGAGATCGAGTTCACCGAGAAGACGTTCGGGAACGTGTCCAGTCCGCACAGCCCGCTGATGGAAGCCATCCAGAAGTGGCTCGGCGCCCAGGACGCGGAGGCCACCACGGTGCCGGTGCTGCTGCCGGGCTTCTCGGACTCGAGCTGGTTCCGGGCCGCCTTCCCGGACCTGATCGCCTACGGGTTCTTCCCCCACCGCCACCAGACGCTGCTCCAGACCGCCCCGCTCGTGCACAACGCCGATGAGCGGATCGACGTCCGGGATCTGGGCTTTGCCGCCCAGTTCTACGCGGACGTCGCGGAGGAGCTGCTCGGCTGAGCCTGGATGCACCGAAGGTCGGCGGAGACTCGGTGCCGGGCGGCAAGTCAGACGACTTCCGGTGAGCATCCGAAGGGTGAACCCTCGGAGCGAAGCGGAAGTCGTATGACGCCGCCGATCCGGTGACGAGGCGACCCGAGATTCGGTGAATCCAGGCTGAGGTTGGGCGCGGGCTGGTCGCTCGCGCCGTTGTGCACACGGGGGGCGGCGGCACAGCCGCCCCCTGAAAAGAAGGCCGTAAATAGACTTGCCCGATGCCCGAGGGCCGTCTCGATCCCCAGGTGTTCCGTCTGCCCGTCGACCGGCTGCGCAGCGGCTACTACTCGGACGCCTACTTCGTCTCCACCAAGCGGCTGCTGGAGGAGGAGGATCACCACCCGCGGGTGCTGATGCAGATCTTCCAGAAGGAGGACTCGCTGCTGGGCGGGATCGACGAGGCGATCGCCGTGGTCAAGCTGGGGGCCGGGCGCGAGGACGCCGGCGGGGGCTGGGTGTCCGGTTGGGATAAGCTGAAGGTGCGCGCGCTGGGCGAGGGCGACCCGGTCTCCCCTTATGAGACGGTGATGACGATCGAGGGCGATTACAGCCTGTTCGCCCACCTGGAGACCGTCTACCTGGGCTCGCTGGCCCGCCGCTCACTGGTCATGAAGAACGTCTCGGGCGTCGTGCAGGCCGCCCGGGGCAAGCCGATCTTCTACTTCCCCGCCCGCCACGACCACTGGCTGGTGCAGACCGGCGACGGATGGGCCGCGCACGTGGCCGGCGCGATCGGGGTGTCCACCGATGCCCAGGCCTCCTGGTGGGGCGGTCGCGGGATCGGCACCGTCCCGCACGGGCTGATCGCGTCCTACGCGGGCGACACCGTGAAGGCGGCCGAGGTGTTCGCCAAGCGCTACCACGACGAGATGAACATCACCGTGCTGGTCGACTGGGAGAACGACTCGGTGCGCACCACGCTGGAGGTGGCCGAGGCGCTCGGGCCGCTGCTCTGGGGCGTGCGCCTGGACACCTCCGAGTCGCTGGTCGACCGCAGCCTGTGGGAGGAGATGGCCGGCTTTGACCCGCGGGGGGTCAACCCGAGGCTGGTCGAGAAGGTGCGCGATGCGCTGGACGGCGCGGGCTTTGACGGGGTGAGGATCGTGGTCAGTGGGGGCTTTGACGCCGAGCGCATCAACCTCTTCGAGGAGCAGGGCGTGCCGGTGGACGCCTACGGCGTCGGCTCCTCGCTGATCCGGGGCCGCAATGACTACACGGCGGACGTGGTGATGGTGGAGGGCCGGCCGTGCGCCAAGGTCGGGCGCCACTACATCCCCAACCCGCGTCTTCAGAGGGTGGATTAGGGGCCGTTATGCTCCCGCGCCGATGCTGAACGCGATCGATCACGTGGGCGTGGCCGTGGAGGACATCGAGGCGGCCCTGCCCTACTACACAGACGTCCTGCGGCTGGCGCTCGTGCACCGGGAGACGTTGCCGGAGCAGGGCGTGCATGCGGCGCTGCTCGACGTGGGTGACGGGCACATCGAGCTGGTGGCGCCGACCGGACCGGAGAGCGGGGTGGCCAAGTTCCTGGACCGGCGGGGCGCCGGGCTTCACCATGTGGCCTACCGCGTGCAGGACATAGAGTCGACGCTGCGCGAGCTGTCCGCGGCCGGAGTGCGGCTGATCGACGAGCAGCCGCGGGTCGGGATTCGCGGCTCGCGCGTGGCGTTCGTCCATCCCTCCTCCACCGGAGGCGTACTCACAGAAATCGTTCAACCTGCGGAAGGGAGCCACTGACTTCGATGAGCACTGGTGAGAAGGCCCAGAAGATCAGCATCGGGTTCCACGGTGGCCAGGTGCTGAGCGCACGGGTCAAGCCGGACGAGCTGTCGCGGCTGCGTGGCGCGCTGGGATCGACTGGCTGGCACGAGATGACCGCGGAGGACGGCACGGTGGCGCTCGACCTGACGCGGATCGACTACGTGCTGGTCGACCACGACGAGCACCGGGTCGGGTTCTAGCGGCGGTCGCTTAGCCCGCCAGGCCCGGGTCTGCCCAAAAAGAAACCCGGTCCTCGCCTTGCGGCGAGAACCGGGTGACCCCCACTACTTGTGCCCCGGTCCACATCTGCCCCCCATACCTGCTTGCCCCTCCCCCGGTGCCCCCACTGCTGCCCCCTCAAGCGCCCGTGGCGGACGATTTAGACAGTTGACTCCAGGAACCCACTTGGCAGGTCACGCTGGCAGGGCGCCAGGCGTGCCGTCGTTGACAGGCCATCAGGTCCGGGGATGAAGCCGCCCTGCGGCCGTTTGTTTGCAGCCCCCGGTCAGGGCAAGCCGAATGATGGCCTGGCGTCCAAACCTCTACCACCGTGGTAACAACGATTTCTCCTTGCGTAGTTAGTACTTAGAAGCACAAGCTCTCAGGCGCCCTACAGTGACGGCGGTGCCTGACCAATCGAGTCGTCATTTGCTGCGGGATGCCGATCGCGCGCTGCTACTCGCGCTGCGTACCCGGGGCCACGATCCGCGGCTGGAGCGCGCGCTGGCGGGGTATTCGCGGCTCGGGGAGCACGCTGCCTGCTGGATCGTCCTGGGGCTGGCCGGTGCCGCGCTTGACGGAGATGAGGGGCGCGCGCGGCGGTGGCTGAGGGGTTGTGGCGTGGTGGTGGGCGCGTACGGGGTGAACTTCGCCGTGAAACTGGCCGTGCGCCGAGGCCGGCCCGAGCTCCCGGAACTGCCCCCGCTGACACCGACCGTGTCCCGTCTGTCCTTTCCCAGCGCCCATGCCACGACCTCGTTCGCGGCGGCTGCCGCCTACCGGGGTCTGGCACCGTCGCGAGCGCTGTACGGGGCGGCGCTGCTGTTCGCGCTGACGCGCCCCTATCTCGGCGTGCACTACCCCAGTGACGTGGTGGCCGGGGCGCTGCTGGGAACCGCTCTCGGTCTGGCCGCCGATCAGCTCTTCGACGCAGCGGGGGTGGCGTGATGCCGATGAAGGTGGGGATCGTGGGCATGCCGAACGCCGGCAAGTCCTCGCTGTTCTCGGCCCTGACCGGCGTGGCCGCGGAGGCGGCCAACTACCCGTTCACGACGATCGAGCCGAACATCGCCGTGGTTCCGGTCAGCGACGAACGGCTGAACGAGGTGGCGGGCACGGTGCGGGCCTCGAAGGTGGTGCCCGACACGATCGCCTTTCACGACATCGCGGGGCTGGTGGCGGGCGCCCACCGGGGCGAGGGCTTGGGCAACCAGTTCCTGGCCAACATCCGGGAGACCGACGCGCTCCTGCACGTGGTCCGCGTGCACGACGACAGCTCAGTGGTGCACCCGGAGGGCCGGGTGGATCCGCTGGCCGATATCGAGACGATCGAGACCGAGCTGGTCTACGCCGACCTGGAGCAGGCCGAGCGGCGGCTGGACCGGGTGGCCCGGACGGCGCGCAGCCGTGACCGGCATGCGGTGGCCGAGGCGGAGTGGCTCCGGCAGGTGGTCGAGGCCCTGCAGGCGGGGCGACCCGCTCGGAGCGTCCCCCCGCCCGTCGACGCGCCCGACGCCATGCAGCTGCTCAGCCCGCTGACCGCCAAGCCGGTGCTGTTCGTGGCCAACGTGAGCGAGGGGGACGTGGAGGTTCCCCCGGAGATCGCCGCCCACGCCGAGGCGATGGAGGCCCGGGCGGTGGCCATCTCGGCCCGGCTCGAGGCCGAGCTGGGTGAACTCGATGCGGATGACGCAGCTTCGATGCGGCAGGACCTCGGGCTGAGCGAGTCCGGCCTGAAGACGGTGATCCGGGGGGCGTTTTCGCTGCTGGGGCTGATCGCGTTCTTCACCGCCGGCGAGGACAAGCCGGCGCAGTCCTGGCACCTGCGCCAGGGTCTGACGGCCTGGCACGCGGCCGGCGAGATCCACTCGGACATCCAGCGCGGGTTCGTGCGGGCCGAGGTGGTGTCCTGGGACGCGCTGGTGGAGCTGGGCGGTTATGCCGGCGCCCGGGATCGCGGCGCGCTGCGGCTGGAGGGTCGCGACTACGTGATGGCCGACGGGGACGTGATCACGGTCAAGTTCACGCCGTAGTGGTGCGGCGGGGTGCGTGCCCCGGCCGCGTGGCTGGCGACTCCGGGGGACTTTCTGGCCACTATGGCCATTTTCTGCCCCAGAGTGCGCTCAGAGATCCGCTAGCGACGTGACCATTTCCAGCCGCCTCGTCAACGCGCCCAGGCCGAGCCGCCGAGCCGCCGCCGCGCCGCCGGCCAGGTCGGTGTCCGCGTCTGGGGGGCGCTCCAGGTCCACCGGGCGCAGCAGCGCGATCTCACAGTACTTGCGCAGCGCCTCGGCGTTCTCCCGCAGCGACTGGGCCACCCGGGGGCGCTCGTCCGGGGCCGGCCGCGGCCGCTCGACGGAGCCGACGGCGGCCAGCGCCCCCTCCAGCGACCCGTGGCGGAGCAGCAGCTCGGCGGCCGTCTTGGGACCGACGCCCGGGGCGCCCGGCAGGCTGTCTGAGGGATCGCCGCGCAGGGCGATGAAGTCGGGCACGAGCTCGGGGTCGATCCCGTAGCGGCGGCGCACCTCGGCGCCGTTCACCGTCTCAAACCCCGTGGTCCCCGACTTCAGATACAGAACCGTCGTCTGCTCGTCCACGCACTGGTACATGTCGCGGTCACCGGTGAGGATCAGCGTGCTCCCGCCCGCGGCCGCCTCGGCCACCGCGTAGGAGCCGAGCAGATCGTCGGCCTCCAGCTCCTCGGAGCCCTGGCAGCGCCACCCGAAGGCGGTGAAGAACTCGGGTGCCTGCTCGAACTGCCAGGCCAGCGGGTCAGGCACCGGGGGACGGTCGGCGTGGTAAGGCGTGTACAGCTCCACTCGGTAGGCGGCCGCCTCGGCTCCGAAGCACAGCACGACCGCCCGGGGACGGCGATCCGCCACCACCCGCAGCAGTGCGTTGGCCGCCCCCAGAAGCGCCCCCACCGGGTGATCGTCGACTCCGGTAATCGACTCGGGCAGCGCGAAGAACGAGCGGTACAGCAGAAACGGTACGTCGACTGCGAGCAGCGGGGCGGGCATCCAGCCCAGCCTAATCCTCAGCGCACGGTGAGAGCCGGCCCGCCCACGTTGCCGTACTTGATCCGGTAGCGCCCGGGCCCGGGCAGGGCGGCCTGGAAGTGACCGCCGTTGACGGTGCGCACCCGACCGGTGGTGCTCCAGCGGTGGCCCCCGAGCTTCTGCACCAGCACGAGGACGCCGCGCCGTGTCGGGAACACCCGTCCCGCCACCGACCGCTTGCCCGCGGTCGCCGAGCCGGCCGAGGCGCCGCCGTTGCCGCTGGACGTGGTGGTGCCGGAGGAGAAGGCGCCGTGGATCGTCACCGTGGTGAAGGCCATGTAGGTGCTCATCAGCCCGAAGTCCTGCTGCAGCTCCGGTCCGGTGACGTCGGTGCTGCCCCGGGAGCCGACCACGGCCGCCTCCACGATCCGGGGCGACACGCCGTGCTTGAGCACCTTGATACCGACCAGGCTGCCCTTGACCAGACCGCTCAGCTTGCCCACCGCCGCGGCGAGGCTCAGGTTGTAGGCCCACCGGTGGTTAGGGTTGCCACCGGCGCCGTCATAGGGGTCGGGCACGCCCCGCAGCCACGGTTCGGGGGACGAACCCAGCCACTCGTTCTGGATGCTCTCGGTGTGGCCGCCGGAGCTGGAGGAGAAGTAGGTCACCACCGGAGTCCCGTGGTAGGTGACGACCTGGCCACGGGTGGCAGCGACCGCGGCGTTGGTAGCGGGGGTCTCGGCAGCCACGCCCTCGTACATCTGCGACCGCGTATCGGAGTAGACGTCGAAGGTTGCGCTGACCGCACCGGCGGTGAGGGCGTAGGTTCGAGCGGCCACCGCCTGCGCCCGCAGCGCCTGAGCGGGCCAGCCCGATGGCATCTCGGCCGAGATGACGCCGCGGACGTAGTCCTCGATGTCCAGCCGGTTGACCGTCTGGACGGCACCAGATCCATCCGGGCGGAAGACGAAGTCCCCCCGGTACCCACCGAGCCCGGCCAGGGTCAGGGGGCCGGGACCGGCGACGGTCAGGGGCGAGGAGTAGGTGTCCACTTTCGTGCTGCCGGCCAGCAGCTCGAAGCGTCCGTCGGACAGCAGGCGCACGGTGTAGGTAGTGCCCGTCTTCAGCGTCTTGCCGTTCGACTCATTGGCGCCGCTGAACGCCGCGCTGCCGTCCTGCAAGAGGACACTGATCGTCTGGGTGGGGCTGACCGACCCGAGGCTGGTGCCCCGGTAGTAGTGGGCGAGGATCCGCTGATAGGTCCAGCCGTGCTGGGCGTAACCCAGCGTGCCGTACTGGCTCATGCCGATCCCGTGGCCGTCGCCGCCGCCGCGGATGTAGAAGCCGCTGGTGTGGGGCTCGGCCACGGAGGCGTGCGCAGCAGGGGCTCGTCCACCGGCCGGGGCGGTCGCCTCGGCGGTGGCCGGGAGGCTCCCGCCGAGGGCCAGGACGGCCAGCAGGACAGGCGAGCGACGTACCGCGCTGATTACAGATTCAGATGCCATCACTTGGCTTTGTGTCGTCAGTCTGGCCGAAAGGGTTGAGGGCCGGTCTCGGGTTCGCTGCGTTGCAACTGACCAGATAGCTAACGCGATCCACCGGTCGGAGTTGCGCCGCGCACTGGAAGTCGCCAGCGTCGTCGCCTCCAAGGCTAGGCTGCCACACGTGAGAATGCGGTCAGTTCTCGGAGGCGCCATGCCGGCCGGAGCGCTTGGTGCGCTGCTGGTCGCCGTGGCCGCAACCGGCCCGGCCACCGCCGCGTCCGCCGGACCGTCGATCCAGGTGGATCGCGCGTGCTACGTCAACGCTCGATCACCCGCCCGCATCGAGATCACCGGCCAAGGCTGGACCCCCGGCGACAGCGTCGAGGTCACGGGCGCTGCGCAGCCGGTGAGCGCCACGGTGGGTTCAGACGGCACCTTTGCGGCCACCGGGACGGCGCCCGGCAGAGACTTCGCCCTACGCCGGCAGTCAGAGCGGCTGTCCGCCGCCGAGACTGACGCGACGACCGGCCAGACCGTCCCCGCCGTCAGCGCAACGACCGCCTACCTGGTCACCGACCTGGCCTACTCGGTCCGCCCCCAGGACACCTCATTGACCCGCAAGGTGACGTTCCGCTTCTCGGGGTTCACGGCGGATCGGGAGATCTTCGCCCACTACCTGAGGGGCAAGCGGGTGGTGGCCCGCCAGCGGTTCGGGCGCACCACCGGGCCGTGTGGTCTGCTCAGCGCTCGCGCCCTCCAGTATCCCGGAGGGCACCCGGGGGCCAGGCGCTACGAGGTGCAGTTCGACGATGCGCGCGCCTATTCGCGGCGCTCGTCGCCGCGCGTCGTCACCGAGTTGTCGGTCCGGCGATACTGATCGCTACAGGTTCCCCTGGGCCATCTTGCGCAGGTCCATGGCCTTGTTGTACGTCTCCTCGTCGACGCCCTTCTCGTAGGCCACTTCGCGCAGCAGCCGTCCCGACGAGGCCGCCTCCTTGACGATCTCGGTGGCCTTGTCATAGCCGATGTAGGGGGTCAACGCGGTGGCGGCCGCCAGCGTCGACTCGGCCGAGCGGTGCGTGCCCTCCTGGTTGGCCACGATCCCGCTCACGCACTTCTCGGCAAACGCACGGGACGTGGTTGACAGTAGGCGGATCGACTCGAGCAGGTTCCGCGCGATCAGCGGCACACGGACGTTGAGCTCGAAGTTGCCCTGGCTGCCCGCGATCGTGATCGCCGCGTCGTTGCCGATCACCTGCGCGGACACCTGCAGGACGACCTCGGGGATCACCGGATTGACCTTGCCCGGCATGATCGAGGAGCCCTTCTGGAGCTCGGGCAGGACCAGCTCGCCGATCCCGGCGCGGGGGCCCGAGCCCATCAGCGCCAGGTCGTTCGCGATCTTGGTCAGCGACACGGCCAGCACCTTGAGAGCTCCGGACAGCTCGACCAGCGCGTCCCGGTTGCCCTGCGCCTCGAACGGGTCCTCGGGCGGGCGGATCTGGAGGCCCGTGGCCTCCTGCAGCCGCCCGCGCACGCGCTGGGCGAACTCCGGGTGCGTGTTCAGGCCCGTGCCGGTAGCGGTGCCGCCCAGCGGGATCTGGGCCACCTGGGGCAGCGCGCCCCGAACCCGCCGTGCCCCCAGCCGGACCTGCGCGGCATAACCGGAGAACTCCTGGCCGAGCGTCACCGGTACGGCGTCCATCAGGTGCGTTCGCCCGGACTTGACGACGTCGTGGAACTCCTCGGCCTTGCGCGCGAAGGCCGCCTCGAGCTCGTCCAGGGCGGGAAGCAGCTCGCTGCACGTCTCCCCCAGGGCGGCCAGGTGCACGGCCGACGGGAACACGTCGTTGGAGGACTGGCCCATGTTGACGTCGTCGTTGGCGTGAATGGTGGTGGGGGTGGCGGGCGGGGATTGATTCGCCAGCCGCGCGATCACCTCGTTGGCGTTCATGTTCGAGGACGTCCCCGAGCCGGTCTGGAAGACGTCGATCGGGAACTGGTCGTCGAACTCGCCCGCGGCCACCCGGTCGGCGGCGGTGGCGATCCGCTCGGCCTTCCCGCCGTCCAGCAGGCCCAGCTCGGCGTTGGCGCGGGCCGCAGCGCCCTTGATGCGCCCGAGCCAGCGGATCACCGGCACCGGCACGTGCTCGCCCGAGATGGGGAAGTTCTCGACGGCCTTGCTGGTCTCGCCGCCCCAGAGCTGCTCCCCCTTGTGCTCCTGCGCCTGAACGCTCATGCCGGTACTCCTTTTCAAATGACTGTCTGGAGAGAAATTGCTGCTTCCAAAGCTACAACTCAGCCGCAGAAGGCGATCAGCTCTCGGGCCACGCCCACCGGGTCGTCGTAAGCGATCAGGAAGCCGGTCCGAGCCAGCGTGCGCAGCTGCGCCTGGGGCAGCAGGTCAAGCGCCTCCTCGGCCCACTCCAGCGGATACAGCGGATCTTCCTGGGCCCACAGGAGCAGAACCGGCACCGTGATCTGCGCGTAGGCGTCCAGCAGGTCGCGCTGATCGCGCACCGGCCAGTGGGCCACGAACTTGGCCCAGGCCCGGGCCCGGTTGGCGTTGCCGCCGACGTCCGCGAAGGCGTGGCGCACGAGGTCGCGGGCCTCGGGGTTGCGCTGCACGGTCAGCCGTTCCCCCAGTTCGGGCCTGAACACCAGCGGCGCCAGGTGAGACAGGGCGCGGTCGAGGCCCGGCAAGCCGCCCAGCCGGCAGGCCATCCGCCAGGCGCTGCGCCGCCGTCCGAAGCGCTCGGTGCGGTGCAGCCGGTTGGGCATCAGCACCAGGCGCAGCGGCGAGAGCTGTCCGCTGGCCACCGCCCGCAGCGCCAGCTCGGCCCCGAAGTCGTGCCCGGCCACGAACGCTCGCGGCCCGGCCGCCTCGGCACAGAAGCCACTCAACACCTCCGCCAACCACTCGGGCGAGTACGGGTGCCGGGGCCGATCCTCAGAGTCGCCGTGCAGCGGCAGGTCGGGCAGCAGCACCCGGAAGCGCATCGACAACGCCTCCACCACCGGCTCCCACTCCCGGTGCGACAGTCCCAGCGAGTGCAGGAGCACGAGCGGCCGCCCGGTGCCCGTCTCTCGGTAGGCGACCCGCGCCCCGTCGGTGTGGTGGTAGAGCCGGAGCTTCATGCCCCGATCCTCCCAGACGGCGCCACCATAGAATCGAACGCTCGGCATGACCGTGCATCGCCCCGTTGATCCGAAAGCCGACTTCCCCCACATGGAGGAGGGCGTGCTGGCGCGCTGGCGCGAGCGAGACGTGTTCGCCGAGTCGCTTCGCCGCCGGCGTGACGCCCGGCCGTGGACGTTCTACGAGGGACCGCCGTTTCCCAATGCGGCGCCGGGCGTGCACCACGTGCTCGCGCGCGTCTTCAAGGACATCTTCTCCCGGCACCGGACGATGACCGGGCACTACGTCGAGCGCAAGGGCGGCTGGGACTGCCACGGACTGCCGGTCGAGCTCGCGCTGGAGACCGAGCTCGGCTTTCGCTCCAAGGACGAGATCGAGCAGTTCGGGATCGCGGAGTTCAACGCCCGCTGCCGGGAGAAGGTCGTCAGCCACATCGCGGAGTTCAACGAGCTCACCGAGCGGATCGGCTACTGGATCGACCTCGACGACGCGTACCGGACGATGGACTCCGGCTACATCGAGTCGGTGTGGTGGGCGCTGAAGGCGATCCACGACAAGGGATTGCTTTACGAGAGGCTCAAGGTCGTCCCGTACTGCCCGCGTGATCAGGTCACCCTCTCCAGCCACGAGCTGGGTCAGCCGGGTGCCTACCGCGACGTGATCGACCCGTCGGTCTACGTGCGACTCCCGGTGCTGGAGGCGCGCTCGCCGCTGCGTGACGGCGACGAGCTCGTCGTGTGGACGACGACGCCGTGGACGCTCGTCTCCAACGCCGCCGTCGCGGTGAACCCTGAGCTCCGGTACGCCAGGGCGCGCCTCGCCGACGACGTGTTCGTTCTCGCCTTAGAGCTCGTCGAGCCGGTGCTCGGCGAGGGCGCCGAAGTGCTGGAGTCGTTCTCTGGCGCCGCGCTCGTCGGCACACGATACGCGCCGCCGTTCCCGTTCATCCCGAGCCAGGCCTACGGTCCCAAGGGACACACGGTCCTGCCCGCGGAGTTCGTCACGGCCGCCGACGGCACCGGCCTCGTCCACACGGCGATCGCGTTCGGCGACGACGACTTCCGGCTCGGCGAGCAGGAGGGGCTCACGGTCGTCAACCCGGTCCGGCTCGACGGGACCTACGACGAGCGGATCGTGCCTTACGAGGGCCGCAAGGTCAAGGACTGCGACCGCGACCTGATCGCCGACCTGCGCGCGCGGGGGATGCTGCTGCGCGAGGAGGACTACGAGCACTCCTATCCCCACTGCTGGCGCTGCGGCACCGCGCTGCTCTACTACGCCAAGCCGTCGTGGTACATCGCGACCAGCGAGGTCAAGGACCGGCTGCTCGCCGCCAACGAGACGATCGCCTGGCATCCCGAGCACATCAAGCACGGTCGCTTCGGCAACTGGCTGGAGAACAACGTCGACTGGGCGCTCTCGCGCGAGCGCTACTGGGGAACGCCGCTGCCCGTGTGGCGCTGCGACCACGGGTGCGTGAAGGTGGTGGGATCGCTGGCTGAGCTCGAGCGCGAGTCGGGGGTGCGGCTCGAGGATCCTCACCGACCCTACGTCGACGACGTCCTGCTCACGTGCGACAACTGCGGCGGCGAGATGCGCCGCGTGCCGGAGGTGATCGACGTGTGGTTCGACTCGGGCTCGATGCCGTTCGCCCAGTTCGGAGCCCCGCACGAGCGCGAGCAGGAGTGGGGTCGGCGATTCCCGGCCGACTTCATCTGCGAGGCGCTCGATCAGACTCGCGGCTGGTTCTACTCGCTGCTCGCCATCTCCACGCTGCTGTTCGACCGATCGTCCTACCGCAACGTCGTGTGCCTCGGGCTGATCAGCGACGACGAGGGCCGCAAGATGTCGAAGTCGCTGGGCAACACCGTCGCGCCGTGGGAGATCATCGACCGCTTCGGAGCGGACGCGCTGCGCTGGTACTTCTTCACCTCCAAGCTGCCGTGGGACGGCTACCGGTTCTCACCCGAGACCGTCGGCGAGGGGGTCAGGACATTCCTGCTCCAGCTGTGGCACACGTACGGGTTCTACGTCCTGTACGCCAATGCCAACGGAGTCGATTTGGCCGCCTATGAAGGCGGCCCTTCAGGCTTGACCGACCTTGACCGCTGGGCTCTGTCCCGGTTGAGCGCCGCCGTCGCGGTGGCCCGCGAGCGCCTGGACGAGTTCGACGCCACCGGCGCCGGCCGGGCCATCCAGGAGTACGTCGACGAGCTGTCCAACTGGTACGTGCGCCGCTCACGCCGGCGCTTCTGGGACGGCGATGCGGCCGCTTTCCGGACCCTGCACACGGCGCTGACCACGCTGGCCAAGCTGCTGGCGCCGTTCATCCCGTTCCTGGCCGATGAGATGTACGACAACCTCGACGGCGCCGAGCCGAGCGTCCACCTGTGCGATTTCCCGGTCACGGGCGAGCGGGATCTCGACCTCGAGCAGACGATGGCCGTGGCCCGGGAGACGGTGCGTCTCGGGCTGGCCGCCCGGGGGCAGGCCAAGCTCAAGGTGCGCCAGCCACTGCACGCCGCGGTGGTCGTGGCCACGGGCGCGGAGCGCGAGGCGATCGAGCAGATGGCCGAGGTGGTGCGCGAAGAGCTCAACGTCCGCGAGCTGCGCTTCGTCTCCGAGGCCGACGAACTGGTGGAGGTGGAGCTCAAGCCCAACTACCGGGCGCTAGGCCCGCGGTTCGGTAAGCAGATGCCGCTGGTGGCCGCCGCCGTGGCGGGGCTCGACCCGGCCGTCGTGGCCGGATCGCTGCGCGACGGGCGCACCGTGGCGATCGACGTGGGCGGAACCGAGCATCCGCTGAGCGCCGATGACCTGCTCCTCTCGATGCGCCCGCTGGAGGGCTACCAGCTGGAGCGCGAGGGGTCACACGCGGTCGCCCTGGAGACCGCGATCGACGACGACCTGCGCGTCGAGGGATACGCCCGTGAGATCGTCCACGCTGTGCAGGCGGCCCGCCGGGACGCCGGCCTGGACGTGTCGGACCGGATCGTGCTGAGGCTGGATGGAGATCAGCCGCTGCTCGACGCCGCCCGCGCCCACCAGGACTACATCGCGGGAGAAACGCTGGCCGTGGAGGTTCGCTACGAGGCCGACGGTGCCGTGGACGCAGCCACGATCGACGGTCTGCGTCTGGCCGCTGCGGTGACCCGCGCCGGATAGTCTTTGGCTCCCAAAGAAGGGAGCGCAGGTGGTCTGTTCGTCCTGCGGGGCGGCCAATAGCGACGGAGCGAGGTTCTGCAGCGAGTGCGGTACGCCGCTGGCGTTGACCTGCTCCGCCTGCGGCCACGCCTACCGTCCGGGCCAGAAGTTCTGCGAGCAGTGCGGCAGCGCGCTGGGCGGCGCCCCCGCGCGTCCGGCGCCGGCGCGAGCGCCCGAGGCCATCCCGCACGAGCCGGCCCTGGCCGGCCCGGAGATGCGGATGGTGTCGGTGCTGTTCGTGGACCTGGTCGGGTTCACGTCGCTGTCGGAGAAGCGTGACGCCGAGGACGTGCGCGAGCTGCTGGGCCGGTACTTCGACTCGACCCGGACGATCATCGAACGGCACGGCGGCGTGGTGGAGAAGTTCATCGGCGACGCGGTAATGGCCGTCTGGGGCGTGCCGGTGGCCCGCGAGGACGACGCCGAGCGCACGGTGCGCACCGCGCTGGAGGTGGTCGACGCTGTGAGCGCGTTCGGCCAGGAGGTGGGCGCACCGGATCTGCGCGCCCGGGCCGGCGTGGTGACCGGTCAGGTCGCCGCCCTGGAGAACCCGGGCGAGGGTCTCGTCGTGGGTGACCGGGTGAACACGGCCTCGCGCGTGCAATCGGCGGCCGAGCCGGGCTCAGTGCTCGTCGATGAGGTGACCCGGCAGGTCACCTCGGCGGCGATCGCCTACGCCGACGCGGGCGAGCACTCGGTCAAGGGGAAGGCCGAACCGCTGCGCCTGTGGCGCGCGGTCCGAGTGGTCGGCGGCGTCGGCGGCGCCGACCGGGAGGAGGGGCTGGAGGCCCGGTTCGTGGGCCGCGACGCTGACCTGCGCCTGGTCAAGGAACTGTTCCACTCGGCGCTCGATCGGCGCTCAGCCCGGCTGCTGGCCGTCAGTGGCGACGCCGGCGTGGGCAAATCCCGGCTCCGGCGTGAGTTCTACAACTACATCGACGGCCTCTCCAACACGGTCCTCTGGCATCTGGGCCGCTGCCTGTCACATGGTGAGGGGGTGGCCTACTGGGCGCTGGCCGAGATGGTCCGCCAGCGCCTGGGGATCGCTGAGGACGCCTCGGCCGAGGAGGCCACCGAGCGGCTCGACAGCGGCCTCGAGCGCTGGGTGCCCGACCCCGGTGACCGGGCCTTCATCTCCCCGCGTCTCGGGGCGCTGCTCGGAGTGGCCGAGCCCGGTCTGGGGCGCGAGGAACTGCTCGCCGGCTGGCGGCTGTTCTTTGAGCGGCTGGCCGACCACGAGCCGGTGGCGCTGGTCTTTGAGGACATCCAGTGGGCCGACGTGGGGCTGCTCGACTTCATCGAACAGCTGCTCGACTGGTCCTCCACCAGCCCGATCTTCATCCTCACCCTGGCCCGGCCCGAGCTGGTGGCCGGTCGCGAGGGCTGGCCTGCCGGCCACCGTGGAGCCACGATGATCCGCCTCGAGCCGCTCGATGAGACGGCCATGCGAGAGCTGCTGGCCGACCTCGTGGAGGGGCTGCCCGCTCCGGCCGTTGACCAGATCGTGGGTCGGGCCCAGGGCGTCCCCCTGTACGCGATCGAGACGCTGCGGGCGCTGGCCGACCGCGGCGTCCTCTCCGAGAGGGACGGCCGGCTGGTGCTGACCGGCGAGCTGGGCGAGCTCGACGTCCCGGCCAGCCTGTCCTCCCTGCTCTCAGCCCGGCTGGATGCCCTGGCCCCACCCGAGCGTGGACTCGTCAAGGCGATGTCGGTGTTCGGCGGCTCGTTCCCCCGCTCGGCCGCGGCTGCTCTGGGGGACGTGCCGGAACCAGATCTGGACGCGGTGTTGGCCCCGCTGGTGCGCAAGGGCGTGCTGGTAATCCGCACCGACCGCCTGTCGCCGGACCGCGGTCAGTACGCGTTCGCCCAGGGACTGCTGCGCACGGTCGCCTACGAGATGCTCTCCCGCCAGGAGCGCAAGCCCCGCCACCTGGCCGCCGCCGAGCACCTGCGCAGTGCCTTCCCCAACGAAGGCGAGGACGTGGCCGAGGTGATCGCCAACCACTACCTGGACGCGCTGCGCTCGGCGGCCGGCGACCCCGACGAGGAGGACCTGCGGCTGCGCACGCTCGAGGCGCTGCGCCGGGCGGGCCGGCGAGCCTCGACCGTCGGCGCCCCGGAGACCGCGGAGCGCATCTACCGCTCGGCGGCGGAGCTGGCGCGGGACGAACGCGAGCAGGCAGAGCTGACGCAAGCGGCAGGCGAAATGGCTGCGCAGGCGGGACGCCACCAAAGCGCTCTCGAGCTCCTCGAGCAGGCGCACGACCAGTTCACCACGGTGGGCGCAGAGCGCGACGCGATCCGCCTGATGCCTCTGATCGGGCGCATGATGATGATCGGCGACCTCGGCGAAGCGGCCGAACGTCTGACCGGAGTGCTCGACCGGATCGGGGGCGAGCGCCTCGATCCGGAGGTGGCGGCGGTCAGCGTCGTGCTGGGTCGCGCCCTCAGTTTCCTCGGCCGCTACCGGGAGGCGACCGGGTTCATCGACCGAGCGCTGGAGATCAGCCAGGCGCTGAGGCTCCCAGCCGTGCTCGGCGACGCACTGATCGAGAAGGGACTCGTCTGTCTGTACACGGGACGAGCCGAAGAGGCTCGACTGCTGTTCAGCGGCGCGCGCGAGATAGGGGAGCGGAACGGCGCGACCGTGATCGTGCACAGGGCGGCCAGCAACATCTCCAACTTCGACTTGATGTGGGACGTGGCCGACGCGGTCAAGGAGTGCGAAGCCGGGCTGGCACTGACCCGTCGGCGAGGTGATCGCTTCTCGGAATCGCTTGCCGGAGGCAACCTGCTTTCCGCGCTCATCATGCGCGGGCGACTGGCCGAGGCGGACGACCTGCTGCGCGAGCTCCAGGAGGGTGTCGAGGACCGGCCCGGGACTGAGTACCTTCGCTTCCGCCAGATGCTGCTCGCCGTGTTGCGCGGACAGCCCGACGTGGCACGGTCCCGTCTGGATGACTTCGTGCACCTCCGGCGAGAGGGCGACACCGAGATCGACGCCATGCGCCAGTCAGGCGAGGTGATCACGCGGCTCGCCGAAGGCCGTCTCCAGGACGCCCTGGCCAGCGGCGTGTCAGCGCTGCCGACGGCGATCGAGACCCTGTCCGCGGCTAGCGAGCCCGTCCGCGACATGTGGCCGGCCACGCTTCAGGCAGCCCTGCAGCTGCGGCGCTTGGATGAGGCCCAGGCGGTGATGGAGATG
>Ga0182024_10009699_pt1 | contig 19834 bp, 18 predicted proteins | sample P32metaG_FD_120480 | JGI IMG/M metagenome (GOLD analysis project Ga0182024, IMG submission 120480) | Permafrost microbial communities from Stordalen Mire, Sweden - P3-2 metaG (Illumina Assembly) | ecosystem: Environmental > Terrestrial > Soil > Wetlands > Permafrost | place: Sweden: Stordalen... | reverse complement strand
TGCCAGGTAGGCGATGCGATTCTTGATCGCGGTGTCTACGATGGGGTTAGCGTAGAGCTTGTAGGGGATGGTCTCGTTGTTGCGTTTGAAGAGGTATTGGTAGAGGCGGTAGTTTTCGTCGAAAAGCTTCAAAGCTGATTCGAGACGCTTCGTGAAGCCGTCAATCGAAGCGCCGTCGAGACACTCGTAATCGACGCCGCGAACTTCGAGAATGAGGCCGACCTCCCCGCTCTTGGTGAGGAAAACGTGCGGACCGATGAAACCGTAGAGATTGATCTGCTCGTTAAGGGAGCCGGTCTCGTTGTAGTTCTTGAAGATGCGGCTAAGCCTGAGCATGGGTATCCCTTCGGATTGCAATCGGAGTGAATTTCATCGGGTCGTATTGAGCGCGGAGTCTTGCGGCCGTCAGCAGAAATCGCAGAATCTGCGGGTCGGTGTCGGTGGCCCAGCGGGCCATGAAGTAGAGCAACAAGAACATCAACAGTCCCCCGAACAAGCTGTTGAGAAGATTGAACGTGGCCGCGCCAATGCACATGGCGAAGAAGAAGAGTTTTCGCTCGGCCCCGAGGATCGTCAGTGGCCGCGATAACGCCCGATGCACTCTGTTGATTCGTCTTGTTTCCGCCACGTGCTTGTCCTTTGGGACGCGTGTGATTCAGTTGCCGGGAAAGAGCCACGACAGGAAATTTACCGCCGCGATAGCCATTCCGACACCGAAGAGCACACCGGCAAGCACACGCTTCGAGCCGCCTTCCCCGAAGGCGAAGGTGAGGCCGGCCACGACAATGGCAACGAGCGAGAGACCGCGAGCGATGGTGCTGGTGAAGGCCTGCTGCAACACGCTAACGGCGTTTTCCCACGGGGAAGTTCCCTGGGCGAAGGCCGGAGCGGCGAGAAGAAGTGCGAAACCGAGGCTGACCAGAGGTAAACGCAGCCAAGAGCTGCGCAGGTATGTGCAAAGAGATCGTTTCCGTTTCATGTTCGGGTTCTCCCTGTCTCTTCCGAGTTTTCGAAATGGGCCGTTGAGAGGGAGTCCGCGCTAGCAGCGGCTGCAGGAAGGAAAGCGGATGGCGATTGATGGGACGGCTGTATGCGCCGGTTCCTGGACTTCCACGTCCAGGCACACTTGGAGCGTGCGCTCCATGTACAGCGTTGTCCCACAATCGCGTCCGCCCCTTCTAGCGGGCCGTACGCGACACAGAGCGAAACACCGAAGGAATCGGTTGCGCCCTGTTCGCGGGAGTTAACCGGCGAGAACTCCCCTCATCTATACAGAGGGGAAAAAACGGAAAAACCTCACCAACAAAATGCAACTTTTTTGGTTTTTTACACTCTTGGTGGTTTGGGAGGTCGGGTTTGCGACCTTCGGTTGGAGTTTCTTGCTTTCATCTGCTGGAGGAAGCCACTGTAGGTCGTGTAACACGGTGAACACGAGGTGATGTGATCCAGAACTGAATCTTCGACTTGTGTTGGTTTTTCGGCCAAAAGTCTTATTACATCGTCCTGAGGACATCCTTGGCGGGTGGGGTTCGGGAAATCCTCACCGAAATGTCTCCTGCCAAGGTCAAGAAAGACTTTGTCCACGGATGACTTCCGCTTGTGGCCCTTCGACTTGCGCCTGGCTGACAGCAAGGGTGAAGCCCTCCTCAACCCTTTCGCCTCCGTATTTTGAACACTTTTCTGGCGTGGTCAAGAGCTTTGCTGAATCGAGCCTCTGCTGCATGGCTTGAGATGTCAAATTGCTTCCCGATCTCTTTCCAGGAGAAACCCTCCAGACGAAGGACGACAACCTCTCGCGACGCTCTGTCGCAGGTTTCCATCACTTCGTTCAGAAGCACGGCGGTTTCCGCTCGGGCCTCTTCGGTCAAGAGAATCTGCCCTTCGCCGGATTCCTTCAGAGATTCCTCAAGAATTTTCTCTTTGTGCTTGGCATCATCCACCATGCGAATGAACGTGCGGAACAAATATGCTGCGACATTCCGTACAGCGGGTGCGCCAGAAGCCTTCTTTTCCTCGATTGCGGCAGACACGGAGGCCGCTGCCTCCTCAAAGTAGTTTATAGCCAGGGCGGGATCGCCGATCAGGTGTTGGGCGTATGCGAGGGCGCGCGGGCCAATTTCCATCGAGACAGACAACACCGCAGGAGCGATTTGCCTGCCGAAGCGGTCAACCGAGTTCAACAAGAACGGAGGACCGGTCTTCGTTTCTGGGCTCGGGCGCATGGGGACCCATCTCTTTGTCGCCGCGAATCTGCTGAATTGGATGTGGCCGGATGGCTTGGGGTTTGTCGCGAATTCACGTAATCGTTCTAATACCTGTGGTACTTTCGTACTACCGTAATTCACGTTGCTTTTCGCTTCTTGTTCGGTTGGTTTGATCTGCGCGGAACACTTTGAGCGAGACACCAAGCGGCGTCGACCAGCGCATCGAACCCGGAGCCTAGCTAGTCACAGCGGCAGACACGGCGAATGGCGGGAGCGTTTTCCAGAAAATAGAACCTTATATACACGTGGGGTACGTTTCGTACGTGCAGTTGAGGAGGTACTGTGGCAATGCATCACGTCAAAATCGAAAGCAAGGTTGCAGAGGCGGTTGGAGCCGTCATTCAAACTATAGCGAAGACGGATAGTTCACCTCTTGAAGCGGTAAGTCACTCGACAGATCGTCATCTGGCCTTCAATAGCTCATTTCTTTATCGCGACAAACGAACTGTCAAAACGCTCCAGTCCCCTCGGCGGCTAGTAACGAAAATGATTAGCAGCGGAAAGCAACTGCGAACGGACGGAATCTGGATTGTAGATGACTTGTCATTGAAAGCACATTACAGAATTTTCTCTGCGGAGGACATCTCCGACAGAACACCCATTTCCGATGCTATCGCGGAAGAACTTGGTTCGATCGGCGACTTAATCTTTGTCTTGATCGGTACAGTCAAGGGTCTTCGTCCTTCTGTGACACATATTGATGGTGGACCTGTCACGGAACTTCGACTCACGCCCTCGATCACACAGCAAATCGAGAGGGTTGAGGTCGGCATTTACGCGCTCAAAAAGATTGTGCCCATCGAAGAATTGCTCGCGGAGATTGGTCACGATTCCGAGGCTCAGGGAGGCCTGACAGAAACGGAGCGCCGGAAGATTGCGGATGCCTATGATGAACTGCTCGACGGCGCAATAACCGATGTCGTTATCCCAACGCGAAAGACAGTCAAACCGAAGGAGACGATTCTAGGGCAAATCGTTAATTCCGTGCGAGGCCAAACTACTGAGTACCATGCAGCACTCAAGGCGCTTCAGAGTGGCGGGGCCGACAGTCAGGCGTTGAATGAGGTTCTCAGAATCGCATACAACTTCAGTACTGACGTCCTGCCGTTGATCTTTCTCTTCATGAGCATATGCGATCTCAAGCCCATTGTTTTCTGGTGTACCGTCGACAAACACTGGGCGCTTTATCGAGCATTTGCTTCACTGCCTTGGTCAGCTTTGGGGCGCAAGGAAAAGCTGGAGGAATACGAATCAATCGTGGCACAAGCGAGGAACCATGCTTTTCATCATGTGTTGCCCTTCGAGGCTACTGTCGAAGTAGATTTGTCACACTTCAACGTGCGCGCAGAGAGAATGCGGTTATTTTCTACTTTCGGGCAGAAGCAAGGACGAGGAATTCGGCTCAGAGACCAGGAACTCGCCGATGTTCTCGCGAACTTTTCGCGCGCAAAAGAGCGACCAGTCTCACTACTGTTTTGGGAACAAAACCTAAACGTAATGGAGGCTGCTTGCGAATTAGCACAAGCAATTCTGGATGTGTTAATTCTGATGCACGCCGCGAGAGCGAGGGGTAAGGAATGAGCGACACAGTGTCGTTGGATAAAGACCAGCTCCGACTGTTGATTGCCCTTCAATATCTGAATGCGAGCGAGTGGATCTTTGAAGGATTGAAACAACAGCATGAGAGGAACATCTTCCATTTCGCCATCACGCTCCGCAGCTTTATCGAGTACACGCGGCGCGGGATGTGGTTCCTGTGTTGGGCTAACACGGAGAAGCTGAAAGAGGCGATGAACCTGACGTTTGAGAGTCCTGGCAGTCCCGGAATAGCGACTATGGACGAGATGATTAACGAGGCACTAGGCCAGGGTAGGGTCTCGCATCTTATAGCCGTCTCGCCCGGAATAAACGAACCGTTCCTCGATTGCCTGCACGCTCTTACGCATGGCAATCCAATCTCGGTACGAATGATCTCGTTCGGCTTGGACAAAATATTTAATACAAAAATGTTGTTAGTACGGGCCGAGGTGGATTTTGGCCTCTTTAGAATTATGCTCTATAGGCGAATGCTGGGCGAGAAGCAGAGCGATATATGGAAAATGCTCAGCACCATTCATGATCGCCCGCCCGATGTTGCAACGAACGTGAAGATCGCGGCTCACCTGCTCAAGCAGTCGGGCAAAGCAGACAAAGTGTTCGCGGGTAAGGATAAGAAGGGTCACAAGTTGGCATAGCTCGTCCCGCTGCCCGACAGCGTAGCGGCTTTCGTCAGGGTTTACGCCACTGGTCAGGTTTACCCTTAGACGTGGTCCGTACACGCTCCACATGGATTGCCGCACCAGGCTCAAGTTCCCGTGCTGTGTCTATGGCCTCGGCCTGAGTGTCATCCACGCCGCTGGCTTTCTTCGAACCCGGTCGCCGGACTGCGTAATCGCCCTCGGGCCGACGTTCAACATACAGTTCCTTCGGTTCCTTCTTCGACATAAGAATCCTCCGGTAGCATCATACGTCTAACGTGTGTTGTGGTATGTCTAGGATGAGGGGATACGCCCATGACTCCAGCTTGCTATTGGATTCTGAATCACGCAGACCGCATCTTATCTTTCATCGCGATTGTGATCGCAGTCGTTGCCATGTTGGACGTGCGACATCTTTTCCGCACGACAGAGGAAAGGGCTCGTACGGCGATCCTGCGGGAACTAAACAATTACGGAGCCTCAATGTCCGCATTCTACAGAGCGTGTCAATATATAGATTTTCATCCCGGCGAACTTGACAGGGAGAGCGCCGCGCTACTGTTCGCGACATTTCGTATTCAGCAGCTTCTCGCTCCTAATGCCAATAAGGAAGAACTTTCAGCGCGTCAGAAGGCCACTCGAAAAGACGTGGATGACACGGCTCGGGGATACATGGAAATGCTCGTTAGTTCGGGAATTGGAAGATTGAAGGCTGGATATACACTTCCAACTGTCAAATAGGGACGAACTCTACCGTGTCAGTGATCTTCAGACAGTTTGTCGTGGATGTATCGCGGGTCTATAAAGGACTGTCGAGCCCCCTCACTACCCATCCCTCGTTGGTGAGCGTCACAGCTTGATTGAGCGTTGTTTTTGTTGCGCTGTCAATGGTCGAAGCAATTCCGGGAAAAACTCTTTGAATGTCGGGATTCTTTGCCCACGAAGCAAGATTGTCGATCTTATATGTATAGAAAACGGACGCTTCCTTGGAATCGCCAGCGGCCTCCCAATTAACGATTTTGTCTAAGGCTCGTTGTCCATAGCAGAGGTCGCCCTGGACCTGTTTGTTCCCGGCCAAGCCGAGGCGGTCTTTCTCCCGATAGAATGTCTTACCGTTGTCAGTCAGTTCGTATCGAAGAACTTTTGCTCTTACAGGGCGGCTGCTAAGCGGCGGCGTGTATTCTGTTTCCGTCTCGTGAGAACGCACCAATCCCGCCTTTTCGAGAGCGGCCATTTCCGCTGCCGTACCCATACCGCCCCGGCGCTCGGCTTCATTGAGATCGACCGGCCACGTGGACGGAATGCCGAGGCAAAGCTGGCCCTTCTTGGCCAGGTAAGAATTCAACGCTTCTGAGAAGTTCTTCTCGTTAGCGTCTTTCTTGCTTGCACAGCTCACTACTACCAAGAGGCTGAAAAGCGTCAACCAAGGGAGACTCTTTTTCATGGATTCACCCCCTTGGTATGAGTAGATGTTTGGGGATGCTAGAGCGTTGCTATCAGATAACTCCATTTCTTGATTCCGGGTCGTTCCCTCATGTTTATTCACGATCATTCTCTCGCAGGCCATTTGTGGTGAACGGCCCCGACCTAGCGGAGCCGGTGCTCCGCTAGGTCGAAATATCGCTTGGACAACTCAATGCCGATATACCGCCGACCTAGCTGCTGCGCGGCAACAAGCGTTGAACCTGAACCACAGAAGGGATCGAGCACTACATCGCCCGGATTCGAGAAAGACTCAATCAACGGCGTCAAAACGCACAGTGGCTTTTGAGTTGGATGAAGATTGTTTCCGGTGTATTTCCATTCCAAAACGTCGGGGATGGTGCGAACCGGCTTCTCGGGATTGCCCTTCGCCAGCAGGTAGGCGTTCTCATGCTGATAGCGAAGAAAGCGCTCGGTCGAGGCGTATTTCTTAATGAAGGTCAAGTGCCCGGCTATGCGGAAGCCCGCTTCGCGCCAAGCAGCAAGGAATTTATCGGCCTTGTTCCAGCCATAAAAGCTCACGCAGAAGCGATTCCACCGGAGCACGCGATAAATTTCCCTGAAGGCCGGTTTAACCCAGGCGTCGTTGTCGTCGTTGGGGACGGTGCGCCCATCGCTGGATGAATAATTGACCAGGTACGGCGGGTCGGTGAGCACGAAGTCGGCGCTGCCTGACGACATGCCAGCAAGCAATTCGACGCAATTGCCGTGTAGCAGAGTGTTTGAGAATCCTTTGTTGATTTGAGAATTGATTTGTTCTGATTTCATTTTCTGTTCTCCTGTTAGGTGATTTGGTTCCTTCACCCAGGAAGAGGAACCAAAAGCGCCGCGCCCACAGGAGGACGGAAAGACGAAGTTGTGCCTTAGGGGGCTGGAGCGGATGGCAATGGGTGTGACAGGAGAGAAGTTAGCGACTGGCGCAGCCGTGTGCTAGCGCAAGCCGACTGGGAGGCAAAATGGAAGTCGGAATCTATGGTGGCTTATTACCCTCTCTATTACCCTTTCTTGAGGGTAGTACCCTTTCTCTGCCAACATTCTGATGGGCCGCGACCTAGACAGCCTACGCGGCCTCTCTTCTGGACCTGGCGGAGTACACGACGGATCATGTCGCGGCTCAGGGGTGGTAGACGTCCGATTGGTCAGCGTACTCAACACGGAGCTTCGACATCCTGAACCTTGTCATTACTCCGTGATATATTCGCGTTTCATCGCGAATACCGACCTGACTGAGGTTTTGTACCACGAGGCGTGATCTTGGAAATAAGTGCACAAAGACGAGAATCTGTCGAAAAAGCTCGCCAAGCTTGGATTAAGAAACTGATAGATCTCTCGCGCCGGAACAACCTGCTTTATTACCGTTCACTTAAATGGGGGACGTTGAGCTTGTCGCTTGACGACGGCGAGCGCTGGGCTGCTCTCCTGCGCGGCGATTCCGTGTCAGTGAGGAGCCTGGTTAGGAACTTGCTGGATGAAGAGCTGGTATTAAAGGCGTTGGGTATCTGGCGCCGCGCTCAGGCGAACCAGGAGGAAAAGGGGCTGGCCACGATGTTCGTGGCCCTCGGCATGGCCAGTTGGAAGGCCGCCGATGGGGGCCGGGACTCTGATGCACCCGTACTCCTTCTCCCGGTTGGGCTCGAAATGAAAGGGCACGCGGGAACTTCGCTTTCAATTCATCGCGGTGGACCCGTGCAAGCAAATCTTGTTCTTCTGCATGTATTGGAGACGGAATTCGGAGTCTCGATCTCGTCGGAAAAAGTACTGTCGCGTTTGCAAGGACACGAGGAAGAAGAGGTCTTTGATCCGTCCCCCGTTTATGAGCTTTTCAACCAAGCATGCGCATCAATTCCAGAATTCAAGATTCGTGATGCCGCCGTTCTTGGCAATTTTGCCTTCCAGAAGATGGCAATGGTGCGAGACCTCCAAGAATGCTCGGAGCATCTTGTATCCAGCGACCTCATCGCGGCATTGGCTGGTGACACAGAAGCAAAGCAGTCGATTGGGGCTAAGACGCAGAATCCCGATCCCAAAGAATTCGACACGATCCCACCTCAATCAGAGTTTCTAATTCTCGATGCTGATTCCAGCCAACAGTCCGCCATAGCCGCTGTTCTCGCTGGTCAGAGTGCAGTCATTCACGGACCGCCTGGAACGGGGAAGAGTCAAACCATTGCGAACCTGGTCGCAAGTCTCGCGGCTACTGGGAAGCGCGTGCTATTCGTCGCAGAAAAGCGAGCTGCGCTGCAGGTTGTGCTCAAACGACTCCAGCAAGTTGGCCTAGACAAGATTGCCATCGATTTGCACGGGGCCGATGTGTCTCCCAAGCGCGTCATGGAGCAGGTTGCTGCCGCCCTGAATACCGTCCGACAGGCTGTTCCCGTGGACTGTGATCGGATGCACCAGCAATATGTGGAACGTCGTGATCGCTTAAATCGCCATGTCGAAAGTTTGCATCGAAGGCGGAAACCAAGCGGGATGTCGGTCTACGAGCTGCAGGGAACATTGCTTCGCTTGCAATCAGAAGTCCAGTCAGATACTCGGTGGCGAGGGCCGGAACTGACAAAGATCGAAAAGGCAGATCCGGCTAAGGTCCGTGACCTATTGAGAGAGGCTGGAGGACTCGCGCCCCTTTTTCTCCGGTCTGATCCTTCTGCATGGAACGGCGTGAGGCTGGCGGACGGCGCGGCCGCACAACACGCTGTCGATTTGGTCGCACGCCTATCTTTGCAGACTTGGCCCGAATTCATGCTATCTCTTGCGGAATTGCCGAAAGTGTTTGCCTTCCGGACGCCGAAGACATTGAAAGACGCTCAACAAATGTATTCGTTGCTTGCCGCTGTGCGCAAGACACTCGACCTCTATTCAACTGAGGTTTTCACCCAGAATATTCAAGGAATGATTCGTGCGCTGGCACCGGGTAAGGCCGGAGGACTGAGAGCTATCTGGACCTGGTGCGCCAGTGGCGGATATCGCCGTGCGCGAAATCAGGCTCTCAGTTGTCGCATTGCAGGCAAGACGCGTGGCCCAGAGTTGTTCGCAGAATTGAGTGCGGCTGAAGACCAGCGATTGAAATGGGCAGACCTAAGTGGTCGAGCATCTTTGCCTCAGACGATCCCAAGTTATGCAGATAGTCAAAGAAAATTGGAGTTAGCTGTTGGGGACCTCGCAGCGCTAACTTCCATTATTCCAAGGAAGGAATTCGATTCGCTACCGCTGGCTGAGGTTGCTACGTACATCGATGCCCTTGCCAAAGACCGGCTCACACCGATGAAATTGCCAAAATTGTGTGAAGTCGAACAGGGACTGGACAGATGTGGCGCTGGGAAACTGGTCGAGGAACTCCGCAAGAAGAAGATGGTGCCTGGGAAGTGGGGTTCTGCTTTTGACCAGTCCTGGTATTCCTCCAGTCTCGAGGCCGCACAAGCTGAGGACCCCGAAATTGCGGGTTTCAACGGAAGAACGCACGATGAGTTTGTACGAGAATTCAAAGAACTCGACAAGGAGCGAATTCGTATCGCGGCTGCGCGTGTGCGTCGAACCTACGCGGAGCGAGCTATAGCGGCGATGAATGAACACAAGACCGAGGAATACATCATTCGGTCTGAAGCGGAGAAGAAGCGTCGGCACCGGCCCCTTCGTGCACTTTTTGCTGAGGCGCGGCAGGTGCTTACTGCCGTGTGTCCTTGTTGGATGGCTAGCCCGCTTTCGGTAAGTCAACTCCTGGACACGACGCGATGCTTCGACTTTGTCATTTTTGACGAGGCCAGCCAGGTCCTGCCAGAAGACGCAATTCCCGCAGTTATGCGCGGGACGCATCTTGTTGTTGCCGGTGACAGATGGCAACTGCCTCCAACGACTTTTTTTGCTGCCGCAGATGATGACGAATTGCTCGAAGACGAATCAAACGCCGCAACCGTGGGATTTGAGAGCCTCCTCGACACGACAAATGCTTTCATGCCGTCGTGGTATCTCGACTGGCACTATCGAAGTCGAGATGAAACGCTAATCAGCTTTTCCAATCACTACATTTATAAAGATCGCCTAGTGACATTTCCTGGGCCTGGGGGATCACCTGTAATTCAGCATGTCTTGGTTCAACAACCATTAGGTTTGGACGGACAGGAAGAAAGCTCCTCGCCAGAGGTCAATAGGGTTGTTGAGCTCATCCTTGAGCATGCCGAGAAGAGACCGCGCGAATCGTTGGGCGTCATTGCAATGGGAATCCGGCATGCCGACCGCGTTCAACGAGCAATCGATCAAGCACTTTTGCACAGGCCTGAGCTTGGTCAGTTTTTCGACGCGAATGCGGAAGAGCGTTTCTTCGTTAAGAATCTAGAGCGCGTTCAGGGAGATGAGCGAGATGCGATTATTTTGACCGTTGGCTACGGAAAAGACCGAGGCGGCAATCTACCTTTCAGGTTTGGTCCCCTCTTGTCTTTTGGCGGTCAGAGGCGACTCAATGTAGCCGTCACGCGGGCTCGGCAGCGCATGACGCTAGTGTCGTCTTTCAGCCATCTGGATATGGACTTGGCAAAGGTCAAGCCAGGGACGGGAGTAGAGCTACTTCGTTTCTACCTGGAGTATGCTGCGAGTGGGGGAAAGAGACTAGGAGACTTGGCTTCGACGGACTTCCCAATGAATTCCTTCGAGGCAGAGGTTTTTGACGTTCTTGAGTCAAAGGGCATCCCACTTGTCCCACAGTGCGGCGCTTCCAGCTACCGAATCGATCTCGTCGCTCAGCACCCAAAGCAACGAGGTAGATACGTTTTGGCAATCGAATGTGATGGTGCGTCCTATCATTCGAGCCCGACAGCGCGCGATCGAGATCGCCTGCGACAGCAACAGCTTGAGAATCTTGGCTGGAAATTTCACCGAATATGGTCCACGGACTGGTTCATGCGCAAGGACGAAGAAGTGAACCGCGCGTTGGCAGCTTATGAAAACGCTGTCGCGTCCGTCGATGATTCCAAGCGGGTTGCCGAAGTCTCGACGATCACAGAGTCTTCGGTCAATCAGGATGAGTCTCCCATCAAGCCGCGGAGTCGGGAGATGCGTCCTCATATCAGTCGGCGCGACGCAATCACGGAATATTCGGAATGGGAACTTATGGCGATGATCGACTGGATCGAATCGGATGGTCGTTTACGGAGTGACGAGGAAATTATCGACGAATTGCTGCCGGAGTTCGGATTCCACCGCCGTGGTGCTCGAATCGAAGGCGTACTCAAGTCTGCCCTCGAAAAGCATAGGAATCGACTGAGGACTGGTAGATAGTGCCCCGGCACATCTTTCACGCCAGGAACAGTCTTGTGTGCAGCCATGCGCCCGCGCTAAGCGGGCGGCGCGGAGGGAACCTCCGCGCCGATTGCATTAAGAATCTGGCTAGCCGCTTTCTGGATGTGCTCAAGGCTGGCCGTCAAGAGCTTTGCGTCACCCTCGTAGAGTTGAATGTAGTCTTGAGACGCTGAGCCTGTCTCTAGGCCGATGGCGTGGCAGACCACGAATGCAACGGCCTCTGCTTCAGTCTCGCGGCTGCGCTTTGAAGTGCTGTTGCGACGCTCGCCGCGGTGCATCATTTCGTGCGCGAGTTCGTGCGCCAGAGTTGCGAATTCCTCCGCTGGAGACTGTCCGGGCAACAACGTGATCTTGCCGCCTGCGGAAGTGCCACGCGCTGGAGCAATTTCCTGTGAATACTCAAGAGCGATGCTTTGTTCGGTGACAAACTTCGAAAGGCGCTCACGGTACTCCCGAGGGTCGCCATTGACGCTGCCGATTTCGGGAAGTTCCTGGCCGTCTGTTTGGCTGATGTCGAAGACATAGGCAGCGCGAAAGCCGACAGTCGTTGACGATTCATCCGTTTCATTTTGCTGCCCATTTTCATTCTTTCGACGAACGATGGGAGCAAGGATCAGAATTCCTTTCTCGCCCTTCTTCACGAATCGCCCAAGCTTGTGCCAAGCGTGAAAGCCAGCTACATGCGTGGCCGTTGGCTTCTGTGATGCGATGAGCATCACGTTTCGGAGACTGTAGCGGTGGAATCGGCCAATCGCCGCAAGGTACTGCGTCAGCATTTCGCTCCGGCCCTCGTTGAGCGCCGTGATGAGCTGCTCAATGGCGCTGTTTGTGATTTGTTTGATTTGTTCTGATTTCATGTTCCGTTCTCCTGTGAGGTGATTTGGTTACTTCACACAGGAAGAGGAACCAAAGCACCGTGCCCACAGGAGGACGGACAGTTGAAGTTGTGCCTTAGGAGGCTTGAGTGGATGGCAACGGGTGTGACAGGAGACGCTCTTACGACTGGCGCAGACGTGTGCTAGCGCAAGCCTTTGTCGGCTTGATCTGGGAATCCAATATTTGGTCAGCTTTCTGAATTGATTCGTGAGGCACTCTAAGGCAATGGAGCGCCAAAAGCTGTTTGCCAATGTGTTACGATTCCCGCGAAGAGGAACCCCAAGGGTTAAGTTAACTGTTATGGAATCGTGGATCGCCCAGATGTGTAGGAAGAGGGCGCGGCGTCAGACGCTCGCGTGGGTCCTGACCCTTCTCTCTGGCATCACATTTGTCTTTATCAACGGTCGATATCTTAGAAACTTCATTGAAGGCCCGTATGCGCTTGAACCGGATGGGCTGGCCCGCATCACGGATGCGGAAACAACCCCTGAGTACTTCGTTTCTGTCGTGGGTGAAAAAGTAATCGATACGGGGATTCAAGAGGTCACTACCACCACGAGAAACGGCGTCAAGGAAGGAAGCCGCGTTTCCGCTGGATACTATGCATTCGTGATCGGAGATCGCTTGTTGATAGTGAAAAGTGCGAACCAACCGCCGAGCAAAATCATCGGCGAACTAACGCCTTTTACTTCTGATCTATCCGGCCAGCTTTTCTCCGGCGCTGATGGGCGGCAACTTCAAGATAGGTGCTACCCCTTTTACCTCGAATCGGAGGGCTTTAGATATCCAGGTTATTGGGGCATTGGAATTGCCTGGCTGTTCGTGGGTTTGTTCTGGAAATTTGGAAGGCGTGCATGGATTCAATTGCGAGATGTTAGCAAGCATCCTGTCGTCAAGCGTGTGGAGCAATGGGGTGATCCCGTCGGGGTGTCCGTCGAGGCGCAGCGAGAGCTAGGGAATTCAGTTCTTTACAAGTCCAACGGAATTTTTCTCACAAACAAGTACGTGTTCCACAGGGGCTTCTTTGCTTTTAACATATTGCGATTCGATGATCTGCTGTGGGCGTACAAGAAGGTTACGCAGAGATCTACGTATTTCATCCCAACGGGAAAGTCTTTTGCAGCGACGTTGATTTTTTATGGGGGGTCAGAGACTTTTTCAGGAAATGAGCGGCAGGTTGATGACGTATTGACTCTTGCTTTAGGCAAAGCGCCCTGGGCAATAGTTGGCTACTCCGCCGAGATCAACGACATCTTCTCTAAACGCACGAGCGACTTCTGCCAGACTGTTGAGGCCAGGCGTCGGGAACTGTCAAACAGGAGTTTATGACAGCCGTGGACCCATATAGCACCAATCCCTTCAGGGTTCTTGGCCTACGGTCCAATGCTTCCGGGAAGGATACTGGAAGGGGTGTGGATCGCCTGCTCAAATGGATCGAATTGGGCGAAACACCTCAGGTTGAAGATCTTTTCCCATATCTTGGTTTGTTGCGGAGAGACCGAGATCAGATCAAGAAGGCGTCAAGCGAGGTCGAAGACCCGAGAATTCGTATCAATTCTGAGTTGTATTGGCCAAGCTATGAGTTTTCCGGTTTCGACGCGTGCCAGGAGTTTCTTAAGGCAGGACAGTACAGCGAGCTCATTGCCCATTGTGAAAAGAGTGTCGCCGATGGGTTCGCAGGGCGGAAGAACGGCAAGAGCGTTGAGCCTCGGCTTGACGCTAGTTTGGGTTGCCAGTATCTCGCTGTCTTTTATCACTCCGCCGCAATTTCAAGCTCGCGTGGCTCGGCACCTTCGGGTCAAAAGCCGCCAGTCGACTGGGATAATGCCTTCCGATACTGGACGCTCGTCAGCAAGGATGAGGTCTATTGGCGGCACGTAGTCGAGCGCGTGCGGCTCTTGAATGATCCGCGCGTCAGCGCGTCCTATGTTGAGCAAGTGAGAAGAGGGCTTCCTCCCACTCTCCTGCGCGTAAATGTGTCGCGCGCCATAGCGGGTGTTGAGGGAGACCGATCTGATGACCTCGTTCTGAATTGCCGAATCATCAAGAAAGCGCAGTTTGGCTCGGACGGAGATCAAGCTCTTAGGGAAGTTGCTCTTCCAGTGCAAGCGCGGTTCGAGAAGGCGCTACGCGACATCCAGTCTGCCGTCTCAGAAGGCACAATCAGAACGCAGGTACCAAGAGTGGCACAGTCTGGGGACGGTGCTGAAACGGCATTTAATTCCGAAAAGCTGACCGCATATTTGGCGGCTATCGAAGAATCGATCAAGAAGAAATTGGTGCCATTTGGACGGTCTATTGGAGAAGCGGGGCTAGATCAAACTGAGCCTGGGTACGAGATCTTGGACGGTGTCGCATATGCTTACCGATCTGTTTCATTGGCGTTCAACAATTACGGAGGAATGCCTCGTGCATCGCTCCGGCTGACGGCGGCAGCAAGGGAGTTTGCACGTGGCACGCAGTGCAAAGAACGACTGGACGAGGACTATCAAGCTCTTCAGTTGCTCTCGCTTCAAAAAGATGCAGCAGAGTTAGCAGCGGCATCCCGTTACAAGGAATCGCTAGCGAAATTGGAGGAAGCAAGGCAGTTTGCAACATCAGACGACGAAAGACGAACCATCGATGAATGGGTCGAGCTAGCAAACAAGCGAATCGCACTCGAAGGGGTCAAGCAAATTGCTAGTCCGCCAACCATGTTTACCTTTAACGGCATCGGAACACGGCTCTATGGAAAGCGTGGCTACGATCCTCACAGTCAGTCCTATGTAAGCACATTATTTTTTACGTTCATTTTTCTTCCGATCTTTCCACTGGCTTCTTATCGCGTGAGGAATGTTGGTGGTGGGCAATACCAGTTCTTGGGCAAGGTACCCCTGAAGCTAACGGCGTTTATTGCGCCCGCCATCGTCGCGGTGGTGATCGGATTCTTGATGCTCCAAGACAATACGGACACCAGCACATCAAGGCCGGTGCAGAGCGCCCCCAGTAGCTCGGTTGGAACAATCACGTCTAGCCAGCCAGCAAGTTCGGACAAAGACAGGTTGGGGCAGTGGATCGACCAGGAACGTGCAAGATTGAAGCCAGAGGAAGCTGACCTTGATTCAGAGGGGGCTCAAATCGAGATCGAGCGTCACTCGTTGGATCAAAGGGTGAACGAACTCAATGCTGGGTCTCCTTCTCAAGAGGAAAGCGATAGTTACGAAGCAGACCGGCTACGTTTTAATCGGCGAGTGCAAGCCTACAACGTGCAGCTAGGGAGATACCAAACAGATCTAAGGAGTTTCAATGCTCAGGTCAACCGGTACAACTCAACGCCCTAAGAGGTATTCATGAAGCGGTTTTTTGGAAGAGAACGTAGCATTGACCCGGCTCCAAGTCCTGCCGGAGGAGTGGAAAAACTCCGAAAGGTCGATCTCTCATCGGTGATCGACGTTGCAATCGAGGTCTGGCGACTACAGGATCGCGTCAAGAAACTTCAGTCGGCAATCGGGCGACAAGACCCGTCTATCGCGTTTTCCATCGACAAGATCCAGCACGTATTGCGGGAGATCGGAATTGAAGCTCGGGAATATACAGGCCAGACGTACAACGAAGGCATGAGTCTGGACGTCTTGACGTTCGATTATCCAGTTGAGGAAAAGCCTAGCAACCGAATTGTGCAAGAGACCGTGAGCCCAGCCATTTTCTTCGATGGGACACTCCACAAGATGGCTCAGGTGATTGTCGGAAAGGCAGGCGAGACCGCCGATGGCGAGAAACACGATTGATTTCGGGATAGATCTCGGGACAACGAACTCTGAGATCGCGGTCGTAGATAAAGGCCACGTGCATGTCATCAAGAACGGATTTCGCGACGAGATCACACCCTCGGCGGTAAGGATTGACCGTAAGGGCAGCATCATCGTTGGCAAGTTGGCGTTCAATCAGCGCGTGGACGACAGAGAGAACACCCATACTCAATTCAAGCGCCTCATGGGAAGTCAGCAAGTCCTTAGCTTCCCGAGTTCAGGCCGGCGGACGAGGCCTGAGGAATTGTCGGCGGAGGTCCTCAAGAGTCTTCGTCAAGATGTGCTGCGAGAAATCGGCGAAGAAATAACTGCATCAGTAATCACGATCCCGGCGCTCTTTGAGATCCCGCAATGTGACGCAACTCGGCGGGCAGCGGAGTTGGCCGGTATCACTTGCTCTCCTCTCTTGCAGGAGCCAATCGCGGCAGCGCTCGCCTATGGCTTTCAGGCCGAAAGCCTGGACGGGTTCTTACTCGTATACGATTTGGGTGGAGGAACCTTCGATGCTTCGCTGATTCGAACCGTGGAGGCTCGGCTCAGAGTCATAGATCATGCTGGGGACAATTTCCTCGGAGGTAAAGACTTTGATGAGAAGCTCCTCGACTACTTAATCCAAAAGTTAGAACGCGAGTTCGGCCTGCGACAGCTTGATCCGACCAGTGACCGGAAGGCATTCGCCAAGCTTCTCGCCGAAGCTGAAAATGGAAAGATTCAACTTTCGAATAGTCCAAGCGCATACATATCCATTACGGATTTGGGCAAAGGACTGGAGGACTTTGAAGCGAGTTTCGAGTTAACTCGGTCTGAATACGAGAACCTGATTGAGCCATTCGTTCGGAAGACCATTGAGATCTGCGAACAGTTGTTGGACGCTAATCATCTTTCCAAAACTGCGGTCAGCCGGATCATCCTTGTTGGTGGTCCAACCCTGACGCCCTTTGTTCGGTCGGCAGTCGAGAATGGCATGGGGATTAAGCCTGAGTTCAAAGTCGATCCCATGACAATCGTTGCCAGGGGTGCCGCATTGTTTGCGGCCTCTCAAAGAGTCCCGCAGATCCAGTCTGTAAGACCCGTAAAGGGGACTTTACGACTAAAGTTGGTTTACAGTCCCGTGTCTCAGGACACAGAGACGGACGTGGGTGGAAAATTAGAAGAAGCCGGTGATCTCTCCGACGCGCGCGTAGAGATTTCACGAGGCGACGGGGGATGGAACAGTGGAAGGCTCCTGCTGACAGGAAATGCGTTCATGGCGACTGTAGTCTTGAATGACAGGTCGGTGAACGAGTTCCAAATCAAAGTGTTTGACAAGACAGGGAGTGCACTCAAAGTTGACCCTGAGAATTTCACGATTACCCACGGCCCTATGGTCGAAGACGCGCCCTTGTCACGGGCGATCTCATTGGGACTAAGCGACAATACGACTCATGTGCTGATTCGAAAGGGGACAACGGTCCCTTGCCAAGGCCGGACAAAGCGAGGAGAGATCGTAACGGCGCACGAGGTTTCTAAGGGAGAAACGAAAGATGTCCTGAACATTCCGTTGCTTCAGGGCGAAAACGAGCGATCTGATAGGAACAGGGAGATTGGAACACTTAGAATATCAGGGAAAGACATTTCCAGAACACTCCCAGCAGGCACCGACATTGAGATGGTCGTGGAGGTTGACAGGGATTTCAAGGTCAAAGTGAATGCGTTCGTTCCCCTCTTGAACCAGTCGTTCCCAATTATCTTCGGGGATACGATTGCTCCCTTGCCTCGGGTGGAAGATATGCAGGCCGACTTGGAGGCCGAGAAACAAAGGTTGGCCCTCCTTGGCGAAGATCGGAATTCGACGAACACTTCGCCCGGACAAGATAAGGTCGGTGAAGTGGGGACCACAGTGAGAGACTTGGAGGGACAATTAGAGAAAGCCAAAGTGAAAGACCCGGATGCTGCTGAACGGGTGCGGCGTGGTATCGAGGAGCTAAAAGCGCGCATTGATCTGATCGAACAATCACAGAAGTGGCCGTCATTGCTGCATCGGCTGGAAGAGGTTAAGCAGCTCACAACTGAAGCCGTTCAGGGCACGAATGAAAGAAAGGACTCTGAAAGATTCGAGAAACTTCTGGCCGAGGCTAGATCGGCGGTCGAATTGAAAGACCCATTAAAGTTGGGGAAAATCATTTCCTCGCTCGAATCCCTGACTTGGGAGATTTGGGCTAGGCAAGATGACTTTTGGGTCGCTTCCTTCCAGAATGTGTCCAAATACGCTTCGAAGTTCATTGATCGACAACGCGGAAACTCGTTAATCGAAGAGGGGACACTCGCCATCGAACGGGCAGACTTCGCCAGCTTGCGCTCTATCGTGCGAGAACTGTGGGCACTAGTTCCCGATTCTGAGGAAACAACAAAGGAAAAGATGCAGTTCCCTTCAAGCCTAAGAAAGCGGACTGTCGGCTATCTATGATTCAAAGTCTAACGGTGGGATCAACCGTAAAGGACACCTACACGGTCTTGGAGAAGCTCGGTGAAGGAGCTTTCTCCGAGGTTTTTTTGGTACGACACAGGTTTCTAGGCTTACAGGCGATGAAAGTTTTCAAGAGCAATTCGCTTACTCCGACCTCCGATCAATTTAAGGAAGCATTCATACTGTCCAGGGTTGCCCACCCAAACATTGTCCGCATCTTTGAGGCAAACAAAATCAATGGGTCTAATGGGGAAAGGTCATACGTCACGATGGAGCACGCTGCTGGGGGTACTCTTCATTCGTTTCTGTCGTCTCGACCCAAGCTTGTGTCAGAAATGAGTGTTCGCATTCAGAAACAGATATGTGCCGGACTCTCAGCTGCACATTCCCAGAAGCCAGCAATAATTCATAGAGACGTAAAGCCGCAAAACATCCTTTTGACGGACAACGAATCCGACTTCACGGTTAAAGTTGCGGATTTTGGCCTTGCGAAGAATATTGATCCCAAGCTCCGCATGGTCAGTGCCGCTGGCACGCTCTTGTACATGCCGCCTGAAGGCTTTCATCACTACGAAACACCCGCCAGTGACGTTTACTCTGCGGGGATCATCTTTTATCAAATGCTCGCAGGGAGGTTCCCGTTTCCCGCCGTAAACTACACAACGGAGCAAGAATTTCGATTGGGTCTAGCTAAAACGCGCACGTTGCTACCAACGCCCCCATCTCAGGTCGCAGGTGGTCTCGATAGAAGATATGACGATGTATGCCTCCATGCTCTGCAACCAGACCTACGAAAGCGATTCCAGTCTGCGTCCGAGTTTCTTTCAGCCTTGGAAGCGTTGGGCGGGGTTTCGAGTCGAGCGCCCCTCGATTCAGACGATGGAAAACGAGTTGCGTTAGAAAAGGCGCGGAAGGCGATGGAGATGGGCAGACAATATGCAGAGCTGTCCGCGGCCATCGAGTTGCTAGAAGAGGCTCTTCAAGAGTCTCCCATTCTTGCTCGGGAATATGGCGAAATACTCGCCAAATGGAAATCCGGCGTGGTCTTCTAACATGGATTCTTTCCAAAACGCGATTGCCAAGATAGAGAAGATGATTCGGGTAAGCCGACTCAATGACCTAGACAGTCTGATGAAGGTAGGGCAGGAACAGCGTATTTCAGAAGTCGGCGACTCAATTGCAAAGCTCGACCCGGGTGCCTACTTGATTGGTTGTGGCCCATACACGCAGGGAATATATCGACTTTCCGCATCGGAAACTATTTTCGGAAGACAAGCCACATTACACGAAGAGCCGGTTGGTAAGGTTTTGGATTTCTCGATAAACGACTCTGTCACATTTCGTCCTCGCGAGGTATCACGGCGACACTTCAAGATCACTCAAAATCGGATAGATTCGCAAGCCGTTTACTTCATCACAGATCTTGGCAGCACGTGCGGGACGTACTTA
>Ga0182024_10009698_pt1 | contig 19835 bp, 21 predicted proteins | sample P32metaG_FD_120480 | JGI IMG/M metagenome (GOLD analysis project Ga0182024, IMG submission 120480) | Permafrost microbial communities from Stordalen Mire, Sweden - P3-2 metaG (Illumina Assembly) | ecosystem: Environmental > Terrestrial > Soil > Wetlands > Permafrost | place: Sweden: Stordalen... | reverse complement strand
TCGTATCGACATAATGCAGTCCTACCTTGAGTGTGCCGGCTGCTCTCTTTTTGTTGATCAACAAGTTGTTGCACAAAATGATCTGCTCAATTCGAGTGCGCCGCAACGCTTCACGCGGATACAGGTTCAATTCGTACACTAATGGCTCGATCACTTTCTGAAGTTGAGCGTGTGTGGGAGCGCCATAAGAAAGGTCGGAACAATCGAGGCTGTCTGTGGTGATGAATTTGATCCCAATTCGTTGCCCCAGCGCTACAAGCGTTGGATCTTTTGATGGCTCAGGCTGAGCCTCATAGGCACCCATCAATTTGAGGAAACACCGCTCGAAGGCAGTTTCTAGATCCCGAAATGAATGCATAGGTCCTCAATCTGTTCGATGGCAATTGGTCACGTCTTCAACCTCACCAGTATAATAACGGCAAAATTTGAATTACAATGATCTGCCACAGCGCTTTGCGGGAGGATTGCAGATGTCTACAGATCGGGCATCTTCGGGACTGGAGTCATCGACGGAGCAGCCGCTTCTGCTGGCAGAACGTCGGGGCGACATTGAGTTGCTCACCCTCAACCGTTCGAAAGCGCGCAACAGTCTTAGCGAAGCGATGATTGCCGCGCTTAGCGATCAACTAAAAGCGATTTCCCAGGATAACAGCATCAGAGTGGTTGTTCTTGCCGCCACGGGTCCAGCATTTTGTGCCGGACACGATCTAAAAGAGCTTTCTGCCCATCGCCAGGATGAAGACGGCGGCCGCGCATTTTTTACAAAGATCATGCAGTCATGCGGCGAGATGATGCAAGCAATCGTGGCTTTGCCGCAACCTGTGATCGCGAGTGTGCAGGGCGTTGCCACTGCTGCCGGATGCCAACTGGTGGCCAGTTGTGATCTGGCAGTGGCCTCTGACACAGCAACGTTTGCAACGCCGGGCGTCAGCATCGGGTTATTTTGTTCCACGCCGATGGTCGCGCTATCTCGCAACGTTGCACGAAAGCATGCGATGGAGATGCTGTTGACCGGCGAAATGGTTTCGGCGGAGCATGCATTTCGCATCGGTCTTGTAAATCGCGTCGCGCCTGCCGGAACAGAGCTGGAGGAGGCACTCGTGCTGGCGAGGCAGGTCGCGCAAAAGTCACCACATGCGGTGCGAGTCGGTAAGACGGCATTCTATCGCCAATTGGAATTAGACCTCAGCGACGCTTATGAATACACAAGCAAGGTCATGGTCGAGAACCTGCTTGCTGCCGATGCCTACGAGGGTATCTGCGCATTCATAGAAAAGCGCTCTCCTCAGTGGCCGGAATAAGACCACTTTCTGCTCTTCAGCTCTCATTTGCCGTATTCCCCGAACTTCATCTGATCCATCACATCCTCCGCCTCTTTGATCGTGCTGGTCGAGTAGATAACCTGCTCAAAAGAGTTCAATTGTTTGTAGCCCGTAGGGCGGGCAAAGAACTGCTTGCTTAGAAGCTCTCTACTCCAGCGTTTCGTCCTCAGCTTCCAGGATAAACCGGATGAATGTCGAAAGCCAGAGGTTATTGGTATACCACCCATCGACGTCGAGTTTAGAAAGTGAGTGAGCACGTTGGCGACCTGCTTGCTTCCAGGGGGCAGCGTCTCGACCAATAGATAGGAAGTGCGCTCGGTACCATCATCAGCGTACCGGTATCCGGTAAGCATCGACCCGTAGGTGCCGTACTCTGATTCATCAGCAGGTTGAACGTACTGGGTGCACCTGAGTCCATGAAACTGGGTGACACTCTTGATGGCACTCGGTAATATCGGAACTGGAGGGTGCAGCTTAGCTGGGCCCGTAAGCATATAGGAGCTCACCCACTGTTTGTATGAGACTGATCGAGCTGTCTTGGCGGCGGGATTCAATACAAGAACATCCCAGGTCGGCGCGCTGCTGAGGACTGAAAAACCTTTCTTTGTGCAGATAGCTTTCACTGCCGATGCACTTACATAGACTGTGAGGGCGCCAAAAGAGGATGATTCTTGCTCGAGTTTGAGCACCGGTATCTTATCCTGGTTGTTGGCACCGTATGCGGTACCACATAGCATTGTCTGCGTCAGCGATGTCTGCAGAGCGACTGCAATCGTTGCTGCCAAGACCCGTGCCATTGCCATGAACCACGCTAGTCTGGGTCTGTCAGGCATCATTCGCACTTGACGGTCCAGAGGAGAGATTTATGGATAAGTCTTTCAGGGTGAAGGAGTAGTTTTCTTTTTCTGCGCTCTGCAAAAAACGGATCAACGATTCGCTGGCAATCGAAACCACGAACATAATGATGTTTAACGCCAGCGGATAGTCGCAAATATCTTCGCCGGCATCGGAGGGTACGAGATAATTTTCGTTCCAGATAACCTCGCCATATTCGTTGTTTACGCCAGCATGTAAGCAATGAACGGAATGTTTTTGACTGAACTCGAACAGCGCTTTTCGCGATCCTGAATTGTCAAAAGCGTCGACAACAATTTCCGCTCCTTTCAGCAATTTTGCCATGTTGCTCTCGGTCAAGTCTTGAACCACAGCTTTGCAATCGGTGCCAAGCTCGCGATAAAGTGTATTGCGCAAAATTTCCGCCTTGCGCCCGCCCACGTCGCTTACGCAATAGACTTGCGTGCCCAGATTGCGCTCCTCCACTCGATCGCGATCGATCAGCGTGAGCTTGTTGGCACCCATGCGGGCCAGATTCACTGCCAGATTGGATCCGATGGCGCCGGCACCACATATGGTGACTGGGGTGGCGGCGAGCTTCTCAATTAATTCGGATCCGCGATAGATTTGTTCGTGATGTAGTCTGGTCATTCGCTCTTTAACTTCCCCCATCCCCTTCGGCAATCCACTCTGTGAATGCGGTGTCTGCCCCGCCGACCTCGACGACACGATCTCGGTGAGTCATTACGCCCAGCCCGTGCTCCTCCTCCCAGACGCAGCCCAGCTCGAAACCAATGTAAGCGATTCCATCTTTTGCTACGGGAAGGATGTGAACGGTGGAAAGTCCGATCAACTCTTCAAGATCACCAATGTCCGGCATCAGTTCCTTTCCATGTTTACTCTGCATGGCGCAATAGTGCTCGTGGATGCCACATAGAACAGACATGTGTACAGCATGTTCGTGCGTCATCAGATACTTGAAGGCATCCTCCTGTTCTGGCATTGGACCATCTTCCTCATCACCGGCAGCGAGTACCATAAGCGCAACCACGGAGCCATCCGGCTGATTCGAACCCGGCAGCGCGGGCGTCTCGCCTGCTTCGACATCCGGGAGCGCAGGCGTCCCGCCTGCTTCGACATCCGGGAGCGCAGGCGTCTCGCCTGCTTCGAGATTCGAACTGAGTGAACCGTAGGCGCCCCCACGTTCTTGAAAGCCTTTCCACGAGGGCAAACTAATCTCGCTCTCCCAGCCAAATACTTGCCAGTCTAACTCAGGGAAACTAACATACTCGGACATTTATTATCGATCCTCATTGCAGTCTCGCATTGCTTTTGTACCCGTCACGGATACTGATGTTTCTCTGGACGAATCCTCTCTGGGTACGACAAGGATTAATGGGAATTGAGATTGTGGAAGTCCGCAGCTTCCCTTGGGCTTCCAGAAGCATTACGATGAACCGTCGGCGCTACTCAAAGAGCTTTCAGTCCGCTCTTGATCCGACGTTGCCATGAAACTGCCAAAATCGCTGTCTAAAGTCACACAGTGAATTCAAATCATCATAAGTGTCACCCAATGTGCGAATAGCACGTTAATTAGGCGTGATCGTCTCGCAAACGCCACCATTGCGCTTCAGTCATCCGCACGACGATCCTTACCGATGACATGCTCTGCCTTGGCTTAAAGCTTTGCGATTCGTGGAATATAAGACCGATGTGGGCATTTTGTGGAGAGTAGATGGCTGACGGTAAACCGGGCGATCAAAATCAATTGGCCGGGGTTAAGCATCCAGACAAGCAGGAACGTGAATTCCACGCCGCATGATCGCTTGATCGCTACTCTTCAACACCATACCAGCACAACAGTTGGTATCAACATCAGTCTCAATCGCTCACATGACGACGACGGCGAGAAGAAAAAGAAGATGTAGAAGATGGATAAATGGTAGTCTCATTGCAACTAGGGTCCTCATGCTAGCTCGATTCTGCATCATCCTCTTAGTCATCGTCGGCATACAGTCTTGGATACTTCCAATGGTGGATGCCCGACTTGTAGCCAGGCTAATCTCCTGTTCTGGAGCCATTCTCCTGTTGTTTTGTGCTGTTTCATCCTTGATGGTACCGGTGTGTATAGGTGGAAACAGAATGATCCACAAATTCCCCTTTCTGCAGAAGCAGCTGGGCACCATCTGGATGTCGGGCGCTCTGATTGGTGTCTTTATGTTTTGTTTGGGTGTTGTTTACGCCCTGCGGCGTTAGTACGAGAAGAATGACTATGGAAACTCTCCCGAGGACATAGCCGATACGGTTGACAACGATGACCTGAAGCAACTCTTCAAAACATCAGTAACAGCTGTCATGCCGCCGTGAACCCGGCGCTTTCTTCGCCGTAGAGCTGCTTATGTTGCATAAACTTACGCACTTTCGAAAAAGCCAGCGCCAGCGCCGAATACGTTTTCATGACTTCCGGCCAATTATTGCCCGCTTCTTCGAGATCAACGCATAGCTTGGCCATCCCTCTAACTGCACTAGCATCAGCCGCGAAGCTGCCTGATCTGATCGCAAAGGCAATTTTGCGAACACTTTCAGGGTCATGAACTTGAATAGCTGAATCTAGCTGGGCGAGCAACGCTTCTGTGACGGTCATAAAATGCGCCAAGACATCGTCCAAGTGTTCAAGTCCATATAACAGGCGCAGATGCTGGCGATCAAGGGGTTCGCTCGGTTCCAGGGCTGCAGCAAAAGCCTCGCCTGTCAGTGGCTTCATCTGGACTTTGATAGCAAGCCAATGTTCCATCTTTCTGGCCAGCAGATCTCGGCTGTACGGCTTGCCTATGTAATCGTCAATGCCGGCGGCGATGCACTCTTTCTTGATTTGCGATTCGTCCAGCGCAGTACAGGCGATGATCGGTGTGTGGACGCTGCGCCCAAACTCAAGGCACCTGATCTCACTGCTCGCTTGAAAGCCGTCCATCACCGGCATCATGATGTCCATCAGGATAGCGTCCGGTCTTAGCTCTTGGTATGCCTCGACTGCTGTCCGTCCGTCGTCCGCCATATGCGTTTGGAACCCTATACTCGTAAGCAGAAGTCCAGCAATTTTCTGGTTGACTGGATGATCTTCTGCCACAAGCACTAACGGTTTCTGTTGTGTTGAGGTGGTCATGAATACCTGCCTTACGGTTGCTATTACCCGATAATATTCCGTGCCGAAAACTTTGTAATCCAGCGGTCCAGGTATCCCCCGAGTGATTGATGTGAGCGACGGAAAGGTTGGCAGGCATCAATCGCGATATCTACTGAATATGCACGACGAAATCGGCAAGACTTTGCAGTTTCGTATTGCACCTGGTGACAGCTTCGCTATCCCCGTGCCAACAAGCCGTAAGCCACGGCCGATGCCATGAAACGAGCAAGCCAGCCCAGTCCGTGATTAAGTATTATAGTTCGATCCAAATTCATCACTAATTTGTACGAGAGGAGAAGCGCGCAGGGTCCTGCCAACCAAAATGCTGCCCCAAGCAGCACAGCGTCAGTGATTGAGTGGATGTTTAACCATCCGCAAACGATGAGGAAAATAGCGCTGACCGCAAATGCGAAAGCTGTTCCATATACGATCGAGCGTATTTCATCGGACTTGTCGGCATACTTTCGCCAGACGCCGGGAAATCGCTGATATGGTCCATGCAGCGAGGGTCGTCCAAAGAAATACCAGTCAGTGAAGAAGATGCACAAAGCTGCCACGCCGAATGCTTTTATCAGTCTCAGCCAATCCATTTGCATCACCAACTCCCCGCGTTTAGGCTTGGCTATTATCGCTCATCTGAGCAATCGATTGTCCGCAACAGTTTCTATTATAATCACTCAGCTCTTTTTGCTTTGGGCCGGATCTGTTGGCAGCAACTTCCATCTAGAGTGCCTGTGTGTCTGTTTCCAGCCGTCTGCGCGTTTGACAAAAATGTTGGTGAAGTAGCCGTAAAATTGCCACGGTTTTTCTCCGGGGCCAAACATTGTGCACTTATACGTCACTGCCGCGGAGTCACCGTACAATTGAGCATAAGGATAGGAAAACAATATTCGTTCAGGCAGATGAGCCTTCATCTTTTCGCCTTCTAATTTCATCGCCTTAAGAGCTGCTTCTTTGCCCTCAATGATGTGGTGTTCTTTGCCTTCTACCTTGCCTTCTACTAAATAGTCGATGGTAAAGTCTTTATCCAGTTCTTGCGCGCGTTTATCTACGTCACCGTTCATCTCTTCCCTGAGCGCTTTGCGCGAGAACGCGAATAATTCATTCGACTCTGGATTGTCGATGAATGGCTCCTGGTACGCTACGTAGCACTTCTGCCCGTTAAGTAACCACGTTTCGGTTCTGCTTTCGGCCGTGATCGGTCTGCGTTTCGGCAGTAACCTATCTATGCTCTCCTCCAATGATCGAGTGTCAGCGGCGTCCTTGCCGCCCGGATTTTCTGCCCATGCACATTCGGGTTGCAACCATATGCACGTGCTGATTACGACACTGATTGAGGTGCCTACGGAGCCGATGAATGGGGCCACCTTGCAAACCAGGCGCCAAGCGAAGGGACAGACGGATGTCCAAGCGGATGTCCAAGCAGAGGGACAAACCGAGAGACAAACAGAAGGCAAAATCGATTGACTCTTCATTTCATAGCCTGCTCGAGGTTTCTCAGTGCGCCGTTGGTTTCGTCTTCATACTCGCTCAGAGTGTCGATGCGCTTCTGAAACTCGTTTAGAACTTGTTCTCGACGTTGTATCAAATCGTCCTTTGTTTTTCGAATGTGATCTAACTGGCTTAGAAGGACATCGTGGGATTTGTTGAGAGTTTGCCAAGCTATTTCATTGACACAGTATGTCGGCAGTCCAATGAAAAGTGCGATATACACTAAACTAGCCAGGAACAGACCGGTGTTTTTGTCTTTCAATTGTTTGCTCATCGAAATCAACGCCCATGATTAACCTGACTGTATTTTAAGGAGATGTCAGTCTCGTCGTCTCGTCCAGGAAGTAAAGTTTCCCTTATTTGGGATGAAGCAACGCTCGATGATCGCCTTGATAAGTGTGAATGTGAATGATCATGTGGTTGACTGCAATTAGGCACCTCTTCTGAGTTCCCTACGTGATTTAAACGAATTAGTTTAAAACGTTTGCCGCATTTTCGATAGCCAAGATTCGCCGAAGACTTTTCCAGTCAAGGCTTTTAGGACTTGATTCGCGGCTGATTCTGATCTGGAAAACCTAATCGCATTCGTTTAAATCGCGTAGGGTCGAAAATCCCCATCCCTCACTTTGATGAGAAGGAAGTCCAATAGTCAACGTAAGGTCCCCACTGCATCTTGCTGGAGTATAATTCAAATGGAATGGCAGATTCTAGCTTACGGCATATGCGTTTTGTTCGACCCAATAAGGCACTACTCACGTTAATTGGATGTGTCTGCTTGTATTTGGTTGTTTGGTTAATGCTGGTTGCGTATTGCCTAAATGTTCTAGGGTTCGTCTTTGTAGTTTTGTACACGCTAATACCACTTTGGATGGTTGGAAAAATAATCATCGAGAAACTTCCCTTTCTGTCTAAGCAGATGGGCACCATCTGGATGTCCGGCGCAATCATTGGGATTTTCATGTTTGGTGCGGGCGTCTTTTACGCGTTAAAGAAATAGCGCAAGCTCATACGGCAGCGCATCACAAAAGACGACCCGCGCCAGCGGCACATCGCGAGAGATGCTGTAACTGGCAATCGCTCCGAGCGCTTTGGCGAGCAAGAGGCGATCCATCGAGCCGGATGTATCCAGAACGACGCCAAAAGTGCGCGCTTCATCAGGAATACCAGGAATATCGCGGCCGCGGAATATCCGGTGTGCTTGATTGACGGCGGCTTGGGCGGGCGTAGGTGCGAGTTTTCTCCAGCGGCGGAAAGTAGTGATCGAACCATTGGGCAAGTTCCACATCCCACCTGATTGGTGGTTGTGAGAGAGCGCGAATTTCTTCGATCAACTCCGCGGGCAAGAACCCGCGTCCCATTTGTTGATGATAATCGAAACCTTGCAGCAGTGCGCGTCTGTAAAATTCGTCCAGCGAGACCCCTTCTCCAGCAGACCACCACTCGGGGGTGCGTCCGCTCATCATGTCTCCTTCTTCAACATTTCCTCTGAGCGTGCGCAACTTGCGCGCCGTTCGCATGTCTGTGACAATGCGATCATAAACAGATTCCGCCGACAGCCCTTTCAATTCACGATCGAAAAGCAAGCCCTGCTCTGGCATTTCGCCTATTTCCATAGCAACTAGCCAATCATTGATCACATAGTCGCAAGCGACATTCCATAAATAAGGATCACGTCCGCGGCGACGCTGCTCGTGTTGCAAGCCAACATGCAAGAATTCATGCGCCATAACAAACTGGCACTGTCGTTGATTCAGCGCTGCTTTTGGATTGATGTAAATCTCACGATTTTCCGCATGAACAGCGGCGATGGAAACATCCATGCGATTGCAGATTTCCGCATCTTCTATCAGATCAAATGCTGCCGCCATCGCGGATGATGACAAATGTATATTGTAGGCTGCAGTGTAGCAACTCTTCTCGTTCTTTTTGCCCTTACAGCACTCCTATTTCCAATCACCCAGTTGGGACAACTGGTCATAAGGAGGATGCGTTTCCTGCGCAATCAGCTGGGCAGCATCTGGATGTCCGGCGCTCTGATAGGGATCTGCATGTTTGGCCTGGGTGTCTATTACGGCATGCCGCGCTAGGGAGCGCATTCTCCACAGCGGGATTATAATCATCATAGAGCGGCATGTTGCAAGGATCAGCACAAATGCGTTGTCAAATTCGGTCTGTCTGCACAATCGTAGAATTAGCGTTCGCCTTTCTGTTTCTGGTACTTCCTCTGGCGGCGGCGATTTTTGCCTCCCCATTCGGAGTGTTCAGTGCGCTAATTTCGAGTTTTGTACCCTGTTTTGTCACTGCTCTTGTTTTAGTTTTTGGACTTACGGCGATTCTGGTTCCAGCCCTCATGTTTGGCAAAATGGTAATCGGCAAAATTCCCTTCCTGCGCCGTCAGCTGGGCAGCATCTGGATGTCCGGCGCTCTGATAGGGATCTGCATGTTTTGTTTGGGTGTCTATTACGGCATGCGACACTAGGGATACTCAACCAAAATCAAACAATTAATTTGAGAGGGAGATTGTTTGGAACCCCTACTTCCAATTGCGGAAATCGGCAATTTTCTAGAAGGAAGGAAACAAGAAGAAGAATGGCTGAAACATAGGATTGGCGTAAGTTTCTGGGATCTGGAGGTCGAATTATGAAAATTGCGAAAATCGGCAATTCAGTGTAGGGCCTCTGAACGCATAGGCGGGAAGTCTGCGCTCCCAACTCCGATCGGGATTATTCCGGCTGCGGCGGATCCACAGCCGGTCGTCCTTGCTGTTTGCGATAGAGCATGAACCAGCGCAAATTTGACGGTTCTGCACCATCGAGTATGTCCATTGCTTTCACTGTACTGTCCGGATCAAATTTACCAAGACCACCGACGATCTGATTAAGACCGTGCACATATCCTTTCTGCGCGTCATCGACTTGGTCGGCAACGCTCTTATTGAGGGGTATCGTCTGCTTGTCTATGCCAAGATTTTTGCTGAACTCAACTGATTCAGGAGTACCGGATGAATCTGCGCTGACCACAACATGAGGTCTTTCGCTGGTTAACTTGGTCAACCCATACGAGCCATCCTCCTCCATTTTCTTGAGCACGTTATCGCGATACTCTTTGTTAGGTTCGTGCATCAAATTCTCAAGCTGAACTCGCAAATCGAGTCGTGCTTGCTCGTTGTCGTTAAGGGCCAGGAGCGATGTGTCCTCAATTTTTGTAGCGGCGCGTTCTGGATGCTCTAAGCGCTCGCTCTCATAGGCAGATTCGGAGGGCGCAGATCTCTCGGAAGCGATATGTGCGATATGGACCTTAGGAAGAGATTTCTCTGCCGCTGATATCTCTGGAGTAGGAACAACACATGCTCCTTCCGGTTGTCCGTCTTGCCTGACCAGATGAGTACCAGAATTGTCGAAGCTCAGCATCAGATGCGGCACGTTGTCGCCTGGAGCGTCCTGAACATGGTTGAGCTCCCGATAGGCAGCCATCTGGCGATCGTGGGGCCAGGTCTGAAAGATGCAATCAGCGCTCATTCCATGTGTAGTGGCAGAAATTAGCTTTTTGGCGTCTTCATTTGCTGTATCGCCGGTTTGAGGGGATCCCATGATTCTTTCCTATGTAACCAAAGCCAGGTAGAAAAAATGGCTCGCCAATTGATAACGCAGTCAGGTAGACAGGAGCAGGCGGGACGCCTGCGCATCCGGATTGAATATTCCCTAAATGGGCAAGCTTCAATCCCAGAGCCCAGTCAGGCGCTATGTGGGAAGAGACCACAATTCCTTTAGCCGGACTATAATTTCAAAGGCATTTCAAAGGCACGTTGCACAGGAAGGATAGATGCGTAGACTGATTCGTTTGCTAGGCACGATATTTGTATTCGGATTCGTTATTCTGTTTTTGCTAGTGCCCCTGGGGAAGGCGATTTTTGCCTCTCCAGGCAAGTTTTTCTCAGACCTGTTTAACAGTTTTTTCCCTTGTTTTGTACTGGCTCTTGTGTTGGTTGCTGTTGGTGCTGCAGTTCTATTTCCGCTTCTGCTGTTAATTAAGCTAGTGAGAAAAAAGAATCGTTCTCCTCGCGTCTAATACAACTATGCTCAATAACCATCAGCCCCATATTCTCTGAAGACGCTGACGAGGCTGGTTAAATCGAAATCTCCGTCGCGTCCGCTGAGACAGATGCCGGCGCTCATCACGGAAAGATCGTTGGTGCGTATCGTCACGCTGTGGGTGTTTCCGTCAACCGTGAAGCGCACCGTCGATTCGCCGCCATCATGGTGCCAGAAGCTCTCCAGCTGTGCGCCGGCGTGCTGCAGTGCCGTGCTGATGCGTGCCTGGTCGCTGTCTACAGCGGCCTGGACATCGCCAACTTTTGCCAGCCATAACATTTTGTATGCCAATTTTTCTTGAGGCACAGCCCCTGGGCAACGCAGTTCTTCCGGCTTCGTTACCTCAGCCAGAGCCTTGCGCAAACAGCCAGCCACTGCCGGATCACGCCTGCGATCCACATCTTCAAACCAAAAGGCACTGCCATCAAAGCGTGTGTTGACAGTGTCAAAACTGTGAGCCACGCCAACCAGATGCACCGGCACTGGTGCACTTAAACTCAGACGCGTATCGCTAGTCGAAGCTGCAACCGCCCACCATTGACCGCCAAATTGCTGCACCAGAACCATCTGCACGCGCGGAAACAGACTCAAGTATTTTCCCACAAGAGTCGGTGAGGCCGGTTCTACAAATTCAGCTTGACCGTGATTGATCGCTCGCAAAAGACCCCAACCAGCGAAGTCGGTTTGTATTGCCAGCTCGCAGACTATGCCGGCAATGCGTACTCGCACCCGCGCATTTTTCAGCACCGGTGCGAGAAACACCTTGCACTTCAACTCTTGCTCGGCGGCCGCTAACTTGCTGATGATAGCCAGCGGGTCAAGCTTTTCGTCACGGCTCATCCAAACACTGCTTCCGGACGCAGCGTGAGATTGCCATTTTCATGGCGCTCGATGATTGTGCCGCGCAATTCCGCCTCTGACACGTCCATAAAACGTGCCACCGCCTGCCGAATCACTTCGTCAGTGGAGCTCGGATTAATGTCGAGCGCATCCAGCGAAATATCGCGGCTGCGGCCCATGGCTCGCACGTGTAGCACGAGTTGGTTTTGTTCAGTATTTGTTGCGCGGTCATAAAGTTGACGCGCATCGTTATTTGTCATGGCGATGCACCTCCTGATTTTAGGTCGAATTTCCATTCTATCCTAAGTTGGGGAAATGAAAAGAGGAATTAATTCTAGCTGGTCGAGTCTAATTTAAAAGTCTGAGCAGAAGGGTAGAATTGGCCACGTTCGGCGCCAACCGGGAGCTTGTCACGATGATGACATCCTCCTGTTGTCCAGCCGTGGTGATCCGGGAGGCTTTCAGGTACTGCGCCGGAATCGATTTTCCCGGATCTGGCATGTTTGAGAGGAGATCTCGATGAGGATTTACCAGGGCGCATCCATTTCCATTGTCGCGCTCCTGCTTGCGGCAGGCATGTGTCAGGTGGCACCGTATCCGGTGCAGTCAGCCTGTTGTTATTTTGCGGCAAAAGACAAAGACATCAATCAACCGGGACAAAAGGCGTTTATAAGCTGGAATGCTCAAGAAAAGACGGAAGCTTTCACGGTGCAACCGAAGTTTGAAGGAAATGCGGTTGACTTCGGCATGGTCATCCCCACTCCATCGCGACCGAAGCTCGATGAGATGCCGCGCGATTTCTTCAAAGACCTGGCCATATATACAATTTTGATGCCGCTGCCTCAGCCGATCGAGGCCTCGTTGGAGCCGGTGGCGATCATGGATGATTTAATGGAATCCGCCGGGCCTGCTTCCGCGGACTTCAGTAGGGGAACTCATTCTGCTGTGCATGTGCTTGAATCTGGTGTTGTAGGATCGCTGGATTACAAAATCATCGTCGCTGACGATGCTAACGGCTTGTTCGAGTGGCTCAAATCCAACAAATATTCTTATGGTGGTGATCAGTCGACGCTCGACTTTTACATCAAGAAGAAATGGTTTTTCACCGTCATGAAGATCGATCCGAAGCAGATGAAGAGAGCTGTAAACGGCTCCTACACTGGCGAAGTAACCCCAACTCGCTTCTCTTTCTCATCTGCTCAGTGCATCTATCCCCTGAAAATAACGCAACTTTCAGTCAAAGACAAAACCGACGCCTTGTTCTACGTGCAAGCACCAACTGAGATGGACATGCAGGGCGACTGGTCATGGATGCCGTCGTACCGCTGCATGTATCTCACTTACATGCTTGGATGCGGCGCTGATCCGGCGCAGCAGAAGGAGTTGCAATCGCGCACTCAGTGGCTGGAAGAAAGGCAGAAAAAAGATCGCCAATACGAAACCACAAAACTGGAGTGGGCGAAGCAACTTGGCGCCGGTGAGCTGAGCGTGCTGGAAGATCCGCTGAAAAACTACGCTCAGATGGGTGTCGGTGATTTGCCGCCTCGGGCCAGAGTGATCGCCCTGAACGATTTCCTCAAAGAGTTGAAAACCGCTTACCTGTTGAAGAACAAACAGCTTTCTCAATATGCCCGTGAGCAACTGGTGAGGATGGGAGATCAATATCAGCCGGCCAAAGGTCTGATCGTCAAATATGACAATAAGACCGTTGGCAAGGGCTATATCTCCAGCCAGTACGCCTGGTATCCGGCCAGAGATGCGCCTTCCGCAGACGTCAAAGGATTGACCCGCCTCAAGGGGCATTTGCAGAAAGGGCAGTGGTTGACCAAGTTTCGCAAAGTGGTGCGTAAAAACGAGATGACACACGACATCGTTCTGGCTGAGGTGCCTCGCGCCCAAGAGCAGTCGTACACGCGCATCATGCCGACGTCGCCGCCGTAGTCGTGAGAAGTTCGATTCAGGCCAGACGCCTGCGTTCCGGGAGAATTTGTGTTGTCACCAGCAAAGGAGTGTTATGAAAACCATCCCACAATCCGCAATCTCAGCAGCACTGGCAGTGGTATCACTTGTTGCTCAGATTGCGCCGGTGAGCGCTGCCTGCTGCTACTTCGCGGCCAAGGATAAGGACATCAATCAACCGGGGCAGAAAGCGTTCATTTCATGGAATCCGGCCAGCAAGAGTGAAGTGTTTACTGTGCAACCAAAATTTGAAGGCAACGCTGTCGACTTCGGCATGGTCATACCTACTCCGGCACGACCAAAGCTCGATGAGATGCCGCGCGATTTCTTCAAAGATCTTGCCATATATACGATCTTGATGCCGCTGCCGCAACCGATCTATTCGCCCCTGGATCCGATGCCACAAATGTCAGCAAGGTCCGCGGCAGCCCCCGGTGGTGCGTATCAGGCCAAGAAGAAGGAATCAGTGCATGTTCTGGAATCTGGAGTGGTCGGTTCGCTCGATTACAAAATCATTGTTGCTGATGATGCCAACGGCTTGTTCGAGTGGTTCAAAGAAAACAAATATTCCTATGGTGGCGACCAATCCACACTCGACTTCTACATAAAGAAGAAGTGGTTTTTCACCGTTATGAAAATCGATCCAAAGCAGATGAGGAAAGCTGCAGACGGTTCATACCTTGGCGAAGTGACACCAACGCGATTTTCATTCTCATCTGCACAATGCATCTATCCGCTCAAGATCACTCAGCTTTCCGTAAAAGATAAGACGGATGCATTGTTTTACGTTCAGGCACCAACTGAGATGGATATGCAGGGTGATTGGACATGGATGCCGTCGTACCGGTGCATGTATCTCACTTTCATGCTCGGCTGCGGCGCCAATGCGCAGCAGCAGCAGGAATTGCAATCGCGCACACAATGGCTTGACCAGAGACATAAGAAGGATGCTCAATATGAAACTACAAAGCTGGAGTGGGCGAAGCAACTTGGCGATAGTGAGCTGAGCGTGCTGGAAGATCCGCTGAAAAACTACGGACAGATGGGTGTGGGTGATCTGCCGCCGGGCGCCAAGGTGATTGCGCTGAGCGACTTCCTCAAGGAAATGAAGGCCGCTTACCTGAAGCAACTCAAAGAGTTTCCAAAATATGCGCAGGATGACCTGACTCGCATGGGAGATCAGTATCAACCGGCCAAAGGAATGATCGTCAAATATGACGAAAAGACCGTCGGTAAAGGATATCTCTATACGCACTACGCCTGGTATCCGGCGCGAGAAGCGCCTTCTGCCGACGTCAAAGGGCTGACTCGGCTGAAAGGTCATTTGCAGAAGGGTCAGTGGCTAACCAAGTTTCGCAAGGTAATACGCAAAGATGAGATGACTCATGACCTTGTCTTTTCTGCAGTGCCGCAAGCTGAGGAGCAAACGTACATGAGGATTATGCCAACGTCGCCGCCGTGATCCAGGAGGGCGTCCCGAGTCCCGAGATCAGGGATCCGAGATCCGAGATCCGGGAGCGCAGGCGTCTCGCCTGCATCGGGACGCCTGCATCGAGACGCCTGCTTCGAAATTATGTTTCATCTCTGCAAAGGAATTTTATGAAAACCACCTCGCAAAAGACAATCGCCCAATCAGCAGTCCGGCAATCGGCAATCGCAATAGCACTGGCCGCGGTATCACTTGTCGGTCAGGTCGTGCCTGTGAGCGCGGCCTGTTGCTACTTTGCGGCCAAGGATAAGGACATTAACCAACCGGGACAGAAAGCCTTCATCTCCTGGAACCCTGCGAATAAGAGTGAAGTGTTTACGGTGCAGCCAAAGTTCGAAGGTAACGCTGTCGATTTCGGCATGGTTATACCGACTCCGGCGCGGCCGAAGCTAGACGAGATGCCGCGCGATTTCTTCAAGGATCTGGCCATATATACGATCTTGATGCCTCTGCCACAGCCGATTTATTCGATTTTAGATCCGCAGATTATGTACAAGGGTGCATTGCACGGAGTCGCTTCCGGCGGGGGGGTCGGATTCGCCCAGAGTGTGCTCAGGAAGGCCGCCGTACGCGTGCTCGAATCTGGTGTGGTCGGCTCTCTCGATTACAAGATTATCGTCGCCGATGATGCCAACGGATTGTTCGATTGGCTCAAGGAGAACAAATATTCTTACGGTGGGGACCAATCCACGCTCGATTTTTACATCAAGAAGAAGTGGTTTTTTACTGTCATGAAAATCGATCCCAAGCAGATGAAGACTGCGCCTGATGGATCGTATCTTGGAGAAGTGACACCAACGCGATTTTCCTTCTCATCCAGGCAGTGCATTTATCCTCTCAAAATCACTCAACTTTCAGTAAAAGACAAAACGGACGCCTTGTTCTACGTGCAAGCGCCGCAGCAAATGAACCTGCCGGGCGACTGGTCGTGGATGCCGTCGTACCGCTCGATGTATCTCACCTACATGCTTGGATGCAGCGCCACCACGCAGGATCAGGAAGAGTTGCAAAGACAATCGCAGTGGTTGCAAGCAAGACGTGCCAAGGATCCAAAATACGAAACAACAAAGTTGGAATGGGCAAAGAAGCTAGGCGATGGTGAGCTGAGTGTGCTGGAGGATCCGAAGAAAAATTTCGGGCAAATGGGAACAGGCGATTTGCCACCAGGAGCGAAGGTGGTTACGGTTGACGAATTCATTGCTGATATGAAGGCTGCTTACAAAAAGAGCGAGCAATCTCCAGAAAATGTGCATGCCCAACTTGCACGTATGGAAGACCAATATCAGCCGGCGAAAGGATCTATCGTCAAATATGACGATAGCACTGTAGGAAAGGGATATTTACGAACTCACTATGCCTTTTACCCGGCTCGGGAAGCGCCTTCTGACGAGATCAAAGGACTGACGCGCCTCAAAGGTCATTTGCAAAACGGGCAGTGGCTGACGAAATTCCGCAAGATTTTGCGCAAAGATGAGATGACCGATGATCTGATTCTTGCCGAGGTGCCCAAGGATCAGGAACAGACTTATGTGCGTATCATGCCGACCTCACCGCCGTAACCGACCGCCACCAACTCCGCCACCACCAACTCCGCCACCACCGAGAACTACGCTACCACCAAGAACAGATCACCAGGGAGCGCCACCATGCCACCACTTTTCAAAAGACATCGCCTGCTCATTCTGGCGCTTTTGTTAGCTGCGCCAGCGCTGGCTTTTGACATGTCGACGTGGTCGCCCGAACGGCCGGGAAATTCAACGGACGATCCGATTCAGTATCCCAAAGATCTGTCTGGGCGCTCAATCAAGTGTCCGCGCGTTCGCGCCGTACACTCTGAGAATGCCGCCGATGAAGGAGCGACGGCGTATCTGACGGAAGCAGATCCATGGCTTGGTTACCAGAGGGGTAGGGAGCTGTTCTTGCGCGAGTTCTCGCTCGCGGACGGCGTTTTCGGCGAGCCGGGCAAGCCGGCGGGCCGTGTGCTGGAGGATCAAGCCAGCAAAATCATGACCCGTGATCATGTGGCTTCATGCGCGCTTTGCCACAACGTTCCCTTTCGTGATGGTGGCGCCGGTCTCACTATGTTCAAGAACTCCGGCACCGGGCGCAACACTCCGCATGTATTCGGCTCGGGCCTGGTGGAGATGCTTGGCTGGCAAATGCGGCTGCAGATGCTGGAGAAGGGAGACACCAATGGCAACGGCTACATCGATAAAGGCGAGTCGGAAAAGGTGCACGCGATTGTGGAGAATCTTCCCGCCGGTGAATCAGGTGAGCATGCCACCATTGATTTTGGCACCTTCGGCGACCTTGACGGTGACGGAAAGCCAGATCTTAACAGCGTCTGTTTTGTCTGGTATGTCGACAAGAATGGCAAGCGCATCCCCTGGGCACGCTCTCTAAATGACGATGGCGTCGCTGGTTATAATTTCGAGGTGCAGGTGTTCGGTTGGGGGCACGGTCGCGCCACGCTGGCCGGGCGCATTCCGCTCAATTCGACACTGCGCGCGTTCAGCGCCCTGGCATTTGATAACCACCAGGGGCTGCAAGCCTACGATAAAACATTGAACGACGAGCCCAACAGCGACGGCATGGCGCTCACGTCTTTGCCTGGTGCCCAGCAGTTCTTCAGCGGTAGCACCCGCGATCGCGGTCTGGTCAAAGATGCACACGGCATCAGCCTGGATGATCCCGATCGCGACGGAGTGCCCGAAGAAGTGACCGAGGGCGACATGGATCTGATTGAGTTCTATCAACTGAATCATCCATCTCCTGCTGAAACGCAGCTTACACCGATGCGCAAGCGAGGCAAAGAGTTGTTGACTGCAGCAGGGTGCACTGCCTGTCACGTGCCCGACTGGAAGTTGCAGGGTGATAATCGCAAAGACCCGAACTATACGCACCGTTATGTGGGCGACCGCCGCTTCTTCAATCTGGCGGTGGCACCAAATGAGAAGACATCGCGATTGGAAGGGAAGTTGGAATGGTTGACCAGCACCACAAGTGGTGCAGCCGCGCCCCAGCATGGGCCAGCCGGGCCCCAGCATGCAGCAGCTGTGCCCAAGCGTGGAGCATTCAAGATTGATGGGGTTTATTCAGACTTTCTGCATCACGACCTTGGACCAGCCTTCCATGAAGTCCAATTCGACGGCAGCGTCATCAAAGCTTTTCGCACATCACCTTTGTGGGGAGTGGGCAGCACTGCTCCTTATGGACATGACGGTGCCAGTCTTGATCTCGATCAAGTGATTCGCCGGCATGGAGGCGAAGCCGCCTCGTCATCTAAAGTGTATGAGCAGCTGCCGGATACTGATCGTCTGGCGCTGCTTGAGTATTTGCGCGGGCTGGTTCTTTATCCGGTTGACGATCTGCCCTGTGATGTGAACGGCGACGGAAAAATCTCAGAGCACTTTATCGTTGCCGGTCAAGACACAGGCATGGAAAGGCTCAACCCCGAGTGGTTGTTCAAGGTGCCAGGGCGGATCGAAGGTGATGTCACCAATCCGCAAGGCGCCACAGTGCGCTCTTATGCTCTCACCAATGTTACCGATGCTTACGGAGCCCATTTGAAATTCCTGAAAAGCACAATTCGCCAGGGATTTCCCGATGTGCGCATGGAGGCGCCGGTAGCAAAAGATGCGTTAGCCAAAGAAGCGCGGTAGAAAGGGATAAGGATAAATGGAGTTGGTAGAAAAGGAGTTGGTAGGAAGTTCGTTAAAGCCTTAGCAGAGGTGGATTCGTTTGTTGTTGTTGTTGTTCATTTCTTCGCGGCGCATCTCTTCCATCAACCGTTTTGCCCATCGAGCCGTGTCACTCTGAGATTCTTGATTTTTCAAATCTTCGAGCAGTTGCTTCGTGGAGATGTTTTCGATATTGGCGCTTGCATCTACCTTTCTGGCTTCTGCTTCCAGCCAGGCTGCTGCTTTCTCGGCCACGACCGCGACAGCATCCCGACCCATCTCGGCCCCGGCCGCCTCTTGGCCAGCACCTACGGCGAACTGAAGGGGATTGACGATCTCAGTATCAACAGCATATCCCAGTGGATTCTTTATCTCTTCTTCCCCCATTTTCTCTTGATCCGTGACCAGCTTCTTGTCCATCGATCCGGCAAGATGGTCGAGTGCTTGGCTAATGGGATCGTTTGCTGGTGACTTAGCTAACGACTTTTCAAAAGCCTTGGCACCGGTGGTGATGGCATCTTTGGCATCGTCAGCTCCGGTCGCTAAGTCTTTTGCGTCAGACTCGATGCCCTGCACTGCGCCTTTGGCCATGGCGTCTGCTTTTTGTTGGACGGCTTCGAGTCCTTGTATTGCGGACTTGGCCATGTCTGGTGCGGCTTGACCGACGGCTTCGACGCTCTCTATTGCGCCTTTGGCCATATTTTGGGCGCCCTGACCGCCGGCTTCGGCACCCTCAGCTGCGCCTTTGGCCATAGTTTGTGCGCCCTGATCGACGGCTTCGACGCCCGCAACTGCGCCTTTGGCGAGTGCTTCTGCGCCTTGACCGACGGCTTTGACGCCCTGCTCAGTGCCTTTGGTGAGCACTTCTTCGCCTTTCCCAACGGCTTCGACGCCAGCTACTGCGCCTTTGGCGAGCGCTTCTGCGCCTTGACCGGCGGCCGAGCC
>Ga0182024_10009697_pt1 | contig 19836 bp, 17 predicted proteins | sample P32metaG_FD_120480 | JGI IMG/M metagenome (GOLD analysis project Ga0182024, IMG submission 120480) | Permafrost microbial communities from Stordalen Mire, Sweden - P3-2 metaG (Illumina Assembly) | ecosystem: Environmental > Terrestrial > Soil > Wetlands > Permafrost | place: Sweden: Stordalen... | reverse complement strand
TGTTTGTTACAACGCGGCCGGTCGTGAATTCAAGAACAACGCGTGGGGAGAAACACATGGCATCGCGTCGTGCCGCGATAGGTCTCGCAGCAATCGGTCTTTCGGCTTTGATCTGGCCGGCTGGCGGGGCATCGGCACTGGAATATCCGACCCGGCCGGTTCGATTCGTCGTCGGATATCCGGCCGGCGGTGCCACCGACATCATCGCAAGGTTGATCGGCCAGCGGCTCTCGGAGCGGCTCGGACAGCAATTCGTGATCGAGAACAAGCCGGGAGCCGGCAACAACATCGGCACCGAGGCGGTGGTCAATGCGGAACCCGACGGTTACACCGTGTTGCTGGTCAATCCCGCCAATTTCATCAACGCCACGCTCTACAGCAATCTCATCGCGAAGCTGAACCGGGCGATCAACGCGGTGCTGGCCGAGCCGGAGATCAAAAAGCGCATGATCGAACTGGGCGGCGAGCCGCTGATAGGCACGCCGGATGCCTTCGGCGCCATGATTGCGGCCGAGACCGCAAAATGGGCCAAGGTGGTCGAGTTCGCCGGCGTGCGGATCGAATGAGATGTTGCGGGACCGATGGCGTCCGATCGTCGCGACCGGGACGCGCCGGCTTGACAGAGGCCCGGCGCTCGACAAGCTCGAACAATACCTTGGCTGAAACGATGCACAGGAGCCAACCATGCAAACACACAAAATCGTCTCGCGTGAGGAATGGATCGCGGCGCGGAAGGCGCATCTGGGGCGCGAAAAGGAATACACGCTGGCACGCGACCGGCTGAGCGCCGAGCGGCGCGATCTGCCCTGGGTCAGGGTCGACAAGAACTATCAGTTCGAGCGACCGGGCGGCGCGGCGACGCTGGCCGACCTGTTCGCTGGCCGCAGCCAGCTGGTGGTCCAGCATTTCATGTTTGCACCGGACTGGAACGAGGGCTGCAAGAGCTGCTCGTTCTGGGCGGACGGATTCGAGCGCATGATCCCCCATCTTGCCGCGCGCGACACCACGCTGGTCGCGATATCCCGGGCGCCGCTGCAAAAGTTGCTCGCATTCAAGGCCCGGATGGGCTGGACTTTCGACTGGCTGTCCTCGGGCGCAAGCGATTTCAATTACGACTACGGGGTTGCCTTCACGAAGGATGAGATCGAGCGGGGCGACAAGACCTACAATTTCGGGACCTCCGGCTTCGGAATCGAAGACGCGCCCGGCATCAGCGTGTTCTACCGCGACGATGCCGGCGAGATTTTCCACACCTACTCATGTTTTGCGCGCGGTCTCGACATGATGAATGCCGCCTACCACTATCTCGACCTGACGCCGCTGGGCCGCCACGAAGAGGGGCTGCCATATCCGATGGACTGGCTGCGGCTGCGCGACCAATACCAGCCTGCGCAGGCTGTGGCCGCGTGCTGCCAGACCTGATGTCCTAGGTCACCGCCGGCGTCGCCCTGGCGAACACGATCCCCTTGGCCTCGGTGCCGACCGCCGTCAGCACGGCAATGATGACCGCGACCGAGCCGGCGACGACGGCGAGGGCGAGGCCATAATTGCCGCCATAATGCGCGGCGATGCCGGCCTGCAGCGTCGCGTTCACCGAGGCCAGCAGGTTGCCGAGCTGATAGACGAATCCGGGAAACGTGCCGCGCGCGGTGTCCGGCGACAGCTCGTTGAGATGCACCGGCACGACGCCCCAGGCGCCCTGTACCGTGAATTGCATCAGGAACGCGCCGATTGCGAGCAGCGTGGGGCTGTTCGAAAACGCCCATAGCGGGATCACTGGCAAGGAGAGCAGCGCCGCAATGATGATGCAGCGCCGCCTGCCGAACCGCTCCGACAGCGTCCCGAACAGAATGCCGCCGCAGATCGCGCCGATATTGTAGACCACGGCGATGATGCCGACGACGTGCGGCGTCAGCTTGTGCTCCACCTGCAGGAATGTCGGATAGAGGTCCTGGGTGCCGTGGCTGAAGAAATTGAACGCGGTCATCAGGATCACCGCGTAGATTCCGAGCCGCCAGTGCGATTGCAGCACCGCCAGCGTGCTGCCGCGCTGGACGGCGGCCTCCTTGCTCCAGCTCGGCGATTCCGGAACGGAGCGGCGGATGTAAAGCACGAGCAGGGCCGGGATGACACCGACCATGAACATGCCGCGCCAGCCGATATAGGGAAACAGCACGCCGTAGACAATCGAGGCCATGAAGTAGCCGGCCGGGTAACCCGATTGCAGCAGGCCGGAAACGAAACCGCGGGCATGTGGCGGGATGGTCTCCATGGTAAGCGAAGCCCCGACGCCCCATTCGCCGCCCATCGCCACGCCATACAACGCCCGCAACACGATCAGCACCGTCAGGCTGGGCGCAAAGCCGGAGGCGAATTCGAGCACCGAGTACAACAGGATGTCGACCATCAGGGTCGGACGGCGACCCCAGCGGTCGGCAGCGCGGCCGAAGATGAAGGCGCCGATCGGTCGCATCGCGAGCGTCAGCAGGATGGCCAGCGTTACATTCGAAATATCGGTATGGAACTCGGTGGCGACGTCCTTCAGCACGAACACCAGCAGGAAAAAATCGAACGCATCGAGCGACCATCCGAGAAAGCTTGCCGCGACAACGTGCTTCTGTTCGCTGGTCCAGCCGGACAATGCTGCAATGGCCATCGGTGCTGCCTCGAACGGTGCGCGGATGAGCCAGCAATGTTTCACAGAATCCGCCGGCTGAATAGCGGGCACCGGGTTCCGTGGTGTCGGGATGTGCTACGTTCCAGGTGCCGCGTCTGCCGGGGGTTCGCATATTCTCGTTGCCGCCCTCGAGAACGAGGGCATTGACCGGTAGTCCTCGATCGAGCTGGTGGTGACCCGCCACGGGAAACCTGCGGCCTTCATGGCGGCGACCTATGGGCGGCTCCCGGAAAGCCGGGGGTGGCTCGTGCGACGTATCCGCAGGCCGCCGCCACGCCCGACCCTATGCGTGTTTCTTGGTGCAGATCGTGATTATGCCTGCCGTTCTGGTGCATTGCCATTGCGTGTTCAGGACATCACTGGCAAACGGCTTCGGGCTGGTCCATCCGATAGCCAGGAAGCCCACAGCACAGGCCAGCGTTGAGATCGCCACAAGCACCGCGATCTGCTTGCGCTTCCACAAAGTCGGGGTCATCGCCATCACTCCTGTTCCGGTGCGCCCGAGAATAGGGCTGCGCGACTGGTTCATTTGTGATCGAATTCACACTTCGGTAGCCTTGACCGACATTGTGATTGGACCGTGAAATGCCGTGTTCGTAAAGCTTGAGGCTTCTTTGGTAAGGACAGCGTCGATTGACCGACTTCACGGTGCCGCGCGGAGCGCCAGGCATTCCGCCACGTTGGACGTCGAGCGCCAAGAGTGCGGTGGGCACGGCGGCGCGTGCGGAAAGCCGCGTCTGGTTCACCGTCAGCCACGGCATTCTCAACGAGATCTACGCGCCCCGGCTTGATACCGCCTGTATCAGGGACTTCGGATTCATCGTCACGGCCACGGACTATTTTTCGGAAGAGAAGCGGGACACGCATAACACGATCGAGATGGTCGAAGACGGCGTTCCGGCGTTTCGGCTGGTCAACACCGCCGTCGATGGCCGCTATCGGATTTCCAAGACGGTTTTTTCCGATCCCATTCGCGAAGTCGTGCTGCAGCAGATCCGCTTTGAAGCGCTGGTCGGGGTGGCATCCGACTATCAGGTTCACATCCTCGTCGCCCCTCATCTTGTCAACGCCGGCGCCGACAACACCGGCTGGTGCGGCGACTTCAAGGGGCACCAGATGCTGTTCGCGGAGGGAAGGGGCACATCGCTTGCGGTTGCGTCCTCGGTGCCGTGGCTCGCCCGCTCGGCCGGCTATGTCGGCGTGTCCGACGGCTGGCAGACGTTGTCGCGTGGCGAGGGGTTGCGACCGGAGTGGGTGCGGGCCGAGTGCGGCAATGTCGCGATCGCAGGCACACTCGATATCGCCTCGCATGGCGGCGAGGCCGTTCTTGCGATCGGCTTCGGGGTGCTGCCGGAGGAAGCAGCGCTGCGCGCCTTGCTCAGTCTGCAGCAGCCGCTGCAAGCGGCGCTGGAGCATTATTGCACCGGCTGGCGCCAGAAACAGGCCGAACTGTTGCCGCTCGACCAGCCGCGCGATACGGGCGGACTCAATCGCTATCGCGTGAGCACGGCGGTCGTTGCTACCCATCGCGATGAAGCGTCGGGCGCCATCATCGCGAGCCTGTCGATTCCCTGGGGCTTTGCCAAGGGCGATGACGATCTCGGCGGCTATCATCTGGTATGGCCGCGCGACCTCGTTGAAACGGCCGGCGGCTTGCTGGCGGCGGGCGGCAATGCCTCCGCGAAGTCCGTCCTCGATTATCTCGCTGCGATCCAGGAGGCGGACGGACATTGGTCGCAGAATTCATGGCTCGATGGCCGACCCTACTGGAGCGGCATCCAAATCGACGAGATCGGATTTCCGATCCTGCTCTACGACATGCTGTTGCGCGCCGGCGCGATCGAGCCCTCGGATCGGCAACGCTACACCGGGATGATCCTCGCTGCCGCGGGCTATATCGTTCGCAACGGACCCGCGACCCAGCAGGATCGCTGGGAAGAGGACAGCGGCTATTCGGCCTTCACCATCGCGGTCGAAATCGCAGCCCTTTTGGCCGCTGCCGACGCCATGCGAGCTGCAGGCCGGGATTCGATCGCCCGTTATCTCACGGAAACCGCCGATGGATGGAACGAGCAGATCGATGATTGGGCCTATGCGAGAGATACCGAGATTTCGCGCAGGCTCGGAATCGATGGATATTACATGCGCATCGGCTTTTCCTCGGGCGACGCCAATGCGAGGTCGCACGGGCTCATACCGATCAAAAACCGGTCCGACGGCAATGCCGCGCTGCAGGCCGGGCTGCTGATCAGTCCCGACGCGCTTGCGCTCGTGCGTTTCGGACTGCGGGCCGCCGACGATCCGCGCATTCTCAATACCGTCAAGGCGATCGACTCGCTGCTCCGGCGCGAATTGCCGTCGGGCTCCTACTGGTACCGCTATAATGATGACGGCTACGGCGAGCATGCCGATGGCGCGCCGTTCGACGGGGCAGGAATTGGCCGGCTGTGGCCGCTGCTCACCGGCGAGCGGGCGCATTATGAACTGGCGGCGGGGCGGCCGCAGGAAGCGCGCCGTCTGCTCGCGGCACTGGAAGCCTCCGCAAGCACCGGCGGCCTGCTGCCGGAGCAGATCTGGGACAGCGAGGATATCACCGCAAGGGAATTGTTTCTCGGTCGGCCCTCCGGCAGCGCCATGCCGTTGGTGTGGGCGCACTCCGAGCATATCAAGCTGCTGCGGTCGCTACGCGACAATGCGGTATTCGACATGCCGCCGCAGACGCTCAATCGCTATGTGAAAAACCGGCCGCCACCGGCGCCGATCGTGTGGCGATTGATCTCGAGAGTCGACCGTGTCGCTCCCGACCGCGTCTTGCGGCTGGAATTCCTCGATCAGGCGCGGATCCGCTGGTCGACGGACAACTGGAAGACCATTTCCGACAGCGACACCATTGCGACCGGACTCGGCCTATACATTTTTGATCTGCCGCCGGAACGGTTGACGGACGGAACCATTGTTCGCTTCACCCTGTTCTGGCCCGGGCAGAATCGCTGGGAAGGGAGCGATTTCCAGGTCGAGATCGCCCGCACGCCTTGAACTTCAGCCTGATCTGAACCGGATGGACCATCGATGACAAATGCACAGGGAGATATCCGGCTGCTGCTGGCCGATGTCGATGGCACGCTGGTGACGCAGGACAAGGTACTGACCGACCAGGCCGTGGCCGCGACGCGGGAACTGCACGAGGCCGGCATCACGCTGGCGCTGACCAGCGGCCGACCGCCGCGCGGCATGAGCATGCTGATTGCGCCGCTCCGGCTCGAGGGTGCGATCGCGGGTTTCAATGGCGGCGTCTTCGTGCATCCTGATTTGTCGGTGATCGAAAGTCATCTGCTCGACGCCGCGACCGCCCGGGAGACGCTGCAGCTGATTCTCGATCAGGGGCTCGACGCCTGGGTCTACACGGAAAATGAGTGGCTGATCCGCGACGCCAAAGCGCCCCACGTCGCGCGCGAGACCTGGACCGTGAAATTCGACGCCAAGGTGGTGAGTTCGTTCACCGACGCAGATCTGGCGAAAGTGGCCAAGATCGTCGGCGTCTCCGACGACCTCGATCGCGTCGCCGCCTGCGAGAAGTCGGCGCAGCAAAAACTTGGGGAGAGGGCCAGCGCGGCGCGCTCGCAGCCATATTATCTCGATGTCACCAACCCGCGAGCCAACAAGGGCACGGTGGTATTGACGCTGGCGAACTTAAGGAATATTTCGCCGGCGCAGATCGCAACCATCGGCGACATGCCGAACGATGTTCTGATGTTCCGCAAAAGCGGCCTCTCCATCGCCATGGGCAATTCCAGCGATGAGGTCAAATCGCAGGCGACCGCCGTGACCGACAGCAATCAGGACGAAGGCTTCGCCAAGGCGGTGCGAAAGTTCATCCTGAGAGTATGACCGAAAGCGCGTAGCCCAGATGCTTCAGCCGTCATTGCGAGGAGCGCACGCGACGAAGCAATCCAGTTTGCCGCGCCATGGATCGCTTTGCTTGCGCTCGCAATGACGATTAACAAGGCGGCAACCTTCAGCGCGGCATCGGCTGCCGCAATGCCGTTTCCGGGATCGCCCGTCGCACCACTTCGCGCATGGCGAAGCTTGAGTGGATCCGTGCCACGCCCGGCATCCGCGACAGATGCTGTTTGTGGATCCGCTCGAAATCAGCGATGTCGCGCGCCACGACCTGCAGATGGTAGTCGTCGCTGCCCGACATCAGATGGCAGGAAACGACATCGGGGCAGCGCGCGATCGCGGCTTCGAATGCGGCGAGATAGTCCTCACTCTGTTTTTCCAGGGTGATGGTGACGACCACGGTGGTGACGAGTCCCAGTGCCGCCGGATCGAGGTCGGCCCGGTAGCCGCGAATAATCCCCATTTCTTCGAGGTGGCGGATCCGCCGCGCGCAGGCGGTGGGCGACAATCCCACCTTCTCTGCGAGGTTGATCTGGCTCGCCCGGGCGTCGGAAACCAGTTCGGCCAGGATACGAAGGTCAATGCGATCGAGCTCAATCACGCAATATTCCACCAACATCAGGCTATTCGGCGCATCCTATCTGCGAATATTGGCCCAGCCAAGCCGTAATTCGCTGAGAAACGCTGTCGTATCGAGAGTACTTTGGCAGTGTCGGGGAAGCTGTTCGGGCCGAAGGAGCAAGCGATGCGGATTGGTGTGCCAAGGGAAATCAAGCTCGAGGAATATCGCGTGGGTCTCACGCCAGCCTCGGTGCGCGAATATGTGTCGCGAGGGCACGATGTCATGGTCGAGCGGGGCGCGGGGCTCGGCATCGGCGCGAGCGATGACATCTACCGGTCGGCCGGCGCTGCAATCGTGGATACAGCGGGCGAAATCTTCGCCACCGCCGACATGGTCGTCAAGGTGAAGGAGCCGCAGGCGACCGAGTGGCGGCAGCTTCGCGAAGGCCAGATCCTGTTTACCTATTTGCATCTGGCGCCGGATTCGGATCAGGCCAAGGGCCTGCTGGCGTCGGGCTGCACCGCGATCGCCTATGAGACGGTGACGGACGCCAATGGTGGACTTCCGCTGCTCGCGCCGATGAGCGAAGTGGCGGGGCGGCTTGCGATCGAGGCGGCCGGTGCCGCCCTGCGGAAATCCGCTGACGGCATGGGCAAGTTGATCGGAGGCGTGCCCGGCGTCGCGCCCGCGAGGATCGCGGTGATCGGCGGCGGGGTCGTCGGGACTCATGCGGCGCGAATGGCGGCCGGACTCGGCGCCGATATCGTCATCCTCGACCGATCCCTTCCGCGCCTGCGCCTGCTCGATGAACTGTTTGCCGGCCGCGTTCGCACGCGCTACGCGACCCTGGAGGCGATCGATCAAGAGGTGGTCGATGCGGATGTCGTCATCGGGGCGGTGCTGGTTCCCGGCGCCAGCGCGCCGAAGCTGGTCCATCGCGCGCATTTGTCCCGCATGAAGCGCCGCGCGGTGCTGGTCGACGTCGCGATCGACCAGGGCGGCTGTTTCGAGACATCGAGGCCGACGACCCATCAGGCGCCGACCTTTCTCGTCGACGAGGTCGTGCACTATTGCGTCGCCAACATGCCGGGCGCGGTGCCGGTTACGTCGAGCCACGCTCTCAATAACGCCACGCTCCCGTTCGGCCTCGCGCTGGCCGCGAAGGGGATCGGGGCGCTGGTCGAAGACCGGCACCTACGTGCCGGTCTCAACATTTATCGCGGCCAGATCACCAACCGGGCCGTGGCGGAAAGCCTGCACATGGCGGCAGCGGCGCCCGAGGAGGTCTTGGCGGCATGATCGGCGCGCCCGAAGCTGTTTCATTTTTCCTATCGGCAACTTCGACCAATCGAGGTTAGCGGCTGGTTCGGGCTTGATCTAACGTTTGGATGCCGCAGCCCGGCCGTCATTCACGACGTGATTTACCAGTGACACAGAGACAGCAATGGCTGACAAGGTCTTTCGGGGCACCGTCGTCCTTCCGGATCGGATCATCGAAAATGGATACGTTCTGGTAGGTGACGGATTGATCCAATCGGTCGGGTCCGGTGCCATACCGGCCGGTGAGAAGCACGGCGGTGCGGATTTTTTCGTGTTTCCCGGTGCCATCGACGCCCAGGTGCACAGCCGCAGCCAGCTCGGCCAGGAAGACTTCGTCTGGTCGACGCGCAGTGCCGCGGCCGGCGGCGTTACCACCATCGTCGACATGCCGTATGATGACAATTGCCTGATCGCCACCGCGCAGCGTTTCCGCACCAAGGTCAGCGAAGCCGGCGCGCAGGCGCGGGTCGATTTCGCGCTCTATGCGACGGTCGATCCGGACGAAGGCGCAGCAAGGGTCGATGAACTTGTCGACGCCGGCGCCGCCGCTTTCAAGTTCTCGACCTTCGGTACGCATCCGAAGCGGTTTCCGCGCATCCCGCCGCATATTCTCTACGCCTGCTTTCGCGCCGTCGGCCAACGCGGATTGATTGCCGGTATCCATAACGAGAACGACGAGATGGTGCGCGCCTTCATGGCCGAAGTCGAGGCCAAGGGTATCACCGACTACACCGCCCATGGATTGTCGCGGCCGCCGATCACGGAGGCGCTGGCGACTGCCGAGGTCTTTGAACTCGGCGCCGGCGCCGGCTGCCCGGTGCATATCGTTCACAGTTCGATCGGCCGCGGCTATGAGCTGGCGGCCTCCTATCGCGCGCAGGGACACGGCGCGACGATCGAGGCCTGCGTCCACTATCTGACGCTTGACGAAGATAATGATGTACGCCGGCTCGGCGGCAAGGCCAAGATCAATCCGCCGCTGCGGCCGCGGCACGAGGTCGAGGCGCTTTGGCATCACCTTGCCGCCGGCAATGTCACCATCGTCTCGACCGATCACGTCAGCTGGTCGGAAGATCGCAAGACCGATCCGAACATGCTGAAGAATGCTTCGGGTATCCCGGGTCTTGAAGCCTTGTACGCGCTGTTGCTGAAGGGACTCGACGAGCGCAAGCTGCCGCTCACCCATGCCGCTCGCCTGCTCGCGCACAATCCCGCCGCGCTGTTCCGGATCGGCCATGTCAAGGGCGCGCTGGCGGTGGGCCGCGATGCCGACATCGTCTTGCTGCGCCGCGACCCCTATCGTTACAGCGCGGCGGCCAGCGGCAATAATTTTGTCTCCTGGAGTCCCTATGACGGGATCGCCTTGCCGTTCCGCGCGGCCGAGACCTATCTGCGCGGCAACTGCGTTGCTGCCGACGGCCGCGTCGTCGCCGAACCCGGACAGGGCCGCTTCGTCAGCCCCGTGCACGCCGGGTAGATCGGTCAATCCGATGGCGCAGACCAACCTTCCGCTCGACGCTGACCGGCTCTGGGCCGACGTGATGGCGCTGGCGGAAATCACCGATCCGCAGCGCCCCTATACAAGGCGTTCATTCACCGCGCTGTTTCTCGAAGGCCGCGCCAGCCTCGCCGAGAAATTTGCCGAAGCCGGACTGGTGACCCGGATCGACGCCGCGGGTAATCTGATCGGCCGGCTCGAGGGCACCAATCCCGCCCTTGGCGTGATCGCAATCGGTTCGCACAGCGACACGGTTCCCTCCGGGGGACGCTTCGACGGGATTGCCGGCGTGGCCACTGGGCTCGAGATCGTGCGGGCTTTCCGCGATTCCGGCATTCGCACCGAGCACACCATCGAAATCATCGATTTCCTGGCGGAAGAACCGAGCGAGTACGGACTCTCCTGCGTCGGCAGCCGCGGCATGACCGGCTTGCTCGATGCCAGGATGCTGAGTCTGACCGGACCCGGCGACGAGACGTTGCGCGATGCCTTGGGTCGCGTCGGCGGCGATCCCGATCGCCTCGATCTGGCCCGGCGCGACGACATCAAGGCATTTCTGGAACTTCATATCGAACAGGGCATCGTGCTCGAATCCCGGTCGCTTGACGTCGGTATCGTGACCTCGATCGTCGGCATCCGGCGGATCGAGATCATCTTCCAGGGTGAGGCTGATCATGCCGGCACAACGCCGCTGGGACTGCGCCACGACGCGCTGGTGGCGGCGGCCGCGACGGTTTCTTCGGTGCGACGACTGGCCGAGGGGCTCGCCGGCGAAGGGCCGGATTATTTCGTCGCCACCGTCGGTATCCTCACAACCGAGCCGTCGGCGTCGAACATCGTACCGGGACGCGCTCGACTCATCGTCGATGCGCGAACGACCGATCCGGCGCTGACCCGACGTTTCGTGGAGGCTCTCGGTCGCGAGAGCCTGGAGCACGCCGCGGCCGCGCGGGTCCAGCGCGCGTCGTTCGAAACGTTATCCGACGGCGCCCCGGCTGCGTGTGATCCGGAGCTGCGGTCCGCCCTGCGCGCGGGCGCGCGGGACCTTGGTCTTGGCGAAACCGATCTGCCCAGCGGTGCCGGCCATGATGCGGCGTTCATGAGCCGGATCTGTCCTTCGGCGATGGTGTTTGTACCGTGCCGTGCCGGCAAGAGCCACGCGCCGGAAGAATGGGCAAGCCGTGAAGCGATCGCGGCTGGCGCGGCCGTCATCTTTCAGGCGGTCAGGGCACTCGACCGGTCTATCGCGCGGGTGAAAGCGCGACCGGCGGGCTGATCGGGCCGGTTTCAATCGGCACTGCCTGGTTCCGATAGTTTTCGACGCAGCGCATTGACCAGTCCGCGTTCCGGCTCGCTCAGCGTCCGCTCGCCGGAATAGATCACGAACAATCTGCGCGATATCACGGGATCGATGATCGGGTGCGCCACCAGATCGCCGGCGGCGATTTCCAGCGCAACCGCCGACGGCGGCAGGATGGTGCAGACCGGCAACCGCGCCAGAATCCCGACCGCCATTGGCAGCGCATCGATCTCCAGATCAGGCTGGATCCTGAGCCCAATTTGCTCCGCCGCCGCCTCCAGCAACTGGCGTAGCCCGAAGCGATTGGTCGGCAACGCGAGCTTCAGGCGCATCAGATCGGCAAGGGCAACAGGACCGGGCGGCAGCAATCGATGTTTGGCGTGTGCAATGACCGCGAGGCCTTCCGATGATCCGAGCGGCAGCCTCGGCATATGCGGCAGAACGGTTTCGACGATCGCTACACCGACCAGGCCCCGCATCACCCAGTCCTGCAAGGTGCTGTTCGGCGCCTCCTGGATCACGAGTTTCAACGCGGGATGGCGGGTCTGGAGGTCGAGGATGGCTTCGGTAATGCGATTGACGAGGAATCCATGCTGATTGACGGACGGAAGAATCCCGATCGCGATGCGCCGGCTCTGCGGTGGCGTCGCGCCGGCGTCGCCGCCGGAGAGTCGGCGAAATCCCGCTTCGATCAGGGCAGCCATGCCGGCAAAACGATCGCCCTTTGTCGTCGGGACGACGCCGTCGCCGTGGCGTTCAAACAGCGCGCCACCCAGCGACGCTTCCAGCTTGTGCAGTTGCTCGCTGAGTGCGGGCTGACTGATGTTGGCGCCGCGCGCCGCGGCGGAAACCCGGCGCAGTCGATGCACCAGGTTGAAGTAGCGAACCTGCCGCAGGCTGATGAGGGGACGTTCGGCTCGCGAAGGGGTCTCGTCCCTGAGCGCCCGTTTCAAATGGCGGATGAATAATGCCGTCACCGCGTTCGGCTCGATGGCGCGCGCGACCACTTCCATGGTCGGCGGCTTGTCGGGCCTGATCACGGCGACATTGAACAAGCCGAGCCGCGGCGAGGTCAGGCTCTGCGGCACGAACAAGGCGGCGTCGGGATAGTCGTCGATCACGCGGGGCAGGTCGCCCGGATGGTCATTGAGAAAGCGCACGCCGGTGATCCTGTGCTGGCTGAAATAGCGATCGGCCTGCTCGATCAGGGGCGGCGACAGCAACGGCACCACAATGCGGCCCGCCATCAGCTCGGTTGCGCTCGGCCGACCCGACGTACCGGCCGGCAGCCGGCAGGCGAACACCCACGGATCGGCGAGCAAGGTGGTGGCGTGCTTCGGCCTTCGCTGACCGGCGTCGGCCAAGGCGATCGTCAGCCGGCTGCGCTCCGCGCCAGTCCAATTATCGGCCAGTGCGCCGACATGCGGCAGGTCCTTTTCATCGGCCCACACCAGATCGACGAAAATGCCCGCCCGCTCCGCGCCCATGCTGTCGATCGCGTGGCGTAGCGCACTGCTGATCCCGCCGATGGTGAAGCTGAGGCCGATCTCAACGGTCAGGTGTTTCAGCTTCGTTTTCGGCGAAGTCGACACCATGCGGCGGGCAAAATGTTCCGCTGTCAGCAGCGGTTCCGCGGTCCGCATCAACCCGCGCGCCGCGGCGGTCGGATAGAGGTTGTTGTTGATACGCCGAAACAGCGTCAGCCCGAGATCCTCAGCCAGGGTTTTCAGGGTGGTACTGAGCGTTGATACCGCAATGTCGAGGTCGGCGGCGGCGAGCGCAAAGCTGCCGCAACGACAGGCGGTAACGAAATAGGCGAGGCTACGCAGTTCGACCATCGGGGCACAGCATAGCCTGCGGCTCGGGCGGCGTCACGTCGCCTTCGCTTTTGCCTATGTCCTGGTTTGTACGATAGACCGATGGACCGCGGCGGTGCGGCCGATATGATCTGCGCAGCCTAAAGCGCTTTCCGGTTCACTCGAATCATCGCCGCTACTCCCGAGGCCTCATGGTTCGAGACGCGCGAAGGCGCGCTCCTCACCATGAGGGTCTGAGACCTCATCCTGAGGAGCATCGCGAGAGCGATGCGTCTCGAAGGATGAAGCCATTGAGGTGGAAATTGCGCTATCCGTGCCGGGGATCGATGAATTCGATGGCTGAACCCGCTCATCGAAGCGCTTTGCGGGGTGGATCGACGTGCAGGTGACGAGCGACATGAGCCGCGAGACGACCGCTTCCCGCCAGTCCATGCGCGCGTTCCTGGCTGCTCTCGAAGATGCAGGCGACCTCGTCACGATTCCGCAGCCGGTCCATCTTGATTATGAAATCGCGGCATGCCTCGCTGAGGCTGCCGGCGGACCCGCGCTGCGCTTTTCGCATGTCAGAGGCCGCACCGATGTCCATGCGATGCCGGTCGTGGGCAACCTGCTCAATTCGCTGCCGCGGTTTGCCACGGCGTTAGGCAGCGGGGCCGAACCGCTCCAGGCGTCGCTGATTGCCGCCATCGAGAAGCCGCTGGCGCATCGCGTGGTGGCGTCGGCGCCGTGCCAGCAGCACATCATTGCCGAACCGTCGCTGGCCGCCGAACTGCCGATCCCGCATTTCTTTGAAAAAGAAGCTGCGCCGTACATCACGGCCGGCGCGATCGTCGCTAAGGACCGGGTCAGTGGTTTCACCAATCTGTCGATCGCGAGACTGATGCCGCTTGACGGCAACCGGGCCTTTGTCGGCATTGCACCCAGTCATCACCTCGCGGTGCTGGCGCGGGCGGCCCATGCGCGCGGCGAGAAGCTCGATATCGCGGTCTGCATCGGCAATCATCCCGCGGTGCTGATCGCGGCATGCCTCTATCTCGGGCTGGGCGACGACGAACTTCCGATTGCCGGCGCGCTATTGCGCGAACCGCTGGAAGTGGTCCGCTGCACGCAATCGGATTTGCTGGTGCCGGCCCATTGCGAATGCGTGCTGGAAGGAACGCTGGACGCCGGAGAGCTGTTCACGGAAGGCCCGGTAAGCGAGTTCCATGGCATGTACGAGAACTACGGGGTCGGCATCGTCGCGACCTTCGCGCGTCTGACGCGCCGCCGCGACGCCATCTTCCAGGTCGTGCTGCCGGGGTATCATCCCGAGCATTGCCTGCTCGGTGGTGTTGCCATCGCGGCGGGGCTGTTTCGCGTCGTCCGCAACGCGGTGCCGTCGGTTGGCGAGGTCGCGGTCGGACTTGGCGGTGCCGGCCGCTTGCACGCGGTGGTCTCGTTGCGGGCGCCACGGGCCGGCGAGGCGCGCAAGGCGATGTTTGCGGTTTGGGCCGCGGTCAATCTGGTCAAGCAGGTGATCGTGGTCGACGACGACATCGACCCCTGGGATCCGCTGCAAGTCGAATGGGCGACGGCGACGCGAGCGCGGCCGGACCGCGATTTCCTGATCATTGCTGCGGTGCGCGCCGATCGTTCCGAGCCGCTCGAACAAGACGGCACGATCACCAAGCTCGGTATCGATGCGACGCGCAGAGAGCAAGACCGGCCGGATTGGGCGTTGGCCCGACCACCGGCGGCAGCGCTGGCGCGAGCACGGGAAATCCTCCGCGAGCACCGGCTTGTTGAGGCACGACCAGGAACGATCAACCGCTTTATCGAACGGAGAAAACCATGCTGAAAACCCGCCTCACAGCGTCGGCGCCGGGCGTCAGACTGCTTTTGAGTTTTGCAGGCGTCATCGCGCTCGGCGCCGCCACCCTGATGCCGGCGCATGCCGACATCAAGATCGGCTTCCAGGTTCCCTTGACCGGTCCGGCAGCCACCGACGGCAAGTCGGCGCAACTGGCCGGCCAGATGGCGGTGGAAGACATCAATGCTGCCGGCGGCGTGCTCGGACAGAAGCTGGAGCTGGTTACGTATGACGATCAGGCCAAATCGGACCAGGCCATTTTCACCGCCAACAAGCTGATCGGCGAAGACGGCGTCAAGCTGGTGGTCAACGCCAGCTATTCCGCCTCGGGCCGCGCCGCGGCACCGGTGTTCCAGAAGGCCGGCGTGGTGATGATTGCAGCCTACGGCGTGCATCCCGACATCACCAAGGCTGGCGATTACATGTTTCGCCTGGTCCATCTCGGACCGCCGCAGGGCGTGGCGACGGCGCTGTATATCGGCAAGACCCTGGGGTTGAAGAAGGTTTCGACCATCACCATGGATAACGACTACGGCCAGGCCACCATGGATGGCTTCCTTGAAGCGGCCGGCAAATACGGCATCGAGGTGCTGAACAAATACAGCTACTCGCTCAAGGACCGCCAGTTCGGCTCCATCGTCGCCAGCGTCAAGCGGGACAATCCAGACGCCGTCTACGCCACCGGTTATTTCTTCACCGGAGGTCCGCTGGTTTCACAGCTTCGGGCTGCCGGCATCACGGTGCCGATTATCGGCTCGCAGGCGTTCGATTCCGAGAAATTCATCGAGATCGCAGGGCCGGCCGCGGATGGCACCTACATCATCGACAGCTTCGACCGCGATCGCAACGACGATACGCTGCAGAAGTTCTTCACCGGCTTCAAGACCCGCGCCGGCTACGCGCCGGAAGGCGTTGCGGCGATTACCTATTCGGCGGTCAAATTGATGGCGGACGGCATCAAGCGCGCCAACAGCGCCGATCCCGCAAAGGTCCGCGACGCGCTCGCCGCCACCAAGAATTTCCCGCTGCTGGAGGGCAACATGGACGGCTTCAACAGCCTGCATGAGATGATCATGCCGATCAGCGTCAACGAGATCAAGGACGGCAAGTTCAAATCGGCCGGCCAGATCACTGACCTGAATGCGTTCGCGCCTCCGGAAAAATGATGCGGGCGCAGGCGGTAACGCCTTGCCTATAGCGTTTTCGAGCGAAGTGGATACCGGTTCGCGTGAAGAAAACGCGTCAAAACAAGAAACTAAAGCCCGGTTCTGATTCAATCAGAACCGAACGGGCTTTAGCTCACGGCAAAGGAAGACTGGGTGTACTACATCGATCTGGCCGTAACCGGCATCACCTTTGGCTGCATGTACGCCGTGATGTCGGTTGGCCTGACCCTTGTATATGGTTTGCTGCGTATACTGCACGTCGCCCACGCTGCGGTGTTTGCACTCGGCGCCTACGTAACCGTCCTGGTCGCCGACGCCAGCGGCAGCATTGCACTCGGTTTTCTGGCCGCCATCATCGTCACGCCGCTGTTCGGGATGGCGATCTACCGGTTGCTGTATGAGCCGCTGCTGAAATATCGCCCCGACGTGCCGATGATCGCTTCGGTGGGGCTTCTGGTGCTGATGCAGGATGCCTTCCGCATCGTGTTCGGCGAGCAGGGCGTGACCTTTCACAGGAACGCGTTCTCCTTCACGACCTTCAATTTCGCCGGAATCACCGTCAGCGCGATACAAATCGCCATCGTGGTCACCGCCGCGGTGGTGTTTACCGGGCTGCATCTTTTCACGACGCGGACGCGCATCGGCGTCGGGTGGCGGGCCACGGTATCGAGGCCGCAGATCGCCGCCAGCTTCGGCGTTGATCCGATCAAGGTGCGCTATCTGAATTTCGCGATCGGATCGGCGCTGGCTGCGGTCGCCGGCGGCCTGGTCGCGCTTCTGAACAATCTGGTGGATCCGACGATCGGTTTCGTCGTCAGCTACAAGGCGCTCGCCATCATCGTGCTCGGCGGGCTGGGCAGCGTGCGCGGGACGCTGGTGGCGAGCCTGGTACTGGGTCTGGTCGAGGCCTACGGCACCATCTTCATCGGCGCGTGGCTCGATCGCGACGCCATCGCATTCCTCGCCCTCATCGTGCTGCTGATGATCCGGCCGCAGGGATTTACCGGAGCGCGCACCGCATGAGCGCTTACCAGGTCAGCATCATCTCGATCGTCGGCATCAACGTCATTCTGGCGGTCAGCCTCAACATGATCAGCGGCTTCTGCGGGCAGGTCAGCCTCGGCCATGGCGCGTTCTTCGGCGCCGGCGCCTATGCCGCGGTGCTGGCAATGGTCGCGACGGCCAGCGTGCCGCTGGCGCTGGTCGCGGCCCTGGTAACCGGCAGCCTGCTCGGCATCGTTGTCGGTTTCGCCTCGCTGCGCGTGCGCTCCGACTTTCTCGCCGTCACCACCATCGGCGTCAATTTTCTGTTCACCGGTTTCGTCCGCAAGCAGGCCTGGCTGGGCGGCGAGATGGGAATCAGCGGAATTCCCCCGACCGGGCTCGGCGCCGCCGGCAACATGATCATGATTTTGTTGTTCGCCGCCGCCACCATTGCTTTCAGCTTCTATGTCAGCCGGTCGTGGATGGGCTTTGCCTTCCGCGCAGTCGGCGAGGACGAAGGCGCCGCGGCAACGCTCGGAATCAATGCCGGAGCCTACAAGCTGGCGGCGTTCGGCATCGGTACGGCGCTCGCGGGTCTCGCCGGCGGCCTCTACACCTTCTTCACCCAGTTCATCACCGCCGACGCCTTCGACTTCATCTTTTCGGTGATGCTGATGGCGATGGTGGTGATTGGCGGCATCGGATCGACGTCGGGTGTGGTGTTCGCCGCGGTCGGTCTGACGCTGCTCCCGGAGGCGATCCGCTTTGTCAACAACTACCGCCTGCTGGTGTATGGCGGCCTGCTGGTGCTGGTCATCAGGCTGGCGCCCGGCGGGCTCGCGGCCATGGCGCGCAGCCTCGTGATCCGGGTGAGGGGAACATGAGCGCCGCGCTGCAACTCGACGATTTGGCGATCCGGTTCGGCGGCGTGCAGGCCGTCGCCGGGGTGTCCTTTGCCGTTGAAGAAGGCGATTTCGTCGGCCTGATCGGGCCGAACGGTGCCGGCAAGACCACCCTGATCAAGATCGTGGCGGGACTGCTGCGGCCCGACCGCGGCAAGATCGCGCTTGGTGGGGTCGACGTCACCCGCGATGCGACCGCGGCGCGGGTCCGTCGCGGCCTCGCCTTGACCCACCAGATCGTGCGGCCGTTTCGCGACATGACCGTGCTCGACAATGTCGTGCTCGGCGCGGGCATTGACCGCACCGCCAACCCATTCCGGGCCATGCTGCATGTCGATCGTCGTCGCGAGAGCGCGCGCGCGGCCGATATAATCGGCCAGGTCGGACTGGCCGGCACCGAGCGCAAGCTGGCCGGCTCGCTGCCGCTCGGCCAGATGAAGCGGCTCGAACTGGCGCGCGCCCTTGCGGTCGATCCGAGCATCATCCTGCTCGACGAGCCGCTGGCGGGCCTCAACCATACCGAGGCATCGAGGCAGGTCGAAACCATTTCAGACGTGCACCAGCGCGGTATCACCGTGATCCTGGTCGAGCATAATCTCGAAGAAGTCATGCGGATCTGCCGGCGCCTGATCGTGCTGAACAACGGGCTCGTCATCGGCGATGGCGCGCCGCGCGAGGTCATGGCCGATCCGGTGGTGCACGAGGCCTATGTCGGGAGCGGAATGGTGGCGCATGCTCAGGCTTGAAAATCTCAGCTGCGGCTATGGTTCGGTCGAGGCGGCGCACAATGTCAGTTTCGATGTGCCCGCCGGCTCGGTGTTCGCCCTGTTGGGGCCGAATGGCGCCGGCAAGACCTCGACCATGATGGCGATCATGGGGCACGTCGACATTCACGGCGGCCGCATTTTGCTCGACGGCGAAGACATCGTATCCCGTCGCGTCATCGATCGCGTCGGGCTCGGCATTTCGCTGGTGCCGGAAGGGCGGCAGCTCTTCTCCGATTTGACGGTGGATGAAAACCTGACGGTCGGGGGCTATGCCCGCCCGGTCGCTCGCGATGCAGTCAATCGCGATCGGGTGTTCGGCATTTTTCCGCGGCTGCAGGAGCGCCGCACCCAACTGGCCGGCTCGCTGTCCGGCGGCGAACAGCAGATGCTGGCGATCGGGCGGGCGCTGATGGCCGAGCCGCGATTGCTGCTGGTGGATGAGCTGTCGCTCGGACTAATGCCGAAGATGGTCGATCTGTGCCTCGATGCCCTGCTGCAATTGAAGCGGGAAGGCCTGACCATCGTGCTGGTCGAACAGAACACCGCACGAGCCCTCGACGTCGCCGACAAGGTCTGCGTGATGTCGTCCGGCGTGCAGGTCTATCAGGGTACAGCAGCCGAGGCGAAGGCGACGGGCTCCATGTTCGCAACCTTCCTCGGCATGAACGAGCCAGTCTAGTGCATTGGAATGAAAGCCGCCGGTCGCGGCGGCAAGGGAAACGACGATGACGCGGATGCTGACGACGGATGATGTGGAAGCGGGGCTGCTTGGCGGGCTATTGCTGTCGGCCGGCGGCAGCGGCAGGAACGCGGTCGCCAAGAACCGCGGTCTCGGACAGATGGCGCTGGACTATGGCGGGGTGCGTCTGGTCACGCTCGATGAGCTCGACCCTGCCGCCACGGTCATTACCGCGACCGCGGTGGGGGCACCCGGCTTCGCCAACTGGGCGATCAAGCCGCGCGATTCGATCAATGCGGCGCGGCGGCTGATCGAGCGGTTGCACCAGCCGCCGGTCGGCGTGATCTGCGGCCATGTGCCCGGTTTGAACGCCTGGCTAGTCGCTGCCGCGCTCGGGCTCGATTACATCGACGCG